>Ga0247737_1001379_pt1 | contig 10443 bp, 15 predicted proteins | sample UWRJL028104C2_FD_180937 | JGI IMG/M metagenome (GOLD analysis project Ga0247737, IMG submission 180937) | Plant litter microbial communities from Arlington Agricultural Research Station in Wisconsin, United States - UWRJ-L028-104C-2 | ecosystem: Environmental > Terrestrial > Plant litter >...
TGACTTCACGAGAGCCGAAGCCGCTCAATGCAACGCCGCGTCCCCACGCGGCGTTGTATTGAAGGCGTAAGGCGAATTTAATTCAAGTTAATGTTCAAAAGAGATCAGTGAAAAATATACAATTAGTCACCCTTCTCCGTTGAGAATAAGTACCTCCACTGTGCGGAATATGGGTAGGTGCATTCAAGGCAGAAGATCTTGGCAACAGTCAGACCACTGATTGACCAGTGAGGGATACAGAAAAAATTATAGCCCTTCAAAACACCTCCACCGTGCGGAGCACGGGTACAGCTCTAGTTCTATTCTCAATTTTACACTAGGGTGGTGAACTGCCAACCAGCAGGCAGGTCAAGATATGTGTACTGCCCAAGCTCAGCTGCAGTCGGTCGTGTGTTTGGATCTCTGCATAATGTTAAGTGGTGGTTTTATCCGATATATACAGACTCACATAGTAAACGCCTTCTTCAACAATTCCTCCGCATCTCCGAGTCCCTGCGGAAAAGGCGGATGCTGCCTCTGCGAGAGTTTGAACCGCACGTCGTCTTTCTCCTCCCCGACCCACGGTCTCTGTTCAGTTAGCAACTCCAACGCGACACATCCTACACCCCATATATCCACCTTTAGATCGTACCCATTCGCTTTAAGTTTCACCGCTTCCGGTGCCATCCAATACACGTGCTCCTCCGAAAGCGGGACGCCGATGTCGGATAGTTTGCACGTCCCGCACATCTCGACGAGGATGTTGGATGGTTTTATGTTCTATTGGACGCGTTCAGTTTTTTAGAAGCTGTGAGAGTTAAAGTTAAAGGACTTACTCGATGGATGATACCCTTCGAATGCAGATACCCAACCCCATTCAAAATCTGTCGTAGAAACGACTTGTTCGCCTCATCTGCGAACCTGCCGTGTCGTAGTAACAACGCTGCGATTGATCCTCCAGGGATGCATTCCATGAATCTAGTCAGTGGTTCTCATTTAACTATTTGATTCAGCAGGGCTTGACGAATTAGAAGAAACGTACATGTCCACCCCATTGGGCGTCTCATCCACTCCTAAATAATCTACCACGTTCGGATGGTCAAGCGCTTTATACAGCTCGATCTGTGACTTTAGAGAGTCCACCACCACCCTTTGACGAGCCTTGTCCCTGGCCCCGTCGTCCGCATTGGCATCTGACTCGACCTGCTTCACAGCGATCATCTTCTTATAGCTAGTCCCAGGCCTCAGCACGAAATACACTCGCCCGTACGTTCCCTCACCGAGCAGTCCTCCTCGTAGCCATTTGAACGTACTAGAACCAGTATTAGGACTAGGAGGAGCCGCTGTATGGCGAAATGACATTGCTCGATCCCGAGGGCCTGCTACACTTCCAGGTCCGAGTCGTCGTCCGGGTGCTGAGGTAGATGCTGGGGCGGACGTGGGCGTGGGCATTTCAAGTAGGGTATTATCTGAGTATCTAGACGAGGGGGCCTTGGGGTACTGTGGACTCTATTCAAAGCTTCACTTAAATGTCAAGATTATTCAACATAGCCTTTAAAGTTCTGTCAGGCAAGGCATGGCATGGCGTTCGGTAATGTCCAGCTAAGAGCACAGACTCGGATATCTTCACTGATATGGGAACTAGATAATTCTCATACTTTCAAGCATAAGCCAATGGGTTTAACATACCGCCATAAGTACACTTATGTCCGAGTAGCCCGGGTTATGTATTGAAATTGGCATACTTATACTTAGCTCCAAACCGCGATTGTCACGGGCGCTTGTCTCGGCGCTTGATTTCAGATTTTGTTGGCTCGACAACTGACATTGACATGTTAATCGCACGGTTTATCCGGTCTGCACAGTTTATTTACTGGTTAACGTTTCAAACCCATATACGATACTGAAGCCCCAAGCCCCCCATTGTGTAACACTCAAAGACCCAAAGGCTCGAGTCTGCTGCCTCGTGGGAAAAGTTGAGAGCTGCCACATGGAGCGACGCGTGTTGATCTACCATACAATAACTTGGATACTCTACACCATTGGATAGCTTTCCGTAAGAATTTACTCGGCTGAATAGGACACCAGTGGTGTGTGACAAGGTGGTTTGAGTATCAGTGCCGAAAGGCACCAGAAAACGACACCAAAACCCCAACAGCGATCCACTAAAGCACAAAATGGCTACTCCCGCCGTAGAATATACTGCGGCCTTCCGAAACGGCGTTTCTGTGTCGGACTGCAGGGGATAGGTCGCTTAGGGCGTGCCTCTGTAGGTAGGACTCGGGAGGCGCACGGGAGGAGAAGGGCGCTGGGGGCCCTGTAGCGCACACATACTTGTATGATATAATCAGTGTAAGGCCTGACATGGAGTTCGCTCCGATTCGGCCCTAATTTGACACAGAAAAAAAAAGGTGGCTTGAGATCCCGACGGCGAACTGTATAGGTAGTAAAGCAGTCAAAGGGCTCTTCAGGAGGCAAGTATCTCAGGCATAATTCAAGCGTAATTGGAGTAAGTACATTAACCACGAACTGTCGGGAGAGGACACGACGGACCTCGTCGCACGCGAGTTATTCCTTGGCTTCATTGGTAGGGCGGTGTGTAGAATTGTTGGCCGTGATTTGTCTGAACAAGTTGTTGATGAGCTTGTAGCTCGTGAACATTCTAAAGAATCCGTCGGAAAAGCCATCGGCCACATCCTTGATTGTGAACCGACCAATGCGGGGGTTGAGGCCTGGCTACTGGCGCACTTTGGATTTATATGGATAGGGATTAAAGGTCTCTTTGGTTGGTCATACGAGGGTGATCAATGTCTTCGATGTTTCTCCAATAATCCGACAATTCTGTTCCAGGGAACGCTCTTTGCCCTGTAGCAGAGCTCCCTAATCACTCCATCTTCACCGTAACAGTCGAACAAGTCGTCTGACCTATATTTAATAGACATAACATAATATTCCTTGGTGTAATGATGGGACAATATATATGATACAGAGAGTGTTGACTATATTGCATTCGAACTCAAAAGAGGTGGTCCATAAATTGAGGGGAATCAAAGAAATCAACAGTGGTTCTTACTACTCCCAGGTTTATGTGTGAGGCAGAGACTTAAAATTAAAATTATGGAGGGTGGCTGATCCTTGTGGCTCATCAGAAGGTTTCGAAAAACTTCTATCTGGAGACACAGTCGATTGACACCCGACAGATGAGGGTAAATTTCTCGACGAGAGTTCGCCATGCGTGCCGTTCTGAGAAAGGTCGTGTTCCCAATTTTGAGTTGGCACAGACCCACTGTTAACCGTTGTCAACGTCCCGACGGTCGTATATTTCCCTGACGATAGGTATTGACTTCCCCTAGCTCGTGCCGCAAGTGGGGTATTGCTGAGGCGACTGATGGTGGACCCCAGACGAGAAGGAGCCTGAGGGATTATTCCAACAGTTGTACGAGCCCTTATAGGCCTGAAACAGGAGAAAAAGGAATGGTGATTGGCGTTGCTAGACACCCCAGCTTCCTCTGTGGAAATGGCATAGACATTTTCATCTTGGTTTCGGAGCATGCGATATACATGGGTCACGAGGACGATAATGTTGGAAAGAAAAAGAGACAACACAATCTAGAAAGTAAATTAAATTAGAAACTCTGCATCAAAAATGCTAGATATCATCGAATATCACCTCAAGATGTCCAGTGATTACCGCATGTGCAGAGTCGTTCTTGAAAATGTTGACTGAATGAACGACGTTGAGAATAGCCAAGGGACAGCCTGTCGAAAAGCAAGCTATAAGGAGGCGGTGGTGTACTCTAGGGAGCTTCATTTGACCTAGAATGTATATCGGCCATGCAACAAGCCAAGCACTGGCAATGACGTTCACTAATAGCAGCCGACTCAGCAACGAGCTTGGTATCACAGAAGAAAGAACGAACCGACAACCGCAAGAGCTGGCGTCGTATCGTGGTAGCGACAGAATGGCAGTAATGGCATAGGACTGCCACACAAAAAGAATTCCTGCGCGAAGACAGTCATCCACATTATGATGAAAACTACTGCAGCGCATTTAGAGATTGTCCGTGCCAGTCCGGGTTGTAAAAGGCGAACGACGGTGACTTGTATTGACAATCGTGCGGCCCTGTGCTAATAAATTCGCGTTTCGATCAGCAACATGATTTAACTCACCACATCTGAGTCGGCTTGAGAAAAACTGCAGCCCAAAAGACGAAGGACTGAACAAAAAGAGGTTTCTTCACTACGTATAATATAATTAGATTTAATTTTCAGAGCTAAGAAGATGAAAAATGACAACTCACTGATTGCCACAAAACAGATACACATGAATAACGCCAGGATGATGACGGCCGCAATGAGCGCAAATAATGCCCAGAAGTCATCCCAGTAAAGCTGGCGACGACGATAACGAAGACCCAACCTCAATACGGTGGACGAGATTGCAACCGCATAGGCAGCCACCAAGCCCACTGTTCTAGCGATTTGAGTAAGGCATTCCTTTTCACATTTGCCAGGCACGCACCATAACTCGAATTGCAGTGACCCATCAGACCGTATGCTGGCCTTGTTGGTACCGACATTTTTCCGAGTCAACTGGAGAGGATAAATCGTAGCACAGCGTAAACAGTTGGAACGGCCTCTACTAAGCAAGGCAGGAAGTCAAACGTCGAACTTGAACAAAACGGAAGGTGGGATCCGGGGTTTGGCAACTTCTAGCTTTTCGCTACTTTTCAAGCCTTTTGCACTTACGTACTTTGTATTTAGAATTAAGCGGTGAAAATCAGGTATGCACACAGTTCGTAACACTGGCCAGTGGTCATTTCCGCCGTTTACTGAATGCGCCAATTGCAGGGGTCACTCTGTCAACGTCCAATCGACGGAAGCACGACTTTTTGAATGGCCTCCATAACGAAATATCAACCCTTTCAAGACTCCATACTATTGTTTAGTTTGAAATCAAGGATTTTGACCCCAATGTTGGCAGCGGCTTCGTGCAACAACTCCGCCGGCATCCCATCGATCTACTGCCCTAGAGAGAGGGCATCCGAGTCGTCGACTCTTTACGCCCTTTGTACTATCATTGATCAATGTTTCCTCAGCATCTGCAGGCATGGCGCACACGTCAGAAGATGAGAGGCAGGACACAGATACAGTACTCTGGTGCTGAAGCTAACCATGAGGAGGTTTTATGAAATTTATCTTGATTTTATTACGACGATACTGCCAGTGACACGGTTTGGTGTTCGTCTCCAGTACCGATAGTCTCGGCCAGCCCATCCCTTTACGGACGCCATCCGACACTGGGCTCTTGACAGGTTGGGTGGTACCCGGTCTCCGGGGGCCTGATTTTCCCTAGTTGGCGACTTTTACGCGTTTTTATTGAAACTTTTGAATAACTTCTTCAATACTCCCTCCTACATGGTAATTCTACAATATAATTGAGCCAGTGGAAGCCCCGTCACAACCATGTAAAAAAAGTAGGAATTTCGACGTGATATGTTCACGGTATGGGGCGTCGTGTTTGGACTTCACCGACTTCACGTGACCGTCAAGAACGCGACACCTAGAACCCCTGAGTTATCAATGCCCACCCTCCGTTTGCAGGACGTGAAGCGTGCGAACATGCTGAAAAACCCCCGAACTCACTCATCTCTGAAAGTCGTTGGGAGGATCCCAGACTCTCACGGTATGAGATCCGCTTTCAGATGGCGTCCGTAAGGGGATGGGCTGGCCGAGACTACAGTACCGAAACCATCCACTGTGGACTCATCAATCAATGGTTGCCCAGGCATGACGCGTTGACATACTGTACGCTATTATGTATATGTTAATAACTTATTAGATCTGCGTTTATCTATTAGTTACGTCTCGTCTGGTGACAAGGAAGTAAACTGCCAACCGGCTGGCAGGTGAAGATATGGGTGTTGCCCTAGATCAGCTGCAGTCGGTCGTTCGTTTGGCGATCTACAAGGTACTTAGTGAGTGGTGTTTTCATCCAAGGACCGAGATACGCAAACTCACATAGTAAACGCCTTCCTCAACAAATCTTCCGCACCTCCCATATCGACCTTCTCTTCCCCGAACCACGGTAAATACGGGTGTTGCCCCTTCGAGAGCTTGAGCCGCACGTCGTCCTTCTTTTCCCCAACCCACGGCCTCAGTTCAGTCTGCAACTCCAGCGCGACACATCCAACACCCCATATATCCACCTTCGGATCGTACGCGCACCCCGTGAGCACTTCTGGTGCCGTCCAATACACGTCCTCCCCGGAAAGCGGGACGCCAACGTCGCATAGCTTGCATGTCCCATCCATCTTGACGAGGATGTTGGATGGTTTTATGTTCTGTCAAATGCGTTTGGTTTTGTGGAAGTGGTAGTAGATAAAGCACGTACTCGATGCGTGATAGCCTTCGAATGCAGGTACCCAAGCCCACTTAATATCTGGCTTATAAACGACTTGTTGACTTCGTCTGCACACTTGCCATGCCCCAGTAACAACGCTGCGATCGACCCTCCGGGGACATATTCCACAAATCTAGTCAACGGCCCTTAGCTGTTTGGATCAGCAGGATTTGACGAAGCAACGTACATATTCACTCCCTTAGGCGTTTCATCCACTCCTAGATAACTCACCACATTCTGATGATCAAGCGCCTTGTATGCCTCGATCTGCGACTTCAAACCCCACATCACCACCCTTTGACGAGCATTGTGCGCGTCATCCATGCCAGAAGCAAGTTCGACCTGCTTCACAGCCATTATCTTCCCGGTCTCAGCATTCAGCGCGAGATACACGCGTCCGTACCTCCCTTCGCCTAACAATTCTCCTCGCCACCATTTGAACGTAATAGGAGGAGGGACCCGAGATGTCATTACTCGATCCTGGCCCCGAGGCCCTGCCACACCTCCAGGTCCGAGTCGTCGTCTAGGTCCTTCACGTTGGGGAGCTGCATCACTACCAGACCCATTATCCGAGTCTACCACTGGCTTCGTGATCCATGAGCTGAGTGGCTTGCTTCCCCACTCCGGACTGAGCGCCGTGGTTTTAGCATCCTGGTTTGGTAATTATAACAACTTCAAGACTCACGAGCAGTCGTCTGAGGAGTCCACTACTGGTGCAAGTGCTGAAGGTGTGGGCGTAGTTTTTGCGCTCATTTCGAGCGGAATAGTATCCGAATATCTATGAGAATGTGACTCCTGGTGTAAGTGAGTGAGATTTGAAAGGAAGGGAGTGAGATCGGGATACGGACACGATTAAAGCTTCATTTAAATATCGTGATATAGGCGTTCGGTGATTTATCGCTTTGGGTTACCATAGCCATCCTGTGTCCATGAGCATTCAAAAAAAAAATTTGAACAAGCCAATATGTTTGAGTTACATAAGGGCTTACACTAACATCAAAGTCGAAGCATCAACCACGATTGTCATGGGCGCTTTTCTCGGCGCTAGAAAGTTGACGTAAAGTTTCACTGGTGCCCTGGCACTAGCAGGCACTAGCACGTTGCTTACATACTTCATCTGGTCTGCATCAAGTGGTTAATGTACTAGATGGTCCAGATCCATGTGCAGTAGGCTGAGGCTGCACCTCCGAGTTCGTCATTCAAGCTGTGCATCAGGCAGGCTCACACACTGGCAGTGTGGAAGCTAGTCCTGGTGATTTCATCTTGATTTTATCGGCTCTCGAACAGTTCGATGTTGCGCCGGTTCCACTGAAGAACATATCAGAAGAGATTCACAGGGGAGCACTCCAATACATACTGGCGGTGTAAACTAGGACTGACTCCTGAGGCAGTTTATCTTGATTTTATCAGCTCTAAAACGGCCCTGACACCGTTCAATGCCAGTGCGCCGGCCTTGTACCATCCACTAAAGAGTGCATACTGGACTCTACTCATATATGGTATGGCGTATAATGTTCTCAGGTTTGAGTTTATCAAGTAGTTATGAGTCGTCTCGTTGAATGCCAGTTAAGTGGAGAGCGGGGACTCAAAAGAGTCCAATTTATGAGAATGTATTTGTGCTTGATTGTCAAAGGCTTCAATAATGTCTAATTTTGGCCGGCGCGCTGGTGGAACTTGCAAAGTTTTGTTCCGTGTCCCAACGGTGGAGGTCCTACCATGCTCTCTACCTCCCTTTCGCGCGCGTGCTCCGTATCACGATGTCTCAGAAGGAGTGTGATGCTGAATGCTCGCAGTAACCAAAGCCCATTCTCTACGACCTCAACCGTGTTGTACCCTCGGAAGAAAGGACCCACCCCCGATGCTGTCGAGTTGAAAGGCGACAGGCGGAGGGTGCCGGTTATTGAGGAGGATATGGATGAGCTTTGGGAGCATATAGAGGAGCCAGCAGATACGGAGGATTCACCGTCGGCTGGTCATATTATGCTGCAAAAGCAGCGTGTTATGTTGCATTATATGCGGCTTATTGAGCATGAGATGCCCAAGCTTGTTGGTACGCTTCGAGGCCTCCTACTAGTATTGAATGTACGACTGACGAAAACCCAACGAAATATAGCTTACCGAAGAGACTTCGTCCCCCCAGCCGACGACGCACCAATGATCGTTCGTTCAATGCACTACCAAGGGGAACCACACCCAGCTTCTATCAAACGCTCTCTTGTCGTCCCAGTGGACAAACTTCCCCTGAAGAACGAGGCTGCAGTGCATAAGTTCAAACTTATCGCAGGACCCAGGTGGACGCCGAACCCGCCTTCAGACTCGGGTGTCAGTGGCCTCGCGGATTGGGGGAACGGATACTTCAAAATTTCCTGCGAGGATTTCCCAAAAGCGTCACAGAACTTGAAGTGGTCGAGTGATACGCTGGATAAGCTTATCGAGGAGGCCAATGTACGTCATTTCTGCTTTTCCATTTTCCTAATTTACCCTTTGTTTTGGACGGTGATTGACATATGCATACGCACAATGCGTTTTATCTTCTACCTTCCAGAACGAGAAAGACACTTTCGCCGACGTGCCGCTTGACTTGCGCCATGTTTATGCCAAGATCAAGAAAGCAAAGAAAGGAGACCACCTTGGGAACAGGGTGTTCCACCGGCCCAGTATCAGAGATTTTCCGCAGGAGTGGCTACCGCAGAGTCCAGCGTCGGCGGCCTAATATTTATCTTTGTAGACGAACGCGAATTAATCTTTTTTTGACGAATCTCCCTTGGTCTACTTGGACGAGCAAGATTATGAAGTAGAGAGATAGGTGTGTGTGGATGTTCTCGTTCACTTTAGCTTCATTTCACTATCTGTCCTGAATAAATGTCGTGGAACGCGAGGTCGGGGGCAGCTAGGTCATACAATTTGTTGGTCATTGTCGCCACGCCACTCAAAGGATCGTCTCCAGGGTTGTATCACGCATTGTACACCGTTTTTGCCACAGAAGTTGAATCTGTGTGCCTCGCGCATCGAACTCGCACCGGGGCCGGATTCTTTGTGTCGGTGGCCCTCATGTCAACATGTCACTGGCCAAAGGGCTTTGTTTCGAGCTGTGTTCGATGGCTTCTCTGAAACGTATATAGGAGGAGCTTCGAGTGCATTGGCTCAACATCCCTTCTTGCGCCTTGACGGTGCTATTTCGTTTTTTAGCCGCTCTCACTCATTCGTTCATTTCTTAAATTTTCCCCCATCCCATCTTTCGTTTCCTTTTGTCCTCATCTACGATGCCTAAAGCCCAGTCTACGCCTCTCACGAAACATAATCACCAACGTGTTACATTCGCTCGGACCACCCAGGAGGGCCCGTCCAGCTCTAATTCTACTCTACCTTCTACTCACAAGAAGTCTAATCCAAGCCCCAAGACACAGTCACCACCCTCGCACGACGGGGCAGCTCGCAAGGCCCGACAACCCCTTGAACGGCCTGAGAAGGACGCATTCCAAGCTCGGGGCCGCACGATCTACAACCTCCATCCAGAAAAGAGCGGGCCTTCACTTCCACAACAGCAGCAGCGGCAGGCTAGCGCTACTCCTTCTGGCGTCGATCATTGGAGGAACCCGACCATGAATATGGGTCGCCGACGTTCGTTGCTTGATGAAACCTTGATACAGGCCGTGAGCGGAAAAGCTCTACTCTGTGATCCTTCTATTCATCTTATCGACGCGTCTCAGGCTATCATACAAGGAGCACCGGCGTCCATGGGTGATCCTCCAAACAACGCGGCCATGCTCGAGCTACTGCAAACCATGCTATTCCCAAGAGCATCTGCTTCTGATGCCTTCTTCGACACCGCTTCATTGGCAAAGTCAACGCCTTCTCATACCTGGACGCAATCAACGAGTAGTGACAGCGACCTGCTGGCTTTCGTTGCGCAGCTTGGGCCACTTTATCAAGAATGCCAGCCTTCGGTCGACGACGACCTCTTTAATATGTATATTAATACTGCTTACTGTACCTAAACCGTAGTATGTTTTAGAATGTGTTCGTACCTCACTATATACACATGTCAGATTCAACGAGGC
>Ga0247737_1001380_pt1 | contig 10442 bp, 14 predicted proteins | sample UWRJL028104C2_FD_180937 | JGI IMG/M metagenome (GOLD analysis project Ga0247737, IMG submission 180937) | Plant litter microbial communities from Arlington Agricultural Research Station in Wisconsin, United States - UWRJ-L028-104C-2 | ecosystem: Environmental > Terrestrial > Plant litter >...
ACATTTGAGAACACGTTGTTTACGCTTAACTTCCTCCTAACATTTTGTCGTTCCAAGGGAGGGCTTTTAAGCAAAAAGCAACCTCTATGCGCAGCTGCACAGTCAATGTAACAAGTTCTAGAGTCATGACACAGAAAACCAGGGGTAGATGGCAGTTGAGGTTCTCGGCGGAGTTGTTTAGCATATTGAGGCTCTTATATGACCACTGCTCCATCCCAGATTATTTAGATGACAATTCACTCAGTCATAATGAGCGTATATTGCAGATAGGATAGTTGATTTGTAGACGTGCAACAAAACAGACTGATAAAAAGAAATTAGTCATAACTACAATGAAATACAATTAAAGAACTTAAAGAATGCCCGCTATGATATCTGATCAAACAGAAAAAGCGGGCGAAATGTGGTATCATCTAGCTCCCAATCTATAAACTCCACGCTATGCTTTGAACCCTGTAGTTTCCAAATATTACTCATAGTCTCAAACGCCCATCCTGCCTTCCTCCAAACCAACTTGTGAAATCGCTCCCACTGCGGCTTGGACTCGGTGTCTCGTTGTCATTGCCTCCCATCCATTTGGGACGCTTGATACCTTCACCCACGTTCTGTAGCCACTTTGGTGTCTGCACAGTATCAAATGTATTCTTGACTCGATGCCCAAACGCTTCCAGAAAGTTCTCATCCTCCACCTCTGTATTCTGGCCTACTGGAGTATCTGCAGAAGGAACGGATCTTGAGCCAGCTCCCTGTCCTAGAGAGCGTTGTCTCTCCGCATGAGGAACTGATAGCACTGGAGCTGTACGGTTATTGGGATTGTTCGGAACATGTGCACGACGATCGCTGGCCCCATCTCTCAGTCTTCCCAGAGATGAGTTGCCAAGTTCTCGCTCAATGAGGTCACGTCCTTCACGCCAGGAACCTGTCCCATAGCCCGTTTCATTCTCTTCATCGTCATCCTCAATCACACCTGCAAATCCAACAAGCCTCTTGAACTTTCCATAGAGGTTGAACATGGTAGCGCACACAGGTACAAGGATAAATATAGGAAACAACGCATCGAAGCGTTCGCCAAGGGGTGTGAGGTTGATGTAAACACCAAGAAACTTATAAAATACTGTATCGTTTCCAATATCTGGTCGATCTGGTGGCTGAACGAAGGTGAGAAAGTTGAAGGCTAAAGGCACAGAAAGCTTCGCAACTTGCATTGCATACCACATAGCGCTTTCTCCATGTGTGTTTCGTCTCACCAGAGCTCTTCCTCTCCAAACTTTGACCTCTGTTAGAGAGTATAGGGCGGCGGTGCACATATAAAGAATCCAAGCCGAGGCAATGACTTGTCCCGCAAAGCCTATTTGGCCCTTTTCGCTGTCTGGGTGATGAACCACAGTAAGGGCAATAATAGAGAAATAAGGATTGATGGGTTTGATCAGCTCGGACCAGATGATACATATTGATGCTAGGCTTAAGAAACATCCTAGAAATACCTTTAGGTAAGGAACGAAATAGTATTTGTACAAATATCTCGTGTATGGTGTAAAAATGGTAAGCCGATCCACGAACGTAGAGTGAGGTAATTCTTGGCCGATTTCAATCTTTTTTGATGCTGCCGAGTCCAAAATCGTTTGGGTTTCTACAGCTTCATAGAGCAGACGATCCCATTCATCCAAGAATCTTGCACGACTATGCCTTGCTCGGTCAAGCTTACGACTCAAATCTGCCAAGTATTGCTCTGTCAAAACATTCGGTACCGTTACAGTCGGGGTTGACATCCGCCTGGCAAGTGTACGAGGACGGGACTCGGGAAGGTGTAAATCTTCTGCAAGTTCCTCAATCCAATCTTTAAATAATTTTGCGGTTCCGGTTTTGCGGCTTGCAAGCACTGTGACCTGCGCCTCTAAATCTTCCAGGTTCTGAATGGCGTCTTCCATTTTCTCGTAGACTTTTGCAGCATTTCCTTGAATTCGCTTGAGCCTGCCGCTAATACTCGCATTCCTGAGCAATAATCTTGGAATCGCCACCAATCCATGTCCCATCAGATAGATGGCGAGCATCAGGCCCCAGCAATATGCCAATGCCATAACTAATCCTTTGAGAGACGTAGGAGACACTCCAGCGTAAATAAATATGTATATTCCCCCAATGATGGCGCTTCCAAGAACAAGCGCTTGATACTGTGCATTTTGGCGCAATGAATAAATTAAACGTCCCTTAGGTTCTCTGTATCCGGCGTCCGCATATTCGGCGAGGATAGGAAGAATAAACCTGTTGGTAATTAGCTTCCTTCGAGATAGGTGTGCTGGGACTAGCTTACCAAGTTAACGCAAATGTTAGCCAATATGATATGCGCCATGAAACTAATAGAGTCCTTTCAGGAAGCCATATTCCTCTGCTTCCAGCATCTTGGTTCCTAGCACTAGATGCGAGATCAATTGGCACAAGCAACACTATGCTCGCCGGCAACCATAACGCAAAGAATATGGGCACTAAGAGGTAGGCTGGAGTGGTTCGTAAAGGTAGATAATGGCGAAGGAGGAGCAAGACCACCAAACTAAGTACGACAAGGGCGATGCTGGCAAATATGACGCTGCCAACGGGCGAAGACGTGACCATAGATATGTCTACCATACTGCTCACACGTTGAAATACATTGATGGAGTTTCAAGAAGAATCTGATATACAACGTAGTACAGATTATACTTCTCTTCCGGAGTCAGCGGGATGATGAAGGGATGGGCTGGCTGCTAAGACGGTTCCACGTGACCGTCAGCCGGATCTCATACTAGTGGTAAGCAGAGCTGCAGATCAAGGACCCCACTTGTGTTGTACTGAAACTCTTTCGCCGCAGAATAATCCAATCACAACAACACACCATTCCTATTGCGATGACTTTGCACCATTTGCACTTTTCTACCCAAGCTACGAACCTCCATCAGTTTACTATGGCTAACAACCACTCCCAAGCCAATGTCTATAATTCTTCCGACTTAGTTCCCAACCTCGATTATAATCCTACTTCCTACAGTTCACCTTTTTATCAAGACCGGCACCTACTTTCCTCACAAAATTTGCACACATACTCTTCTTGTTCTGGAGATGGAGTCATGTACAGTGCCAATCTCGGCGAAAACCAAGGTCTTAGAAACCAAGCTCTGGGAGATGGTAATACTGCCAATTATGAATGTCCATTCTATGAGAGTTATGCTTACCCATGCACAGCTTTGCGCAGTGGGGAAGGAGACCTGAGTGCGGTATCATCTATAGAGAACCTCGATGTACCCCGCCAGAGTATTGAGCAGCCTACCAGCCATGGCCAGGTCGCCAATTACTCAAGGGCCACAATAAACAACCAGTCGTACATGCAGACAGCGCGCGTAGAATCTAAACAAAGAGCGGGAAGCAGCAACTCGCAGACATTGCTGTCAAGAACCCCAGAACCGCACCTCGACAAACCAGAATCCAAAAAGCGAAAGAGCTCCATTGCGCCCCAACCAACAGCTAACAAGTGTCGGAGGACATCAAATGAGGATAAGCCCGAAGATAAACAGCCAATTTTTGCAAATAGTTCTGGGTTAAATACAAATACCCATAGCACTCCAGAGGAGAAGCTTGTTGGGGGAGCAATAGACCCAAGCAAATCAATGGAATACAAAACACAACCAGCGTCAATTGGAACTCAGAGACTAAGTAAGCCTACCCCTAACATCGTAACGGAGAAGCGTAAGCTTGATGCGACTCCTCCATCGAGCAATAAGCGTCGAATAAATTCATATGACAAGTCTCCTGAGCAGCAATCCCAAGATAAAGGCACTGAGCTAAATGATGATGTTGCTACAAATGTCGTATTCGTAACCTCGGACCAACAGCCTGGTGCGCAGTATGATCAAGCAGCTATGGTTGCCAAGGCAAGAGAGGTTGGAGTGCATTCTACCGTTGCTCTATTCCGTCCTCCTACAGAAGCATCGAGGAAATATTCCCGTATGTGAACCCATTGGATGCCATTAACATCTTATATGGCCTCCAAGGTGTCTATGCTAACACTTGCAGGACCGCCTATGTCTGAACTATATGAGAAGCTCCAGGTTACACCTGATCAGTTTCTCCATCTGCAAGCGGCTGCCAAAGACTACATGCTGGACCCAGAGCACCCCGAACGGCGGGACGTCATCGGCAAGAAGAGTTCAATCGATCTCCCTTCATCTAATTCGGCGAAAATCAAGCTTTACCGGATTACTTCTGCCTTCTTGTGGGAAGAGGGTTGGGGCGACAAGTGTTGGGGTCCAAGCGCACCTCGATCGGTCCCAAGAGATATCGACTGGCCAGAGGCAGAGCCTGAGTAAGGTTCCCACGATCTCAATATTTAGGAATACTACTAATATATTGCAGAGTTATTGGGATGATGATCCCTCTAATGCGACGTATGGTGACAAATGAAAACCAGCGCCTATACGCTGAAGAACAACGGAAAGCTAGAGCTCCCTACACGTCCGGCGGTGGAAAAAGGGAACCTAACCCAGAGGAGATTTTAGAGAAGCTCAAAGGACAGATTTATAAGCCAAAAAAGACACAGTCCCCAAACATCGTCAGTGGATCAGAAAAATCAACCTCCCCGGAACCTGTGGGTATAAAACCACAAAGTGGAGGAACTGTTGCCTCTCCGAAACCAAAAACACTAACAGAGTGGGATGGTATGCATTTCTTCATTAATTTCATTAAAGACGGGCGTCGAGCTATGCCACGAGTAGAGTTTGCTGTTGATAATGGGGAGGGATTTACCCACCTAAGTCAACATGTGGATATAATCATCGATGATGAAAAAACCCACAAGATCAAAATATTCGGACCTGCCGGAATGGTAGATGTCACAGATGAGGCGTCGTGGAGAGGAGTTCTGATTGCAATCAAGGAGGCTGATTGGATGGATGGCGACGTAAGGATATGTGTTGATGTAAACACTTAAGGTGATGGATTTCAAGTGAGGATTAGACGGGAACATCCTTGACTATAGATGATAGAGTGCTGGCGTGGGGGTTTGTTGGATTTGTAAGGATAGCATACTCTGGTTTGCAACAAATTTTGGCGCTAAGGCTTCAAAACTACAATAAATCAGCATCTTAGTTACAAGGGATGAATGAACTTACGATACCGACTCTACTTTAGACAATCATATCTCCATACCAACTTTACTGCCTCTTCCGTCTCTTTATCTATTGATTGCCTATAGAATTACACCTCTGCTCTCATTAATATATTCAAGTACCTCGTCTCTTTAATATCCCAATCACCAACCATCTCTTCCTCTCCGTGATATCCTCTCTTCCCCGATCCTCAACCCAGCTCCTCTCCTTTCCGTCCGCATTCTTCTCCCATATACTTTCTATCTCCAAATCGGCCGCCTCGAGTGCCTCCGGCGCATAAAAGCCCTTCATCTTCTCCCTGCCAGTATGGAAACCTGCCACAACCCAAGCCCGCCCCTTTGGTGCAAGAAACCAGCGAATGCTTGAAAGAAGATTTATGTGTTGATGTGGCACTGTGTCAAAAGTCAGTACTTTGCTTTCAGAAAGGGGAGCCTTGGAGCAGAGGAGAAGCATACTCCATAAACAATCTGCGACCAAAATCCTATCAAACGCCTCTTTCTCGTGGATCGAAAACGAGTCTGTCAAAACTCCCCATTCATGTCCTTCCACCCTCACTTCGCCTATCTCCCCTCGCGCATCCGCTGCTCCAGTTTTGCTTGCATCTGCCCGCCGGGTTTGGATGTTCGCAGCCACATTCTGTCTCAGATTATCCAGGACCTCTGTTGCTGGATAGTCCGTGATAATCGTCCTCGTCGCCCCTTTCAACGCAGCTACTAAGCCGGCTAAGCCCGTGCCAGCACCCAACTCCAGAACCTCTCTGCCGGCTACGTCCCAATCTCCCAGCCTTTCGGCCTTGCCGCCAACCTCATTAACGACTGCAGGTAACGCAGGTTCGGGACCTTCAATCAGAGCAGCGAGCTGTACCGCAGCATTCCACACGAAGTGGCTAAACAGCCCTGTGTTTTCCGGGTCCGGATCCGCGAGCGACAGATGGATGGCGCCGAAGAGAGGAGACTGATAGATGACGGAGGTATGGGCGTCACCGTGCTGGTTCGTGATGTCGTCAGGGAAGATTACCTACCAATGACATTCTTTTAGCTTATATACATGTTGAACCTAGACGTAGGATTGGTAGTTGGGGTCTGGAGCGTTTTGGGGTTTTGAGAGCGGGTGGGGAAGCAGAGGAGAGGAAGAGCTTACGCCTAGAGCAGAGGACAAATAATCTTCTGGTTCCCTGTCCGTGGAGGCTTCGTTTGAGAGATAGATACGGTCAGTAAGGAAACTGGCCATTTTCTTTCTTAAATACAAAATTTGTAGTGACCGGCGTGAGAAAATTAGAGGAAACTTAGAGGATGAAAGTGATGGCGGGGTTGTTTTCATGTATATTAAAAAATATGTGCCCCTCGATTTGGCTTGGCGTGTGACGTTAAAACCAAGCAACAAAGGGGCATAACTCATATTTTGATGAGGTTGGGAGTGCTTTACGATTTGTGAATAAGGTTGAATACCATCTAGCTTTCCAAAAACAGCTTTCCCACATACAATTTTCATAAAATTGCGCTTTCCATGTGAAATGAGACTTGTAACAGATATCTAGATGTTGAAGGCATACTGATGTATAATAAACAAGACCCGAATTGCCCTACTTGTGCATCTTGAACATCTCGTCACAATATTGAGCACATAGTTTGTCCCTAGTCAAAAGGTGGTTGCAATGTTGAAAACAAGATATGTATGTAGATAGTTGTGATCATATTCATCTGAAAGAGGTTCTCTCATTTATAATTACTTTACTTCTAGACATGGTTCTTCCTCACTGTTCTCTGCTATGCAAACATGACACCGGACCCGCCGACAACTATTTCAACACAATACAGAGAACGAGACCTGTGAAGGAAACAAGAATACATGATGGGTATGCTCCCACAAAATAAAACTAACAACCAGACTCTTAGGATGCAATACAGCGTGGAGTTTTTTTGCAAAAGAGCTTTTGTCTTATCCCTTCAGTCCGCCTCGAACGGAAACTGGTAAATTGGTATCGTAATGCATAACCCCTTGAACTGCGCCAATAAACAATAAACAATAAAAATGAAAAAGGGAGACAAGCTCGAACTTCCACAAGGAATCAAAATCGGAAGCAAGAAGGTATAATTTTTCTTTCGTCATGAGCACATATCATCATTGAGTTGATGAAGAAGCGGCAATATTTAGGTATGATTCATTGCTCACGCTTAATCTCCATCAGCTTCTCTAGGTCCACTTCGGCAAAGTCATCCGAGATCCAAGGGCCTTTCTCCTCTTCCGTGGAGTTATGGAAAGCATCTGCTCGGCGCATGGTTTGTACATCGAGATCGGTGACATATGCCTTCTCATTGTTTAGCTTCATACGGACCTCATAGTCCGTATCTAGCATCATGTCGTCTTTCCAAAGACGTCTTGGCCCGTCAAAGACACAAAGCACCCGCTTTTTCATTTTCATTTGGGTGGTTGGGCAGCCCCAGGAGCTGGGGTAGTCCTTTCTCCGCTTGCGGGACTTCGTGTTCAGTGTCACTCCGCCCTTGGAGTGAGTAAGACCTCTGGACTTCTGTACCCCGTTCTTGGGGTTGCCTCTGCCTTTGCGAGATGCCTTGGATCGGAGGGAAAAATCATCATCATTGTCGTCATCCATCTCCTCCTCGTCTTCATCATCATCCGCCGAGTACATATGGGTAGTCGTGGGAAGAGAATTATTGCGGAGAGTGTCATGTACGTTGGAGTCTTGCTCAACTTCCGCAAGGCGTGCAGCATTGATAGCTTCAGAAGGCTCCTCCTGTTGTACAATGCGGAGGACACAGTCATCAAGATGCTCATAGAAGTCCTGCGCGTTGTAGAAAGTTGCTGAACATGTCGAGCATTTGCCGGTCGCATCTGGTGCATATCCTGTAAGCTTCTTGCTGTTGTTGACAACTGAAGAAGTCTTCTTCCGGCTATTCGGTGGTGTTTGTTCGACGGCATGAACAGAAGTTAAATGGCGTTTAAACACATCAGCACGGTTAAAAGATTTTTCTGCCGCTGACCCAGATCCCGGACAGAAACCACAGACCATGGTTCCCTTGTAATGAGTCAGAGTATGGCGATTCTTATCATACTTTCTCGCGAATCCTTTGATGTGGTAGTCGCAAGTCTGAATTGGACATTTCTCAGGTCGCTCATTTTGATGGGTGAGCATGTGAGCTTTGAGGTCCTTGAAGACTTTGCCACATTCTGGGTATGTGCAGCGCCCTTTTTCGCGTGATTCTTCGCTGCTGAAGTTGTCACTGCTGAAAGAAACAACGGATGGTCGGCGAGGTGGTGGGTAAGGATATGGATTGTAATTGAGGTATGGTGACTGACTCCCCTGTTTGATAGGAATAGGGCTACGTGATTGTTGTGAGAGTGGAGAACCAGGATAGGGAGTGGGTTGATAGCCAGAAGTGTCGTGGGATTGAGCAGCAGACGCTGGCCGGGCGGAGTATGCTCCGTGCAGGATTGATGGATCTAGAAAAGGTATAGTTAGTTTAAATTTAACATGAAAATAAAAACTCTTTCAGCACGGGATCGACAGAGGAAACCAACAAGAAGATTCAAGAGGAGGGACAAAGTTCCCACTTGATTGAGAAAAGAAAGGCGAAGAATGATAATTTGAGAAAACTGTCGCGTCCGAAGCAAAGGAGGATTGTGAAACTGCAGAAATGGGCGTTGAAAGAATATCCTGATATCGGCCAGCGACACTTGGAGAAGGAAAATGGGACGGGCTAAATGCAAGTGACGGCCGGCGCGAGGAAACGGGAGAATTTGAAAAGGTAGAGATAGAAGATACAGGTATTTCAATTCGCGAGTCCCTCCTTGTCACATTGACAGGTGATATGGGCGAAGCCATTGACCTTGAGATGGAGGGACTTTTCATACTCCCCGTTGTAGGGGTCATGACAAGATTTGACATAGAAGAAAGTGACTCGGTATTGGATGAGATAGAACCGTGCTGACGAGATACAGATGCAGATCTAGTAACGTTGTTGCACTCACCAACAGAGAAACCGGGTTTTGCTGGATTGAACTCTAATGTAGCAAATTCTTCCATACCTGAGTGAGGAAAGGTATACTCGTTTCCTTGGCCGAAGGTGTTATCGTAGCTGACTATGCCGGGAGTCAATGCAAGACCATTTGGTCCCCATTCCGGTGCATTGTGAAGAATGGATGGTGGGGAGCCAACGTTCGAGGAGGTTGCTGAAGGACCGGAAGCAGTCGAGTAGTTTGATGGGGCAGTTCGCATCTCTGGAGACTCATATTGGGGTGCTTCTGAGTACATGGTGTGTGACTCAAAGCCTGTGCTGGCTGGGTATGCTTCTCTTGTATACGACCACGGATTCTGATCCATCTCGAAGTTCTGAATGGGGGTGAATGGAAAGGGTTGTTGAGGGAACATGCTTGCAGTTGGGTCGGGGTACAATGGGAAATCTGCCTCCTCGTTGTTCAAATGGCGCGAAGCCATCTGGAACGTCTGGTCAACCATAGAGCACATGATGTCGATTGGTGAAGACGGAGATGAATGGCTGATGTCTTCAGAGAAGGCCACAATCGCCGGCTACGTTCTAGAGTTAGCAAATACTTGGTGAGGGATCGAAAGAACATACCTTCTACTTGGAGTTACTCCAAGATGTCGAAGGTCGCGTTGTCTAGTCAAGTAGGCAGTGCTCGTCCTTGAACCAGATTTGAAACTTCCACTGAGTTGGTAGCGAAGCTTGAAGTCAAAATGATCTGTTTCGATCTGAGACAGGAGGCAAAATGAGGGAAGGCCAGGCGCGGAGAATATATACGCGGTATGGGGGCCAACGAGATCCAAGCGGGGAGAAGGCGAAGACAGTGAGAGGGTTGAGCAAGTAAGATTAGCTGCAATGCGTTCTGTTGTCGATGAAGTGTTTGTTTTGGGGGTGGTGTAAGAGGATGTGAAGGAAGGATATAGGAAGTCGATGTTTATGGAAATGATCTCTGGAGAAGGGAATGGGACGGCGAGTGGGAGGGATGGTCTGGGATTAGATATAATTGTATCGCCAGGCCACGAGCAAAAAGCAGAAGCCATCTAAAGGGCTATGCCCATGCTTGTTGCTCAGATCCATGCCTCCCCTGCCTCACATCGCACCACACACGGTGGACCCCAGAGGAAATCCACGTTCTGCCCCTAACCTACTTGGTTTGCATCACATCGTACCCATGCCTCCCAAGCATCAAGGGGGGGATGTCTTGTCTGACCTGCTGGTCGCCTTGACTGACCCCGACCGCTGGTGGTGGCTGCTCCGTCTAGCCACAAGAGTGACTGGTGAGAAAAAACGATACTCTAGATTTGGG
>Ga0247737_1001382_pt1 | contig 10431 bp, 6 predicted proteins | sample UWRJL028104C2_FD_180937 | JGI IMG/M metagenome (GOLD analysis project Ga0247737, IMG submission 180937) | Plant litter microbial communities from Arlington Agricultural Research Station in Wisconsin, United States - UWRJ-L028-104C-2 | ecosystem: Environmental > Terrestrial > Plant litter >...
GGATTGCGACCCGGACAGCCTGACCCCATCCTACAAATCAGTCCATGTGCGGTTGCGGCGCGCCTCGGCGGCCGATCTCGCCGCCGCTACGGTCGTTCGCGAAGGCCTGATCGGCCGCGCAGCGGACAGAACACTAGTGCACGGACCAGGAGTGACCGCATCATCGCTCTCCTCCCCATCCGGCGGATAAGACATGCCGGCGGCCCCCATCCCCGGCATCGGCACCGGATGTATCATGGTCGATCCCGTCTCGGCCCGTCCGGCAGGCACGCATCGTGCGGCGCTGCGATGATCGCGTCTGCCCGCCTGCGACCACCCGGGCCCAATGCGGCCTTGGTCCGACCGGATGTAGATGGAGCTCTCGCGATCATCGCCGCCGCGACCAATCCCCTTGGCACCGAAGAGATCGATGTCCGCCTGGCAAACGGCCGCGTGACGGCACGACCCGTTTTCGCTGCTCAGGATGCGCCGAGATTCGATGCGGCAGCGATGGACGGCTTTGCGCTGCGGATCGGCCCGGCCACCGCCTACCCGGCGAAGGTCCGGGTCGCCGGACGGATCGCTGCGGGACAGTGGCCCATGCCGCTCGAGCCCTGGACGGCGATGCGCATCAGCACCGGCGCTCCCGTCCCGGACGATACGACCGCTATCCTTATCCAAGAGGCAGCGGCGCCGTTCCTGCTGGACGGCGTCGAATATCTCCATCTGGCGGGGCCGGTCGAGCCTGACCGCAACATCAGAAGGCGCGGCGAAGACCGGCAGCGTGGAGAGTCGGTCCTGGACTTGCCCGTCGCCCTGACGCCGGACGCTATCGGCGCACTGGTGAGCTACGGGATAGACCGGGTGCTGGTACGATGCATCCCCAGAATGGCCCTCCTGTCGACCGGCACCGAGCTTGCCGACCTGGGCATGCGGACGCTTGCGCGGCCGCAGGTCTTTGACTGCAACGCCCCGATGATCGCGGCAGCCGCGCGCCAGGCCGGCCTGGCTGTCGAGTTCCTTGGCGGCGCGGTGGATGATGAGGCCGTTCTCGAAACAGCGATCGACCGCGCGATCTCGAGCCCGGCCGACCTGATCGTCAGTACAGGCGGTGTCTCGAGCGGCGACCACGACCATGTGCGCCGCGTTCTCGAGCGGCGTGGCGCCACCATCCTTCTTCACGGTGTACGGATGCGGCCGGGCAAACCGATGCTGGTTGCCCGGCTGGCGGACGGGCGACTGTATTTTGGGCTGCCGGGCAATCCGGTGGCCGCCTTTGTCGCGTTTCGCTTCTTTGTCCTTCATGCGGCCCGCGCGCTTCTCGCCTTGCCGGCGGAGGCGGGCGATCCCGTCTGCGCCAGCCCACCCGGCCGGCCGGATACCACGATCTTCCTGCGCGGCCGACGAAGGACGGGGCCGGACGGGTCGGCCCTTGTCGACACATCGCTGGACCAACGATCCCATGTGCTGCGCTCGCTCCTTCAAGCCGATACCTGGGTGCGGGTCGATGACCGCGAAGGCCGGCTAACGGCACGAGCCTATCCCAAGAATGCGACGTTCCTCACCTGACCATCCGGCACAAGGAGCTTTTGTGGACAAGACAGGCAGCGCTGAGCCGGGCCGCGGTCATGCCGGGTGGTCCGGCGTGCGGACGCATCCGGTTGCGGAGCTCGGCCGCCCTCGGACCGGGTCGCCCGGCTACTGCCAATGGGCATCATCGGGACCATGGTAAGGAGGCCCGGATGATGGAACGTGCCGTGCCCGCGCCATTCGAGCGGATCGACAGCAACGGCGATCGCAGCGCCGTGACCCGCGCGGTTGCGGTCGAGACCCCCATTGCGATCGAGTTCAACGGCATCGGCTATGCCGTCATGATGGCCAGCCCGCACGATCTGGAGGACTTCGCGGTAGGCTTCACGCTGAGTGAGCGCCTTGTCGAGGGGGCCGGCGACATCCAGGCGATCGACGCGCATGAAGCATCGAGCGGCATCGTGCTGCGCGTGCAGCTGCGCGCCAGCAATGCCGCCCGCGTGCTCGACAGGGTGCGCCACCGCGTTTCGGATTCCTCGTGCGGCCTGTGCGGGATCGACAATCTCGACCATGCGCTGCGCCCCTTACCCCGCGTGGCGCCGTCGAACCCTATCGGAGAACGGGCGATCTTCGCGGCACTCGCCCTTCTCAGCGAGCATCAGACGCTCAATCGCGCCACAGGGGCTGTCCATGCCGCCGCCCGGTGTTCGGCCGACGGGACGATCCTCGACGTCCGGGAGGACGTCGGCCGCCACAATGCCTTCGACAAGCTGATCGGGGCCATGGCACGGTCGGCCGCCGGATGGGAGGGCGGCTTCGCCCTGTTGTCCTCGCGCTGTTCGTATGAACTGGTGGAAAAGGCGGCGCTCAGCGCCTGCCCCGTGCTGGTGACGATCTCCGCCGCGACCGATCTGGCGATTGCGCGAGCCCGGTCCTGCGGCGTTCGGTTGGTCGTGCTGGCGCGACCAGACGCCATACTGTGTGTCGCCGGACCGTCGGGCGCGCCATGATCCTCGGCGCAATCCTGGCGGGCGGCCGGTCGCGACGCTTCGGGACGGACAAGGCAGCCGCCGAGTGGCGCGGCCAGTCACTGCTTTCCCACGCGGCGCAAACCCTCGCCCCGCATTGCGATCTTGTGGTGGTGTCGGGCGGCCGCCGCGAAGGGACCGGCTACGCGACCATCGCGGACTGGCCGCGCAACGACCTGGGCCCCCTGGGCGGGATCTGCGGCGCGTTGCGTCACGCGCGGCGTGAGCACTTCTCAAGGGTGCTCACGATCGCTTGCGATACGCCGGTCGTCCCGGCCTCGCTCTTCACCCGCCTGCTTGGCGCAGGCGGGTCTGCATACCTCCGGGACATGCCGGTGCTGGGATGCTGGCCGGCAGTGCTTGCGGACGAGCTGGCGATACGTCTCGAACGTTCATCGGACCGTTCGATCACCGCGTGGGCGGACCATGTCGCGGCACTCCCGATCGACCTCGGACAGGCACTCCCCAACGTCAATCATCGCGAGGACCTATACAGGCTTGACGCTGTCTGACGCATCACGGCGACCGGGTCGAGCCCCGGCCTGGCCTGTCGGCGCCGACAGGCCGAACGATCGGCATCATGCCGACGCACATGATGCGGCCCTTGCTGACCGCGAACCGCTGGATCGCCGTCGATGACAAGGCATCAGTCTTGGCGCAGGTGCGCGCCTTCACCCTGGCCGCCACCACGGCCGGATACCTCCAAAGGAACTTCAACAATGCTTCTTGCCTTCCTTTTTGCTTTGCAATCCGGCGTGACAATGAGCGGGACCACCCCTCCTGCAGCCAAGGTTTCGCGCGTGAGAATGGACTGTGCCGCGTTCCGAGCGAACAAGGATGGTTCATGGACATCGGTTCGCGCGACCCGGATCGGCCGGACATCGCTCACCGCCGGCGGCACTTTTTTTCCGGGCGTTCAGCTCGGTGGCATCGATGTCGGAGCTGAGCTTGGCCGGCAATGCGTTCGAAAACCCGGCCGCTGACGGGCATTGTTGAAATCGCTGGCCGGCCCTGGTGCTTCGGCAGGTCCGATCGACCTGTCGGGGCGTCCGAGAAAGGCACCCGCGGGTCCACTGATGTGTGACGCGACGATGGGGCTGCCGGCAGGCGCTGCCTTCTGTTCCGGTGCCCCGATTGCGCTTCAGCAAGAAAGATTGCGGGATGGGATGGGGAAATCCGGTCGGCTTACGTTCTTGAACAGGGGAGCAACCACAATCTGTGCGCCCCAGTACTACGGAACCGCCCGAAAAAGGCGACCGCCCGTCCTGTGGAGGATTGACTGGATGTTAGTTTCACGCCGTCTGCTTCTGGTCACCGCGTCATCGGCTGCCCTGCTCATCGCGCCACAGGTGCTGGCACAGGCCGCTGCGCCCTCCCCTGTCGCCGCGATTTCCCAGCCCCAATCCCAGCCCCAATCCCAGCCATCGCAACCCTGGCCGCAGATCGCGAGCGACGTGCCCGCCGATCCCGATGTCCGCACCGGCACGCTGCCCAACGGCATGCGCTATGCGATCATGCACAATGCCACGCCCCCGGGCCAGGCGTCGCTGCGCCTGCGCATCGATGCGGGGTCGTTGATGGAGAAGGACGACCAGCTCGGCCTTGCCCATTTCATGGAGCATATGGCGTTCAACGGCACGACGCACATTCCAAAGAACGACCTGATCAACATCCTGGAGCGGCTGGGCCTGGCGTTCGGCGCCGATCTCAATGCGGCAACCAGCTTCGACCAGACCTTCTATCAGCTCGACCTTCCGCGCACCAATGACGAGACGGTCGACACCGCCCTGCACGTGATGCGCGAGCAGGTCTCCGAAGCGACGATGGACCCGAGCGACATCGACGGCGAGCGGGGCGTGATTGCAGGCGAAGAGCGGCTGCGCAATTCGCCGGAACTGCGCGTCTCGCAAAAGCAGATCAACATCCTCGCCAAGGGGCAGAAGGTGGCCTCGCGCTTCCCGATCGGCGACCTGAAGATCATCAACGCCGCCCCGCGCGAACGGTTCGTCGATTTCTACGACAGCTATTACCGGCCCAGCCGGGCGACCTTCGTGGCCGTTGGAGATTTCGACGTCTCGGTAATGGAAGCAAAGATCAGGAAGGGCTTCTCCGACTGGCAGCCAAAGGCTGCGGATGGACCGGATCCGGATCTCGGCACCGTTGCTGCGCATCGGCCGGAGACTCATGTCACGGTCGAAACCGGTGTGTCCTCGGGCATTTCGCTGGCCTGGACCAGAGCGCCAGACCTGCGCCCGGACACGGTTGCCAAACGGCGCCAGGACCTGATCGAATATCTCGGTCTTGCCGTGCTCAACCGCCGGCTGTCCGAGCTTTCGCACACCGACACCGCCCCGTTCCTGAACGCGACGGCCGGAGATGCGACGCTCATGCGCAGTGTCGGCATCGCCACCATCTCCGCGCAGTTCGTCCAGGGCAAATGGGAGCCGGCTCTTGAGGCAATCGACCAGGAGGAGCGCCGCCTGGTGCAATATGGCGTGTCCGATGCCGAGCTGCAGCGCGAGGTCACCGCTTATCGCACCGCGCTCGAAAACGCCGTGAAGAGCGCGCCGACGCGCACCACCCGCGGTCTGGCCGGAAGCCTCGTGAGCGCCGTCAACGAGCGCCAGGTGTTCACCTCGGCGCAGACCGACCTCGCCCTGTTCGAAGCCACGGTGAAGGGCCTGACCGCAGCCCAGGTCAACGAAGCGATCAAGCCTGTCTTCTCCGGCGGTGGGCCGCTGACAATGGTCGTGTCGCCAGTCGAGATCGAGGGCGGCGAAAAGGCGGTCTCCGCCGCGCTACTGCGCTCGCACGCGGTCGCCGTGGCCGCCCCTGCCGCGGCCGCCAAATTACCCTGGCCCTATACCGATTTCGGCAAACCCGGCACCGTCACGGACCGCCGCGAGCTGCCCGGGCTTGGCGCGACGATCGTCACCTTCGCCAATGGGGTGGTGCTGACGGTGAAGCCGACCAGCTTCAACAGGAATTCGGTCGCGATCAACCTGCTGACCGGCACCGGCGAGCAGAATTTCTCGCCTGACACGCTCGATCCGCGCGCCACCACGATCGGCGGGCTGCAGGCGGGCGGTCTCGGCAAGATGACGATCGACCAGATGAGCCGGTCGCTCAATGGCCATGTGGTTGGAGCCGGACTCGCGACGCTCGGCGACAGGTTCCTGCTGGGTGGCAGCACGCGGCGTGAGGACCTCCAGCTGCAGATGCAGGTAATGGCGGCCTATCTGACTGACCCGGCCTATCGCGGCCAGGCGTTCGAACAGACCAAGGCGAACTACCCTGCCATGTACCGGGCGACGCTGGCGCTGCCGTCGGGCGCGTTCGGCGTTCAGGCCAAGCCATTGCTGGCCGGCGGCGACAAGCGCACCGCGGTGGTGCCGCCCGAGACGCTGTCGACATGGTCGATGGACGCAGTGCGGCCGGGGCTGAAGGCGTTGCTGTCGGTCGGACCGATTCACATCACCATGGTCGGCGACACGACAGTGGACGAGGCGATCAAGGTCACCGCCAGCACCTTCGGCGCGTTGCCGCCCCGACCGCCCGCGCCAGCTCCAGTGGCCGGCGCCAGCCAGCGCCGCTTCCCGGACGCGACGCTGACGCCGCTGCATTTCAGCCATAAGGGCCTGCCCGAGCAGGGGCTCGGCTTCGTCGCCTGGCCGACGACCGACGTCGTCCAGGATCTGGGTGAAGCCCGCCGGATCGAAGTGCTCGCCGCGGTACTGAAGCTGCGCGTGCTCGACGAGATCCGCGAGAAGCAGGCGCTCGCTTATGCGCCGCAGGTGTCGGCAAGCTATTCGGACACGTACAAAGGATATGGCACCATCTCGGTCCAGGCCGAGACCGCGCCGGAGAAACTGCCCGCCTTCTTCTCCTCGATGGACGCCATTGCCAGAAGTCTGCGCGACACGCCGATCGACGCTGACGAACTCAAGCGCGCCCGTGAGCCGTTGGTGGAATCGGCCCGGCGTGGCCAGAACACCAACAACTGGTGGCTCAACCAGCTCACCTATATCGTCGACCGCCCTTATTATATCCCACAGACGCTGACGGTCGTCCCGCAATTCGAGGCGATCACGCCCGCCGACATCCAGATGCTCGCGCAGAAATACCTGCGACCCGAGACAGCCTGGAAGGCGGAAGTCACGCCAGAGGCTCCAGCCAGCGCGGACACGCACTGACATGCGCGGTGCAAGAGGAGACGGTTCATCGTAAAGCCCCGCGCGCCTCGCCCCGACATCGCCGGCGCTCGGGCCTCGTTCGAGGCGCTGAACGCCGGCTTTCGAGCTTCCTTGCACCGATATTTTGCCCGGCGGGTGCGCGATGCGTCCGAGATCGACGACATGGTCCAGCAGGTGTTCGAGCGCCTGCTCAAGCGCGGAGATGTGTCCAATATGGAGCATCTCGGCGGCTATGTATTCCAGACCGCCTCCAGCGTCCTCGCCGATTACCAGCGGCGCAGGCGAAGCCGCCATGCAGATGCGCATGATGAATTCGACGAAAGAAATCATGGGGATGTGGATTTCTCCCCCGAGCACGTTCTTATGGAACGGGAGCGGCTCGCCAACGCAACGGCGATACTGCTCGAGCTCCCCGAGCGTACAAGGGTGATCTTCGTTTTGAGACGGCTTGAAGGCATGAAATATCTCGACATCGCGGCACGGCTTGGCATTTCCGTCAGCGCGGTGGAAAAGCATATGGAGCGTGCGGTCGCGCGGCTCGCTGAGAGCGTGGAGCCGGAATGATGCAGTTGCGCGCCATCCCCCGCACCCGCGGCATGTCTCCGGTGGAAGCCGCCGCCCATTGGCTGGTGCGCCGCGATGCGCACGAGTTGTCGCCGAGCGAAGAAGCCGAGTTCGACGCCTGGCGCGCCGATCCGGTCAATGCCGATGCCTATCGCCGGGCGAGCGGCGCAATGGGACTCTTCGACGCCGATCTTGGCGCCGATCCGCATCTAAAGGCGTTGCGACAGGCCGCCCTCGATGCGGCGCCTACGCCGCGCCGCCGTTTCCGGGCAGCGGCCGCGCTCATGGCCGCGAGCCTGGTCGGCGCGATCACCTTTCTCGGCATCGAGCACTCGGGCGTGGGCCCGGTGCCGTCGATACGACCCACCGCCGTCGCGATGACGACCGCGACGCCGTTGGCAGAGCCCGTGCGCGGCACCCAGACCGACTATGCGACGGGGGTCGGCGAGCGCCGCACCATCAGGCTTGCGGACGGAACCGCCGTCACGCTCAACACGCGCACGAAAATGACGGTCGCCTTCACCGAACGCCGCCGCCTTATTCGACTAGTGCGAGGCCAGGCGTTGTTCCAGGTCTTCCACGATCGTAGCCGTCCTTTTGTCGTGGAGGCGGCCGACCGGCAGGTAACAGCGCTCGGCACCACCTTCGAAGTGAGGGTGGATCCCGGCCGGATCAATGTGGTCCTGATTGAGGGTCGCGTGGTGGTCGACCGCACGCCCGAAGCGGCGCGCGCCTTCGAATCCGTCAAGCTTGCGCCGACCGTGCTCCGGCCGGGCGAGGAATTCAGCGTCACACTGGGCGCGCCGCAGCATGTCGGCTCGGTCGATGTCGATCGCCAACTGCTGTGGCGTGACGGATTCATCGAATTTGACGATGAGCCGCTCGGCGCCGCGGTCGCGGAGATCAATCGTTACTCGAGCCGGCCGATCACCCTCGCCGATGACGGTGTTGCCTCGCTTCATCTGAGCGGCGTGTTCAGCACCGGCGCGCCCGACCAGTTCGTCGATGCCATCTCTGCGATCCTGCCGATTAAGTCGAGGACGACGCCGCAAGGCGCAATCGAGCTGTCCCTTGCGGCCGGGAAACGCCGATAGGCCGGTGGCGGTCGATCAGCGCCGCGGTCCGACCGATATCAGCGACGGCGAAGATCGTATCAGCGCTGTTTGAGCGATGGTCCGAAGGGGGGCGCTCCGCGAGATCGTCAGAGCATTGAGATCTGGCGTGACCAACCCGGCCTTCTGCGAAGCCTTGCTGAAAAGTGGCGGCTATAGGCGACTGCCTGCCGCACCGTCCGACTAGCATGCGATAACTCTTATGTAAAAAATTGTAAATATTCGCAAATATACCTAGCCACCCTTTAAATCACCCTCCCACCATGTCTTTTTTACTTCATACCAAGGTGTGGATTTAAGGACTGCTTGCGTTCTTGACTGAGGGGGACTTGAAACCCCCTCGAACAGGAATCCATTCAGGGGGTGACATTGATGACCCAATTTCGAGGCAAGCACGCGCATATCCGCTCCATTCTCGCAGCCGGAGCCGCGGCCCTGGCAATGACGGGTACCGCCCACGCTCAGCAGGCATCGCAGCGAGCAGACATCACTGTCCGCATCGACATTCCCGGCGGCACGCTCGCCAAATCGCTGATGCTGCTGGGGCGACAGGCCAATGTGCAGATCGCGTTCCTGCCGGAACGTGTCCGCAGTCGCCGCGCCGGAGCACTGCGGGGCAACTTCACCGTGGAGGAAGCGCTCACTCGCCTACTGGGTGGCACGACCCTGCGCTACCAGCGCACGCCGGCCGGATCCTATATCGTCAGCGGGCCGACGCCCGAGGCCGAGACCAAAATCAGGCGTACGCTTGAGGATATCAACACGTCCGAGGGTCGCGATGCCGACGGCAAGATCATCATCCCGGACATCCTCGTGCGCGGCCAGCGCAACTGGAACCTCAATCTGGACATCCCGCGCACCGCTGATGACGCCCAGCCCTATGTGGTGTTCAAGCATGACGAGATCGTGCGGTCGGGTGCTACCAATCTCGATGACTTCTTCCGCAATTTCCTGGGATCCAACAATAGCGGCAGCACCTCCCAGCAGCAGGGCTTCAGCAAGAGCCAGAGCCTCATCAACCTGCGCGGCCTGGGTGCCGACGCGACACTGATCCTGGTCGACGGACGTCGATATGCTGAAGCCAACACCGGTTCGGGCGTCTTCACCCAGGCCTCGGTCAACGGCATCGCGCTGGACTCGATCGAGCGGATCGAAGTGCTCGCCTCGTCCGCATCCGGCATTTATGGCTCGAACGCGGTCGGCGGCGTGATCAATATCATCATGCGCCGGGACTATCACGGCCTCGAGGCGACGGCCTATTACGGCAACACTACGCGCACCGACGCCGAGGAGAAAAGGCTGAACCTCAGCGGCAGCTTCCCGCTCGAAAACGGGCGCACCCGCATCTCCTTCTCCGGGAGCTGGCAGGAGACCGAGGGCCTCAATGAAGGCGACCGCGACTTCATCGCCGAGGGCCGCGCGCTGATTGCCAAGAACCAGCCCAATTTCTTCAGCGCCAACCGGATCCTGCTGCAAGGCGCGACGCCCAACATCATCAGCGACAATGGCAGCAATCTCGTGCTCAAGAACGGGACGGCGCTTGGGTCGAACATGACGTTCGTGCCCACAGGCTTTCGCGGCGTTGCTCTTGACGGCACCGCACCCCTGGTCGCCAATGCCGGTCGGCAGAATATGGAGCTGTCGCCGACCGCTGCCGGGGGGCAGGGCGGCAACGGCACCCTGTCACCCTTGCTCAGCCCCTCGCGCAGCTACAGCGGATCGGCGACCGTCCGCCGCGATTTCACCAGCTGGCTGAGCCTGTACGGCGAGTTCGCCTATTCCCGGTACGAGAGCAGATATCTCATCAACCCGGCGGGGCAAAATTACACGCTCGCGGCGAACGCACCGGACAACCCCTTCACGACCGCAATCCGGGTGTCCGTGCCGGGCATCGGCCAGGAACAGTCTCGCACCAATGTCAGCACCAACAAGCGCGCCCTGGCCGGCGCGATCATCAAACTACCCTATGAGTGGCAGGCGGCGATCGATCTCAACTGGAACTGGGGCCGCTTCGTAAACGGCGGC
>Ga0247737_1001383_pt1 | contig 10431 bp, 10 predicted proteins | sample UWRJL028104C2_FD_180937 | JGI IMG/M metagenome (GOLD analysis project Ga0247737, IMG submission 180937) | Plant litter microbial communities from Arlington Agricultural Research Station in Wisconsin, United States - UWRJ-L028-104C-2 | ecosystem: Environmental > Terrestrial > Plant litter >...
GCCCAGCTGCGAATCGCGGCTGCGCGTCGCGAAATAGGCATCGGCGACATCATCGTCCACGCGCTCCAGCGGGCCTTCGATCCGCACCTGCCGACGCAGGCTTTTCCAGTGGAACAGCAGGGCCGCATTCGGATTCGCGGCGATGTCTCCCGCCTTGCGGCTTTGCTGGTTGGTGTAGAACACAAAGCCGTCCGGCCCATGCCCCTTCAGCAGGACCATGCGGACCGATGGGCGACCCTCCGCATCGGCGGTCGCGACCGCCATGGCGTTGGCGTCATTGGGCTCGCTTTCGCGCGCCTGCGCGAACCACTCGTCGAACAGGGCGATGGGGTCTTGGGTGCTGGTCATGTTGATCGCCTTAGCCCAACTTCGTGCTCCTGCGAAAGCAGGAGCACAGGGCGTTAGGCACAGTGATGCCCCGGAAGATTACTAGCTCCTGCTTTCGCAGGAGCACGGCGCATTGTAGGGGCATGGGTTGAACCGCACCCCACCGCGCGCCAGATACTGACGCGACACTCTTTCTCCTGTAACGGACGATAATGGCAGCAGATCCCTATACCACACTTGGCGTTCCGCGCGGCGCGGACGAAGCCGTCATCAAGAAGGCGTATCGCACGCTCGCCAAGGAACTGCATCCCGACCGCAACAAGGACAATCCCAAGGCGACCGAGCGTTTCAGCGACGTGACTGCCGCCTACGACCTGCTGACCGACAAGGACAAGCGGGCGCGGTTCGATCGCGGCGAGATCGACGCCGACGGCAATCCGACCGCGCCGTTCGGCTATGGCGGCGGTCGTCCGGGCGCCCATCCAGGCGGGGGCTTTCAGGGCGGCGGCTTTTCCGCCGAGGGCGCCGATTTCGGCGATATCTTCGAAGGCATATTCGGCGGTGGCCGGCGCGCGGGCGCGGGCACTGCCGGCGGCGGCTTCGGCGGTTTCGGCCGGGGCGCCCGCAGCGCGCCGCCGCCACGCGGCGACAATGTCGCCTATCGCCTGGCCGTGCAGTTCGTCGAGGCGGCGACGCTCGCCCCGCAGCGTATCACCTTGCAGGACGGCAAGACGATCGACCTGAAACTGCCCCAGGGCGTCGAGAGCGGCACCCAGATGAAGCTGGCAGGCAAGGGCCAGGACGGGCCGGGCGGCGCTGGCGACGCGATCATCACCATCGACATCAAGCCGCATCCGTTTTTCGTGCGCGACGGCCTCAACGTCCGGCTCGACCTGCCGGTGACGCTGGACGAGGCGGTGCTGGGCGGCAAGATCAAGGTGCCGACGGTCGACGGCCCGGTCATGCTGGGCATCCCTCCCGGATCGAGTTCGGGCAAGACATTGCGCCTGAAGGGCAAGGGCTTCACCGGCAAGGCCGGGGTGCGCGGCGACCAGCTGGTGACGCTGATGATCGACCTGCCTGCCGACGACGCGGCATTGCGCGCATTCGTCGAAGGGGGCTGGCGCGACGGGCGCGGGCCGAGGGCACCTATGGGCGTATGAAGGCGTTGGGGCGCTCATGAGGGATATTTCGCCATGGTCGCCCGAGGCCCGCCGCGCGCGCATCGCGGAGGTCAAGCACGGTTTCAAGCGCGAATTCGGCTGGGTGCGGCCCAAGGCGCATCCGCTGGAAATCATGAAGCGCGTGGTCGTGGGCGTCTATACCGACGGCTTCATCCATGCCGGCAACCTCGCCTATATGCTGCTGCTGTCGCTGTTTCCTTTCTTCATCGTCGGGGCGACCGTCGCGCGGATATTCGGCCATAGCCAGGACGCGCAGGAGGCGGTCGCCGCGTTTCTGGTCACCGTGCCGCGCAATGTCGCCGATGTGCTGCGCCCGGCGATCCAGGATGTGCTGGCCGCCCGGTCGTCGGTCACCGGCATGCTGTGGCTCGGCGGGCTGGTCGGCCTGTGGACCACCGGCAGCCTGATCGAGACGATCCGCGACATATTGCGCCGCGCATACGGCACCACCTTCACCAAGCCGTTCTGGCGCTATCGCCTGGGATCGATCGGCATCACCATGGTCAGCGTGTTCGCGGCGATGTTCGCGCTGTCGATGCAGGTGGTCCTGACCGGCGCCGAACAATTTCTCCGCCGCGTGCTACCGTTCGCCGACCAGGCGATCGCCATCGTCACGACGACCAAGATCGTGCCGATGGTGATATTGTGCGTCGCGCTCTATTATCTGTTCCTGTCGCTGACGCCGAGCAAATACCGGTCCAGCGATTTCCCCAAATGGCCCGGCGCGATCCTGACCGCGCTGGTATGGTATATGACGACTTTGTTGCTACCGCTCGCACTCTCGCTGCTGGCGAGCTATGACCTGACCTATGGCAGTCTCGCCGGTGTGGTGGTGGTGCTCATTTTCTTCTTTTTCGTCGGCCTCGGCGTGGTTATTGGGGCCGAACTCAACGCCGCGCTGGCCGAATTTCCCAACGAGCCGCCAAATCGGCCGGCGACCGGCCCAACGACAGATATACAGGAGACCACCCCGCAATGACTGGTTTGATGACGGGCAAGCGCGGTCTCATCATGGGCCTCGCCAATGACAGGTCGCTTGCCTGGGGCATCGCGCAGAAGCTGGCCGGGGCCGGCGCGGAGCTGGCCTTTTCCTATCAGGGCGAAGCGCTGGAGCGGCGCGTGCGTCCGCTGGCCGAGAGCCTGGGCGCCGATTTCCTGATCGAATGCGATGTGTCGAACGCCGCCCTGCTGGACACGGCGTTCGAGACGCTGGCGGCGCGGTGGGAGACGATCGACTTCGTCGTCCACGCCATCGGCTTTTCCGACAAGAACGAGCTGCGCGGCAAATATGTCGACACCAGCCTGGAAAACTTCCTGCTGACGATGAACATATCGGCCTACAGCTTCGTCGCGGTGGCGCAGCGCGCGGCCAGGATGATGCCGAATGGCGGCAGCCTGGTCACGCTGAGCTATTATGGCGCGGAAAAGGTGATCCCGCATTACAACGTCATGGGCGTCGCCAAGGCGGCGCTGGAAACCTCGGTCAAATATCTCGCCATGGACCTTGGCCCCGACAATATCCGGGTGAACGCGATTTCGGCCGGTCCGATCAAGACGCTGGCCGCGTCGGGTATCGGCGACTTCCGCTACATCCTGAAATGGAACGAATATAATTCGCCGCTGCGCCGCAATGTGACGATCGACGATGTCGGCGGCGCGGGCCTGTATCTGCTGAGCGATCTGGCGAGCGGCGTGACCGGCGAGATCCACCATGTCGACGCGGGATATAATGTGGTCGGCATGAAGGCGGAGGACGCGCCGGATATCGGGCTGGAGTGAACTGCCCCTCTCCCTTCAGGGGAGAGGGAGGGGCCCGCCGCCGCAGGCGGTGGGAGGGTGAGGGCATGAGGAGCCGATTCAACGCCAGCGACGGCACGACGGATCGATCGCGGTCCTTGCGCCGGGAGGCGTCTCCCGCGGAGAAAGCGCTTTGGGCGGTCCTGCGGAATGCCCAGCTCGGCGGTTGCAAGTTCCGCCGCCAGCAACGCATCGGCCCCTATTTCGCCGACTTCGCCTGTCAGTCGGCAAAGCTGATCGTCGAGGTCGATGGCGATAGCCATGCCGATACAATCGCGTATGACGAGCGGCGAACCGGGTTTCTGGAAGGCGAAGGATACAAAGTGCTGCGTTTCGATAATGCGGATGTTTTGGGGAATATTGAGGGGGTAGCGGCTGATATCCTAATCGCGCTCAGACCCTCACCCTCCCACTCTGCTACGCAGAGCGGGCCCCTCCCTCTCCCCCAAGGGGAGAGGGATAAATGAGCTTCAACACATTCGGGCGCGTCCTGCGCTTTTCCACCTGGGGCGAGTCCCATGGCCCCGCCATCGGCGCGCTGGTGGACGGCTGTCCCCCGGGGCTGACGCTGAGCGAAGCCGATATCCAGCCGTTCCTCGACCTGCGCCGTCCGGGCACATCGAAATTCACGACCCAGCGGCAGGAACCCGATCAGGTGCGCATCCTGTCCGGCGTGTTCGAGGGGCGGACGACCGGCACGCCAATCAGCCTGATGATCGAGAATGTCGACCAGCGGTCCAAGGATTATAGCGACGTCGCGACAGCCTATCGCCCCGGCCATGCCGATTACGCCTATGACGCGAAATACGGCTTTCGCGACTATCGCGGCGGCGGGCGATCGAGCGCGCGGGAAACGGCGTCGCGGGTCGCGGCCGGCGCGGTGGCGCGACTGGTGATCCCGGACGTGACGATCCGCGCCTGGGTCAGCGAAATCGGCGGCGACGCCATCGATCCGGCCAATTTCGACGAGGCGGAGATCGGCGACAATCCCTTCTTCTGCCCCGACGCGCAGGCGGCCGCCCGCTGGGAGGCGCTGGTCGACGGCGCGCGGAAGGACGGATCGTCGCTTGGCGCAGTGGTCGAATGCGTCGCGACCGGCGTGCCGGCCGGCTGGGGTGCCCCGCTCTACGCCAAGCTTGACGCCGACCTTGCCGGCGGCTGCATGTCGATCAACGCGGTCAAGGGCGTGGAGATCGGCGACGGCTTCGCCGCGGCACGCCTGCGCGGCGAGGAGAATGCCGATCCGATGCGGCCGGGTTCCGTTTTGGGTGGGGGAAACGGCGGCTCTCCCCAATTCCTGGCCAACCACGCAGGCGGGATCGCCGGCGGCATATCGACCGGTCAACCGGTGCGCGTGCGCGTCGCGTTCAAGCCGACCAGTTCCATCCTGACCCCCGTCGACACGGTCACCCGCACCGGCGAGGCGACGCAGATCGTCACCAAGGGCCGCCATGATCCCTGCGTCGGCATCCGCGGCGTGCCGGTGGTCGAGGCGATGATGGCGCTGGTGCTGGCGGACCATCGCCTGCTGCATCGGGCGCAATGCGGGGAATAGCGGGCCGGTAATTCCCGCGCGCATTGTCGGACCTGACTCGGCCTGTTAGGCTCCCCCGAATAACGGGTTTCGGGGACAGACATATATGCAGCGGCGGCTGACGAGTTTCATTTTGCTGGGCATGGTGCTGGGCGTATTGACCGGCTTCGTCGCCAACCGGTTTATCGGGGCCGATGCGCAGCAGGCCAAGACCGTCGCCGGCTATTTCCACCTGATCGCCGACATATTCCTGCACCTGATCAAGATGATCATCGCGCCGCTGGTGTTTTCGACCCTGGTCGCCGGCATTACCCACATGGGCGACAGCGCGGCGCTGGGCCGGATCGGCGGACGGGCGATCGCCTGGTTCCTGATCGCCAGCCTCATTTCGATCAGCCTCGGCCTGTTCTTCGTCAACCTGTTCCAGCCGGGCGACGGCCTGAACCTGATCCGCAACGGCGCGGATGCAGCTGTGGACGCCAAGGCGCTCAACTTCGTCGATTTCGTCCTGCATGTCTTCCCAACGTCGATGGTCGACGCGATGGCGAACAATTCGATCCTGCAAATCGTCGTCTTCTCGCTGTTCGTCGGCGTCGCGCTGTCCGCCATCGGCGACAAGGGCAAGCCGATCGTCGCGCTGGTCGAGGCGCTGGTCGAACTGATGCTGCAGGTCACCGGCTATGTGATGCGCGTCGCCCCGTTCGCGGTGTTCGGCGCGCTCGCCGCGTCGGTGACGACCGAGGGGCTGGGCGTGCTGGTGAAGTTCGGCGAGCTGATCGGCGAATTCTATCTCTCCCTGCTGGTGTTGTGGCTGCTGCTGTCGACAGCGGGCTTCGCGTTCCTGGGCAAGCGGATGTTCTCGCTGCTGCGCTATGTCCGCGAACCGATATTGATCGCCTTCTCCACCGCATCGTCGGAAGCGGCGTACCCGAAGATGCTGGAGCAGCTCGATCGCTTCGGCGTGCCGCGCCGCATCTACAGCTTCGTGCTGCCGCTGGGCTACAGCTTCAACCTCGACGGGTCGATGATGTACGCCAGTTTCGCGACTTTGTTCATCGCGCAGGCCTATAATATCGACCTCAGCATCGCGACGCAGATCACCATCTTGCTGGTGCTGATGGTGACCAGCAAGGGCATCGCCGCCGTCCCCCGCGCGTCTCTCGTCGTCGTCGCCGCGACCCTCGGCCAGTTCAACCTGCCGATCGAGGGTGTCGCGTTCATCCTGGCGGTCGACCACTTCATGGACATGGGCCGCACCGCGACCAATGTGCTGGGCAACGCCATCGCCACATCGGTCATCACCAAATGGGAAGGCATGCTGGAAGTCGAGGAGCCGATCGACGGCGAACGGCCTCACGCGCCCGCCCACACCGCTGCCGATGGCCGGGCGGGGCTGGATCTGGCCCCCGACATGGTCGGCAAGGGCTGAACGGCTACACCCCCCTCGCCCGCCTTTGCGCGGCGCTGATCGCGGCGGTGGCGCTGACGGGGCTGGGCGTGCAGTTCGCCGCGACGCTGGGTTACACCCATGACATCCTGGCGACCGCGTGGATCATCCTGCGATTCTTCACCATCCTGACCAACCTGGCGGTGATGTGGATATTCCTGGGGCTGACGATCGGCGAGGCGCATACGGAGCGCACCGTGGGCGGCATTACGCTGGCGATCATGCTGGTCGGCGTCGTGTACGCCCTGTTGCTCAACGGGCTGCTGACGCTGTCGGGCGGCGCGCTGCTGGCCGACACGCTGCTGCACAAGGTGACGCCGGTGCTGGTGCCCTTATGGTGGTTGATCTTCGCGCATAAGGGGTTGTTGCGGAAGGGCGATCCGCTGATCTGGGCGATCTTCCCGGCGCTATACCTGCCCTATGCGCTGGTGCGGGGGCATCTGGACGGAATTTCCGCCTATCCGTTCATCAATGTCGCGAAGCTGGGATGGCTGCAGGTGGGCGTCAATTGCATCGCGATCGCGATCGGGTTCGTCGCGGCGGGCTACGCGCTGGTGGCGATCGATCGGTTGATGGGGCGTAAAGGCGAGTAGCATGTGCTCCTGCGTAGGCAGGAGCCTAGTATCTCCCGGGGCGCTGCTGCGCCTCGGGAGATTACTGGCCCCGGCCCACGCCGGGGAACAGCTAGGTTCAATCGACATTCAGCCTCAAGGAGGCCCTCTCACGCCAGGAAAGCCGTCATGCTGATGAAAATCAGCATCCATTCAGTGCTTCATTGGCGAGGTAGCGCGAATGGATCCTGACTTTCGTCAGGATGACGGAAAAAGTGAGGCATGAGTGTTCGATTTTCTTGAATGTCGATCCGCCCTAATAAGGCGCCGGCGTGACCGCCCGCTTCGCCTTGGCCGCTTCCGCCCACCATGTCAGGTCCGCCGCGAAACGCGGAAAATGCTTTTCCAGCCGCTCGCCATCCGGCCCGGTCGGTTCGCCATCGGCGCCAAGGGTCGATCCGATGCGCCCGACGGGCAGGATTTCCGACACCGTCGGCATACCCATTTCGGCAAGGCTCACCCGCCAGTTCGTCATCGCGCGCACCCCGCCATAGACGCCGGCGGAATAGCAGGCGATGGCCGCGGGCCGCCAGAACCACTCCTCCAGATAATGGTCGGTGAGGTTCTTGAGGCCGGGCTGCACCCCCTGATTATATTCGCCGGTGACGAACACGAAGGCGTCGGCGGCGCGGATCTTCGCGGCGAGGGTGGCCATGTTCTCGGGCGCTTCGCCCGGTCCATATTCCTTATGCATGCGGTCGAGCATCGGCAGGCCCACCGCCTTGGCGTCGATCAGTTCGGTTTCGTGGCCGAGCGACGCGAAACGCTTAGTGAGGAACTGGGCAAGGCGGATGCCCATGCGGTCTGAGCGATAGGAGCCATAGAGGATGAGGATGTTGAGGGGCATTGCGCCTCTGTGCCCCACCCATGTCCGTCATTCTAGCGAAAGCTCGCATTAACAAAATCCGTTCGTCTCGAGCAGCGGTCGAGCTTGTCGAGACGAACGGTATGGAGGGGCGGTTAGGCCTTCCCTCAATCCGCGAACGGGTCGCGCACCAGGATCGTGTCGTCCCGCTGGGGCGAGGTCGATACCAGCGTCACCGGGCAGCCGATCAGCTCCTCGATCCGGCGGATATATTTGATCGCCTGCGCCGGCAGGTCGGCCCAGCTGCGCGCGCCGGCGGTGGTTTCGTGCCAGCCGGCTATGGTTTCGTAGACCGGCTGCGCGCGCGCCTGATCCTGGCTATGGGCGGGCAGATAGTCGTAGTTCTGGTCGCCGACCGTGTAGCCGACGCAGATCTTCAGCTCGTCAAAGCCGTCGAGCACGTCAAGCTTGGTCAGCGCGATGCCGGTGATGCCGGACACGGCGACCGACTGGCGCACGAGCACTGCGTCGAACCAGCCGCAGCGGCGCTTGCGGCCGGTGACGGTCCCGAATTCATGGCCGCGCTCACCCAGCCGCTGGCCGGTTTCGTCCTCCAGCTCGGTCGGGAACGGGCCGGAGCCGACGCGGGTGGTATAGGCCTTGACGATGCCCAGCACGAAGCCGGCGGCCGAGGGGCCGAGGCCCGATCCGCCCGCCGCGGTGCCGGCGATGGTGTTGGACGAGGTGACGAAGGGATATGTGCCATGGTCGATGTCAAGGAGCACGCCCTGTGCGCCCTCGAACAATATGCGGTCGCCGCGCTTCTTGGCGGCATTCAGCGTCAGCCAGACCGGCTTGGCATAAGGCAGGATGAAATCGGCGATCTGGCGCAGTTCCGCCATCAGCGCGTCGCGATCAATCGGCGGTTCGCCGAAACCGGCGCGCAGGGCGTCGTGATGGGCGGTCAGCCGGTCGAGCTGGGGGCCCAGATCGTCGAGATGGGCGAGGTCGCACACACGGATCGCGCGGCGGCCGACCTTGTCCTCATAGGCCGGGCCGATGCCGCGGCGGGTAGTTCCGATCTTGCCGGCGCCGCTCGCATCCTCCCGCAGTCCGTCCAGGTCGCGGTGGAACGGCAGGATCAGCGGGCAGGTTTCGGCGATCTGCAGATTCTCCGGCGTGATCGTCACGCCCTGCCCGCCCAGCTTGGCGACTTCGTCCTTGAAGTGCCAGGGGTCGAGGACCACGCCATTGCCGATCACCGACAGGGTGCCGCGCACGATGCCCGACGGCAGCAGCGACAGCTTGTAGACGGTGTCGCCGACGACCAGCGTATGGCCGGCATTGTGGCCGCCCTGGAACCGCACGACGCAATCGGCGCGCTCGGACAGCCAGTCGACGATCTTGCCCTTGCCTTCGTCGCCCCACTGGGCGCCGATCACGGTCACATTGGCCAAGGAAATGTCCCCTTCGAAAACATATTATCCCCGTTCGTCCTGAGTAGGCGCTGAGGCTTGCCGAAGCGGCGTATCGAAGGATCGTCAGTGACCCATGCTTCGATACGGAACTTCGCTGCGCTCAGCTCCTACTCAGCACGAACGGGGAATTTGGAAGCCGCCACGCGCTCTAACGGCTTTCCTACAACTGGCAAGCTTCCGTTCAGTTGATGCGCGCCAAAGACACGCAAAAGCCCCTTGTCAGCCAAGAGTGTCGCACATGAAGAAGCTGGTCCTCCTCGTCCTCGCGCTGGCCGCGCCGTCGGCTTTCCTGGCCGTTCGCCCGGTCCTTGCGCAACGCGCCACCATCGCGCGGCTGCCCGAACCGCAGCAACTTTCCTATGGCAGCGACCCGTTACAAGTGATGAATTTCTGGCGGGGACAAAACGCCAATGCGCCGCTGATCCTGTTCGTCCATGGCGGCGGCTGGGCGCGCGGGACCAAGGAGAATGCGACCGGCGAAGCGAAAGTGCGGCATTTCACGCAACTGGGCTACGCCTTCGCCTCGATCGATTACCGCCTGGTGCCGCAGGCCCGGGTGGAGGATGAGGCGGACGATGTCGCCCGCGCCGTCGCCTGGGTGATCGCGCACAAGGCGGAACTGGGTATCGACGGACGCGGCATCGTCGTTATGGGGCACAGCGCCGGCGCGCACCTCGCCGCGCTGGTCGGCACCGATCCGAAGTATCTCAAAGCCCATGGCGTGCCGATGGGCATGCTTGCGGGCGTCATCCTGCTCGACGGCGCGGGATATGACGTGCCGATGCAGATCGATGCGGCCGGGCCGCTATTGCGGCGGATGTACGAGCAGGCGTTCGGACTGGAGCCGGGTCGGCAGATGGCGCTTTCGCCGATCACCCATGTCGCCGCGCCCAATGCCCGCGCCTTCCTGATCCTGCATGTCGAGCGCGCCGATTCGGAACGGCAGTCGAACATGCTTGCAGCCGCGCTGCGCAAGGCGGGTACGCTGGCAGAGGTTTCGAAGATCGAGGACAGCAGCCACATGCGACTGAATCGGGGGCTGGGCGGCGAAGACGACGCGGCGACCGCGCTGGTCGACAGCTTCGCGTTCCGGGCGTTTCAGGGGGCTGGGGTGGTGCTGCCGCCGAGGTTGAAGGCGATCGGGACGGAATAGAGCATGTGCTCCTGCGAAGGCAGGAGCCCAGTAATCTCCCAGGGCACGACAGCGCCCAGGGAGATTACTGGATTCCCGCCTCCGCGGGAAAACGG
>Ga0247737_1001384_pt1 | contig 10430 bp, 7 predicted proteins | sample UWRJL028104C2_FD_180937 | JGI IMG/M metagenome (GOLD analysis project Ga0247737, IMG submission 180937) | Plant litter microbial communities from Arlington Agricultural Research Station in Wisconsin, United States - UWRJ-L028-104C-2 | ecosystem: Environmental > Terrestrial > Plant litter >...
TCTTGCAATCAATATCAACGGAATATTTAGCGAAAGGGATTCGAGAGTCATCATAACAATTTCAGACCGGTCAATTGAATTCGCGCCCAAATCCCTGAGTGAATCATCCTCTTGAAAATGGTGATCTTGTAATGCTGGAATCACTTCGCATGTGTGACGCACAATGATGTCAAAAATTTCTTCATGTTTCATTTTCTTCTCCCGATTTAAAAAGCAAACTTAGTAGGCCTGCGAAAACTGGTTTATTTTTTACATAAAATTTAACTGGGTTATGCTCTACCAAAACGGGTATTAATGCGTACACTCACTTCAGGTTGGTGGAAGGTCAGCTCATGCATTGCTACTTCTTGCGCAATAATCTTAGGCAACTCCTCTCTAAGTGAGGCAACCAAATGATTTTTTAAAATTACTAAAGACTCTCGTGGTTTTTCTGCAAGGTTTTTTGCCAGGTCAATTGAATACGCCAAGAGTTCTTCCCGTGCTATTACTGGAAAAGGTACCCCGCGCTTTTGTAATTCTTCACCGCGATAATTAGCAGCAGTCATCATCATTTCCATCGACAAACTTATACCTAACTTCTTCGGTAAAATAAAAGTAGATCCCATGCCTGGTGTGAAACCGTATTTCATAAAATTGGCGGTATAGATACTCTCTCGACTTAACACAACGAAATCTGCAAATAGACCCATCACAAAACCACCGCCGATACCGTGGCCTTGCATAGCGGCAATAACAGGTATCGGGCAATTTAATGCAAGACTGTAAAGATCCTTATCGGTAAACTTAAATTGTCCTTCAAAAAGACCTCGCAAGCCCTCTTGGCTGCCACCACTCGAAAAATAACTATCGTACCCAGTTAAAATGACTACTTTTAAATCTATGCGTTTTTTAATTAACGCAAACGTATTGGTTAATTCTGTAATTAGCTCATTGGTAAATGTATTTTTATTGACCTTATCCTGCATTTTTACAATAGCAATTCCGTTGCCAATGTCTGTGAATTCAAGAATGGTCTCCATATTAATTTCCCTCCCAGGGGAATCGGCCTGTATTTACGTAGCGTGCAATTTTTTCCAGATTATTCTTATCTGAAAAAACCTCTTTATTGGCGCTGAGCGCTTTCGCTTTTGAATGAATTAACCCATCATCCAAACTACTCATGTAACGCTTATAGCGAGAAATCCCTTCTTTATTTAACCGGCGTAACCGTAATAACTGTTTACGCAATAATTTTTCACTGTTCTCTTCGTATACATCAACAAGACCCCACTCTTGCGCTTGTTGCGCTGAAATGGGTTGTGTCATTAAGGTCATAAAATTTGCTTTTGAGTGGCCCATCCGCCTGATTAGAAAAGGCAAAACACATGCAGGCATTAATCCAAACAGCAACTCAGACAAACTAAATACAGCTTTCTCTTCGCAAATAACCAAGTCGCAAGCGGCTACAAAACCTATGCCACCAGCATTTGCTTTACCGCGTACATGAGCGATGGAAATAAAAGGCCCTGATGCAAGCCGGTACCATAAATCGTAAAGCGGCTCAGGATTTTGCTCGCGTGATTCGGTCTCACCTTCAAAACTTTCCTTTAATTCTTTGAAGTCAGCACCGAAGCAAAAAACTTCGGGAAGACCTTCCAAAACCACAATTTTTGCAGAGCTCTCGCACAGTTTCAGAGCATGAAAAAATTCTGCAATTAAATTATCGTTAATGGCGTTGTTGGCTTCAGGGCGATGAATTTTAATAAAGCAAATATCATCTTCATATCTAACCTGAATAGTTTCATAGGTGCCCAGTTCCATTACGATACCCATTCATAAATCCGGTGGTATTCTTTAATTTCTTTCAAAAATAAAATTTCTCGTCCGTGAGCTTTTCTGGCTTGTGGTATAAAGCTGCTATCCAGCACGACATTGCGCGTACCAAATTTCACAGCATTGCTACCAATAAGCACATTTTCGTAATCATCCATAGACAATTCATATCGTCTATCCAACTGTTCTTTAATTTGAATCGCCTGAATACGTTTTTGTCCTTCTTTCGTTGCGACACCGCTGAAAAATTCAGAGCAACAACCTGAACCATAAGTAAAAATACCGATTCGTTGTGGTGTTTCAAAATTCCCATTTGCGATTGTACTGGCTAGTGACATCATCGCAGTCGCACCCATAATGTTGCCCACGCGTTGACAATATGTCAGGCCTGGAATCATTCGACGTTGAAAGTCCTCTTCTATGTCTGCAGGTTTGGCTTTAACTAATTTGCGCATCAAATTTCTGTGTGCACCTTTTATCATTCCACCAAAAGGTGTGTGATAAGCGAGGTAAGCAAAACTCTCGGCGTAATTGGCGCCCTTCACTCTTTTCTGATATTCCAGAAATGCGTTTTCACTGCAATCGAGATAGGAAAGTAACGACAAATCGGAATCACCGGATTCGCTATCGGTTGAAGGACGACAGGTATCCATGACTTCATAGCCGTAACAGCCGTTAGCTCCCGGGTCAATCTGAAATACGTAAGGTGTTTCACTAATTAACATAGCCACCGCCCCTGCTCCACTGCTAGGCTCTGCAAAGGACCATGACATAGATAATGCAGTGCCACCCTTTTCCACCAAAAAGCGTGAAATATCGGTAGCTATAACTAATGCTTTTGCACCAGGTGAAACCTGCGCCAAAATAAAATTGATAGCCTGCTGAAAACCAGCCACCCCTGAAAAACAAGCATTTTTTACTTCCAGTAAACGGCAATTGCGATTTAGTCCCAATAGGTCATGACAATAGGTGCTCATGGATTTGCCAAAATCGAAGCTGGATTCCGTACAGGTGATCACCATTTCAATACGATCTTTTTCTTCTTTACTCAACGCATCAATAATAGGTTTGGCTGCATTCACCGCAAACGTAATTGGATCTTCATAAGGCAAGGCAAGGCTTTTCTCCTTCATCATTAAATTTTCAAATCGTGTTCTATCCAAATCGCGATGTTGTGCAAGCTTTTCCACATCCAAAAATGTGGTGCCAGCAAAAACATTCATCGCTTCAATTCCTGCGCTAACCATAAGAAACTCCCAGCGGTTTATAGATGTAAAGAATTCAGCATGAACTGAATCGTTTATTAAAGAATCGTTATATTTTTTAAATTGATAGGTATGAGAGAATTAGAAATACTACTGTGTTGTACGAACTTCGCCGATAGAAGCTGAGGGGATATTCTTGTTAGATTCGATGTCGGTTTTGCTGAGCGTAACGTGGGCTTGTGTGGCTGTAAGTGATAAACAACTATTTTTCCATAGGTCGATTATTAGTTGCGTAGTTGTTAAGTCTGCGTTTAGCGCTTCATGTAATTGCACTGCTATGGCCGTACGACCGTTCATCGTGATGCATCCCGCACCTATAGGGTGAACTGAGGATACCGTAGGACAGAAAATCCAATTATCCGAATTAGCAACTTCCCAGTTACCCAAATTGGAAAATGTACCTGTCCAACCGTGATGCTTTTTTTTGCGATCAAGTATGTCTTTACGAATACCCGCTTTACCTAGCAAAAATAAAGAATTAAATAACGTCCAAGTTCCCCAGTGAAAGCAATTTTTTTTCAACCGGGTAATTTTTGACTGCAATTGAACTAATGAAATCCTGCTCGTTAAATCCACACCAAGGTATGACATTTTAGGAGCAACTTCAGGGTCTCGTTTTATGACTCCACGTAAATTTACCGGAATCATCCAGAGACGATTTTTTGAAATACCGGTTAGTTGCTGTGCAACGGCAGCATCTAAATGGAATAGTAAATAAGTATTTAGTGTGACATCCGAAGCTTTGGCAAGCGCAATAACTTTTCGTGTTTCGTCTTCGCTAAAAATATTCCATGCCAATCGTTTTTCAACTGTACGTAAACTGGGTTCATATTCCCAGTTAAAGTCACAAAGCCAGAATTGTTTTCTAATTCCAAGAGTAGGAATAACATTTAATAGTCCGCGAAGGGCGCGTAAAAAAGTATATTTATCGTTACGTAACATCGGTAGTTCATTGACTGCGCAATGTTGAGTACGAAGTAAATGGGCTAAGCCACTTATACCATCGAAGTTATCGTGCGGTAGCTCGTACCAATATGGTGTCTCATCCATTATATTTTTTTTCTGGCGACCGTAAATAATCGAGATGTTTTCTCCACATTCCCGCATACCGGAAAACCATTCGGACACCCAGTCAACTTTCATAATTACGCACCCAACCAAGCGTTATATACACGTTCAATATTTCATAAAATTTAATAATTAGAATACTTTATTTAAAATTGATACTGAAATTTAAAACCTATTTGTTTTTGATCTCGATAAAACCATAAAGCACTTTTATCATCATTGGTCTCGGGAATTACTGCATTTAGTTCCAAAGTGACATTATCGTTCCATTTATAGGAAGTGATAAATACGGCGAGATTACTGCTGTAGGGTTTATTGTAAATATTGAAAAAATTTAGCGACAAATCTTCGTTCATCAATTTTTTAGTGACAATCAACATGTAAGATCTGCGATCTGCAGGAGTACTGATCACGCTGTTCCAGTCGACAATGTGTTGCTCTACTGCTTCCAACATGAGTGTGAAGGTTGATGTGGGTGCATATTCAATTCCCAGTGAGGTATCCACAGTGTCTCTTTTGAAAATTGTTTGTAAAAAGTCGTCGTTGAATGCTCTTTTAGCTTTTTTGCCGAACTCACCCTTGAATAAAAAATCTCTGTAAATATAAGTGAAAGTTATACCTGCCATGGAATAGTTATTCGGCTCCCGGGTAATATCGGTAGCGCTAGTCGCGAGAAAGGCGTATTGATTGTCAACTAATCTGGCGGCCATAACACTTACGTCAATACTGCCAAATGTATCGCGCCAACTCGCACCGTATTCCGGTTTTCTCTGTGTGTTTTTAGTGTGAAAAACGAAGCGGCCCGAAAAAGGATCATAGCGTGAGCCGCTGGCCGGGTTCTCATCAAAGTACGGATCAGGTATGTAAAAAAAACTCCATCGTCCGAGATTCGAATACTGGTCCAGAATCACCATCGGCTGACCTACTCGAACTTCGTCCAGGTTTAAATTCGCAAATTCCCGATTATCTCTGGGGCTTACCTCATCAGTAATAATTGCGGCCAGAGATTCTCCCCAGGCAACAGTTTGCACACCCACTTTGATATTGGTTTGAAAAAAATTGGCCTGTAGATAGGCTTTGGTAACATTAGTGTCCGAATCACTCTCTGTTCGATGATCGTTGTAGTAAAAGCCAGAAGTTTTTGCGTCAACTTGAACAGAAAAATTATCAAGAAAAGGTTCTGAATATTCAAGGCGAATTGAAGAGCGATTTTTTATGACTTGCTCTGGTTGAGCGATTTTATAGGAAAATTCTTGTGACAATGATATTCGCATCGGTTCAAAAATACTTGAATGCCAAAATGAATCGTCCGTCTTATTTTCTGGATCAGCTCCAGTGGGATCATTAGATGTTGGCAATTCCATGTCTTGTGATGTGGAATCAAATGCTAACCCGTTAAATATAGTTGAACTGTCGTCTTTTCTGTGACCATTAAAGCCATCGACACTTTCGCTGTCGGAACTAGCGAGAATATGATTCGCATATATTGCAGGTACTAAACTTAGCAAGTTGATAAAAAATAGCTTATTTATAGAAAGCACGAAGTTTATCCAGGTTGTTTTCTCTGAACACTAAATCAGTTAAGCCTCGTTGAGTTAAGAGCTCATCAGGTACTTCTTTGTTGTAGGTGACTGAAATATTGTCAATAGAAGTGATACGTCTCGTTAAAAGGTTATTCATTGTTTGATGCTTAGAAACCCATACGTTTTCAACCTGTACTATATTTTGGTTCATACGTTGCTTGAAGAGCTGCCCTGAACGATTGTATAAGTCTTCGCGAATAATGAGGTTTCGCTCTTTATCTATCCAGATAACTAACTTGGAATAAGAAGTTCTTTTGGCACGATCTGCGGTAGGCACAAGCTCCATAACCCAAACAGGACGATCTTCGAATATTTCTTCGCGCAAAATTTTATAGCTATAATCGTCGATTTTTTTAATAGCGACGTCGTCTACAAAAAATTCGGTTCCAAAAAAACTGCCACCATCCTCATTACCGTTACCGGATATTAATCGCTTTACTTTCCCCAAGGCAGGCAAATAAATCCACACATCATTGTCCTTGGAAGAGTTGTAATATTCATAGGTGAGCATCCCTATTCCTTTGTCAGAAATTGGCTGCAGAATTACAGCCAGGGATTGCGCGTCAAGATTATCGGGTGCAACTCTTTTTTCTCCCGCTTCGACTACAGTGATCCTGGGGCGCTCCTTACAATTCATTTTTTCGTTAACTGATTCATACTTACATGTAGATAATTGAGTTTTCACAACAGCAGTTAGAAAGGATTTCCTGTAAACCTTATCTACTGCTTTCATAACATCCAACGGTTCAACCGCAAAAACTGCTAGCGGTATAAATAGGCTAGAGACGGCCATTATTCGAATAGCCAGAGATACAAAAAATTTCATATTTTATCGCCTAACGAATTTCTATTGAGCTTAGAAAAAGACAGGTACAAGCAGATATCTTGTACAACCTAAATAAAATATTGACGTAAATGGAAAATGAAAAGAAATCTACTAGACTAAAACGGTGAAGGCGCTTGAAATACAAGCTGATTAAGAGCGGAAAAATACTTTTTATTGCTCTTAAGTAACAGGAACTTGATCCGCAATAATTTTTCGGAAATGCTACCGCCCTACAATTTATTGCATATGATTTTTAAGAAAAGATTGTACTGATACAGGTAATTGACAGCGGCATCCGGTGTTTATCTTCCCCTATCAAACCATGATAAGAGTATAAAGTTACACTAGAGCTTCAGAACGAACAAAAAACTATAGTTTTACTGCAATAACCTTTGTTGATGTAATTCTGCAATATTAAATTGATTATAAAGCGAAAAAAGAGTTATCCCAGAGTACAACATCTCTCTCATCACCTAAACCTAAAAAACTACTCATTCCTTTATCTCACCAAGCTAAGTAAAGATTATCTAATCCTATTAATCATTACCCCATATCCTGACCTTAGTTTATCCACTAATCTCAATATTAATCAATAGCTAATTGGCAGAAAAATATTTTTATTTAGAATAAGTTGTTAAAAATTAATAAATTTTTTAGCCCAACTACATGATTTAAAAAATCAATAAAAAACATTGTGACTTATTCACAATATTTTCTTAAAAAATCAATGAAATTATTTTATAAAATCAAAACACTGAAGATTTTGACGACACCCCGGCGAGAATCGACATTGAGATTTTTAAAATGTTTCTGACGCTTAATACATTTAAAATCTATTTTCAAAAATCGATTTATTGATTATGACAATTAAATCTACGCACTTTTAAACCTGTGCGCTTTTAGCTTCAGGTTCAAGCAACTTTTTTTTGGGCTGGAAATTTAATTTAATGGCGAATATTAATGCGGGCAACAAAAACAGATCACATATCAAACCCGACAGTATTGCAAGGAACCCAAACTTGCCGACGTTGGCATATCCTGGTGTGCTGGCTATGGATAAGATGCCGAACCCTAACCCTAGAATCAACGATGTAAATATGATGGATTGCCCACACTCCTTCATTGTGTTGGTGAGCGCTCGTTTGATATTGCCATCTTTAATTACGTAACCACGATATTGAGATACGAAATGCACGGTGTCATCAACCGAAATACCGATTATTACGGGTGCGAGCATCATGGTGTAAAAGTCGAGCGGGATGTTAAATAGACCAAGTATACCGAGAGTTAGAAAAGATGGAATTAAGTTGGGCACCAATGAAATTAAACCGGCTTTAAGCGAATTAAATATTATTAGCAAGATAAGCGAGATAACAAGTAAAGCCATCCCAAAGCTTTGTAACTCATTAACAATAAGATAATCAGCAGCTTTCATTCCCATTGCAAATATCCCCGTAATCGAAATAGATGCGTCCGGGTATTTAGTTTTAATTTCTCCGAGAGAATCATAGATATCTTTTTTCATTTGCTCGAACACAGGCCCATATTCATAGGAACCATAAGTTCGGACACTAATCGTTACATTTCCTTTAACATAATTCTCATCCACAAGGTTGGAACGCTCCTCTGGATCGGCGTTATTAAACATAAAAAGAGTTTGAGAAAGCTGTTGTTTGGTTTCAGGAATAACATACCTGGTTGGATCGCCACTGTTTAATTTCATATTGGCATCTTTAACAACATCCACTATAGACGACGTTGTTACTACATAATCCGGGTATTTTTTTTCTAACTTTTGTTGAAGTTTATCTACAACATTTAAAACTTCGGGATCTTGAAAACCATTATCTTTTCCTAAGTCGACGTACAGAGAAATTCTAGAGGAGCCGCTCATTTCGCTATCCATAAGCTTAATACTTTGGTAAAAATTTGAGCTGGGCTTATATTGATCATAGATACTGTAATCGACCTTAATATGAAATGCGCCATATACACAAACTGCAAATATCACAAAAAATGGCGCCATATAAGCAAAAGGTCGCCTTTCCACAGCAGGTATTATTTTATCCAAAATCCGTTGAAGGCCAGGCATAACGTTGGGAGTAATGCGCTCGATAAAATTACTCAGAATATTTTTATTATTTTTTACTTTTGCAACGGGTGACCAAATATCCATTAGTACTGGTAACAAGTAGAGGGTCAGGAAAAATGCAACCGCAACCCCTATTGACGACATTATGGAAAAAGTAATGACAGGTACAACGTTGCCGTAACTTAACGCTAGAATACTTACCACGGTAGTAAAAGTTGTTAGTAAACAGGCAACACCGGCTTTTTCATAAGCCTCGCGCATTGCTGATTTAAAATCGTGCCCCTCGTTTCGAAAAAACAGATACCCCGAAATTATATGGATAGTGTCTGCCATCCCCATGGTTAGTATCAATAAAATTGTCAGAATAATAAAAGGTGAGGCAGAAAGTCCAAGCCACCCCGATATACCTAGTGTCCATATAGTTGTAAAAATAATAACGGATATAGGCCAGATAACACCCGAAAAAGAGCGGAATAAAATAAAAAGTAAAACAATCATAATTCCCAGAGCTGCTAAATAAAGCACTCCCATTTCCTGGCCCATTTTTACCTGATTTTCAGAATCAACGGTATTACCCACTCTGTAATAATCAAAATGATTAGCGTATTCCGGTTTATTTAAAATGTTATTAATTGCGGTATTTAAAGCAATGTAGTCAGCCATATCGGTGGGTTTGAAATGCGGCGGTGCTTTTTTTGTGATTTGTTGATTTGTAGATGAAGTAACATCCGGATGTAACCCAATGATAGAATTATTAGCGGTACTTGGAGAATCTGTAACAGAATCAACTGGAACGGCGCCAAAATCTGTTTTTATAAAAATGGCTCCGTATTTTCCATCCTTTGAAAAATATTTTAAGCGTAAAGTTTTCTGTTCTTCTGCCAGGCGTTTTATTGCATCCAACTCATTTTTTGAGGTTGGAACTTTATCGCTTATTAAATGTGTCGATATCAAAAGATCATCTTGCGCAGTCAAAATAAAGGCATTAGTGAGTGCGTCAATTTTAACAATATGGTCCAACGCGGACTTTTCGTTATCGTTAAGAAGAAGCCTGTAATTGATGAGATCGTTTCTAATATCCTTAACAGTGTTCAGCGATTTAGCAGAAAATACATCGCCATCTTTCGGCTTGTAGACAACAACAACACCGTCTTCACTACCAAATTGGTCATGAAATTCGTTGTAAGCGAGAAATGCGGCGTCGTCTTGTTCCAACCACCTATCGATGGTGAAATCAAATTTTAGCTTGGTCATTCCAACGACGAATACAGCCGTCATTAGAGTAAACAGAAATAACACTACCCATTTTCTGTTTATCACTTGGCCAGGAACATTGGCGATATAATGGGATATTGCATCCATCATTTTTTTCATAACTACCTCGAATTAAATTGCGTGACGCGGAAATTAATTGGTCTTCAAACTAGATTAGTTTCAAACGATAAAATGATATTGGCATTGGCATTGGCCGATGAATCATCTTCTGGAATTTATTTTTTAGGCGTGTTTTAGACGAAGAGAAGTGTAACGATATTGAATGGCTGAAAATGACTTCTATAATTTATAGAAATGAAAAATATATGCTGTAACAAGCACGGCTGTTCCAAGTCGCTTTATACGGCTATATCCAATTGTCATAGCACGAACAGTTTTTCCGGTATTTATAGTTTTTTAGCGGCAAGATATCCGTATTGCGAATCTTTATATTGATCCTTCAAATATTGATAAAGCGCCTTGGCTTTTTCGTTTTCACCCATTTTTTCATAGGTTTCTGCTTTCAAGTA
>Ga0247737_1001387_pt1 | contig 10415 bp, 9 predicted proteins | sample UWRJL028104C2_FD_180937 | JGI IMG/M metagenome (GOLD analysis project Ga0247737, IMG submission 180937) | Plant litter microbial communities from Arlington Agricultural Research Station in Wisconsin, United States - UWRJ-L028-104C-2 | ecosystem: Environmental > Terrestrial > Plant litter >...
GGCCGGGGACGAAGGCACGGCGAACGACGGCGCCGTCTTGGACGAAGGCGGCCGTCTCCTGCGGGGTCAGTGCGGTCTGCATGTGTCCTCCCGGGGGTGCGGATCACGGATCAGGCTTGTTCAGGCGAGCCAGGATGTCGGGGCACCGGTCGAGGGCGCTGGCGATGATCTGTTCGCCGAGTTCGGCGGTCGCTCTCCTCGCGTTGCCGCCGATGATGCCGAGCTGGGACATGGAGGGGTTGTCGGAGTTCCATGGCCACGTGGTGCCTCGATCGAGGACGAGCCGGCGGGTGCCCTCGGCGTGGTCAGGGTCCGGCTCGTAGCTGTCCGGCAGACGTTCCAGGTGGACGTCGTCGGGGGCGAGCGCCAGCATCACCGATGTCTCGCGGAGGCCGGCGTGGACTTCGGGTAGTTCGCTGTCTGCGCGTACGGTGGCCAGCGAACTGGGGTGGATCACGCAGACGTTGACGTCGTGCCGTCGGTGCAGGTCGTAGATGACGGCTTCGAGGATGCCGCGGTTACCGCCGTGCCCGTTGACGATGAGCAGGTTGCGGGCGGGCGTGGATCGGACGTATTCGCCGCAGGTGGCGTCGATGAGTTCCGTGAGCACTCTGACGGGGAGGGTGATGGTGCCCGGTGCCCAGTCGTGCTCGGGCGACAGGCCGTACGGGATGGTGGGCAGCATCCACAGGTCGTGGCTGTCGCCGTACTGGTGGACGAGTCTGGTGGTGAATTGCTCGGCGATCACCGTGTCGGTGTGCAGGGGCAGGTGGGGTCCGTGCTGCTCGTACGAGCCGATCGGCAGGCAGAGAACTGACGCGGAGGTCAGCGCTTCGGTGATCTTGTCAGTGGTGAGCCGGCCGAAATGCCGGTCGAGGACATGGCTCACGCCTGGCTCCGACGGCCGATGCGGATGAGGAACTCGTTCTCCTCATCGAAGGTGTCGTCGCTGCTGAATTCGGTCAGCGCCCTGGTGACGGTCGCCTCGAAGTCGGCGAGCCGATCCCCGAACAGGTGGGGAGCGGCGAACGAGGTGGAGTAGAGGTAGCCGAGGATGCTCTCGGTGGACCACACCCGCTGGACGGGCACGCGGAACTCTTCGACCTGGTTAAATGCGGACTCTTCCATGATTTCGCTGTAGGGGCGGTTGTGGTGGCTGAAGACGCCCGCGCCGGCCCGGCGTTGTTCGCCCAGGAAGTCCTGGATGACGGAGCGGACCGCGGTTTTCCAGGGGCTGGAGGCCACCCAGAAGCTGTTGTCGCCGAAGATCGCCACCGCGCCGTCTTCGGCCACCTGGGATTCGAGGCGTTGTAGCACCGCGGCCTGGTCGAGCCAGTGGAACGCGCGGCAGATGGTGACCAGGTCGGCGTGCCAGTCCTGCGGCGGCGTGAATTCCTCCGCGGAGAAGCGCTGCAGAACCATCCGCGTTCCTTCCGGAACCATGGGGCGCATTGCCGTCTCGGCGGACGCCAGCATGTCGGCGTCGTTGTCGATCGCGATGATGTCGTCGAATCGGGTGAGCAGCGCCTCGACGACCAGCCCGGTCCCGGTGCCGATATCGAGCAGACGCCGGGGGTGCCGATCTGGCACGGCAGCGGCGAGGATGTCGGCGACCTCCTGTGGAATTCCGGGGCGGTACTTGCGGTAGTGCTCGACGGTTCCAGCAAAGGTGCTCATCGGTATCTCCCTGCGCAGATTTCCCTGACGTGTCCGGTGGCAGCGGCAAGGTCCGTTGCCACCAGAACATTGGATTTGACGGCCTCGCTCGCTTCGGGCAGGGGACGGCCCCCGGAGATCCAGATGGCTCGTGCCCCGACCCGAGTAGCCCCGAGGATGTCGCACTCCCAATCATCCCCAATATGCACCATCTGCGTAGGATCGATACGTCGCTGGGCGGCAACAGCCTCGAATGCGCGGGGGTCGGGCTTGGCGTATCCGATTCTGCTGGACGGGAAATGGTCGTTCACCCACGGCGCCAGGAGCCGCCTCAACTGCGGCAGGTCTGCCTCCACGCACGTGACGTTCGACAGCGTCACCACCGGCAGCAGGACGCTGATCTGTTCGAGTGCGGCAGCCGCGAACGTGAATAGACGTAGCGGCGTGGCGGTCGCGTGGCGTGGAAACGCCGTGACCGGGATCCGTAGTGTCCGGCACACCTCTTCGACTACCTGATCGGTGATGGCGGGTGCCGTGTGCAGTCGTTCGCGCAGCAGCCGTACGGCGTCGCGGCGTGCCAGCGGCGACGCGGCGACCAGGGTGGCCGTGATTCCGGGGCTATCCGTGGTGCCGATCGTGCCGCCGACGTCCACCGTGACGAGCGCTGGTGCAGCGGCCGAATGATCGCCGTCGTTGCTTTCAGGTTCCTCGGCGGCAGTGCTGTCCACTGAGGCGACGGCGTCCGCGATGACGGCAATGCGGGCTTGGCGGATCGTTTCGGTGGTGGCTTCTTCCAGGAACGTCAGCGCGTAGCGCAACTCCGCCTCGTCGAGTAGGTCGAGCGTGCGGTGCCGCCGTGAGACCTCCACGGCGAGGTCTTCAGGAATCGTGCGGCGCCGCGACCCGTGCGACAGGTGCAGAACCCCGGAGTACGTGTCCGTGGCGCCGGCCAGGGCTGTTGCTTCCACAGTGCGCAAGACGGTCACGTCGTCGAGAGTGATGATTCGTACGGGGACTCGCTGCTGACCGATGTCCAGAACGCCGGTAAGGAAGGTGTCGTATCCGACGAGTCGTTCGGTGAGTACGACCTGCGGGGTCCCGTCGCCGTCGCTGATGGATCCCTTGATCGGCAGGCTGTGGGCGGTTGCGGGCATCAGCGTCTCCGTGGGGTCGGGCCAAGCCCAGGTGCGCTCGGCACTACTACCTGCCCGCCCTCGCATTCGAGCGGGTCGGTGAACAGGAGCTGTCGGTGGGGTTCCCATTGCAGCTGGTACTCGACGGCGGCAATCGCCTTGGGGAACGCCGCCGCGAGGTGCACCGCCGGAAGTAGCGACCGACCGTGCGGGTACACCGGCACGCTGGCCGCTGCTGCCTCGGCCACCAGCTCAGCCGCGACGGTGAGACCGCCGCAGCCGACGACATCGATGGTGAGCGCGCCGAGGTTGGGCAACACCAGCAGCTCTTTCGGGTCGTCGCCGAGATGAAGTCGCTCGCCGAGAGCGAGGGCCGGGTACGGGCATGCCGTCGCGATATCGCTGTATCCGGTGCCTTCGTAAGACGCGAGAGGTTCTTCCAGCCAGATCATCTTCCCGTGGTCGACTTGTTCGCTGAATCTGAGCGCGAGCGCCGGGTCCCAGGTCCAGAGAGCGTCGAAAGCGGCAGGTGATCCCGTAGCCTCGGCGACTTGGTGGACGACGCCGGCCATGCGCCTGGCGTCGTCCGCGACGGGAAGACCACGGCTACGGCGCAGGCTCCACTTGGTGAACTGCCAGTCCTGGCCGGCTATCCGCCGGATCGTCTCTGCGTCAGCCAGTTGTACGTCCAAGGTCAGCCAGGACGCGTACGCCGGGACGTGGCTCCGTGCCGTGGTGGAGAGCAGGGCTGCGACGGGTCGTTGCTCGATCCGTGCATGTACGTCCCATACTGCGCAGTCGAGGGCGCCGACGGCCCAGGACGTGACGGCATCGCCCGACTTCGCGGAAGCTCCGTGGAGCGCGGACAGCAGGCCCGAGTGATCGGTGACATCCGTGCCGATAGCCGAGGCCGCCAGGCTGCCGTCGAGCGCGGTGGCGGCGGCTACGCTGACTGGTCCGTGCCAGCCGATCTGACCGGCAGCGTGAACAGCGACGAGGTGGCCGTCGTCTCCGGGCCCCACCAGATCTGTGCAGTCGATGATCTCGACCTTGTCGATGGTCAAGTCGTTCATGTCCGCACCGCCTGGAGGCGGTCTGCCGCAGCGCACACACCGGCGACGTCCATCCCCATCGTCTCGGCCATCTCTCGCTGGCTCATCGGCCGCTCAGGCTCGTGCCATCCGATGACCTCGACCGGTCGCCGGAGCCGATTCTCGATCAGCCCCCAGACGGCGGCCGGGTGGCCGAGCGTAACGATCAGTAGCGGCGTACCGGAGCCGAAGTAGTGATCGATCTCCTCGGTCGACAGGCCCGCCGACCATCTGCTGGGTTGGCCGAGGACTGTCAGGTCGTGCACGGCCACGACGCGAACGCGTGTCCCGTTACGGCGGCGTATCTCCGGAACAGCCTCGCTGATCACGGCGGCCGGTAGATCGCCGACTATCACCAGGGTCAGATCGGGTTCGTCGAGGTCGCTCAGGTGAGGCCAGACGGCGAGGCCACGCTCGAGTTCTTCGTCGATCGTCTCCATCGGTTGATTCGTGGCGGTGTGTTTACCAGCGAGGATGACATTCAGTTTTCCGGTCGAGCAGAGTGCGTCGTCGACGGCCGCGGCTAGCCTGCCGGGGTCGGCGGGCGTCAGCACCCGCACCGCCGGGTCACCGGTTGCGAGCAGTGCGGTGATCAAGGAGGGGTCGCCGTGGGTGTAGACGTTGTTCCAGCCGTACGAGGTCAACAGCAAGTTCAGGCTCGGTCGGCTGGGCGATGATCCGTTGATGAGGCGTCGCTGTTTGAGTAGTTGGACGAGCCCGGTCGTCAGCAGGGGCGCGAACGCTTCGTAGGAGATGAGCAGACCGCGTCGGCCCGTGGCGGTCCAGCCGGCCAGCCATCCCAGGAGAACCTCTTCGGCGAGGATTTCGCTGACCCACGGTTCGTCAACGACTTCACCGAGCCAGTTGGATCCCATCTCGTCGGGACTGAACACGCGGAGATCACCGGTGGCAGCATGCCGCCGCAGGACCGTGGTCACCGCCTCGGAGAAGCTGCGGCCGTCCTTAAGGCTTACCGAGCTGGCTCTCGATACCCGGGGGCGTACGACGCGAGGTTGGGCGTCACGCCGGATCAGGTTGAGGGCGTCGGCCAGCATTCCCTTTGGCGTGCCGTCCGTGTTGAAAAGTTCAGCAGGCTGGTACGAGGACAGCCAAGCGGTAAGCGCAGCGAACTGTTCGGGCCGGTGTTGCGGGTCGGTGATGGGCGTCTTGTGAGCATTTGGCGAGTTCAGGACGGGACGTCCGGATACTTCTGACGGCCCGCTCCATCCCTTGACGCATCGCAGGAAGATCACCGTGCGTGTGCCCGCGGCGGTGGCTGCCGCGGCGGCCTGGAGTACGCGATGAAACTCTTGGTGCTCGTCGTAGCCGGCCGCGTCGACTCTCACCACGGCAGGTTTCCAGCCGAGCGCGTCCGCGTATGCGCACAGACCGGCATCGTCCATGCGGCCGAGTTGCGACCTCCCGCCCATCCGATAGCCGTTGACGTGCACCACCGGCAGGACGGGGCATGGTCCGGGCAATGCATGCGCGGCCAGCCAGGAGGCTGCGGTCGTCGGCGTCTCGCATTCGCCGTCGCCCAGAATCGGCATCACCACCCGGTCGGGAATGTCGAGCGCCATGCCCTGCGCGAACGCGAGTGCGCCTCCAAGCTGACCGCCGAGATAGGACCCGGCCGGCAACAGCGGCGACACCTCGGCGCCGAGTCCGCCGACGTCGGGGAAGGAGCGCACCAACCGGCTGAGGCCATCGGCGTCAGGTGAGAACTGGGGCCGGATGGCGGCCAGTTCTCCGGTCAGCCAGGCCATCGCGATCTGGACGACACCCGCGTGGCCTGCGCCGAGAATGGGCCTGATCTCGACGGAACCGCCGAGTGAGCCGATGGCGGCATGGCTCAGCGCGAAGGCAGTCCCGGGAACCGTTCCCCAGTGGCCAGCAGGATGGGGCTTGACCTGGTCAGGTACCAGGAGGTCCGGCGACAACGGGTTGGAGTTCAGATGAAGCTGAGCAACGCTCACGTAGATGACGGCGCGCCACAGGGCGTCCGCGAACCGGGCGGCATCCCTCATCTCGCGCTACCAGCGGCGGTGTTGGTGATCAGCGGCTCGTCGCCGAACGTGAAATACCACAAGGGCCGGTAGCACTCCCAAGCTACGGGGCGCAGGCCGGTCGGTCCGACACTCGCCTCGATGGCTCGGCGAGCCTCCAGGTAGAAGGCGAGGTCATCGGCGGCCGGTGCCCGCAGGCCCGCCATGATCGAGTTGTGGGCCTGGTACACCTGGAAGTTCGGGAACTCGGTGATGTGCGGCGCAAGAGCGTCGATGCCCTCCGTCATTGTCGGCAGCGAATCCAGTCCGACGATGTAGGTGTAGGAAGTATCAAGGCCGGCGCGGCGGGCCAGCGCCAACAGATCCGGCATCTGCTCCACGAGCAGGGTGGCTTTGGTTGCCTTCAGCATCAGGTCGCGTCGGGTGAAGCACTCGGCGGTCAGCCGTAGGACGAACGGCGCGACGTCTGCGGCGATCTGCTCGAATGCCTCGTCGCTGCGGATGACCGAGGTGAGGAATCCGATCCGGGCTGTAATCCGATGGCGAGAGCAGGCCGCTCGCAGCGCGACCAGGTGCTCGACAGCTGGTTGCTCCCGCTCGAAGCAGCCGGTGGATACTGTCACCTCTGCCAGTTCGGCGAGGCTTCGTCGGGGGTGCTGCTCGACAAGCGCCGAGAGCAGTTCGTAAAGGGCTCTGTCCTCTGCCAGGCGCGGATCAGCTGCGGCTTCTAGCGTGTTGGGGCAGAAGGCGCAACCTGTGCAGCGACTGCGTGCGTTCGGGTTGAGTGTTGCCGCCCGCCCACCGTTGCGGAAATAGCCTCCGACCGCCTCGTCGGCATCGATGCGCTCGACGTGTCCGACCAGCCGGCCCTGGATGACCAGGTCTTCGCCGGACAGCTCGAACGGTGACTCGTGAGCGTTGAGTGGCACGATGACCTGCCAGGGGACGCTGGGCTCGCTGATGAGCCGTACCGCGACTCTCGCCCGGTGCCGATCCTGATCTGATGAGATCCCGTACAGGTTGATGGCGATCAGCAGCACGTCCTCAAGGGGCACCCGATACTCCATGGCGAGCTGTTCGATGTTTCGGATGTCAGCTACCGGGTTGCCGAGCGGTCGGAAGTTGCGCGTTACAGGCACCATCTCTGCTCCTCATCTAGTCGCGAATCGGCCAATTTCTGCGGGGCCCAGCCGGCATTTCTTGGCGCCGGAAGGACAGCCTCTGGTCCAGGCGACGCAATGCTTTGCAGGAAATTCATCTCCTCTCTGGCGGCACCGTTACGTCTCCTGATTGAAGGTGTGCTCAAATTATCCGAGCCATCGATCCATACATTGCGGTGTCAGCCACCGAGGCCGCGGCTTGTGGCGATCTGTCGGGCCGCCATCGCACGATCGGAACTACGCCGGGATCTATCAGGTCCAGTCCGTCAACGAAGCGCGCAACGTCAACTCGCGTACGTGGCCGGAAAGTGCCTTGGTCGCCGCCGGTGCCGGCAAGCGCGGTCAGTTGCTCGATGACGTCTTCGGGAAGTGGGTCCAAGGTGGCATGCGATAACGCTATGTAGCTTCCGCTGGGCAGGGCATTGCCGAGCCGCGCTACAAGGTCGTATGGGCTCTCGTCGTCGTCGAGGAAATGCAGAACGGCGATGAGTAGCAGCCCTACGGGTTTGGTCAGGTCGATTGCTGCTCGAACGGCGGGGGCGGCGAGGATGGTGTCGGGTGCGCGCAGATCCGCTTGTATGCAGGTCGTTGTGCCCTGCGGCGAACTGGTCATCAACCCCCGAGCGTGACTTACCACCATGGGGTCGTTGTCTACGTAGACAACCCGAGACGCTGGAATTATCTTCTGGGCGACTTCGTGAACGTTAGGCGAGGTGGGAAACCCAGTGCCGATATCAAGAAACTGTTTCAGCCCGACTTCGGCGGCCATGAAGGCGACTGCCCGACGCAGAAATCTGCGGTTCTCCTGCACAGCTGTGCGGATCTGCGGAAATGCTTTGGCGATCAAATCGGCCGATTCGCGGTCGGCGGCGAAGTTGTCTTTACCTCCGAGCCAGTAGTTGTACATCCTGGCAGGATGAGGTCGCGAGGTGTCTATCGCCGCCTTTGGCATGCCGCCGTTGGCCAGAGCGCCGGACTCTCGCATCGTCATCTGGTTCTTCCTACGATCTCGTTGGTGCCGCTTCCGATGGAAATATCCAGCGGTTCTGGGCGACGGGCGTTTCGGGGTGCGGTTTGTGGACGTCAGTGCATGGCGGCCACGGCCAGGTCACCGCGGCCTGCGTCGACGGCGCGTACTACGGCGCTGATGGCCTGGTTGTCGCTGTTGTCGGCAACGTGCTCGAGCCACGGGTTCAGATCGCGGACGGGCATGGCGTCGTACAGGAAGTCGGCCAGTTCCAGTGCTGCGACCAGGCCGCACAGGGCGGCGCATTCATCGCCGGGCGGGGTGGGCCGGTAGCGGGCGGTCTCGGCGTAATGGGCGACAGCGTCACGGATGTGAGCGCGCGCCCGTACGGCGAAGCCGTAGTGCACGGGTAGATGGGTTTCGGTCTTGACCAGTCCGGCCAGTCGGCGCCGCGTGGTTCGTTGAAGCAGTCCCACGGTGACCAGTGCGGCCCGGACCCGCTCGTACAGGTCAGCGGCGGCGAAGGAGCGGAGGACAGCGCGTAGCTGATCGGCGTCCCGATGGGTGCGGGTGACCTGCTCGACGGTGGTCAGCGCGGCATCCCACAGGGTGTTGGCGGTGGGGCCGGACTGGCAGAGCGTCAACCGGCCGGGCTGGCGTTGCCATTGACGGCGGAAGTCGTCGTAGTGATAGCCGACCGCGACGTACTCCTTGAACGCAAGTTCCAGCAGCAGGGCGCCGGCCAGACCGAGTTCGAGGGACTGCTGGTTGATCAGCAGGTTGCCAGTGTCATCGTCGTGGGCGAGTAGATACAGCTCAGCGTGCAGAGGCAGGACGCCGCGTGGGTCGAGTCGAAAGGTGGTAGGCACGGGGTTGGCCTTGTCAGCAGTCGCGAACATGGTCATGGCGCGCCGGTCCCGGTGGCATCGGGGTGCGGCGTGGCGCGTAGCCGCTCGTGGGTGCCGCCGTAGAGATCAGCGCCTCGGAGAAGGTGTTTGGGCAGGCTGGCGAGCATGGTGTAGTTCGGATCGACGACGTTGCCGACCGGTGCGGTGCCGGCCTGCGCGACGAGCTGGTAGGCGTCGAGGGCGTCGAGGCCGGTCAGTTGGGCGGTCCATCCGACCAGATCGTGTTGGCTGATCCGGAACGCGTCTTCCAGCGGGCGGGCACAGCCGACGGACATGATCGCGTTGTCGGACTCGATCCGCGGCCACAGCGTCGGCACGTCTTTGATCACTTCGATGGCGATGGTGGTCGTCATGGCGACCTCGACCGCGACCCCGCTGGACTCTCCTTGGCCCTGGCGGGCGTGTCCGTCGCCGAGGCCGAGCATCGCTCCGTGCATGTTGACGCCGAGGTAAAGGGTCGTGCCGGCGCGTAGCTCCGGGGTGTCCATGTTCCCGCCGTGGGCGTCGCAGGTAATGGTGCTGCGGGCTTCGAAGGCGGCCGGGGCGACACCGACAGTGCCGTGCATCGCGTCCAGCGGCAGGTCCGCTGTGAAGTCTGAGTTGCGGGCGCGGTAGCGCACCAGTCCGGCCTTGGCGTCGATGTCGTAGAGCCAGACCCGCTCCTCCAACGGCGGTTGCAGGGTAGCCGTGTGGGCAGTAGACGTGAGCGCCCCGAAATGCGGGAACGTGCTTGAGACCCCGGTCTTGCGGGCAGGCACGATCGACAGGAAATGGACGGCGAGGGTGTCCCCGGGCTCCGTGTCCTCGATGAAAAACGGCCCGGTGACCGGGTTCAGGTATGGAAACGTGCAGACCTGGCTCGGAAGGTCGTCGACGGTGGTGACGGCGCCGCCGAAGCAGTCCTCGGTGAACAGCGTCAGCACGTCGCCGGAGCGTAGGCTCGCCACCGGCGGGACTCCGCCGAACGTGTAGGCCAGGTCCTTTGCCGTCGGGGTGTACGAGTGTTGTTGCCCCATGAGCGTCACACCTCCTGACGTGCATGGGTCGCCGGCTGTGACACGGGCGCGAAGCCGGATAGCTCCGGTCGACGCCCGGCCAGGTACAGACCGATGAGCACCAGGACGCCGAGGCCGATCCACACAAACCCGAGGCGCTGGGCGGCGACGTTCGCGTTCCAGACCACGAACCCGAGGATCGTCGCGCCGACCAGCGGCATCAGCAGATGGGCGACCAGGTTGCGGCTGCGCTTGCGGATGACGTGGTAGACGATCACCGACAGGTGCAGCAGCAGGAACGCGGTCAACGCCCCGAAGTTGATCAGACTCGACAGCAGGGCGATCCCGTCGCCGCGCTGGTTCATGTAGAGGCCGAGCGCGAGCGAGACCGCGGCGACGAGCCAGATCGCGTTGCGCGGCACGTTGCGCTTGCGGGACACCTTCGCCAGAAACGCCGGGAGTTGCTTGTCGCGGGCCATCGCGTACAGCAGCCGGGAGA
>Ga0247737_1001388_pt1 | contig 10407 bp, 9 predicted proteins | sample UWRJL028104C2_FD_180937 | JGI IMG/M metagenome (GOLD analysis project Ga0247737, IMG submission 180937) | Plant litter microbial communities from Arlington Agricultural Research Station in Wisconsin, United States - UWRJ-L028-104C-2 | ecosystem: Environmental > Terrestrial > Plant litter >...
GAGAGCTTCTACTCACTCTTTGGCGGTCCACTCGCCGCTGCGGATTAAAGCAGTACGGTTAGTAAGCGATACATATCAAGCAGACTCGCACGGAAAGCAGGTCACGATATAGAGCGAATGCATCACCAGTAGATGACCAGAGAAATACTTGGCAGTCATCCCGCCCAATTTGATGGGCCGACCGTCCTCGTTCCCTCCAGTCGCATCTTCGGGGGTTGTCGATGTCAGAAGAAGAGTGAACATGCAGGAAAAAACAGTGTCCGGTTTGCTGAACAGAGTGTTCGCCACGCGAATGGGTATATCTTCGACCTGCCCATTGTCTGTGAGTAATTGTAACGAGTGTATGGGCAATTGAATTACCTGAAAAACAACTGTAGACATATCACTTCATGTTTGCGAGTAAGGCCTAAAGGTGAGTTCCATCGACAATGAGAGATTCCCTGGAAATCGGGAAAATTATGATCTGAGAAGGGTTTAGTAGCGGGATGAAGAGCAGGATGGCGGTTAAAGGAATACTTTGCGCCGTGTTGGGTTCATCGTCTCTTGAACACGCTGGTTGACCTCAAGTTGTCATCTTTATAAAAGGTTTCGTGGCCGTGATGGGTTCTCAGAGTTTGTCGATTTCGCACTCCTGATTCATGGCAGTGTTCGGGTCGGAAGTCCTACGGAACATACATATATATTGTGGGTTTTCAAGTACAATCGACTCGACATGTAAAGTCACTATATGCTTCGAGGGCAAATCAGGACAGTCGCACAAGTTTATTAATTGGTATTACTCACTAGAAGCATTCCACTGGACGTCGTAGACCAACGAGGCGGCCATTGTGGCAACATTTAAATTTCGGCAACAGCAACTCCAGGCGAACCACCAATAACGTCGCAGGAGGTAGAAGCGCAAGAATAGAGCTGGGGTTTGCATTGTGAGCCACGCCGTAAGCCAACCTTGCCTGGACGTGGCTCAAATGCCAACTCCTCATTAGCGAACACTCAAATCGAAAGGCAATTGCATAGCAAGGGGTACTGGGACGTCGAGGCAGAAAGCGTTACTGTAAGAAGGCGACAGCAAGTGGTGGTGGTTGATGGTGAAAAGACGGTGAGAATTTACGTTCTCTACCTCCACCATCACAATGGACTTTCTAGACGCGGATATATGCACGTTTAACTGGACGCGTCTTGCATTTGGCACTTGCTCGGTTATAGGAGCCCTCTTTTCGAGTGAAAGTGAGTATCTTTAATCTGTTCTTTATACTTGCTAACCCTTCCCGGATTCAGCGTGCATCGAGACTGCCTTCTTGCCGTCGTGATAAATTGATCCTGGCTCCTTTGCACCGACGTCGTTCTCCCTCAGTTCTTTAGACCCTCCATCGTCCCTCTTCCCCTCTACTGGGGCCAGCCACTGTTTCATGGTCCTCGTAGGGCATCGTGTCCTTTCCCCAAACCCCGCATACGCCTACGCCTACGAGGATGGCCACAGAATCCCGTTCGGACCCCTTCCCGAGTCCTAAGCGCTGATATAATGGACGCGTACACGGATACACTTCTTTGTCTCACCTTAGTTGTCGTCGCATGCCCTCCCTCGTGCCCAAACGGATGCACAATAGTCAGACCCAGCCCTTCCGAATTCTCTCAGCAGAGTCATTAATCTCAGTACGCAAGAAATCGCCGTAGAAGCCAAACGTCTAAGACAACGTGAATCTATATCCTACCTCGACGCTGTGCTGTAGGACATCTGGGCGGATACCCCTACGATAGATGAGGACGATCGCGGAATCCCTCTCCTGGACGCGAATTCTACGGCTACAAGCACGGAATCGGACCTATCTACCACTCCTCCTTGTCTTCATCTTCGCGTTCGCGTTCTTATCAACCAGACTCTTATCAACCGTATACTTAACACCAGTACCGAACACCCTCTTTCAACCGTAACTGCAGGCCGACTAATGGTGGCCTAACTCGATCTCGTGGTTGTCCATTGGCCAACCGCCTCTTCTCACTCCTTCCACTCCATCCCATCCGCCTCTCGCTCCTCTCCTCTCTAGGCAAGCACAAACGTAATATTCCTGCCCAACCTCTCCAAACTTCTCAGCGGTAAAGCCATCAACGTCGACACGGGAGATATGGTTCAGCAAGCCCTTAACGCAACCACCTGTGGATCGTGGTGCCACACCAGTACTGAACGTCTGAGTGACGCCGCAATGATGATATGTTGCCTGTCGTGGGGAATCTCGTGGCTCTGGGGTTATAGAATGTAGAAGGCGACGAAGAGGAGTCTGGGGAGGGTGTATGGCTTGTGGGTATGTTTTTGTCGCTTTCATTCCCTTCCGTTTCCTTTCCCTTCAAATTTGATTTTGGACTTTGGTCGTTCAGCAATCTTTTCTTCTTTCTTGACTGGTCGATGTGGCTTGGAGCTACCTTTACCTTGTCTCTCGACTTGTTTCACTTTTCACTTTATCCAGTCTTCTGGCTCTTGCGTGCATACACCTATGTCTTTACTTCGCTTTCCTTTGCATTTCTTGGGTTGGCACTGGCACTTGTGATCCACTTCACTGTTCCTCACTTTCTATTACCTCAAGCTCGCGTGACCCTCCTTTTTGAGGCATTCTCCATCTTTTGTTGATACACTCGCTACCCCATCTGATCTTTTCTTCTTGGGATTCTTCCCTTCCAGGTGTATTCTGGCCTATCAGTGAACACATTGTTGTTCTCCGCTGAGGCATATCTGAAGAGCATCATACACTATCTAGCCCTTGCTTGCTATTGGAAGGAAAGCATGTTTCTATGTAAGTTAATCCGCTCCCTTGGATATTTGACAATTAATTATAATCTATAGAGCACAAATCTCTCTACATATGGGCCCACTACACTAAGTATTGTGAAGGGGTGTAAGAGTGAACCCAATCAGGGCCTATTCTACAATTTTGAAAATCAATGTATGCACAGCTATTTTGACATAGTATAATGAGGGTTGCATATGGAGGAGCAAGAAGAATGTGTCGGGGTACCCACATAAGGTGATCCCCAGAGCTTGAAACAATCCAATTATCTATAGTGCAAGTCCAAAGAGAATAAATATGATCAACAACATCCCACACCTGTATATATGTGTTATCAGAGCCTGATACAATTCTTGCACCATCTTTGGAATATACAACAGAATTGACTCCGCCAGTGTGCCCATTGAGAACCTTTAGCTCTGCACCAGTAGAGGCATCCCACACCCTCACAGACTTGTCAGATGAGCCTGATACAATGTGTGCACCATCATTGGAAAAGGCAACAGAATTGACCCAACTGGTGTGCCCACTGAGGATCTTTAGCTCTGTAGCAGTAGAGACATCCCACACCCGTACAGTCTCATCAACAGAGCCTGAGACGATCTGTGTACCATCATTGGAAAAAGCAACAGATGTGACTCTTCTGATATGCCCATTAAAGACATTCAGCTGTGCACCAGTAAAAGCATCCCACACTCGTATAGAGTTATCATGGGACCCAGAGACAATCTGTGTATCATCCTTTGAAAAGGAAACAGAATTGACTCCTCGAGTATGCCCATAAAGAACATTTAGCTCTACACCAGTAGAAGCATTCCATATCCGCACAGATTTATCATCAGAGCCTGAGATAATCTGTGTTCCATCATTGGAAAAGGCAACAGAATTAACTCCACTAGAGTGCCCATTGAGAATCTTCAGCTGTGTACCAGTGAGGGCATCCCACACCTGCACAGATTCATCAATAGAGCCTGAGACAATCTGTGTGTCATCATTGGAGAAGCCAACAGATGTGACCCATTCAGTATGCCCCTTGAGAAACAGCTGCTGTACACCAGTAAAGGCATCCCATACTTGCACAGAGTTGTCATGAGATCCTGAGATGATGCGTGTACTATCATTGGAGAAGGCAACAGAACTGACTTTACTAGTGTGCCCATTAAGAACCTTCAGTTCTGCACTAGTAAAGGCATTCCACATACACACAAACTCATCAATAGAGCCTGAGATAATATGTGCACCATCACTAGAAAAGACAACAGAGGTGATATGGTCTGTGTGTCCATTAAAAACCTTCAGTCCTGCACCTGTTGAGGCATCCCATACCCTCACAGAGTTGTCAGCAGAGCCTGAGACAATCTGTGTGCCATCATTGGAGAAAGCAACAGAATGAACATGATCTGTGTGTCCTTTGAAAATCTTTAGCTCTGTAGCAGTAAAGACATTCCATAGTCTCACAGACTTGTCCCAAGAGCCTGAGACAATCTGTGTACTATTATTGGAAAAGGCAACACAAGTAACTCCACTGGTATGCCCTTTTAGGATCTTTAGCTGTGCACCAGTATAGGCATCCCATACTCGCACAGACTCATCATATGAGCCTGAGACAATCTGTGTGCTGTCACTAGAAAAAGCAACAGAAGTTACTTCTCTGCTATGCTTTTTAAGAACATTTAGTTCTACACCAGTAAAGGCATCCCACAGTCGTATAGACATGTCATCAGAGCCTGAGACAATCCATACACCATCATTGGAAAATGCAACAGAATTGACTCTATCAGCATGCCCATTAAAGATCCTCAGCTGTGCACCTGTAGAGGTGTCCCATATCTGCACAGACTTGTCATAAGAGCCTGAGACAATCTGTGTACCATCATTGGAGAAGGCAACAGAATTGACACGGTCTGTATGCCCAATAAGAACCATTAGCTCTGCAGCTGATGAGGTATCCCACATCCTCACAGAGTTGTCAGTGCAGCCTGAGACAATCCATGTACCATTATTGGAAAGGGCAACAGAAGAGACACCAGTTTTCACTTTTATTGTCATCAATGGCAGATGATAGGCCCATAAATGAGTGAATGATGGGATGTGAGAGAATTGTTGTTTCCACTGCTGAGATAGGCTTGAGTCTGGTGGCCAGGTTGCCAGAGCTGAGACATATAAGTGTGGTGTAGACAATGCTGCTGGGCTAGCAACAAAATAGGTTGAAAAATGACTGGCTTCAAGAAGATGTTGAGGTAATTCTGAATTGATGTTTGAATGCTATTGAATGCTATTAGTTATTAGTTCATTCTATATCATGAGATTCTCACCTCCATAGCCCATTTGCGAGCTTTTTGAAGCATCTGAGCACACTTGCCACTCAACAAGAGTAAGTTCATTGCCTCAACCCAGAAGAGGATTTTTATTAGAAGAAATCCCTTCATCAAATCACAGAGATGGTTGGTATCCATAGATTCTGCCTGTTCCACATGTTGAGACCAGTGCTGACAGGCATACTGTAGATCAGCAGTGATATGCTGTTTAACCTGCTGCTTGAGCCCAGAATTCTCACTATCAGGAAGGAATGATGATTGTATGTTGCAAATGTTGAAATGTAACTTCTTCATCATGATTTGGAAGCATGAGTTGGCAAGAAGAGCATTGTGGATAGCTGCTGTACATGACATATCAACCATCTGACCACCAAGCTCAACCCTTGAACGAGTTTCACTGAAGATGAAATCAGGGAATGATGCATGGTACCAAAGAATTTGACCATCCTTTGCATAGAGAACAGCATATAGTTCACTCAAGACAGCTTCCACAACTTCTGAGGGTTGAGAAAGGAGGTCCGCAGCAACTGATGCAGGTGTTCGTTCAATAGTGCAGAGGAAGGTATGAAGAATCCTTAAACGCGAATCAAGGATTTCACCATCAAGACCAGAAAAGGCTTGTTGCAGAACATGCTTGTACAATCCATCAACATGACTGTGAGCAGAGCTGGTTGTGAATGACTGAGAGAATAACTTCGTCATCAGTGTCCTTTGCTCCGCTAGCGTGATCTTGTGCCGTGGTGTTAAGTAGCGCACCACTGTCGCAGCATAGATGAACAGCCCTCCTGCCTGCTTGGCCACATCGACTAGCTCCGCCTCGCTCATGAGAGCCGGAAGCTTGACGTGCAGGTAGGTGCGGATGTCAGACTCTACTTCCTCAGTCGGCACTTCCTGGAGACGGCAGACAGCCTTGGATGCGAATGAATCGCACAGCTCGACCAAATCCGGGTCTGTTCGGCTGGTGACGAGAAACTTGAGGCCTCGCAGTTTCCGACTGTTGACTTCATCGAGTAGCTCTCGAAGAAAGTTGTAGCCTCCACGATCCTCGATCTCATCCAAGGCATCGACAACGATAAGGTAAGGCGGAATTTCCGTACGACGAGCGTTGTCGGACTGGTGCCAGGGACCAACGAGGAGATCCTCCATCTGGTACGACAGCTTGTCGATCGAATCAAAGTCCCCTGTGTCATGGAGGGCATCGGCGAACGATCGGGATTTGCGAGCGAGCTGGTGTACGAGGGTGGGTATGATGTAGACGCGCCGCTTCGTCTCTTCGAATTGGCGTGAACAGAGGAAATCGCCACCTAATACGGTGTGTCGCTCGGGCCCATTGGCCCTATCGAGTTTGTCGAAGTGTTGAGTTATGGTATATGCAATACTTGTCTTGCCAGAGCCAGCTTGGCCCGTCAACCAGTAGACGGGCGGACTGTCCGTCGAGGCATCCTCTGCCCATCCAATAATTTCCTTGAGAATCTTGTCGCGCGTTCCTTTCACGCAGGGTTCACGGGTCACAGCGGTCTCTCCTCCCAGGTCGGCGTTGTAAATCGCTTTCCGAGAACAAAGCAACTTGTCCAGTTCCATTTTCTGATCATATTATTAGTGTCATTCACGAAAGACGATTAAGAGCCTACCTTCACGCCCGAGTATATCGCATCAGCCGTTCTCTCGATGTTCCAGGCAATATCAAGCTATATAGGACTGATAAGCAATTCAGCAACCTGAAATGAACGTATGTGCATACTTGAAGAGTCTGAGTTGCCCCGTCGATCCGTTTGACGATCCGTTGTAGGAGTGTCTTATATTCATCACTGTCCGCGATTTTGGTGAATAACCCTTCCTTTGACATTTCCTCGAGTTTGCCAATTTCATCTAGGAGTATCCTATACAGGGAGATATATTAGTCATACTCTCGCTTGGGTTGAGAGATCGATATATACCTCTCAAAAACCGCCATTCCCTGCTTGGGAATGGTGTCGTTCATGGCCGCACCCACAGCTCGAAGCCTGTCGTTCGTCTGAGCAATGAGGTCGTTGATGGTGTCGTTGTTGTCCCCGACGGCCTGGTGTAATAGTCAGCAAAGGGTCTTCAATGAAAAAAAGGCATTCAGACGTTTTTAATGGCGATGAGGGCATTGACGAGAGCAACAGGTGCTTTTGCGGGCGTTCCTTCAAGGCAGGCTTCGGCCTTCTTGAGCAGCAGCTCTATACCGTGCCAAGTTGTCTTAAGGGTATCTCGGGTTGTCCGTTTCCCATGAGGGACGTTCACTTGAGGCTCATTGGATGGTGGCATGGCAGAGGATGTCGCCAATTTTCCAGGATTGGTTTCGTGGTCCGCATCTTTAGACGGGTTCAATGGCATGATCTCAAACACAACAAATAAGACTTTTCTGACCTTGAATGGCCGAAGGCGGCGGAAAGTGTGGCAGCGCAGCTGCGGTCAGGTTAGAGGGTGTGGGTGTGACAGGATCTTGAAGTTGCGTGCGATCTACATGGTCGACGCAGATTCAGAGTCTAAGTTGTCACCAATGCACGCGAGGAAATGATAGGCTTACCTGAGCCTGCCGCGTTTGCTCCACCTGCTTGGGCTGCATCCTGGTTTCCAGTCGCAATCGATTCTGCAGAGACGGAACCCGATGAGCCGGTGGTGGTGGCCCTCTGCTCCCGTCCGCGAAATTTATCGATGAAGGATGGTTTCGCGGAAAGCGATACAGCTGAATCACTGGCCCGCTTTTTACGTCTGAAAAATTTGTCGGTGAGAGATGGTTTCTTTCGTTGTTCGTCGTCCTGTCTAGACATGGTGATGAGAGTTGGAAGAGAGACTCAGAGAGTACGGCGCTGGCTGTCACTTAGCATCGCCATGCCCATAAGGGAACTTTTACGGCCCGGCATCACCGTCATCCTCGAATGTTCCTTGAACACCAAAAGCCAAAGTAAGTACTAAGTAGACTGCGATTGGATTCCAAGGTAAGATTTTAGTTGAGATCTTAAGATTGCACCACCAAAACTAAGGCATAGAAAGCCCAGATCCACATCTTCGCCCCTCTGCTCGCCGGTTAGACTAACGACCGGAACTTCAGGAGGACAAGCTGAGGGTTTGTGTACGACTGCACTGGTGATTTTCCTGTCACTGGGGGCACCATCGATGTCCTTTTAGACGCTACCGCCGCTGACACGAGGAGCGTTCGATGCGGTTTCAACTTCATTGATGAAAAGTGCGCGCCTGCGAGGTTGTGAAAGCGGGAGATCGGCTCGTTGGAACTGAGGGTCAAAAGTAAATTCGTCAGATTGGTCGTCGGTCGACGGCTCCAAAGAAGGGCTATGCACTGTAAGAGCCGTTCTAAAGGCTAGTTGAGGGTCAGTAGGATAGTTTTGGGGAAGGGAATGGTAGTGATACATACTGTTGTGCTGATACATATTGGTCCAGTGCCGTTCGGGACAGTGAAAACCATCTTTTCAATATCTGAGGCTAGCTGCCCACCTGAGGCCCGCTCGACAACGTTCCGAACTAGGATGGCCCCTGTGGTGCTGTTGGAGCGGAGAAGAGTGTTGTCGGTCATTCTGGTCGTTCGGAAGAGGAAGAATTAGGCACCAACAATGGCGGCGACGATTCACGGGCGGCATTGAACACATTCATGAGTCAAGTGGTCTCTGGATGATCGACTTCGGGTTCTCATCTATGGGTGCGCATAAGAGTTTAATGACCCGCACTGCTGAAGTATCGCCGTCTGGGTGAGAAACTGAGGGATCCTAGATAAGTTGTCAGAGTTTACGTGTTTTATAAGGATACAAAGTCGTTAGTGAACTGGATTCTTCGCGGAGGATCTTCCTGATTCATAGCAGCGTTCGGGAGAACGAAAATTCTAAGAAATAATCTCATATATTGCGGGTTTGCAAGTACAATCGACTCGGTCAAGGGTGGGTGTACAGGTAACTATATTCTTGGAGAGCAAATCAGGACAATCCAACAAGTTCATAAGTTGGTATTACTCACTAGAAGTATTGCACCGGACGTCGTTGACTCCATTGTATGAATTCCGTCGTTCCGAAGTAGAATTAGCAGATGTGGCTCAGATGCCAACACCCCACCAGCGAACACTCGTATTGAAAGGCGATTATATAATAAAAGATAGTGAGACGTTGAGTTAGAAAGCGTCGCTCCAGAAGGTGGTCAAAAGCAACATGATGTTGGAGAAGGGTGAGAATTTGCATTCACGTCTCGTCCAAGCCACGACCATGAATTCATAACATGATCGATATCGCCGCACATTCGAGGATGCGGATATGGGGACGTTTACCTAGACGCGTCTCTGAATCACTTTGCTCATCGTGCTCTCTGTCAAAATGACTGTGCCCACACCTCGGATTTGCCCTCTTCGTGTTCGCCTTCGCGTTCTTTGATGACCCTCTTGCCAACTGGACACACTACATCCGTACCAATACCTCTCCTTCAACCACTTCAGTCAGGGCCCTGGGCATTTCCCTCGTCTTATTCGATGTATATCCCTTCAGGAGAAGCTATCCTCCGCAGTCTGAAGTACCTCTTCGATAGGACTCAAGGGCATTTTGGACCTCGTTGGGGTTGTGTATGAGCAGGAAGCAGGGAATGCCGGATTATCCTTGGGATCAGTCGGAACAAGAGAGTATCTGCGGCTGCGAGTGCAACCGCCACCCAGAATTCTATGGCCAATTCGGATTCGAATGAAAATTTGGTAGCAAATTCGAGCCCTTACCTGCAAGAGGACAAACCCGGCCACGAACTCGAAGGAGAGTTTAGACCCGATATGTCTACACCAACTGAGGACTTACGGAAAGCGCCTAGTGCACGCGGCCTCTTGACGCATATGCACTAGATGAGGGGTGCGCATGTCGCCACCGCCCCAGGGTTTATACCTCTACTGCTGCCAATTTTACTGCCGCGAATACGAGGGTGGGCAAAATACACCCTGCGGGGGTTGTACCTGGGAGTCTATCTCGGAGTCGGAGTATGGTGCCCGATCTTCAGCGCCGTCGATATCCCTCAGACGGTACGGAAGGATGCGGGTATCGGTATGAATTTGAACATGGGATATTCGAGGCATCCTTCTGCGATGTCGATCTGCCCCACCTCAGTGTCGGATTACTTCTCAGTATCGATTTGATCCCCAGATGGTCGGAGGGTGGTGCCGACGTGTTATGACTCTGAATGGCGATGTTGAGAGGACCAAGTCCGCCAGCGTGGGCATTGGTGATGGTAGGCAGGTTTTGTGTCTATTGGTTTTAGGATTTGGGTGGTATTTAGGACGAGGAGGATGTGGGAGGAGACGTGGCACGGAC
>Ga0247737_1001389_pt1 | contig 10405 bp, 8 predicted proteins | sample UWRJL028104C2_FD_180937 | JGI IMG/M metagenome (GOLD analysis project Ga0247737, IMG submission 180937) | Plant litter microbial communities from Arlington Agricultural Research Station in Wisconsin, United States - UWRJ-L028-104C-2 | ecosystem: Environmental > Terrestrial > Plant litter >...
ACCGGAGAGAAATTTAACCTGAACGAGACTTATGTGTGACTGAATTATCTCATATTGTTGCGAGCAAAGTGCCACAGTCGGTGCAAGAAACCATATAACCTATTGGGTTAGTTGGTGAATTATAAGCAAGCGATCAATTTGAACGCACCTTATTTGGAGGAATACGATCGAGTTCATAAAGAATTCTCAAAATTGCTCTGAAAGAATTCCTATCAGCAACATTCCACGAAAGCTAGCTTCAACGAAAGCCAGCTTCAGAAGAAGGTAATAAAGTTTTATTGGCTTAGAGAGCTAAAGTAGAATGGAGAGAATTTGGTTCTTTAATCACTTACATGTGAGTTTTGCCTGATGAAGTAGATATGGTTAACGTGGGATCAATCAAAGACCATAATGTGCTTTACAACGTACCGGATCCAGTGTCCATCTTGTGGTAATTTAGCTTCCAGTTTGAAGATAATTTCCTTTGGACTTACCGCTACTATGATGTTTCTTTTGATAGATTCTTCTAGCATTTCTTTTTGATAAGATCTGGCTTGGAAATTAACGGATCCATCACTCAGAAGTTTATCAGAGCGATGGCTGGAGGCACTTTCTTCAATGTCATCTATCTTCAGAACTTCCACGATCTGCTCTGCTAGAAAGCCTAATTCATCGACCTCTGGGTATGGGTTTTCGTCATCGGAGTCGCTCATTTTGTAAGTAACTCGAATTAAGAAAAAGGAGATATGATCGATATACTTATGTGAGTTACTCGAGGCTGTATTGGAGGGTACAGCACAGTAAGACTAAAAAAAAGATCGGAAACCTGAGATGTTACTCTCTCTCACCGCCGGATAAGGCAAAAGAATTGATGCGGAGAAGAAGCTCAAACACTTCTTGCCTGTAGATCGTCGAGGAAGGCTGCTTGTAACACACAGCGGAGCTACCCAATACTTGAATCTTGTAGCGTTCTACTGCAATATGTTTTGGCATCGGTGCTTGCATTTCTGTGATGTCTAACATGCGAATTGGAGAAATTTGAGAAATTTGTAAGTCAATTTAAATAGCAACTTTGTCTTGAGATAAGACTGAACTTGTGGTTCGCAAAATATTCTAATAAGGTGTACTGTTTATTTAGGCGAGGCTACTATTGTACTGTAATAACCGATAAGTTGCCCCAGTAGAGCTTGATAGCCTTGCCTTGTCCCACCTTCAGGCAGCAACAAACCTTCCACTCTTCTTACTAAGTATCACTCGCATAGTTGTTTATTGGCTATTGGACACTGAGAAGAATGCCACAATCCATACCCCATGAAGCGACAAGATGAAGAACATGGAGCGGCTGGAGAAGAAGGGAAGGACTGGAGTCGGAGGAGTACGTACGACCACCGGCAAATCTCCCATTGCAGCACCACCTCGGGTTGCTGTACAAGGACGGTCCAAGGCCGATCACCACGATGATAGTGCTTCGACAAAGAGTACTACAACTGGAAACGGCTCGGATGAGGAAGGGGAAATAGATGCCAAGGATAAGAAGATCGCACATCTGGAAAGGGAATTGGCGACTATGGAGGACGAATTCGAGCGAGAACTCACTCAATTAAGCCACAAGCTAACGAACGAATCCGAAACTGCGATCTTCTGGCAGCAGAAACATTCTGCCCTAAACCAGACTTTCCTGAAGACTGATACAGACCTACGGCTTCTGCAACAAGAGGTCATTTCATATCAGCAAGATAGGGACAACCGAGATCGGGACATTAAGACTCGGATATCGTCTCTGTTGCTAGACCGGGATGCATTTCGAGAGGCCTACAATGAAGCCTGTGGGGACCTGAAAGCAAAAGAAGATATGATCAAGGTTCTACAAGGGCAAGTGCGGGGATTGAAGAGTTTTGTTAGCACAAGCTCGAAGATGGATGAGCAGGTTGCGGATGAAGCTTTTGGAGAGCAAATGCAAAGGCTAGGCAACTCTACACAAAATTGGGTGATCACCAATTTTCGAAAAGCAAAACTTAGTATGTTATTCTTTGTTGAAGTTTCTCCTGCGATGCATTTCTGTCAGTGATAACATATCGGTATACTGGTCTTGGTAGTGAGAGCTTTCCAGACTCAGACAGGATTGGTCTGTCTATTTGTGACATATAATGAAAGTGCAGTGCTCAAAGTTTCTTGCGTGGGAGGACTGACACAAGGAACAGACGTTAATAAGGCAAACGATGATGTTAAAGAAATTCTATCACGTTTAGTGCCAACCTACAAAACGATAGCTGCAACTTCAAAAATACACTTAATACAGTCCATAATATCGCGTCTCTTAGTTGACACTATATTCGAGGAGTACTTCATTGGCCTTCCTCGGGCTCAAGCCGATGAACTAAGGAACATGGAGAAGTATCTCAAAAGCTTCGGTAAGAGTAAAAGATCCCACCGTGGCATGTTCGCTGACTGGATAATAGGCTCCTCGGAAAGTATGAATCAGTGGCGCTCAACAACTCTTGCTATAATTCGTAAGGAAGCTCCAGAAAAGCTGAACATTGAAACAACCGCTGCCTTGGAACTCGTCGTAAAAACAGTCAATGACATCTTGCTTTCGATTTGTGATATTGAACCATCGGAACCAAGGGATCAGTCGCTACGTGCGCTGGTCAACAATGCCATAGAGCTGTCTCGTTTACTGAGAGTACAGAAAGCAATTTTCAGTGTAGTCATGCCTTCGATTGAAAGTTATCAAAGAACAATATTTGATACCAAAACTATGGAAGATATTGGTGGTGAAGATGAAGATACACTGTACGAGCGCGAAATCCGTTGTGTGACATTCCCAGGAATCATTAAAGCTGGAGACGAGAATGGTGAAAAAGAGCATCTGAGAAATGTTGTGTCAAGAATGAGGGTGTTTTGTGCGCCGGATTAGAGAGTCTGGTTGCTTTTAAACATGTAGGAATTCAGGTGATACCCGATACTTTTGGAAGCCTAGCTAGCACGGCATGAGCCATTGATCACATTATATCAATTTAAAGTCTTGGCCAATAGGACATAATTTTGTGTTTTGGACAAATTTCCAATGTAATAAATTGTGGATTTTACTTCTGGAGTGACTCTAAACACAACATATACCTGCCAGTTTGCTCTAGCCTCAATTGTCCTGAAAAGTTACAGGCGACGACTGACTAGACTAGCTTTTTAGGGGTCTACAGGTTATCGGATATGATGAGTTGTAGTGCAGGTCAGCTTACCTGCAGAACCATGTCAATCGCGGGACGAACCTTCGACAAGTTCATATAGCCCTCACGTAGGGCTAACATTTATGTGCAGCTTCCCGTAGATTGCATTTTTGCTTGTCATGTTCTCTGTATGACCGACTATCTGCTTTCTTTTGTGATACCTTTGAGCGGGTGCACCTTCCTTAACACATTCCCCGCTGTCTTGAAAAATGTGTAGAGGTTCTTCATTGTTGAGAGGTGGAATTTCAACATGAAATTCAGGCAGAAATGCTTCAAAGTCGTCTGAAGTAGGCATAACAACTATGTCACTTTAGAAACCATGAAATACGAGCGGTGAAGCTTTTGACAACAACGTGAAGACCCATGATGTGCTGGATGTTTGCTCAATTGGATCCATAGAGTAGAAGTGTAATCCCCTACTAAGATGCTGCATATGTAAACTAGCGGTAAGCTGCAGGTTACATGCTAGTATGCTATAGGAACTTAACTTCTCTCTTGAAAGTGTACAAGAAAGAAGCTAATATCCACGGTGCTTCAGGCCTGATCTGACGACTTGAGTAAGCAGCAGCTTGTTGTACTGGCCCCAGTGCTATGTCCAACTCTGATCAGATGAATCCCACAGTAAAAATATTTCTAATCAGCTATGTTGTGAAACTGACTGGGTTTGGATTTGAGATCGACTGGGAACTTCTTTGGCTCGGCGAATGAGATCTATAATCGAACTTCTGCAACTTGGCCCTCGAAACGGCCAGAAGAGGTCATCTGTTATGTAGATAGCGGTGGATGATTTGGTTCTTGATAGTGGTTGGGCGTATGGCTCGCATCGTCCCCTGTCCAAAGCAATCGCAGGGTGAAAATAAGTATCGGCGTGTCGCTCCGTAAACCACTGTAGCATCCTGTAACAGTCTTTGATATTTGACAGCCATCGTTACAACCCATTTTTCCTTCTCCATTGTGGATTTTGACTTGCAATTATACAAAGCGTTCCGGAGGGGTCAAGTGCAAGGATTCATAGACGAGTCAAATTTGCCACCATTTTTTGACATTCCTAGTCAAATCACCGTCCCCCTCTTTGACAACTCTTGATATACCACCTGGGCGAGCTGGCATCATCCAAGGCATTATCGGTCGAGTTCCTTGTTCGAGCGCGAGCTTATATCGCGCTGATAAAACAAACTCTGGAGCTGGCAATCATCGCAGGGTAGTTGAGCCCAGTTTGCTCTTCTCTTCTTGTGCTTGACATTGCGCGGGACGTAGTAGAGAGCTACTTGCACAAACAATATCCAAGCTGTCTTGATTTCTAATCATGGGTTCGGAAGAGCAGCAAGAAAGACTGAAGCGTTACTGGACTGCGGAAAACGGAGATCCTTTGCAGTTTCAGCTTGAGGCCCTTCAACTTGAGGGTTCGGATTCGAATTCACTAGTGATATCCAGCAACCCCTACAAAGGCACACACTATGCCAATCAATATTCAGTATCAAGTTATACCCCCAAGGTAGCATCGACAATCTTCAGCCAAAGTAGCAGACGAAGCAACGCAGCGAGCCGAACGTTTTCTGGATCGAGTGAATCAACAGTCAGTGATACTCCATACGATTGTGGGTATGATTTGCCATGTGAATTTGGAGCAAGCTGCTTTGTACGGTTCCATGGCTTGGAATTCCAACTTTGGGTTGCACACTCGGTTTTCCACTTTGCCAGTTCTCATTCCCAAACCTCCCTCCCGCCACCGAAGTCGGTCTGTATTTTCTGTGATGAACTTTTCGAAAGCCCTAGCCAATCTCAAGATGATATACTGAAGACTTGGGGCTTGCGAATGGAGCACATATTAACTCATTACAAAAGCCTTGAACCCTTGGAAAACTCGAGACCAGACTTCCATGTCATTGATCACCTATGGAGCATTGGAAATATAAGTCGGCATGACTACGAAGAGGCAATCAGCTATTCAGAAAGACCGGCTCACTTCAATCATCCTGAATTGGTACCACTCGGCACGAAGCGCCCCAAAACCGAAAAGATGAGGGAACGTAAGAAAGAAGAGAGAAAGGACAAAAGATTACAAGAAGCTCGGGACTTTGAAAAGGAGGAGCGGCTGCTTAAACGGCAGAGAAAACGAAACAAATGAGAATTCTATCAACAAAACAACAATGATTGCCTATGTTTTCAAAAATCTTCTCCTGGGTGGGAAGATTTTTGACGCCACACCGCCATGGTCCGGGCACGAGTCGGACCATGGCTATGATATCCGTTCACTTCCGAATCATCTCAATGTGTTCCGACATGACATTTTCAGGACTGCAGAGGATGTCATGACATAACAGGAACTAGCTTTTGGCATTGTTAGCGCAGCAAATGTGGCAGTGGCAAGATTTGGTTGGCAGGGCCAAGAAATATTTGCCTCCTCATATTTGATTAAGAATCTCCTTTCGCATCCTGTCATTATCTAACATTTGTGCAACTACGGTGTTGTTGATGGGTCGTTATGTGCGGGGACCAACATCTAGCATCCGGATGCAAGGTACGTGAGGTAGGTTGAGCGAGGCATTCTTGCGTATGCCTAATGACCCCAGTCCTATGGAGGAGTTCGGAATGGGAGTTGGTGAAGCTGAAAAGTTGGTTTGTTGGTTACTTTAGGTATTGGAGTTGAGCAAGCTGGAGTTGAGCAAGCGATATGATAATGAATGTATGAATAATGATCTTCCTAGGAATATGACTTGACCTGCATACGATGACATTGCAATCAAGACCTTATATCCAACCAGAGGTTGGAAAGAAAAGATGTGAGTCACTTAAAGCTTGGATTATCAGTGAAATTTATCGGTTAAAATGCTGAACCTTTTCAATCCTGCTTAAAAGTGGCTGGAGATCTTCTTCTGTGTACTCACTTCAGATCGTACAATTGGTGGGTCATAGGTCGTTCAAGAATTTTGCGTCCCCTTGACACTTGAGAACCAATAACATAAACTTTCCATGGCAGGACTTGAATTTTGATGAGTGCTAAAACTCTAAACTGGCAACTCATAGAGATGTGGCAAGGAGAAGCTCATATTTAATCTAATAGCAGGTGTTATTTTCACATGTAGGTTCCAGGTGCAACTTATACAATTTCCTTATCAAGTATACAGTAGCTCAAGTTCGACTTTCAAACTATTCGCCACGGCGTATGAAGGAAAACTGCCCCTTCCTAGCCATGGTACGAATCGGAACTTCCCCATAAATCCGCATAACACATCACACAAACACCCCCTCGTAGCCAACCGGAAGTTGTGTTTCCTGGAATGAACCATCATTGGGCTTTCAATTGTCGAGAGCACAGCCCCAGAATTAGACTGGATGGGACTTCTTGTCCTTCCCAGGGGAAGACGGATGGCAAACCACTAGACCTGGATAATACTCAGAAGAGATGTGGTTTTACAAGCCAGACAAGTCATATTAAATCCAAATCATCACCAATTTCGGAAGTCCGTGTCTACTTGTAATCTCGCTTACTTCCATGAGACGGTTGGGGGAGAATAGCTGCACATATTGCCTCATGTCGGTGCCCAATGTTTCGGTTTTCGCATGGGAAAGTATGAGAGATAGACAAGACGGTCGATAGGATGTAAAAGGAAAACATACTTTGCCACGTCTGAACTCCGTACGCGGTGAGGCGATACCCCCCGGTAATAGTCACCACTCGATAAGAAGTGGACAAGGAGGTGTAGTTTTAAATATTCTGACATATGGTGATGAACGCCGCTTGGTGAACTTCCTAAGAGGTCTTGCTTTGAAGCCTTCTAATTTATTTGAAATCACAAATTCAAGTCGACAAATAGAGATATTTCAATCCGCATTCTACTGAAACTCAATGCTAGCATTTCTTCATTTAACGTAATTGGAGTAAGATAATATGCGTTTCGGTTCTTCTTAGGTTGACTATCCTATGATTCCAAGTGAGTGCTGATTGAAAGACAGCATTTAATGTTATTATCACATATTCAAATTTGTCAGATGATAGTCTTAATATACACTGCTGATTTTCTCAATGAAAGTCCGCTTCAACACGACCATATCGGAACCCATCTACCTTCAGCTCGAAAGCTAGTCCGGCACTTTCTACTACCATTTCAAGCGTGAAGTCTAGGTTATCAAATTCTACACCTCGGGTTGTGGTCAACCGAGTGAACAAGCTCTTTGGCACTGCACCAAGATCTGTCGTAAGAGTACACACATTTATGAGGTCTCGAGAGTAGGAAGAAGGCGGTTCCCCGTCTGCGTCCGAAGCAATGAGATCGTCGGAAACTACCTATTGTGTTCTGTTAGAACTTGAAGCACTGCCACAGGGAGTTTTGTGATATACCAATGATTGTCCAGGTCTGAAGTTGCGTGTATAGTGGAAGCTTATAGGAGTTGCAGCACTTAGAGCTTCTCCCTGCAAATTATCAGCACAAAAAAATATTAAGCTATGTATGGTTGTGTCCTTACCTTGGCGATGTGCCATTGCATCCTGTCGCTCACCATCCAACGCTCCCACAAAGGACTCCAATACCGCTCGCTAACTTGATGCTTATCTTCATCATAAACAGTTGCATAGGAAGTGCCGTAGTGCATTCTCGCCTTTCTCGAAACTACCATGCTCCCTTCCAAGCCTCTAAGCACGGCACCTCGTACAACTGCAGTCCAAGCATTGACGGGTTGCATCACTTCTACCGACGCATTCTCTATAAGCGCAGTGGCCTGAGCATGGGTTGGTCTTTCGGTGTACGGGGGTGGGGCGGCAGTATTGAAATGCTTTTTCAATCGGGTATAAAGATAATTGCTCTGACCAAAACCCCCCACCAGCACAATACCTGACACAATCCCACCCTTTTGCCTAATGCCATCTACTTGACCTTGAACTAGATCGCATACCTCTTTCACTACTGGCTCGAATATCTCCTTGATCTGTGCAGCAGTCATTACTAAGAATCCACAGTCTAAACCTGCTTCCTCATCGTCTATTGATAAATCAGTATGGCCCAGACTTATATTTCGAGAGAGAACTCTAGAGGTTTAGAATTATCACGGGTATCAGTCTTACCGGGCAAACCTGGGAAAGGGACATTGACTTCAGCATGCTCTTCCTCGTTGAAGTTCCGCTTTACAAACTCCTCCCAGTATCTCAGTCCCATCTGCCAGCATTTTCCCTTCTTGAGTTTCATCTCATCAAAACGATCCTTTCCTATTCGACCTCGAACATGCTCTTCGAATCTGTAATTCAAAAAGGCACTGCCGCATAAGCCACCGGTTCCTACGGCAGATTCTTCAACTCGGAGTGGCTTTAATGATATTATTTTGTAGGCAATCAGGTCCACCGTGCCGCCTCCCGCATCACATACAACAAAATTGTCTCCAGCGCTAAGGTGATTTGGTTGGATAGCCTTCAGTGTATATACAGCTGCAGCTTCTGGTTCACTTATCATCTGGATGTCTGATTTAGCACCCATGCCTGCCCGTTCTGCGGCTTGTAGGGTTGTATTTTTGGCCGCATCAGACCACACGGCTGGACAAGTGAGGACGAATTCGACCTTCGTCGAAGCCATGAATGATTCACCATACCGCCGAGTAAGTGTTTCCATTGTGTGATTGTAGACTTGAGTCAGGTAGTCACTCACTGCATCAACGACGTTCTTGTTGAACTTCTTTAGCTGAGCAGCAGTTTCCAGTGGGCTCACATAAAAAGGAAGCTTTTGCGAACGATCAAGAAACAATTTGATACATCGTAGTCTGTTCTCCTCTGGGCGAAATTGAAACCCCCACTTGATATTTGGGCCTGCATCCTCTGTATTTGGAGGGAAATCGTAGGAGATTTCAGTTGGAACTTTGTCCGATGTGATTCCATTTCCGCCTGGCCATGTTTTTATGATCTCAACGTCATCTGGAGTACCAGAGAATACTGCTGCAACACTATATATTATTAGCAATAGGTAATTGGAATATTAGTGTGTCATGTTAGTATCTATAACAGCATTTGTCCCAGACTTTGTGACACTTTCCAACTGAACAGAAAGCTAAAATTAATATGGATCATAACTCAGAATGCTTTTTGAGATCGAATGTGCCAGAAAGTCTGTAACAACGTATCTTGGATTACACATTTCTCGACCGCAGGGTCTATGGTATCTGGTACCAGACGAGCCACCATATTCATGCGTTCATGTGCGACGATAGAGTTCGAACTTACCCTGAATATGTTGTACCAAAGTCCAAACCAACTATCAGACGATCATTCAAAGGTGCTGGCTCCCGAATTGGTCCAGATATAGCTTCGGTGGACGAGGTGGGAGTATAGCTGGTGAAGTGTGTTCTGCTTTCCTCATTCCTTCTGCTGCTTACTGTCCTGATTGGAAGAGAAAGACTCATGTTTGTACTAGTAGATAGCTCAATGGCCATGCGGCACTGGCGGTGGACCAATCTCTTGTCAAGTGGGAATAGAGCCTACCCACTGGGAAACTCGATGTCGTGCAAAAATTGCTCTCGAGGACAAACGGATATCCAGACTGACCCGTCTACAATGGATACAAAGAGAAGAGATAAGTGATGATTCCGTAGATCCAAAAGGCTTCTAGTCTTTATCAGAATAGATGCGAAGTAGCTGCGCGCTTTTCCCAATTCCCCCCTCTCGACTGTGGCTCCAGAACTGAGTATATCAAAGTGGCAATATGATCACTATGAAAGTAGATAAGTTCAGGAGGAAGATAGAGCTCTGGTCCTAATTATCCTGCAGGTACAAAATGTCAAAACGTTGCAGGGACAGAATGTTGTAGCCTGGAAACCACTATAGGCAGACACTTAATTCAAAGCATGGACCTGTGCGGCTCGGTAAGTAAACGTAAGTAATCAATGACGAACTTAGATAAGATCGAAAAAGCTGCTTCGAAGACAGGATGCTCCTAAACACCGAAAGTTAGGTGGGTGTCAGTGGAGGACGATATCATGGTCAGCAAACAACTGGTTCTTGGCATTCAGATATTTTAGCGAGTTGCGGTTGACGAAGCCAAGTTACAACACATCCCGTCAGACAACCCACGAGGACATCCACGTTCAATCCATGTGCCTAGGAATACAGAGCGCTCATAAGCCATGGAGCTTTGGGCTACAGGATTCAATGCTTGGAATCAACTTCAATTTGATGAGGCTTCCACTAATGAAGCTCATGATTTGATGAAGATAACTTG
>Ga0247737_1001391_pt1 | contig 10403 bp, 9 predicted proteins | sample UWRJL028104C2_FD_180937 | JGI IMG/M metagenome (GOLD analysis project Ga0247737, IMG submission 180937) | Plant litter microbial communities from Arlington Agricultural Research Station in Wisconsin, United States - UWRJ-L028-104C-2 | ecosystem: Environmental > Terrestrial > Plant litter >...
TTGGACAGACTGTCGTTGGATGATGGGAACTCGCGTGGCCCAACTCAGCCAGACACTCAGCACCACAGTCTTCGCGACAGGATGGTTGTGCCGACCAAAAGAGGCCGCGAAGCTGTTATGGTGGAGGAGGGCGACCCCCGTGAAATGGGCTATGATGGTGATGAGGGTGCGGACACGAAAAGAAGAAGGCGGGGTGCCAAAGGCAGGCGTGGTGGTGGCGGAGGTGGGAGGCGATGAAGTGATTTGGCACCCTGTTCACCATGAATCCTTTCAGACCTCGTACCTCCTGCACAAGTCTTCATTCAAGAGAACTTATTATAGGGCTCACTTTGCCACTTAAAGTCAGGTCAAATTGCTGTGTTCTGTCGTCGTCATTATTTGCACTTTCTGTTCTCTGTATCGTCATTGTTTTGTATCTTCCCGGGCGTATTGCATTTTAGAAATATAAGGTTTCGAGGTATCACGGGCACAAATAATGTCTTTAATGTACATGAAAGTACTGGCGAAGGTCCCATAACATTCGACGGCGGACTAACAGAAGTCACGTCTGAAGGTATCATACCCATCTCGGCTCCGGGCGGGATTTTGAGAAGTTCTCTTGAGAGCATATGGAGAAGGCGTCTGGTTATGTTAAGATGTCAGTATATATACGAAGGAGTTGATAATGTGTAATCACAGGAAGGCTAACGAAGCGAGTGCGATAATCGTTGACGTCTGGGTGGATACCCTTCGTCCCGTGAGGGGTGGCATTCCAGTGCAGGTCAAACACGAAGAAAGGTTTCGAGTATCAGAAGAGCCCGTACCATTTCCTACGGGTCAGAAGAGGAACGAGAGCAGCCAAGATCGAAAGTTGAATCGGAGGTGTCCCTAGCAAAGGATAATTCACCACCTGCACTGTGAGAAGCCTCAGTATCTACAAACTCAAGGATACTAGTTTCCAGATTATTCACTTTGCTGTTGCGTAGCTCCCGCGGCAGGATTTTCTTGAGTGAACGCCTAGAACGAAGAGGACCTGCCTGAGTTCTCGTCCGGATCAAGTAGCCCAAAGCTCGAAATCAAGTTGTTATGTTTGTCTGGTTGCGCTCTCATGGCAGTATGAGGACTGAAGTAGCCCCCCTGATTCACTTTGTCTTGTAAAGACATTCCAATGGCGGAGAGTAAGGGTGGTGTTCGCGGACATGGCAAACAGTGTTGGTGGAGGTTGGAGTCAAGGCCAAATTTCTCACCCTGTTCTGTTCAGAAGCGTTCAGAACTTCAAGCACGAGAACCACTACCATCGCTATAATTTCTCAACTACCGAAGCGGACAACTCGTCAACAACAGCCTGTCGCAGCAATCTTCTTTCTAGACGCTTGTTATTTCTCTGGTGCAACCGGCACCAACTGAACATATGGGCGCTCTGGCTTTGACCACTGGCAGCACTATGTAAGGACTGGCTACATGCTTGAGGTGATGATAGACACCTTTGATCTAGATAGTCGATACCTTTGTCGACATCACCCCAATTTCTCTCACCGCGGACTATCTGTTCTCGAAGCGTTGTACGAATATTTGGACCAGGAGCTCGCAAAACTGGTGTTCATAATGCTACAAGAATACTCTCTACTCTCTAGTAGTTCACAACGGGTCAATCATCCATGGACTGTACGTTGAATTACCTGCGGCGCTCCTCACAAACTCAGTCCACCCTCACAAGTTTCTTTACCAGCTTATCTCCGCTTATATTGTCTCAATCACGTTCGTCAGATGTCCAAGCGGCCTCGATCACTGCCTCAAAATTTGGACTACTTTCTCTTTTGGTCTTGGCAACAGGTTTGCAGTTGTGCTGAGTATACTGTACTTATGCTTGACGCAGATGTCTTCACTGGGCTATTCCTTCCTCATCTGGGTCCTGCCAGTGTTGAATTTAGCACGGATCACTTTCCTTATAATACTCAACTTCCGCATTAATCCCCTCGTACGCCAACTGAATGGGAGGGTTGGAAGGCTGGAGAAGACATGGCCCAACACATATTCGACGATGTATCTGAACGTGAGTTTTCGCTGCTTAATATAGGGCACGAACTGAAATCTTACACTTTTCTTCGTGGAAGGTTACATGGCTTACTCTGCTGGACGCAGCAGAACCAATAGCAGTTTTACTACCCTGTGGCGAGCGGGGTCTCGGACCGCACACTGACATCAATCTCACCGCAACTTTGATTGGGCTACGAGGCAGTTTTAATTAATCTTCGGTGTGTCAGTGGAGGTGACAACGACATGGTCCAAGCGCAGGATGAACCTCCACTCTCAGAGTAACAAGACTCGAATGGCAGGGTAAAGTACAAGCATATTGTTAGTAGTACCCAACATAGTAGTATTGGGTGGCTTGCGGTGGAGGAACAGTGAACTAGCCCCGATGCGACCTTGTAAAGCTGTACAAAACTCGACATTCTCTGCAATGACATACCTACTAGTAGCTGCAAATTATCGACCACTTCTTCAAGTTCTCCAGCGAGCAGTTCAGGTGCTGGCGTCCGTGAGAGTGCCATTTCACGTGTGCGACAGGACACTCGATTGGCGAGGGATCCTTATTTGTGCAACCACGTTTGTACCTCTACCATCACCACCCGCCAGCAGTGGTCCTTTCCCTCTTTCTCCAACCATTATGAGCACCGCGGCGCATGACACGGCTCCAGAGGAGGATGCCCCCATCTCCGTGCCAGACTCAGGAGATAGTGGCGAGGGAGGAAAGATTAAGATGATCGTGCAGCTTGTCAAGAAGTGTTTGGGTGTGAAGGATATCGCGGCGATGTGAGTATAAAGTTTTTGAATGCAGCACTGGCAGTTCTGATGACCGAAACGCTTTCAGGCGATTGTCGTTACCAGCTTCGCTGCTCGAGCCGATACCCAACCTTGAGTACTGGCACTATCTGGACAGGCCAGACATGTTTGCGTCGTAAGACCATTTTCTCCCTTTACATGAGGCATAAACCTCATGGGCATGTAGCATCAACGACTCTGAAGACCCTTTCCTGCGAATGATCTCTGTACTGAGGTTTACCTTCACGAAGGATCTCAAATTCGTAGTACGTTTCTCGACGTGTGCCTTGCCAACACTCACCACCATGTTGATTATAGCACGGCAAAGTTTGCAAACCCTACAACTCGGTACTCGGAGAACATTTCCGAGCACATTGGGATATCGTCCCCACTCCATACACACTTGATGAGAAAGAGGATGCGGAGGACACCTATGTCTCAGAGTCTGGGAGCATGAAGAGTGGCAAGAGCTCGAAGAGTGCCACAAGTCGGGCTAGCTCATTAACGAAGCCCAAGAGTACCTCCACAGCAGCAACATCACCTCACCAAGCCACCACAGACGACCTCGCAGCGCAAGTCTCCGAGCTCAACCTATCTGCGTCACGCGAACCCGTCCGCGTCGTCTACCTCACCGAGCAAGTATCTCATCACCCACCTGTCTCGGCGTATTTCGCTTCATGTCCCGCACGCTCCATTGAAATGTCAGGCATCGATCAAATTTCCGCCAAAGTCTCAGGCACTACTCTCCGCGTTTCCCCAGGGCAGTACAATCAGGGCATCTTTATTCGCCTCACGGGTGGACCAGGCGAAGGTGAAAGGTACCACATCACTCACCCCGTCGCATCGGTCAACGGTATCCTCCGAGGTAGCTTCTACGTCACCGTCAGCGAGTCGACAGTCATCACCTGCGAAGGTGGCAAGCCGGGACACAAATTCCGCACGATCATCGAGTACAAGGAGGAGTCTTGGCTCGGGAGGGCCCATTTCCTCGTTGAAGGGGTCATTCACAGTGTCTTCGATTCCGACACCAACCAGTGTGCTGAATGGACGAAAGTGAAGCACGTTCCTCAGAACCGAGTAGTAGCTGTGTTTGATGGCTCCTGGCGCGGGCGGATTCGCTGGAAACGCGTCGGCACAGGTTCATATCCATCCTCTGACCATGCAGGCGTCACCCGGTCTGTTTCGTCATCCCCAAGTCCATCCCACGTGAAGCTGCCCACACCGCAGATTCCTGCTGCCTCGTTCTCCAAAGCAGATGTGTCGGGTGTAGGGGAAGATTGGACACCTCTGCTTGATCTTGATGGGTTGGAAGTGATTCCCAAAGTCGTCAGGCCATTGGAGAAGCAACATGCTAGGGAGAGCAGGAAGTTGTGGGAGACTGTTACGGATAACTTGATGAACAAGGAGTTCTCTGAGGCAACAAAGGAGAAGGTCAACATTGAGCAGCGGCAACGAGATGAGGCAGCCGAGAGGAAGAAGAAAGGCGTCGAGTAAGTGCTGCAGTCCTGATACATACTTGCCCCTTATCGTTTTTATAGATTCGTCCCTCGTTTCTTCGAGAAAGGCCTCGATTGTGGATACTCAGCTCTAACACCTGATGGCACTGCTGCCGTCGAAGAGGAATTAAAGGAGAAGGTCGCATACTCTATACATGGCATTGACCCCAAAGCCAAACTCGCTGATTGATCCACAATCGTGGAAAGTAACGTGTTGCCCGTGACCTAGGTGGCTACGAATCAAGCAACTCGTACAAGTGAGCTCATTTAGGACCTCGTACTGGCGCCGGAGATGTAGATGAGATGATAATTCATGATTTTAACGATTGACGAGCCTCAACGCTCATTTTGTTCTCTACGGACATTCTACCGTTTCTTCCTCTTTCTGGCTGTATCACTAATTATTCTTTGTCACCCATCCCCTCATATATCCCCGTTACAACCTACATCTTGATGCTCTTTCTAAGTTCCGAAACATCTGTAGTCTTGATTACTATTTGTACGTAGTCTCTTGCCAGTTATCTGGCTCTCATGACCGGATGCATACATAATGATTCTCTTTCACCACAATCTACCCGTTTCTGTCATATATCCTTGAACCCATTGCCAATACCTCTGCTTCACATAACAAATACCTGCAATATTAGACTAGAACTGTTCAGGGGGAGGTTTGTTCTTGAAGAGCCTTGTCAAGGAGTTGGCATACAACAGATGCAGATCCAAAGCATGCTATGTAACCAAAACCACCATGGCTGTTGACACGCTTCTTGAGTTACTATGAAGGATCACTCAGAAACAGTTAAGACTCACCCGTAGTTGTGTATGACTGGGATCTTTCGTGATGACCCCTGGGTCCATTCCATCTCCAAGCGAGGACCGCCTTTCCTACACGGTCTAAACCCGCAGCCTTCTTCGATAATAAGTGGCCTAACGTCTTCGATGGTTGGCTTGCGCTCCTTACGGATCTCAGGAGGTGCGACTTCAGGGTACAGCTCAAGAACCCGCTCCAGGATATCAGTTGTCGTTTCTGATCTAGATGTCGGATATCTTGAGGGTGATTGTTAGCCCAGTCAAAGAAAAATGTGGACTGGGGAAGCGATGGACTTACTGGTCGTTCTCCTCATATGTACCTCCAAGAATCGCATCGCCGCTTCGTCTGGGTATCACATACGTCCATTTACCACCGGGCCCTCCACTCATGGACATACATTTCATCAACCAAGGCGCTCGAATCCTAAGAATTTGCCCTCTGACAGGATAAACCGCCTTATCCTCCACCCCTCCAAGGGTTCGTGCGCCTAGACCTGCACATATGATCACACCATCAGGAAATGGTTGTTGCTCGTGGGATTCATCGTTGACTTGAGGACCGAAGACGGATGAGTCCCCGTCTATAATCTGCTTTAGGTGTCGCACTGATGCTTGACGAACGCGACCACCCAAAGAAACGAAGCGGTTGAAAAGGTAGTCGAGAAAAACAGGCACATCAGAATTGATAGAATCGTAGGTTATGCCACACGCTGCATTCGGAACATTAAGCAATGCATCCTTCGGAAGTTCAGAAAACTAAAAACCTGTGAGAAGAGACAAGACTTGATGAGAAGTGTCGCTCACATTTGGCATAAGCTTGAGGGTGTCGTGTGTGAGCTCCTCTCGATAATATTCGACCTGGGGCAGGTGCTTAAAGCACCTTTCTGCCTCAGCCCCACGAGTTGAAAGGGAACGCATCGTATTAAACGTTTCGAGATCAATTTCTGTAGAAACAACGCGTCAGTCCCCATCCCCATCCTGAGTCATTGACGCAGTGATCATGGGCACCTCTCTGCGCTACATTAGTGCCAGCGACGCTGACATGGTGTGCACCCTTTTTTGCTTGAATAATGTGACATCTTAGATTCAGAGCAAACTCACAGCCCACGAGCTGGTGTAGTGGACCGTCTTCGGTTCATAATGCCAATGGTCAGCCAGGATTGTCACTTGGAATCCACCACGCTCCTGGATCTTGAGAGCAGTAGTGAGTCCAATCACACCTAATTCAAAAATGTAGTAAGTTCAAAGTCTGAAAGAGATATCATACATATTACAAACTAACCTGCTCCCAAGACCGTAATGTTTTTGAGCTCTGTATCACAGGTCATTCGAGTGGGATTGGTCGATTTTTGGAGTATGACAAGAATCACTTCTAAAATCCGTCAGCGTAAGCAAGAACGCTTAGTAGGGCACTTTTGATGCGAAGGAATTACTATTATAATCAATCGGTCATTTGTTGATCCTAAGGTCTGTAAAGGAGACTAAGGAATTACAGGAAGTTGGCGTGATAGAAAGATCGACCTCGAACTTCGATTTAAACTTGCTCGCTGGTCCGGCATGTGCCGGCTACGCACGCGACCCGGCGTAAGCAGCTCCTGTCTGAGCTTTTGCGAACACCATACAGTACAGTACATGAAGCTCCAAGGATAATAAAATAGGAATATTCTTCGGGTATTTCTCATTTATTCTGGGCTTCGTTCAACAGGCGCAACACAGCGTCTGCTGACCCAAATGAGGACATGTACCCATGCCCACCATGTCTTCCAATCATGAATTACATCGAGACCTGGAGTCAGTGTCCGCTTGAACTTGAAGTTTGATCTTGAGCTCTCACCCATAGTTATGGATCACAGGAATATTAACGCCTTCAACGGTCTTCTTATACTCCAACTCGATTCTACTTCCACCTTCCCTCATTGGACGCAGACCACAAGCTTCTTCCACGATGATGGAGGACAAGTCAGCAACCTCTGCAGGTCTATCTGTTCGTCGCAAATGAGGAGGTACGAGTTCAGGACATATTATCAAGCCCCTTCTTAAGATATCTTTGGTCGTTTCTGGCCGGGGCTTTGGATGCCTGTCATTTATCAGTACGGTCCGCGAGCAGAATCTTGTAATTCGTGCATACCAGTCGTGGTATCCCTGGGTTCCACCAACCACAACATCTCCGTTTTTTCTGGGAATAATATATGACCACTCTTGCTTGTCGTCGTTATCAAAGCTAGCACCAATCTTCACCCACGGTGCTCGTAAAATGACTGTCTGCCCACGGGAAGGGAACACAGACTTGTCTTCTACACCTCCCAAGGATCGTGCGGCAAGGCCAACACAGACAATCACGGCGTCTGGATGTCCAGGGGTCGTTCCTTTAGCGTCTTCAAGGAATGGGCGTGAGCCAGCCTCTAAGACTTGATCGATGTGGAGGACAATTCCACGGACGACTGAGCCTCCTTTCGCCAGGAATCGAGACAAGAGGTACCTCAAAAATACAGGGACGTCAATTGTGACCGTCTCGAAGGAGTACCCGTCTTTGGAGCCAGCTAAAAGACTCGCAGAAGATAAGTGCTGGACCTGAAATAGGATCAGTCTACGCTACGTCCCAAGTCTGTGCAATCACTTGCCGCTGGCATCCGATCCATTGGACTCGGTGTTGAATGGAGCGAATCAAAATATTCTGTTTGTGGAACGCGCATAAAGCAATGTTCAGCTTCTCCCCCAGGCTCCGAGAGTTTCCACATCTCCAAAAATGTAGGATATTCAACATCTAACGAGGATATAAGTGTCACATATGTAATAACACAAATCAAAGCTCACCTGGCAGCCTCCACTTTGTACTGACATGGTGGGCACCCTTTAATTCAAAGTGAGTTGGGTATGACGGTGATCAAACAAGGTAGCAAGATCTGCTCACTGCCCAATGACTAGTATATTTGATATTCTTTGGATCCGTTGGTAGAATTTCTGCGATTATCTCAACTTGATATGTTCCCTGCTCTTGAAGGCGCAATGCAGTGGTCAAACCAATCACACCTGCAAAGTTGATTAGTCTCGAGTCCCTCGCTCTGATTATGGAATTTACCAGCTCCGATTACAATAACTCTCTTCTTCTCTCCTGAAAGTGTGCTTTTGGGGAGAGGTTGTGCCATCACGAAATGAAGATGGAAGTTTGGTGTAAGGTTGCAAGTTCCAACTCGGCCATTGAAATATTGACTCGACGCCCGTCTATTTTTATCTCCTGGCCCTCGGCTAATGTGCTCCCGGACTAGGAATGCGGGGTAATTGATCCGGCAGTCTCGATCACAATAGGCTGGACCAAGGCCGGAATCTATGGTACCAGGACCCCTGGCATTAGCAGGGGCACCTAGATACCAATCCGGACAAAAATCGAGGATTTTTTGAAAACTGCTAGATCATAATCCGGACAAAAACCCTCAAAATGTTCGGAAAGCTAGATCGCACTGTGCGGACAAATTTTGCAACATCGCACGGTGCTAGATAGGTGTACGGACATAGGTCTCGTAGCTTACTTGAAAAAAAATTGTATTTTGCTTCGGCCTGAGTGGCTTGTGTACGCGTTCAAATCACGCATCTGCTTTTTGCCAAATATGGCGCTGCCGCTGTGTGTTTCTATTCTCTTTGTCTCATATTTCTGTCCGACTCAAACATCATTTAGCCAACTATTCCATTATTCCGAGGCTCTACAATCGTGCTAATCGACATGCCTGAGGCTGACGTCCTCGAAATCCTTGATGACACTGGTACCTTCAACGAACAAGAGTGGATCGGCACAGGGAAACAAGAATGCACTGACTTACCGAACTTCGTGAAATCTGCACGGGAAGCTGCCAGGGCAGTCCCTGACAGTGTTATTGAGAAGATACATTTACCAAGTCCTGATGTACTGGTGGCCGACTTTGTGGCTTGGGAGCTACCTCGTATATCGTCAGAAATTATCTCAACGAAGCCGTCCGGCCAGTACAGCTTGAAGATTACGGCTCCGTCGTGAGCGATAAATTCGATCATTGAAGAATGGGGCAGACACATTGCAATCTGCCATGAAGCTTTTCAAAAAGCGAACATCTGGTGGAAACTCAGGTGCTCAGGAGGAATGAAGGTCGGTTTTGCGGTGTGATTAGTTTTACGCTTGTAGTTGCTGGTCTGGATGTTCGAATTTGAGGTTTTTTGCTATCTAGGCTAGTTTTAAGCGCAAACAGAAGCTAGATACTATAATCCGGACATTTTGGAGCAAAATTTGACCTAGATCCGCATGTCCGGACAAATTCGAATTTTTTTTGGAAACATAGATGTAATCCGGACAAATTTTGGCCTAGGATGTCCGGACATAAACCCAGTTCCAGTATCTAGGTTCTCCTGCTAATGCCAGGGGTCCTGTGATAGTCGATGAGATCTCCTATGGTTGCGAGTCTTAACTAATGAAAAGGCTCGAAGCTTGAAAATTGAATCAGCACAGCGGTTCGGTCTTTTTGAAATCTTCAGATCGCTCCCAAGTTCAAAGCGAAATGATGCAGCGGGAATCCAGGGCTTTGGGATTGGCGAGCCCTGATTATCGATCTGAAGATTTCAGAAAGACCGAAACGCTGTGCTGATTCAATTTTCAAGCTCCAAGCCTTTTCATTAGTTGAGACTCGCAACCATAGAAGATCTCATCGACTATCACTCCCTCACGGTGTCTTTAAAAAATTAGCTTTCGTGACGCAACTAAAGCCACCGATCTGAAAACACCCGAGATTTGACCTACGGTACTAGTATACCGCTTTGCTTCCTATTATACTCGGTTTTTCCCTTAAATGTCTACCACACGCACAGCACACACACATATAAATCTTTGCACAATCGACGATGACTCTCACCTCTTGCTATGAATTCCGAATTCCAACTCTTATATCTGGTGTACGTCCCCTCGCTGCATACAGGTCTACCAATGCTAATTTTCTCCATAGACACCTCCGCCCGCTCCCTGGTTGTCTGATTATATGCACCCATGAATTCGCCAGTCTTGGAATAGATACCCATTTCTCGACGCGATTTTCCTACCCATGCTGGATGATCCTCCCCTTCGCATCTGGAGATACCATCTATCTCGAGAAGGCACTCGAGAAGACGAAGAAGATCTGGACATCCGCCTCTGGCGGCTCGCTCTTACTCATATCGTGCGTCTATAGAACTGATTTAAACGCATATTACTGATGGCTTTATAGGCTTTCTGTTGCACTCTTCCAGACCAACGCCGTAAGCACCACCAGTTGGGGCAAAACCCTCGCCATCACGACCTTC
>Ga0247737_1001396_pt1 | contig 10392 bp, 10 predicted proteins | sample UWRJL028104C2_FD_180937 | JGI IMG/M metagenome (GOLD analysis project Ga0247737, IMG submission 180937) | Plant litter microbial communities from Arlington Agricultural Research Station in Wisconsin, United States - UWRJ-L028-104C-2 | ecosystem: Environmental > Terrestrial > Plant litter >...
GTCGATCCCCATTCTCCGCAATGCCGGCGTCGCACGGAAGCCGGCCGGCACGGCGATACGAAGAAATACCATATTTGGAAAAGGGCCGAAGAGGCCCAATACAGAACCTCTCCTGCCTGTGAGCTCACACCGCTGGCAGCGGGGTAGGCCGGGGAGCAACCCTCCCGGCCTAGTCTTTTCCCCGACATTGCTGGTTTCGCGCCGTTCCTCGTCCGCTTCGCAGGAGAGGAACCAAGATCAGCCGCGCGGTTTGGGCGGGCGGCTGGGCCTTGGGCCGCGAGGCTTGGTCGGGTCGTTGCCGCCCGGCTTTGCCGGGGGCGTATTTGGCCGACGGTGGCGCTGGGCGTCGCGCGAGACCGGTCGCGGCGGTGGCGGCGTGCGCGGGGCAGCCGAGCCAGCCGGCGCGACATTATACCCCTCTTTGAGCAGACGGGTGAACGCCGCGCGGACGTTCGTCGAAATCGCCGCCTGGAGTTCGGGCGGGAGGTCAGCCAGCGTGGTGTTGGCGTGCACCGAATTCAGGTCGCGCAGCAGCGTGTTGGGCACGCCCTTCGACGCGGCCTTCAGCGCCCCGATCGAATCGATGACGGCGGAAAAGACGATGTCCTGCATCACGTCGGTTGCTGATTTGCTCATGGCGGCGGGCACTAGAGCGATTCAGCCCCGACTGGAACAGCAAAGTTCCTCAAGCACCCGCCAGCGGTCAGACCCGCGGGCGCTTGCGGAGCGTCGGGCGGGGCTGGTGGCGGACGGGGGCCGGGCCATTATGGCGGCGCGGTTCGCGCGCAGCCTGTTGGGGACCGCCCTCCATCACTTCGAACTGGACGCCGCCTTCGGCCTCTTCGCCGACGGTGCGCTTGACCGAGGCCATGAACTTCCCGGCAATCGCGCGGGGGATCTGGAAGGCAGTCTCGTTCGGGCCGATGCGGATCGCGCCGACTTCGTTCTTGGTGATGTGGCCGCGGCGGCAGATCAGCGGCAGAATCCAGCGCGGATCGGCATTCTGGCGGCGCCCGATGTCCATGCGGAACCAGACGATATCGTCGAAGCCCTCGCGGTGATGCTCCCTGCCCTCGGGCTGGGCCGTCCCCTGGGTCAGCATCTCTTCCGGAGCGGGCAGGCGCGCGCGATAGGTCTTGACCAAGGCCGCCGCGATATCCTCGGGTGACTTCTGCTCCATCAGCTGCGCCGCGAGCGCGCGGTCGTCGTCATCGACCTCGATCGTCTCGAGCAGCATTTCCATCAGACGGGTGCGATCGGCCTTGCGGATGTCGTCGGCGGTCGGGGCATTGACCCATTCCACCGCGATGCGGGCGCCGCGCAGCATCATCTCGACCCGGCGCTTGCGCTGGAACGGGACGATCAGGACCGCCGTGCCTTTCTTGCCCGCGCGGCCGGTGCGGCCCGAACGGTGCTGCAAGGTCTCGGCATCGCGCGGCAGCTCGACATGGATGACCAGGCTGAGCGTCGGCAGATCGATGCCGCGCGCGGCGACGTCCGTCGCGACGCAGACGCGGGCACGCTGATCGCGCAGGGCCTGCATCGCGGCGTTGCGTTCATTCTGGCTATGCTCGCCGGACAAGGCGACGGCGGCGAAACCGCGCTCGACCAGGCTGGCGTGGAGATGGCGGACATTGTCGCGCGTCGCGCAGAACAGCATCGCCGATTCGGCTTCGTGCAGCCGGAGCAGATTGACCACGGCATTTTCGATATCGGCCGGCGCAACGGTGACTGCCTGATAGCTGATGTCGCCATGCCCGCGATCCTCGCCGACGGTGGAGATACGCAGCGCGTCGCGCTGGTAGCGCTTGGCGAGCGCCACGATCGGCTTCGGCATGGTCGCAGAGAACAACAGGGTGCGGCGCTGATCGGGCGTCGCGTCGAGGATCTGCTCGAGGTCCTCGCGAAAGCCCATGTCGAGCATTTCGTCGGCTTCGTCGAGGATGACGGCCTTGAGCGCGCCGAGATCGAGCGCGCCGCGTTCGATATGGTCGCGCAGGCGACCGGGCGTGCCGACCACGATATGCGCGCCGCGCGACAGGGCACGACGTTCGCTGGACGCGTCCATGCCGCCGACACAGGTGGCAATGCGCGCGCCGGCCTTTTCATAAAGCCAGCCGAGTTCACGGCTGACCTGGAGCGCGAGTTCCCGAGTCGGCGCGATAGCGAGAGCGAGCGGCGCGCGGGCAGGCGGCAACGTTCCTTCCTCACCGAGAAGCTGAGGGGCAATGGCGAGGCCGAAGGCGACGGTCTTGCCGGAGCCGGTCTGCGCCGAGACGATCATGTCGCGGCCTTCGGCTTCGGGTTGGATGACCGCGGCCTGCACGGGAGTGGGCGCGGCATAACCACGGGCGGAGAGCGCTTCGGCAAGAAGCGTGGGCAGCGTTGAGAAGGGCATGATATTCCGGATATGGGGGCACGCGGCGTCGCGGCAAAGCGGGCCCTTAGCAGATAATCCAGATTAAAGCACGCCCATGGTGAAAATGGGTCAGATGCGCTGCCGTTTCCATGCGGCGAGCAGCCCGGACCTGGCGGTGGAGGCACCAGCCCGATCGCTCTCGGGCCTACCTTCGATCAGCGAAATCGCGACGATCTGGGCAAACGCCACGGGCAGCAGCACATAGCTGTTGATGACCAGCGCGGCGAACAGACCTGCGCCCGACACGGCGAGCATCAACAGGGTGAGAAGGGTGAGCCACAGCCGCCCGCCAGTGATGCCGGTCAAGGCAAGGCACGCGCCGGCGCCGACCGCGAAGGCGATCGCGACCGCATTGGGTGCAGCGACGACGAGATAGATCAGCGACGCCGCGAACAGCCCGAGCCCGGCTTGCGTGCGACCCGACCAGGCGAAGATATTCTGCGCTGACATGATGCCCCCTGTTATTGGGGACGAACGACGCGATTCCAAAACGGTTCCATGCATGCGTGGAATGACGTGGAACTTCCGGCGGGATCGGGCGCTTGAATCCACTCTCGCCGCACTGCGGCAAACCCCCATTTCAGGAGCATGGCATGAAGCAGCTGGTTGCCTTCGACCTCGACGGAACGCTCGCCGAGAGCAAGCAGCCGCTGCAGGAACCGATGGGCGAAGCGCTGGCTGATCTGCTCGGCGTGGCGCATGTTGCAGTCATCTCGGGCGGGGACTGGCCGCAATTCGAAAAGCAGGTGGCCAGCCGGCTGCCCGCCCGCGCCGACCTGACCCGGCTATGGCTGATGCCCACAACGGGTACCAAGCTCTACCGATACGATGGCAGCTGGTCCGCCGTTTACGCCGAATTGTTCGATGATGCGCAGAAGCAGGCGATCTTCACGGCGTTCGATGAATCGCTGAAAGCGACCGGCTTCGTGCCCGAACAGACCTGGGGCGAGCGAATCGAGGATCGCGGCAGCCAGATTACCTTTTCGGCACTCGGCCAGCAGGCACCGCTCGACGCGAAGGAGCATTGGGATCCCGATTTCGCCAAGCGCAAGGTGATCCAGGCCGATCTGCGCCAACGCCTGCCCGGCCTGTCGATCAACATGGGCGGCGCGACCTCGATCGATATCACGCGTGAAGGCGTGGACAAGGCGTACGGGCTGAAGAAACTGCGCGACGCGAGCGGCATCGATCTCGATGCGATGATGTTCATCGGCGATGCGATCTTCCCGGGCGGCAACGACTATCCTGCCAAGGAGCTTGGGCTCGACACGGTACGGGTGCGCGATCCGCAGGATACATTGTCGGTGATCGCGGCGATCGTTTCCTGTCAGAAGTGATGGAGGATCCCAGTCCCCTGGCAAATCACTCGTTAACCCCAAGGCCTTAACGTACCCCAAACGCGGACAGGCTTCGCGGTCAGGCTGCAGGATCGGGCATGATGACGGATCGAGATGTCGGCGCACTGGAGCGGGAACTCCGCACCAGCCGACAAATGTTCAAGGCGGCGTTCCACGCCGCAGCGACCGGCAAGGCCATCGTCGATGTGCAGGGCATCTGCGAGGAAGTGAATGCACCGTTCGCCGCAGTGCTCGGATATACGCCGGGCGAAGTGGCTGGCATGCATTTTACCGACTTCACGCATCCGCACGATATTGGTGCCGACCTGCATCTGTTCGAGGAAGTGATGCGCGGCGAGCGCGACAGCTACCAGATGGAGAAGCGCTATCTCCACAAGGGGGGCAGTATCGTCCATGTCCTGCTGACCGCGACGGTAGTGCGCGCCGAGGACGGCACCCCGATCCGCTTCATCTCCGAAGTGGTCGACCTGACCGAGCGGATGGAGGCTCGGCAGGCGCTGCAGGAGGTCAACGCCAGGCTGCAGCGGCAAGTCGTCACCGATCATCTGACCGGCCTGTACAACCGGCGCGGCTTCGAGGAAGCTCTGTCCGGTCCGCTGGGACATAGCGCCAGCCTGTTGCTGATCGATCTCGACCATTTCAAGCACATCAACGACCGGCTCGGCCACAAGGCCGGCGACATGGTGCTGGCCGAAGTCGGCCGGCGCCTGCCGTTGCAGATCCGCGAGGGCGATTTCGTCGCCCGGGTCGGCGGGGACGAATTCGGCATCATCATGCACCATGCCGACCGCGCGCTCGCCGAGAAAACGGCGGCGCGCATCGTGAAGCAACTCGGCACCGTTTATGAGGTGGAGGGCGCCTTCGCCCATATCGGGGCGAGCGTGGGGGTATCGTGCACCGAGGGCGGCGACGTGTCGTTGCGCGAACTGCTGTGCCGGGCGGACGAGGCGCTGTACGCGGCGAAGCGCGCCGGGCGGAGCCGGTGGCAGTTGGCGGCGTGACCTGAAACGTTGGCCTGCATGACCATGGCGATTGCGAGTAGGTTGCGGCCTGCTAAGCTGGTCTCGAAGGATCATGCTATGACTGCCACACCAGACCAGCAGGCTGCGATCGAGCACTATTCCATTCTGGTCAGACTGCTCTTCGTCCTTACTCTGGGTCTCAGTGCGGCGTGGGCCATTGCATCGGCCCTTCTCGCCACGCAATTCCTGCCTTCTGAGGACGGAAAGCTGGTCTCGGCTCTTCTATGGATATTCGCGATGTTCGCGCTCGCCTTTGCGGTGACGGTGCGCAAGGTGCGGCGTCCGACGCCGCTCCATTGGGCAACGGCGACCTTCTTCGCTTTGCCCGGCCTCGTCGCGATGATGGGCTGACGTCCCGACTATTGCAGCAAGAGCTAAACCACCTGCCCCGCGGCCCAGCCGCTGGCCCACGCCCATTGGAAATTATACCCGCCGAGCCAGCCGGTGACGTCGACCGCTTCGCCGATCGCGTAGAGGCCGGGCACCTTGCGCGCTTCCATCGTCTGCGAGGACAGGCCGTCAGTGGCGATGCCGCCTGCCACCACTTCGGCCTTCGCCAGTCCTTCGGTGCCGTTGGGGGTGAAACGCCAGTCAGCGAGACGGCGGGCAGCCTCTTCGAGCCGCTTGTCGGTCTGGGCGCCGAGATCGCCCTCGATACCGATGCGGTCGGCGAGGGTTTCAGCGAGACGGGCGGGGAGCTGGCTGGCCAGCAGCTTGCGGAAAGCCGTGCGCGGATTGGCGCGCTTCGCGTCGGCCAGCCAGGTCGGTTTCAGGTCGGGCAAGAAATCCACACCGATCGACTCGCCGTGCCGCCAATAGGAGGAGATCTGCAGGATCGCCGGGCCGGAAAGGCCCTTGTGCGTGAACAAGGCGGCCTCCCGGAAGGCGGTCTTGCCGCAACGGGCGACGACCTCGGCCGCGACGCCGGAGAGAGAGCGGAACAGGGTTTCCTCGCCGCCGAGCGTGAAGGGCACCAGCGCGGGGCGCGGCTCCACCACCTTCAGACCGAAGCGGCGGGCGAGATCATAAGCGAAGCCGGTCGCACCCATTTTCGGGATGGACGGGCCACCGGTGGCGATGACCAGTGAAGGCGCCGTGGCGGCGCGGTCGCCAAAGGTGACGCGGTACTGGCCGTCGGCATGGTCGGCCTCGCGGATAGGCTGACCGAGGCCGATGGTGACATTGCCGGTATCGCATTCGTCGAGCAGCATCGCGACGATCTGCTTGGCCGAGCCGTCACAGAAAAGCTGGCCGAGGGTCTTTTCGTGCCATTTTATGCCGTGGCGATCGACCAGATCGATAAAGTCCTGCGCCGAATAACGGCCCAGCGCGGACTTGGCGAAATGCGGATTGGCCGAGAGATAGCGATCGGGCGCGGTGTTGATGTTGGTGAAGTTGCACCGACCGCCGCCGGAGATGAGGATCTTCTTGCCGGGCTCGTCGGCGTGATCGAGCAACAGCACGCGCCGTCCGCGCTGGCCGGCGGTGAGCGCGCACATCAGGCCGGCGGCGCCGGCGCCGAGGATGATGGTGTCGTAGGGTTGGGGGTTGGTCATCTGCGGGACGCCCTACCCCTTCTCCCCCTGTGGGAGAAGGTGGCCCGAAGGGCCGGATGAGGGGGAGTGAGGTTCGGAACAGTCGCGAGTGTCCCCCTCACCCTTCCCATCGCAAGAGCGATGGGCCCCTTCCCTCTCCCACAGGGGGAGAGGGAGTCTAGGCCACCGGCAGCTTTAACCGGAAACAGGCACCGGCCGGCACTTCCTTCGCGACGATCGTCCCACCCGTCGCCGCGAGCAACGACCGTGCGATGGCAAGGCCGAGCCCTGCCCCGCCCGCCTCGCGACGGCCCGTGAAGAAGGGTTCGAAGATGCGCTCAAGATCGGCAACCGCGATGCCGGGACCGTCGTCGGTGACCCAGAGGATCACCGCGTCATCGGCCGGTTCGATACGGATGCTCACCCGGTTTGCGCCGGCCTGGCGGCTGTTTTCGACCAAGGTTTCGAGCAGGGTCTCGACCACCTCGGGGGTGATGCGCGCCATCGCCGTCTCCGCGTCTGCGGCGACCTCCACAACGAACCGGTCCGATCGGAACGAGTCCGCGACGCGGCGTGCCGACGCGACGATATCGGCACGAGCGCCGGCATCGATGCTCGCCATGTCGGCGCGGGCAAGGTCGAGCAGGCGCTGGACGAGGCGCGACAGCCGATCGGCATCGGCGGTGGCGTTGGCGATGAAGCGGTGTCGCTCCTCCTCGCTCATTTCGGCGCCATGCTCGTCGAGCAGCTCCAGCGCGCCGCGGATGCCGGCAAGCGGCGTCTTGAACTCGTGGCTGACCGCCGCGGCGAAATCCTTGAGGTAGCGCGAGCGGCGCTCGATGCGGTCGGCCATGGCGCGGAAATTGTCGTAGAGTTGCGCGATCTCGATCGCGGCGGTGGCCGGCGTATCGGGCACCGCGACGCGGCCGCGCGCGATATCCTCGCTCGCCCGGGCCAGCGCATCGATCGGGCGGGCAATGCCGCGCGAGAGCAGGGCGACCAGCACCAGCAGGGTCGTCAGGATCAGGCCGATGCCGAGCAATATCTTGCCGCGATCCTGGTAGAGGCCGACGAACAGGCCGCGCGGGGTGCGCGACAGCATGACCACGCCGATCACCCTGCCCTGGTCGATCACCGGGCGGGCGTGATGGACACGGATAGCATAAGCGCGGCTGAACACGGCGAGCCAGCTCCGCGCCTCGTAGCGGCTGCGCTCGCGAAGCACCGTGCGCGGGCTGCCGGCGAGCGCGGTGCGGACCTCGGGCAGATTGTCGTAGTTCAACATCACGTCGTCCCGGCCCAGCACGACGATGCCGTTCGCGTCGAGCAGGCGCGTTGCGGTGAGCGTCACCGCGGCTGCGTCGCTCGCCATCGGCATCAGGGTGCGTGCGACGATCGCGGCGTGACGATCCGGCATGCCGCGCCGCGTCTCGGCCGGGCGCGGCGGCAGGACGGGCATGGTGCCCAGGTCGATCGTCGGAATCTCCGGCGCGAGCAGGCGGCGCGACGGGTCGGGCACGCCGCCCCGCCAAGCCGATTTATAGGCCGATGCCAGCACGACGCTTTGCGAGATCAGCTCGGCCTCGGTCTGCTGGACGATGGTGTTTTCATAGACGCGCAGGAACAGGGCGGCGACGCCCGGCAGGGCCGCGACGAACAACAGGGTACCGAACAGGATCGAGCGCAGCCTGAGCTTTGGCCAATGCGCCTTCGCAATAGTCTTTAATGCGGCAATCAACCGCAGGCGCCGATCCGATAGCCGATGCCGGCGCGCGTCTCGATCAGGTCGGCGCCGACCGACAAGGCTTCGAATTTCGCGCGCAGATTGCGGACATGGCTGTCGATCGTCCGGTCAGTGATGGCGAAGCCGGGGCCGTGTAGCCGGTCGATGATCGCGTCGCGGGTATAGACCTTGGCCGGATTGGCGGCCAGCAATAGCAACAGCTGGAATTCGGTGGCGGTGAGCGGCACGGGCGCGCCGTCCCAGCGCGCTTCCCAGCCATCGGTGTCGAGGGTCAGGCGATTGCGGACGACATTTTCGGGCTCGGGTGGCGGCACGCCGCGCTTGAGGATGGCGCCGACCCGGGCGACGACTTCGCGCGGGGAAAAGGGCTTCACGACATAGTCGTCGCCGCCGATCTCGATGCCGACGATCCGGTCGATCTCGTCGTCGCGCGAAGACAGGAACAGGATCGGTAGCCCCGCCCCCGCCCCGCCCGCGGCACGCAGCCGGCGGCACAGGTCGAGGCCGTTTAGGCGCGGCATGTTGATGTCGAGCACCATCAGGTCGGGCATCTCGCGGCCGATCGCCTCGAGCGCTTCCTGCCCGTCCGCCGCTTCGCTCGGCTGCATGCCGGCCTTGGCCAGCGCGAAGGCCAAAAGCTCGCGGATATGAGGGTCGTCGTCGACGACGAGGATGCGGTGGCTCATGAGTTTCATTGTGGTCCTGCGGGTCTGGCGGTCAACGACTTACTCCATGTCATGCCCAAGTCCGGCGTGACGGGTGGGGTTTAGGCGTACGTCGTCGACTCCTCATCCGGCGCATATGGAGAAATTGTGCAGACGCGCGGCCTTCCCAAAATGCGCTGTGCAGCCTAGACCGCTTGCCATACCCGATCCTCGAAAGGTTGCCCCATGCGTGAAGCTGCCATTGTCGCCACGGCCCGTACCCCGATCGGCAAGGCGTATCGCGGGGCGTTCAACGTCACCGAAGCGCCGGTGCTGGCCGGGCATGTGATGAACGCCGTGGTGGAGCGCGCGGGAATCGATCCGGCGCGGATCGACGAGGTTTTCTGGGGCGTCGGCGGGCAATGGGGCACGCAGGGCGGCAATGCCGGGCGCATGGCGATCTTCGCCGGCGGCTTGCCCGAGAGCGTACCGGCGTTCACGCTCGACCGGAAATGCGGATCGGGGCTGACCGCGGTGGCACTCGCGGCGCGGTCGATCATCTGCGACGAGATGGACTTGGCGCTGGCCGGGGGCATGGAATCGATCAGCCTGACCGTGACGAGGGATGCGCCGCGCTTCGTCAACAAATCGGTGATCGCCAACGAGCCTGCCGCATACATTCCGATGATCGAAACCGCCGAGATCGTCGCCGAGCGTTACGGCATCAGCCGCGAGGCGCAGGACGCCTATGGCGCGCAGAGCCAGCAGCGTGCGGCGGCGGGGCTCGAGAAGGGCGCATTCGCCGAGGAAATCACGCCGATCACGGTCGAGAAAGCGGTGTTCGACAAGGAGGGCAACCGCACCGGGACCGAGACGGTAACGGTGTCGCAGGACGAGGGCATCCGCGCGGGCACGACGCTGGAGGCGCTGCGCGGGTTGAAGACGGTGTGGCCCGGCGGCGAGTTCACCGGGCGGGGATCGAACATCACCGCAGGCAATGCCAGCCAGTTGTCCGACGGCGCGTCAGCGCAGATCCTGATGGACCGGAAGACCGCCGAGGCAGAGGGCAAGGAGATCCTCGGCATCTATCGCGGGTTCCAGGCGGCGGGGTGCGGGCCGGACGAGATGGGCATCGGGCCGGTCTTCGCGATCCCGAAGCTGCTGGCGCGCGCCGGGCTTTCGGTGGCGGATATCGGGCTGTGGGAGCTGAACGAAGCGTTCGCCAGCCAGTGCCTCTATTGCCGCGACCATCTCGGCATCGATCCCGAGAAGTACAACGTCAATGGCGGCGCGATCGCGGTGGGCCACCCGTTCGGGATGACCGGATCGCGCTTGGTCGGGCATGCGCTGATCGAAGGGCGCAAGCGCGGGGTGCGCTATGTGGTGGTGTCGATGTGCACTGCCGGCGGGATGGGCGCGGCCGGGTTGTTCGAGGTGGTTTGAGGCAACGCCCGTTTCTTCGACTTCCCTGTCCCGCTTTCGCGGGAAAGGGGGGAGCCGATTATGGGTTGAGTCAGGCGTCCTGACCCAAAGCTTCCTTGACTGTCTTCTCCGATTCAGCGTGCAGCGCCCAGAAGTCCCGCACCGTGCCGCCCGACAATTTGGCCTCGAGAACCGCGAGGTGCGCATGCCAGCCGCCGCCGAAATTGGCCATGCCGGCCGGGCCGGAA
>Ga0247737_1001397_pt1 | contig 10385 bp, 10 predicted proteins | sample UWRJL028104C2_FD_180937 | JGI IMG/M metagenome (GOLD analysis project Ga0247737, IMG submission 180937) | Plant litter microbial communities from Arlington Agricultural Research Station in Wisconsin, United States - UWRJ-L028-104C-2 | ecosystem: Environmental > Terrestrial > Plant litter >...
CCCCCAATTGAAACCGCTATCCTACGTGCCGCTAGCTCGCATATTCCCTCTCACGGCTTCACTAATACATCACTGACCTTAGGCGCACAGGAGGCCGGCTATTTGCCCGCTTCTACAAATCTCTTTCCGAGTGGTGCGTTTAGCCTGGTACATTGGCACCTTTACGTGCAGCGGGAAAAACTTGCCCAGTGTACAAATATTGTGGGCGAGGATAAGGAGAATGGAACGGGGAAGGTGATGGGTGTAGGCGCAAAGGTCAGGGCGCTAATGTGGGAGCGACTGATGGGGAATCGGGAGATTGTCCATCGGTGGCAGGAAGTAAGTGCAATCCATCCAGCTACTAAGTCTTGCCTTGGCAGGTTTGAGGCTTCAGAGAAAGCAGCATGTTGACACAAGACACAGGCGCTAGCACTCATGGCACAACCTTCCAATATTCCTCCGTCACTCCATGAACTAGCAGCTCTTTCGGACGAGATCTGGTTCTTAGCAGGCGATAAATCCGTGGACTCCAGCTGGTATACCAAACGAGCTTCCCTATCAACCATATATGCTGCTACCGAGCTTTTCATGACGACAGACAAATCTGCCGGCTTTTCTGACACGAAAGAGTTCTTAGATAGGAGACTTAGGGATGTGCAGGCAGTAGGTGGTGCAGTTGGAAGTGTGGGACAATGGGTTGGGTTTACGGCCCATGCTGGGATTAATATTTTGAGGAGCAAAGGTGTAAGAATATAGCGTGATTAGTCTGTACTTGTAAGAATTTAACGAAGAAATGCAATGGAAAATAAGCTATTTTAAGTTGGTATTCAGCCTAGAGATGTAGAGTCAGGTCTTAGTTTTAGTTCGACATGTCTCGCACTCAATAGAGGCTCGCTTATTTTAAGGGGCTCGATGTATAGAGCTCAGGAAGCTCCTTCCGTGGATAGAGAAGTTTTTGATTTTGAGTCTCTGTAGATGGGGTCTAGTATTGGAATGAGTGGATAATCCACGGACAATTTGATCTAAAAGCAAAGCTGCGTTGATACTTCTACTGAACGTTCATCCCAGGTTTAGGGTGCGAACGATGCCTGTCAAGAAACAAAATCTCAAACAAAGGAGAGAGGCTCGTATTTAGCAGATAGTGGAATCATGACACTTAGCCGTGGTTGGATCAACAAGAACATACACAGAAAATTCAAGGTATAGAAATCAATAAATGACATACACCTTTACTAATATCACCATGACCTACAAATTAATGGCTTTAGCGATCTGGTTATGAATAGAATCAAAGCCGTTCAAAGCGTGGATGAAATGTATAGCCTCGCATCATACGTTGTTCAAAATACGAAGGATAAAAGCAGAGCATCAAAGACTATTGTTTGTTTTATAGTGGTGGGCAACATCTCCAGAGATGCATTCACTCGAGATTTTGTCTTGAACGGCCAAAGGCTTGGAGCCCCCTGTGCAGATCTCGTAATGAGGGGGGAAAATCAAGTCCTGCCAAACCTGGACTGCATTACATGGAAAACAACACGTTTCGTATTAACCAGCAGTTCACCTGTTCAGCCAAGAACATCTTCAGGTTACCCGCCGAGCCGCAGCTCAAAATATCTCTGGCCTCTGCAAGTCACAGGAAAGCTATTCCAACGTGATCGAGATGTGATGAAGCGTACAGCAGACTATGCGGATAACGGGCCGCTCCCATTTGCATTAGAAGCTCATGCAGTTGGGATAATGCTTGTCAGAGGCTTGCCAATATGTCCAAAGGAGGTTATCTACAGTCTCCATGCTGGGCTGGATAGCCTGTTCTGGGATTGATCTGAAAGATGCAAGGAAGAAATAGATCAAGACATCCCGTAACCTGATGCGTGATATGCAGATGGGCTGGCTCGGCCTGGGTGACAGAACGTCTTGGCTATGCAGCGACTATCACGACTTCTACGCTGCGCTGCTATACATGAATGTGCATTGGAGGCATTCTCGGGATTAGAGACAGGTTATTTCTTCAGCTGACGGAATTAGCTGAGGGACGCGTTATTGACCCTCGCAAGTGCTTCAAAGTGCCTTTCAATTCGGCTGACCGAAAGTAAATGTTGAATTCTATCAAAAGTGTAGTTGTGCCGGTCCATTGCCCCTGCACACCCCACCTCGATCGCTGTGTGGGGGGAAGTTGAGTAGCTGTAGAACCACAGAACGTAGCAAACTAGGAGTTATTGATTCCGTTGTGCATGCATGTAATGATTGCACATCGCAAGAGCACACCCGGAGAAGAAATCTTGAGTGGTAATCTACAGCTTTGTCAATGGCAACGTAGACCATACATATTCTGCGGGCAAGCTGTCTAATAAGTGGTAAAGAATAACTACCTGCCGGAAGAACTTTAGATCAGCTAGACTTTTGTGTCGATGAACTGCAACCGCTCGAGTTACAGGCACATTGCACATAACAAAGCGGAATAGCAGCAGGTCGTGGATACGTCATGTGCTGTGCGCAATATTCAACCATGCAGTTCTTGTAGCTGGAGGCTGGCTGATTGACCTAACACACTGCAAAATACGAAGTTATTGATAATTTGATAACCAAGAATGAATCTAGCAAACCAACCATCTGCCGTATAGGAGGCATTTACGTACTGTGTTACACGTTACGGCGTATGCACACGTGAACCTGAGACTTTCTGTCTCCCTGCACCATATCAAAGGTCCTGCCTGCATGCTCATGATGTAGCCCGAGTGTGGATGCTACTGCATATGTAAGTAGGAAACTGGCCCCAACAATAGCATGCCATTGGTTTGCTTATCACCAGTGGAGATGCACGAGGCAACAAATTTGGACGCCATAGTGAGAAGAAGAAAAAGCCCAACGGCGCTGCCTTGCAGAGGGAAGCAGCTGTACTGATAAACACAAACCAAATGGATTTCCATGGTATGTATCGTCTCTCTCGTTTTCCCCTGCAAAGGTGGTCAGCAAGAACTAGGAAATAGTGGTTCAATGGGTGAGGCTGGACATGATGAAGTGGTTTCCATATTACTTTCAACAAGACCCTTGGCCTCTTACCGAGAAATACCCTCAGAGCTGAATGGGACACCGAGGGTTGGTAATATATCTTTATACAGCAAACCTCGAATCAGAGCACTTTTCACCCCTCTCTGGCGGCACACTCTCCGTTCCCCGACCAATTGTAGCTCTACCTCTAGGGGACAGACTATGGCTGTTTGGCCTTCCTAAAATCGTTGCAATGTATCCCCACAGGTGTAAGACTTGGGCGACATCATTGTTCTTGAATCGGTGGTGCAAAGGTGGAAAAATACAGATGTACCAGTACTTGTACTTGCGCCGTCGGTGCTGAGAAACGTGATGCCTCGATTGTATGGCATCACCAAGATACTTATAAAAGCCAGCTTCAAATCTGTAGGGGCGCACCGGCCCACTAGTGTTTTCCAATGCGAAATGGTACCTGCGCTGCTTCCTGCCTCCACTCTCGCGCAAAGCTCAACTGCATTGCAGCTCAGCATTCATCCACACATCATCAACCGTTAACGGCCACTTCTACTCCACGCCTCCCCATACTGCACTGCACACCACAGTGCCATCGGTTGTACGACACACAGAGCCATTTTCGTTGCGCTGTCCCAATTGGCTGCAGTATCCCATTGTCTCGGATCATCGAGTATATCGCGTGCATCTTCTTGCTCACTGCCTGTTGTACCATTACCAGCGAAGCTGTAAGTACTGGTTTGCACACCACGCCTGTCCTATCTACAGAACGGGTCCTCTCCTGCCTTCTATATGCGTTCGCGCCGCAGTCTGCAAAAAGAGCCGACGCGCAGGACATGACATGGCATCACAGGCAGTACAATGCCATGCCATGCTATGCCACACGTTTCCACCTCTCCACCACGAATTTGACACTCCATCGACCCTGACTAACTGGCAGACAGAACACACGCTGTGCCGCCCATCGTACCGGTACGCCACACCCCTTGTGTCATATTCATTTACTTCATGTTTCTCACGCGTGCCCAGCTCTCAACCACGACTCCCTGATTCTTTCGTACTCTGTACGTCTGGTCGCCGTGGGTGCCTGGTTGGCTCCGTCTTCCATGCCTCCAGTAGCTAATTCGCCACAGATTGCCCTACTCCGCATTGGGATCCTTGTACAGAAGCAGACTTTGTGCAGCCCTTTGCCTTGCATTCTGAACCTCAGGTTCTTTTAACACATCCATCTTATCCACCAGCGGCTAGTAGTCATGGGTATGTCGTTTTCTCGCTCCCATTGTTTGGTTCAGCCCCCAGCAGCCCTAATACTCATATTCAACAAACCCGCCTTGGCTTGCACCGACAGATTCACTCGGACTGCTGCTTAGTGGTTTTCCATTCATTCTTACTCTCCTGCTCCCAAGTTTCTTTTGACACCCACTCATATCCTTTCATGCTCACGAATACAAGAGTTTCTTTTGGATATCACAACTAACTGAAGTAACAAACAGCCGACGACTCTTATCGACCAGTAAAGGTACGTGTTCATCAACAAACAATCAGCTATCTCAGACCCTCAACAATAAGCACCTCTTAACATCCAGTCTGGGGCTCCCAGCAGCCTTGTTTTAGACCGTGCGCAAGTGCGCTTGCCTACATAGAATGCGGATGACACTAATTATACCTTGACGGCCCCTCCGCCATACAATAAATTACAAATCCCCTATTCTCCCATCACTTCAGTCAGGAAAGGCTTGATGAGTGAAGCACATACTTACGTTTTGCAGCGAGAGAGATCTCGATCTCCACGCCCACGTCGTTCTCGTAGCCCAGGACGTTCATCGCGACGACGTTCATACAGTCCTCGCAGTCGCTCTAGAAGCCGTGACGATCATAGAAGAACAGACCGCAGGTCTCGCTCTCCAATGTCGGGACAAGGTGCAGGTGGTGCAGGTGGTTCAGCTTACGGTGGTGGTCAACATAGGTCATTCGAGGAACGTGCCGCAGCCAGAGAACAAATGATGTCTTCGGTGGGTTAAAAGGACATGGATTTGAGAGTTTTGAACTGAATGCCGGTGTAGCTCAAGGAGACTTCGCAGCAAGACCGCCGTGTCTATGTCGGAAACTTATCTTACGACGTTAAGTGGCACCACTTAAAAGATTTTATGAGATCTGGTAAGTTCTCCAACAAAATACGACCTTGGCCCGACTAACGGTTCTCTTTCCAGCTGGGGAGGTCTTATTTGCAGACGTGTTGTTGCTTCCGAATGGAATGTCGAAGGTGGGCGCCTATAAGCAGCTGGCTTTTTGAATCTTTTCTTTTCTGGTTTTTGAAGGAATGTTGGATTGACGGTTGGACGTGTTCCTTGGGTTATGTAGGGATGCGGGTACGTTACAAGCTGTTCTGCGACTCTGAATTTCGCTAACATTCTCATTAGTATTGTTGAATATGCTACGCGGGAGCAAGCCCAAACAGCGGTTACGACGCTCAGCAACCAGAACCTCATGGGAAGACTTGTTTATGTTCGAGAAGTATGTATAGATCCTCTTTGGCATTCTCACCCTAACACTTTGTCCAGGATCGTGAGGCAGAACCACGATTTACCAGTTCTACTCCAGCCGGAGGTCGAGGCGGCTACGAAGGCGCACCTGGTCGCGGCGGATTTGGTGGTGGATTTGGTGGAGGTATGGGAGGAGGGGGTGGAGGTGGTGGTCGACAGATTTACGTCTCCAACGTTTGTTACACTTTCTCCCTTCTCTTTGTTAATCTGTCGTAGCAGTGATTGATTGTCAAATTTAGCTCCCTTATACAGTTGGATGGCAAGATCTCAAGGACTTGTTCCGTCAAGCAGGTAAGTCCCACCTTGAAGCTAACTATGCAATAGTTGATTGGTATTAATACTCTATTCAGCTCGCAATGGTGCTGTTATCCGTGCCGATGTACACGTTGGACCTGATGGGCGACCAAAGGGCTCCGGAATTGTAGCATTCGAGCATCCAGATGACGCTCGAAACGCTATCCAACAGTTCAATGGCTACGACTGGCAAGGACGCCCACTTGAGGTTCGTGAGGATCGTTTCGCTGGTTCAGGCGGACCAGGCGGCTTTGGAGGTCGTGGCGGCTTTGGCGGAGGCCGTGGTGGGTTCGGTGGAGGCTTCGGTGCCCGTGGGGGCTTCGGCGGCGGTCGTGGAGGTTTCGGTGGAGGCTTTGGTGGTGGTCGAGGTGGATTTGGTGGTGGATTTGGCGGCGGCGGAGGAGCCCCTGGTGGTTTTGACCCCAATGCTCCACCAGCTGTTGCTAATCCATTCACTGATTATGCCACTGCCGGTACTGACCGCAGCGAGATCATTTATGTTCGCAATGTAAGGACCATCATTCATAATCAGAAATATTGACTAACAAAGCAAAGCTCCCATGGTCGACTAGCAATGACGATCTTGTCGAACTCTTTACCACCATTGGCAAGGTTGAGAAGGCCGAAATTCAATACGAGCCAAATGGCCGTTCCCGTGGCACTGGTGTTGTCCAGTTCGACAGTGCTGAGAATGCCGACACCGCCATCGAGAAGTTTACTGGTTACCAATACGGTGGCCGTCCTCTTGGCCTGAGTTTCGTCAAGTACCAAACTCCTGGAATGGGCGGTGACGCTATGGAGACTGAAGCTACAAGTCTGACTCAGGATCAGATCATGTAAGCGCTCTTACCTGGCAGCACCTGGAACGATGACTGTCGATATCAGATCGTCATTCGATCGTTATCACCTTGTTACACCACTTTTCTTTTGATTTTCACGGACTTTGATAATGCCGGTACTTGTCTTCCTCTACGATAGCTATGGGTGCACACTCGTCTGAGGCCACACGGAGTCGACAAGAATCTCTCTTACAGACTGCTCGGGATATTTTCTTCTATCTTTTTGCATGGTGCAGGAGAATGGACACGTGGATGAAGCCTTACAAAAGTCTATATGCAGATCGGCTCATCAAGACTGATCGTTGTTTTTAGATGCAAAATTAGTCTATTTACCAGAACATACTCTCATAAATCTTGCAAATGTGATATGTCTTAATCAAGCTGTGTTTGATTTCAGACCTTGCTTACCTAGTAAGTCATTACCTACCTCACTTATTACATGTCCACTAAATCGGCTAATTGGTGTCTTCATTACAAGTAGTCAGATAACTTTCTTGCTTGTAATGCACACTGGTTTGATTGTTTTCATAGTCTGGAAATTGATGACCGAGCTATCTCCTTACATTCTGTGTTTTAATTGATGATTATTTTTCCATGTTGTTGCTGCGTGTATCACTCCATTTCAAGAAATTGCACATACTTCATTGTCTGGGTATTATAACCTTGAGACTGCCTTTACTTGTTTGATATCTGAGAAGAAAGGATGGGCTGCGCTGTCAATTGTCTTCTATTTTTGTGCAAAAGGTTACCTTGCCAAGTAGCAATAGAGTGACAAAGCAAACAAATTGTGTTCTTAAAATTCTTCCTGACTGTATCATCCACTACTATTGATGAATAGTTATGGTGTGTTGAAGTCACCAAGGATTAAAGTCAAAATGTCATGGCGGTGCTTTGTGGCCTACAAAGTGGTGGCAATCCACCCGAATAGCAGTAACTTATAACAAGTGTGGAGGTGAGCTAATTATGAACAGTAAACGTGCCATCCTATGTTCTTTTCCCAGACCGTCACCAGAGTGGTTCACTTTAAGGTCGTGCCAACATTTTCATCATTGTTGTGTGTTAACATTAAAATATTTACAGACAAATTGCTTGGATTATATATTTAATGCTTCAGTATCAAGTATAGAACGTCATCGGATTCAGGAAATAAATTATAAAATTCTTAGTATCCAAGCTGCCTGGACGTGATGTCTGGTTATGTCAGGGAACAGAGTCATCCTTATCATTCATCATAGTATTTTCTGTCATTAGCTTCTAGCTCTCTTTAGGTACACAGCAGTACTTTGACAGTAAGAGAAGGGATGTTATGCTTTGTCACCATTGCCATTGCTGTCAACACCAAGCCTAGAGTTCTAATGATTCACCCTAGGATTGATTTTGTATTGCGGCTGTCACATTCAATTTCAATGAGTTTGTATTCACAGTCATAGCGCTAGGGATACAAATTACTCCTCCACAACCTACCACTCCGAAAGACCATTAATCACCTCTGCACTTACCTTTATTCGGGAACTTACTCATATTAATCCTCATCAACATACCACAAGATACTCAACATCACTATTAATAATTAAATTGCTAGCCGAACGTCAGAAACCTCCCCAATATAGCCAGGTCTTTCACCCAGATCCCGAGTGCCAGTGAATCAGCTTGAGCAGGCAAACATAGCCTAGAATCTGATGTGCCAAATCACCCCCTTCAGCCTCCCATGCTGCCGACGAGTTTATGTTCTAGCAAAGAAAATCTCAACATGTCCTGACGAGTGGCCTAAGCTGAAGTGTCCACCTGAGCTTTGCTTGCAGATCGGAACTCATCTGCTTACTTCGGCCGAGCACAAAACCGAAGGAACATGCTGGAGATGCAAAGCTCATTGGGAAGGCATCACGTCCGAGGAGAGGGAGCGATTAAGACCGGCTATTGATCGAGCTGAGCTCGTTGAAGGTCTAGAGGAGACGACTCCTGAGGAGAGGCGGAAAAGAGTTGAAGCAACAGGGAAGTGCTGGTTCTGTATGGGTGATGCTAGCAAACGTGGTTGCGACATGTGTGGAGTAAAGGCCCAAACGCCTCAGTTCTCTTCAACACTTATGGGACCACCACCTCCTCGATCTAAACCTCGAATCGGTAATGGAAAGAGAAATCAATTGGTAACAAAAACACCCAACAAGAGACGCAAGATGGAGAGTTCATATTCAGGAAGTTCTATGGGGAGTCGAAGTAATGGTACCCGGCATGCTAATATAGCGAGCCACTTTCAAGCACCGAATGAGATCAAAACAGATGCTTTCATTGATTCTACCTGGCAAATTCAGCCACAAAACATAGTTCATCAATCCCAGCATGATGGAATTACGAGTATGAATACCCAAAAGCGATCTTCACCAAGAGAGAGCTATGAAATGTGAGTAATAACATGCAACCTGGAAATTTTCAGACGATTAAAAGTGATCCATAGTTGCTCGGGAATCCTGGACCGTACCTTTAATGCTAATCAAGACACTCACTATTCGCCAACCTATAGTTTGCCACAGCCTCAGGGCAACTTGAATGCACCGAGCAGCTACTTGCAGATTCCTTATCAAAGTCGAGATCGGAGCTTGGCTAACACTAGATCACCAACCCACGGTGTTTATCAGTCTGGATCGATGTTCAACACACCTAGCGGAAATATTCTCAATCCGCAAGTTTTCCAGTCTCGAAGACCCATATTGAACCCACCCAGTCAGATCGATCCACCATCGTCCTTCTTTGAACAAACCCAAAGCCAGAGCGTTAATCAAGTCAATAGTAGAGAGGTTGATATATCAAGTAGTCAGTGGAATATCGCGAACTTTGGTCCAGGATCGACCTACCAACCTCCACACTCGGAATCGCAAACCTATCCACGGGTTCGAGATTTTGCAACGACGCCAGCATCAAGCTACGTTATAGATCCACAACTACTTTCCTCCCAACATTCCCCGGAAAGTCATTCTCTCTATCGCTCCACACCAGCATCAACCAACTTCAAATTCCAGCCGGAAGTGGAGCTCGAATCTCCAACTTGTCATGAGACTGGTGATCAAAGACCACAATTTCAGATTTCGACTTCAGGATCCGAGCCTGGTGCCTCAGATGGTAGGGATGAAGCGTGTTTTACAAATGTTGATGCCGGTGGTGATAGCACATCAAAAACTCGCGCACACTCTGATATAACCCAATCGAAATCGTATCTGCAAGCGGTCGAGTTACAGAGAGACTCTGCCTCATGGGTAAGATCAGAGACCAATTAATTATCCTGATAATATAATAATTCTCTTATTTCAGGATCTTCTTAGCGACTCAAAGCTCGGTCTAATTCTCGATGAATCTTATGATAGCCCTAGCCATCTTTAGAAACACCACTCATAACGATCTGATTATTGCTTCCCTAGGTCAATAATGAAGAATGCAAGATAGTATACGAAGTGTACGATAATTCGCCCGCATTGTTAAAGCTTAGGAATGGCTTGTTCAGTCTATAATTCAGCGTTACGTGAGGATTTATGATAAACGTTGACTTCAGCCATTCCGGTTAGTTGTTACTTTCCTAGCAGACTCGCAAACTTTGACCGTTTCTTCATGTACTAATTCTTTTTGCTTATGAATAGTCAAGAATAACTACTTAGGGAGATATTAGAAGATTTCAAAAAGGTTGTATTCTTAGGGGTGCAATTTAGTATAGCGGCATAAGGCGTTGCATTTTACAATTCTA
>Ga0247737_1001398_pt1 | contig 10381 bp, 8 predicted proteins | sample UWRJL028104C2_FD_180937 | JGI IMG/M metagenome (GOLD analysis project Ga0247737, IMG submission 180937) | Plant litter microbial communities from Arlington Agricultural Research Station in Wisconsin, United States - UWRJ-L028-104C-2 | ecosystem: Environmental > Terrestrial > Plant litter >...
TGTGCGCGGAACTGCTGCAGCACTATGAGCGGGTCATCTCCGCCGGACGCCCGGCACGCAAAGTGTCTCGATCCCGAGCTATTTAGGTTGCCCTTGGCAGCGAGTGTCTGAGCACCGCAATAGACTGAAGGGTGTTCGCCACGAACGGTCGCCGCCCTGCAGCGCAGGGCTGAGTCACGCCAAGGAGGGGGTGCTCGTGTCTGAGAAATCGACGGGGTCCCTGGCCGCACCGCAGCCAGAGAAACGGTATCCGGTACCCACGATTTCCGCCCCGCGGGTTCCGCGCGGCACGCTGTACCGCGGACGCGAGGGCATGTGGTCGTGGGTGCTCCACCGCATCACCGGCGTTGCCATCTTCTTCTTCCTTCTGGTGCACATCCTCGACACCTCGCTCGTGCGGGTCAGTCCCGAGGCCTACAACGCCGTGATCGACCAGTACAAGACGCCCATCATGGGCCTCGGCGAAGCGGGCCTGGTCGCCGCGATCGGCTTCCATGCCCTCAACGGTCTGCGCATCATCCTGATCGACTTCTGGGGCTGGGGAACCAAGCACCAGAAGCTGATGTTCTGGATCGTCATCGCGATCTGGGTGGTGCTGATGGCCGGCTTCCTCCCCCGTCAACTCATGCACATCTTCGGAGGGGAGTGATCATGAGCGTCACCATCGAGACCCCCCGCGCACCGCAGACCGTGCGCCGCCACCGCCGCTTCAACATCGAGAAGTGGGGCTGGATCTACATGCGCGCGAGCGGTGTGGTTCTGGTCGTGCTGATCTTCGGCCATCTGTTCGTCAACCTGGTCGCCGGCGAGGGCGTCAAGGCCATCGACTTCGGCTTCGTCGGGGGCAAGCTGTCGCAGCCGTTCTGGCAGATCTGGGACACCCTTCTGCTCTGGCTCGCCCTCATCCACGGTGCGAATGGAATGCGCACCATCGTCAACGACTACGCGGGCAACCGAACGCTGCGTGGTGTATTCAAGGGCGCGCTTCTTGCCGCCACCATCGTCCTCATCCTGCTGGGAACCCTCGTGATCTACACCTTCGACCCCTGTCCTGCCGGCGCTTCCGCCGATCTCCTGCCGTCGTTCTGCGCGGCGAACCAGTAATGGGGGCGGACGCAGCAGGCACCACGTCCACCGTCGACGGGGTGCACTACCACCAGTTCGACATCGTCATCGTCGGCGCCGGCGGTGCCGGCATGCGAGCGGCGATCGAGGCCGGACCGCACGCCAACGTCGCGGTCATCTCCAAGCTCTACCCCACCCGTTCGCACACCGGTGCGGCACAGGGGGGAATGGCGGCGGCACTGGCCAATGTCGAGGAAGACAACTGGGAGTGGCACACCTACGACACCGTCAAGGGTGGCGACTACCTGGTCGACCAGGATGCGGCGGAGATCCTGGCCAAGGAGGCCATCGACGCGGTCTACGACCTCGAGAACATGGGGCTCCCGTTCAACCGCACGCCCGACGGCAAGATCGACCAGCGTCGTTTCGGGGGTCACACCCGTGAGCACGGTAAGGCGCCCGTGCGTCGGGCCTGTTACGCCGCCGACCGCACCGGCCACATGATCCTGCAGACGCTGTTCCAGAACTGCGTCAAGCTCGGCATCAACTTCTTCAACGAGTTCTACGTGCTCGACATGGTGATGACCGAGGTCGACGGCCCTAACGGAACCACGGTCGAGCAGCCCTCCGGTGTCGTCGCCTACGAGCTCGCCACCGGCGAGCTCCACGTCTTCCAGGCCAAGGCGATCGTCTTCGCCACCGGCGGCTTCGGCAAGATCTTCAAGACCACCTCCAACGCCCACACCCTCACCGGTGACGGTGTCGGCATCATCTGGCGCAAGGGTCTGCCCCTCGAGGACATGGAGTTCTTCCAGTTCCATCCGACCGGGCTGGCCGGGCTCGGCATCCTGCTCTCCGAGGCGGCCCGCGGTGAGGGCGCGATCCTGCGCAACGCCTCGGGCGAGCGCTTCATGGAGCGCTACACCCCGACGCTGAAAGACCTGGCACCGCGCGACATCGTCGCCCGGTCGATGGCCACCGAGATCCGCGAGGGTCGCGGCGCCGGCCCGAACCAGGACTACCTCTACCTCGACATCACGCACCTCGAGCCGGCCGTGATCGACGAGAAGCTGCCCGACATCACCGAGTTCGCCCGCACCTACCTGGGTGTGGAACCGTACACGGAGCCGGTCCCGGTGCTGCCGACCGCCCACTACGCGATGGGCGGCATCCCGACCAACACCGACGCCGAGGTGCTGCGCAACAACACCGAGGTCGTCCCCGGGCTGTACGCCGCAGGCGAGTGCGCCTGCGTCAGCGTCCACGGGTCCAACCGCCTCGGCACCAACTCACTGCTCGACATCAACGTGTTCGGCAAGCGCGCGGGAAAGAACGCCGTCGAGTACGTGAAGACCGCGGAGTTCGTGCCGCTGCCCGCCGATCCCGCACGCGGCGTGCTCGACATCCTCGAGATGGTCAAGAGCGGCGACGGCTCGGAGCGTATCGCCGCCATCCGTCAGGAGCTGCAGGTCTCGATGGACCGCAACGCGCAGATCTTCCGCACCGACGAGTCGCTGCAGGAGGTGACGGAGCTGATCGAGAAGCTCCGCGCCCGCTACCGCAACATCGCCCTGCAGGACAAGGGAAAGCGCTACAACACCGACCTGCTCGAGGCGATCGAGCTGGGCTTCCTGCTCGACCTGGCCGAGGTGCTCGTATTCTCGGCGCGTGCGCGACTGGAGAGCCGCGGCGGCCACATGCGCGAGGACTACCCGCTGCGTGACGACAAGAACTTCCTCGTGCACACCATGGCCTACCGCATCGGCGACCCGACGTCCGCGCTCGCCGGCGATCACATCCGTCTCGACTGGAAGCCGGTCGTGATCACCAACTACCCACCGATGGAAAGAAAGTACTGATCCCTATGAGTACCGCTGTCCTCGACAACAAGCCGTCCGTGCCGCAGGAGGTTCCCACCTTCACCGCGACCCTGATCATCCGTCGGTTCGACCCGGAGGTGGACGAGGAGCCGCGCTGGGAGGACTTCACCGTAGTCATGCAGGGCACCGACCGCGTGCTCGACGCCCTGCACAAGATCAAGTGGGAGCAGGATGCGTCGCTCACCTTCCGTCGCTCCTGCGCACACGGCGTGTGCGGCTCCGACGCGATGCGCATCAACGGGCGCAACCGCCTGGCCTGCAAGACCCTGCTGAAGGACCTCGACCTGACCAAGCCGGTCTACGTCGAGGCGATCAAGGGCCTGCCGCTGGAGAAGGATCTCATCGTCGACATGGATCCCTTCTTCGAGAGCTTCAAGGAGGTGCAGCCCTTCCTCATCGCCTCCTCGAAGCCGGAGAAGGAGCGCCTGCAGAGCCCCGTCGAACGCGCGCGCTTCGACGACACCACCAAGTGCATCCTGTGCGCAGCCTGCACCTCGAGCTGCCCCGTGTTCTGGACCGACGGCCAGTACTTCGGCCCGGCCGCGATCGTCAACGCGCACCGTTTCATCTTCGACTCCCGCGACGAGGGTGCGAGCGTTCGCCTCGACATCCTCAATGACAAGGAGGGCGTCTGGCGCTGCCGCACGACCTTCAACTGCACGGATGCGTGCCCCCGCGGCATCCAGGTGACTCAGGCGATCGCCGAGGTCAAGGCCGCGGTTCTCCGCGGAAAGCCGTAACCACTGCAGCTCCCGCACGAAAGATCGCCGTCAGCTCACCCGAAGAGCTGACGGCGATCTTTTTTTCGGTGCACCGCTAGGTGGTGCTCTGCCATCACCCGCGCCCTGGGCGGTGCGGGTGATGCCAGGTCATGTAAACCCCCGGTCGTGTCTTCCCGAGGGCCTCTACCCCCATCGGGAAGTGCGCATCACTGCGCACTCACCAGAAGAGAGACTCGGCCGGTCGGTCTATGACGCGCATCGGCAAGAATTTCCTCCCGCCGTATTCAGGAGGTCGTGTGACTCGAGTGATCCCCGTGACGGATGTGTGAACCATCCGCCACTCCCCCACCACCTCTTACACCGCCTCCTGAATGACGCGAGGGCCTGCTGACGGATACTTGCGCCTCTCGTGACCGCCCCGCGCCAGGCCGCGCGGTCGGGGCTAGAGGCCGAGGCCGTCGAGGGTGATGCCGAGGCTGTTCGACAGAACGGAAAGCGGCACCGTGAGCAGGTCGACGCCGAGCAGACTGACCAGCGTCTGCTTCACCTGGAGGCTGCCGGTACCGGCCGGGAGAGCCGAGATGTGCACCGCCCACCGGCCGTCGAGGCCCACGGTCGTCGTAGCGTAGACGACCCCCGCGGTCTGCACCGATACCTTCGCTCCGGGCGTTCCCTTGCCGCCCAGATCGAGGGCGACGTTCGCGCCGACCACGCCGGAGGGCGCGGAATGCTGTGGCACCGGCGCCGGCCCGACGTTGGTGCCGGGCAGGAGTGTGCCGACCGCACCGTTCACTCCCCCGAGCACACCGTCGACGGTAGAACCGACGCCGCCGACGACACCGTTGACCGTGTCACCGACGCCCGCGACGGTCTCCCCGACGCCGGGCGCAAGCGAGCCGACCACCGAATCGGTCGCGCCGAGCACGTCGCTCGGGCTCGGCCCGGTCGCCGGCAGGGCGAGGCTCGACGGGGCCGGATCGCTCAGGGCGAAGGGCCCGGGTGGTGATGCCGCGGGCACGGTTTCCGACACGGATGCCGCGACCGGCCGCTCGGTCGGAGCCGGTTGTGCGGCGGCGGTGACCGCAAGCCCGCCCGAGACTGCGAGCGCCACCGAGAGCGCTCCGACGAGCGGAGCGCTGACGGCTGCCGCGGTGAGTCCGGTCGCCACGGCCGGGGCGGTGACGGTCGTCGACACGAGAAAGGCCGGCGGCATGGCGGTGCTGGCCGCGGTCGCCGCCGCGGCGCCACCCGGCGCGCTCATGGAGGCCAGGATGGCCCCGCCCACGCCACCGCCGAGGATGAGCGGCAGCAGCACCATGGCGAGACGGGCGCCGACCTCGTCGACCTCCTCGGAGATGATGCTGCACTTGGCGCAGTGTTCGAGATGGCCGACCACGCGATCCTCGTCGCGGGCGCTGAGCCCTCGACGAGCATGATCGCCGAGGCGCTCGATCGTCCACCGGCAGTCCCCGGAGGCCGTCGCATCCGACACATGCGCCTGCAACCAGGCCTTGCGCAGCCCCTCTCGGGCGCGGTACGACAGGGCCGCGACGCCGTTGGCACTGAGCCCCAGAATCGGGGCCACCTCGTGCGGATCCATCCCCTCGACCTCGGTGTACCAGAGCACGGACTGCCAGCGCTCCGGCAGGCTGCGGAACGCCCGAGCGGTGAGGGTGCGGTCGAGGGCGATGGTCGCGGGATCGTCGCCCTCGACGACATCTTCGAACTCGCCGATGTCCTCGACGGCGACACTGCGGTTCGAGGAACCCCAGCGCGCCGCGAGGTTGCGGATGGTCGTATAGAGGTACGGGCGGAAGGCGCCGTCGGGACCGCCACCGGCGAGCACGCGCTGGTAGATGCGCGCATAGGCTTCCGACACGAGGTCGTCGGCTTCGCTGCTGGACGTGAATTGTCGCGCAACACGCATGCCCGAGCGGGCGTGTCGACGCCACAGCTCGGCAAACGCGTTTCGGTCGCCGGCACGAGCCAGCAACACGAGAGCTTCATCCGAGGTGGTTACTCCCGGATTCCCCTGTTCTTCCATCACCCGATCCCCCGGACGCCCTGATCGCCCCGTGTGAGCGGCACCGCTGGCTGCGCTGCCGTCGTTTCCCGTTCGTCAGTCATCGGACCGACCAGTCAAGTATGGGCCGGTATATCGCTCGGTGCGAGCGGAAGTCAGGACTTTTTGCGACACCGGTCGAACCGTAGTCCCGCCGTCGGTCGCCGTCGAGGCCCGATCAGACGTCGGCGGATGCCCGCGCCCGTGCATCCGCGGCGGTGCGGCCCTGAAGTGCCCGCGCCGCCATCATCCGGGCATCGGCCATGCTGTGCAGCGCGAGCTCCGCGCGCACGTCCGCCAGCGCGACGGGGGTCATGCTGAGGGTGCTGGCACCGAGACCGACCAACACGACGGCGAGCACAGCATCCGCCGCCGCCTCGCCGCAGATACCGACCGGCTTGCCGGCGGCGGCGCCCGCGTCGCAGACCAGCTTGACCAGGCGCAACACCGCGGGATGCCAGGGATCCTGGTACTGGGCGAAGGTGCCGAGCATCCGATCGGCCGCCATCGTGTACTGCGTGAGGTCGTTGGTGCCGACGCTCGCGAAGTCCGAGAACTCGAGCACCTGATCGGCGAGCAGCGCGAGCGAGGGCACCTCGACGGTCATCCCGACCCCGTGCAGCCCGAGTTCGTGCGCCAGGTCGACGAAGTAGGACGCATCGTCGGCGTCGTTCACCATTGGCGCCATCACCCGCAGATCGGCGCCGGTCTCCGCCTGTGCCTGTGCTAGGGCGGTGAGCTGATCCCGCAGCAGCCACTCGTTGCGACGGAGGGCACGGAGCCCCCGGTTGCCGAGCGCCGGGTTGGGCTCCGGCGGCCCGGTCGGCACGAAGCGGAGGGGCTTGTCCGCGCCGACATCGAAGACTCGCACAACCACCGGCTGGCCCGCGAACCGCTGCAGCAGCGCGGTGTACTGTGCGCGTTGCTCCTCGACGGTGGGGGCGACGACCCAGTCGAAGAACAGGAGTTCCGTGCGCAACAGGCCCACACCCTCGGCGCCCAGGGCGACGGCCGCGGCGGCGTCGGCGTGCGTGCCGACGTTGGCCAGCAGGGGAATGGCGGTGCCATCGGCGAGCGCCCCGGCACGCAACGGCACCGATGCTGCGGCCGCCCGGTCGGCGATGCGCTGGCGGGTTGCGGCGATCTCGGCATCGGTCGGGTCGATGCGCACCGTGCCGCTCGCCGCATCCACGATCACCGTCTCACCGTCGGTGAGGTACACGTCCGCGCCGGTACCGACCACGGTGGGGATCGCCCGGGCGCGCGTGAGGATGGCGGTGTGGCTCGACGGGCCGCCGTCGCGGGTGAACACCGCGAGCACCAGCGCCGGGTCGAGCATCGCGGCATCGGCCGGGGAGAGATCGCCGGCGCAGAGGATGTACGGCTGCGTCGACTGCGGGATGCCCGGGGCGGGAACACCGCGCAGCCGGGCGATCACGCGGCGCGACACGTCACGCACGTCACCGGCCCGTTCGGCCATGCGACCGCCGAGGTCGATCAGTGCCGATTCGAACACACGGAAGGCCTCGAACACCGCCCGTTCGCCGGTGAGTCCGTGCGCGATGCGATCGTCGACATCGGCGAGCACAGTGGGGTCGGCGGCCATGAGGGCGCTCGCCTCCAGGATGTCGCGGGCGGTGCCACCGACAGCCGCTCCACGGGAGGCGAACTCGGCGGCGACCTCGGAGAGGGCCGCACGGGTCGAGAGGACCTCGGTGGCGGCATCCGTCGTCCTGCGCACGAGGGCCGGTTCGGCCAGGGGATCGGGCATGCACAGCACCGGTCCGACGGCAAGCCCGCGGCCGACGCCGACACCCCTGATCTCCATGGGTATCCTCTTCCTCGGGCGCTCCATCCCGCGCAACTCTACCGGGGGCTTTCGACCGTCACGAGGAGCAGCATGAAGTCAATCATCGCCACGATCAGGCTGCTCGTGAAGCGGATCATGGCCTGGCGCGCGGTGCGGGTGTTCCAGCTCTACTCGCAGCGCAACGGGCCGATTCTGGCCGGCGGGCTGAGCCTCACCGCGCTCTACAGCGTTTTCGCCGCCCTGTACGTCGGCTTCGCCGTGCTGGGCCTTGTGATCGAGTCGGATCCGGGATTCAAAGACGCCGTGGTGAGCACCCTCTCGACGTCGGTTCCGGGGCTGATCGACACCGGCAACGGTTCCGGCGGAGCGATCAAGCTCAGCGCGCTGTTTCAGTCGCGTGTGCTGGGCTGGAGCGGCATCGTCGCCCTCGTCGCTGTGCTGGTCACGGCGCTCAGCTGGTTCGCGTCGGCGCGCTCGGCGGTGCGCGAGTTCTTCGAGCTTCCGCCAGACACGACCTTCTTCCTTCTGCTCAAGCTGAAGGATCTCGGGCTGGTCATCGCGTTCGGCGCCGTGACGCTGTTCTCGGCCGGTCTGTCGATCTTCTCGACGAGCGCACTCGGTTTCGTGTTCGACCTCCTCGGCATCGATCGGGAGTCGGGCTTCGCCGTGACGGTGGCTCGCATCATCGGTCTACTCATCGCCCTCGCGATCGACACGGCGGTGCTGGCGGCGCTGTATCGTGTGCTCGCCGCCACCCGCATCCCGCCCCGGCAGTTGCTGTTCGGTTCATTGCTCGGCGGCATCGGCCTCGGAGTGCTCAAGGTGCTCGGCGCCACCATCGTCGGTGGCGCGAGCAAGAACCCGCTGCTCGCCTCGTTCGCCGTGCTGCTCGGCCTGTTGGTCTGGTTCGGCCTGATCTGCCAGGTGATCCTGCTCACGGCCACCTGGATAGCGGTCGACGTGAAGGACCACGGCGAGTCCATCGTGCCGAAGCCGGCGACGAAGAGCGTGCGCAGACCCCCCGAACACCACCGCCCGCGAGCCAGGGCTGTCAGTCCCCCCGGATAAACTGGGCGGATGACTACCGCTCTGCGCATCGCGTCCGTCAACGTCAACGGGGTGCGCGCCGCGTACCGCCACGGCATGGGCGACTGGGTCGACTCGCGCGGCGTGGACATCCTCGCCCTGCAGGAGGTGCGGGCGTCAACCGAAGACCTGGAGAACCTGCTCGGCAGTGAGTGGAACATCCTCCACGACGAGGCGACGGCCAAGGGCCGGGCCGGCGTCGCGCTGGCGAGCCGCGGCAAGGCGGAGATCCACCGGGTCGACCTCGGCGAGGAGAAGTTCGACAGCGCCGGGCGCTGGCTCGAGGCCGACTACCGCGTCGGCGATGCGATCGTCACCGTCGTGAGCACCTACGTGCACTCCGGCAACGTCGAAGATCCGAAGAAGATGATCGAGAAGTACAAGTTCCTCGACGCCATGACCAAGCGCCTGCCCGAGGTCGCGTCGCACTCTCCGCTCGCCGTCGTGGTGGGAGACCTCAATGTGGGTCACCGTGAGCTCGACATCAAGAACTGGCGCGGCAACCGCAATCAGGCCGGCTTCCTGCTGAAGGAGCGCGCCTACTTCGACAAGTTCTTCGGCGCGGCGGGTAAGAACGTCACCTGTGTCGACGGTAAGACCCGTCGCGGCCTCGGCTGGGTGGACGTCGGTCGCCAGTGGGCGGGCGAGGTCGATGGCCCGTACACGTGGTGGTCTGCGCGGGGCCAGTCCTTCGCCAACGACACCGGCTGGCGCATCGACTACCAGGTCGCCACCCCCGACCTCGCCGCGAAGGTCACGAACTACACGGTCGACCGTGCCGAGTCGTACGACGCACGATGGTCTGACCACGCGCCCGTCGTCGTCGACTACGCCATCTGACCCCACCCTCGTATTTTCGCGTCCCGCATGGGCGCGCTACTGAAAGACTGTGCACATGAGCTCCCTCCCCCGCCTGTTCTCCGGCATCCAGCCCTCCGCAGACTCGCTGCACCTCGGCAACTACGTCGGTGCGCTGGTGCAGTGGAGGGAGATGCAGGCGACCCACGACGCGTTCTTCTGCGTCGTCGACCTGCACGCCATCACCGTGGCGCAAGACCCGGCGCTGCTCCGCGAGCAGACCCGGCGCACGGCGGCGCAGTACATCGCGGCGGGCATCGACCCGGCGCAGTCGACCCTGTTCGTGCAGTCGCACGTGCCTGCACATGCCGAGCTCGCCTGGGTGCTCAACACGATCACCGGCTTCGGCGAGGCCAGCCGGATGACCCAGTTCAAAGACAAGTCGGCCAAGCAGGGTGCCGACTCGACCTCGGTGGGGCTGTTCACCTACCCGATCCTTCAGGCCGCAGACATCCTGCTCTACGACGCGACGATCGTGCCGGTGGGCGAAGACCAGCGTCAGCACATCGAGCTGACGCGCGATCTGGCCCAACGCTTCAACAGCCGGTTCGGCCCGACCTTCGTGGTGCCCGAGGTGAGCATCCAGAAGGAGAGCGCGAAGATCTACGACCTGCAGAACCCGACCGCCAAGATGTCGAAATCGGGCGAGTCACCCGCGGGCATCGTCTGGCTGCTGGACGAGCCGAGCGTGACGGCGAAGAAGTTCAAGTCGGCGGTGACGGATGCCGGGCGCGAGGTGCGTTTCGACCCCACCGAGAAGGCGGGCGTCTCCAATCTGCTCACGATCATGTCGGTGCTGGGCGGCACCTCGATCGAGGCGCTGGAAGTCCAGTACTCCGGTCGTGGCTACGGCGACTTCAAGAAGGATGTCTCGGAGGTCGTCGTGGAGTCGTTCGCG
>Ga0247737_1001401_pt1 | contig 10378 bp, 10 predicted proteins | sample UWRJL028104C2_FD_180937 | JGI IMG/M metagenome (GOLD analysis project Ga0247737, IMG submission 180937) | Plant litter microbial communities from Arlington Agricultural Research Station in Wisconsin, United States - UWRJ-L028-104C-2 | ecosystem: Environmental > Terrestrial > Plant litter >...
TTCTTCTCCCTACATCCAAGACCATCATTGATCGAGCTACTATCAAGTCTCACCTACTCTCAGATTCTAAGGATCCTTTCAATCGCGCACCATTGTCGATCGACCAAGTTGTTCCTGGTGAGTTGCGTTTCCGCAGCAAGGTTGCGATGCTGACCTTTGTGGATATCATTAGTGCCAGAGCTCAAAACCCGAATTGAGGAATTCCTCTTAGAGAGACGCAATAAGGGCAAAATTCTTGGTACACCTCCAGACCAGATCGCCGCTTCCATCACGGCTATGCCTGCGCCGGAGGGTGATGTGGATATGGGCGCTTCGCTTTGATAGCTGATTCCGTAGACTCCTATTGCTTTTGATATCATATCTTGTAGAGAAATCACTACTGCGCGTACAGTAATTTATAGCCTGCACTTCACGCCAATTCGAGCTACCTTGCTGATAGTAAATCACTCACCCTTTCCCCTGAGCGTTGCACTTCGGTAAAATCATAATTATATCATGTGTAGAATACACGGTTTCATACCTGTGGCCTCAACAAAGTCGGCCGGCTGATCTCAACCTGCCTTGTGTTTAATAATTCTCGGTTCTGCCCAACAGGTCTATTCGTGCCCATTCCCATGGCCAATTCCATGCCCATACCCAGCCCTAAGCCCTGTCCCCACTGGTTCCAGCTCGGCTGCGCCATGTGTGGAAATGCAGGGTTTGCGTCAATATTTCTGTACTTCCAACCGCCCGACATTGGCTTGGGTTGTGCCAACGGTGGCAGATTCTTGAATGCCTTTGCAATCTTGGCTGATGGCGCAGACCCAAGAAGATCAACCTCACTACAGACATGGGATACTGGCTTAGACCGGACCCAATGAGGGGTGGACCCGTCGTAGTTGTGAGACGGGTGTGGACAAGGGGGCATAACCGTGATCGATGTGGGTTCTTTAGGGAGAGGCAGGAAGAAGAACCAGACGCGTAGGACATCCTGTGTATGGTAGGTATCATGCTGCTCAGCTATTTTAATATCCTAAATGTAAAACGTACTTACGGACTGCGTTCCAAACACAAGAAACACGGCTGTGCCAGCTATTGATTCGGACAGAATATGGGCGCTTGAGCTTTAGAACCAAGTGGCTGTGAAAGGTCCACCCACCAGTAGCAGCATACATGTCCGGGATGACGTTCTGCGGACTTATGATCGCAAGCAAGTTGACGACCATTCCTAAAGTAATGTAGATGCCGAATATCAAAATTCGAAGGATGATCTCGATGCTGACACCTCCATGCCAGCCTGCGCGTCGAAGCCCGCGCCAGTTGCGGTACGACGTGATTATTAGATGGACTGTGGATTCCGAACGGAAGTTATAGATCGTCAGAGTAGATTGTAATTGCGATAATCAATGCGGACGGACCTTCAAGGATGACGATGAAGATGCAGACGACTAGCGTGAATAATGTCATAGCCCATCCTCTAGCACATGAATAAGTCAAGGCCGTAAAGGCAATAACCCCTACTTACAGCGGTGGATAGGCGACAGCACAATAAAAAACACGATGAGAACGGGAGACCAGGTCTAGATGACGCAGCGAGATCTGAACGAGCCATTAGGTTCATATCTGCGTCATTGATTAATAGCAGAGAGAACATACTGAGAGAGCTGCCACTGTGAAGCTAATCTGGACAATATGTGGAGAGGCAAGCATCTAACGAAATGAGTTACTCTCGTCGTTCCGCGATAGCTCGATTTATAAACTCACCAGAACGAGGACCCAGAACTTCAAGGTATCTTGTTTGCCTCTGATACAGAGAAGGACGTAGTAAAGGAGCATAAGGACGGCGACAGACCACCTGTAATCTCATTTATGAGTCGCTGCTCACTGCAATGAATGATCTTCTTAAAAAGAGGACGTACATCGGGGTAATTCCAACGAGAAATGAAGCTTGTGCGATACAGATCGCTTGGGAAGGTTCAGGACCGCTGGATTGGCCCGCGAAAAATCTGTGTTTGTTCAGCGATCAGTCTCCTTCCACCTCCAAGAATATCGGGACTGACAAAAGACACGCAAACACCCCCGAGAAAACCCATGTAATACACATATTCACTAGCGTCGGGTGCCTCTTCGCTCGAACCTTGGGCACGAAGAGGAATGTGAATACGAGGACAGGGAGGAGGATAACATTGGTGATGAGGTTGAAGTAGATGAAAACTGGGACAAGAGCGGTACGTGAAGGAATGTCAAGGACTGATACTACATGTTAGAATAGGACAAAGGTTATCTTGGTGACTAGATTGCAAGGCAGGAGTGTGCGCTTACCAGATGCGAGAGGCGCCATGCAGGCCTTAGACCTTCCCGTTACAAATAAATCCCTCAGAAATTAGGGTATACTACAGTCTGCGCTGCAGATGAATAGTAGAAAGTGAAACGAAAGTCGAATAAAGAGGTGATGTAAGAAAATGAAAGAGGATGTCCGCCTACAGTCTCAACAAACAAAATGGGAGGAAGAAACGAAGCAGTAGGCATCGTCGGGCATTATGATGTAGACTGTGACGCTGCCACTGATGCAGATACAACATAGATGTAGAGATCACCAACGAGAGCACAGCCGATTGCTCGGTAGTCTATAGTAACCACTACCCCCGCACCGTCCCGAAACGCAGCAACCCCATATGTGTATTAGCTGGCGTAGTAACAGAAGGACCCCTGATTATAGAGGAAACACCCTGATACCAATCCGGACAAATTTTGAGAAATTTTGAGAAATAGCCAGGTGCGAATCCGGACAAAATGGGTCCAAAATGGCGAGGTACCCATATACCAGTCCGGACAAAACTCAAAAATTTGAGGCGCTTGGACCGGTCCGGAGCCCTGCGGGAATTTTTTTTCCGTTTTTGGGTGTTGATCGGAGCTTTTTGGGGCAAAATTGACAACCAAGCCAGGTATAATCCGGACAAATTGGTAAATTTCTGTCCGGACAAAAACCCCTTTGGAGGTATCAGGCCTCCTTCACTATAATCAGGGGTCCTGTAACAGACCACGTCTTTCGTTCGAGGGGTTGATCGCTAGCAAGCTGGATTGGGCTCTTGACAAGCTTTAGAGACTGCAACCAAAGTCCTAGTCAGGCCCGATGGAGTGAATTCGTGTCTCTGTATTGGGGACCTGAGCGCTGGGCAATAAATACTTTTTTTAACTTGACTTCCACATGAATACAAGATGCGCATAGTCAAGTATTTTCTGCGGGTTTTGTTTTGCCCAAACTGCCCCACTTAGCTGTTGGAATGATTAATGATCTATAATCGTGAGTTATGAAGTTCGTTCACTTACACTCGTACCATTCAATCCCTTGATCGTTGAGTTCTGTTGCCCAATCAAAGTCTTCTACAGGGCTAGTCAACCATCTCTGTTTGTTGTCTTGAAAGAAATGACCTTGATTTGAACATGAGCCAAAAATAAAATCGAAGAGGCTCTGGATACACACCATTCCGAGCGTCCCTGCAGCTGGCCCCAAAATCCCAGAGATCATAACGTCCATATGCGCAATTTTCCCAATCCTGCGTTGCATGAGGGAGGTAATATTCTTCGATCAGAATGAGACGCGTGTCATCGATGTCAAGGTATGAACTAGCAATGCTTCTTTGATCTTCGTCCTCTATCGCAGCTGCTTTAAGGACAATCAAAAGGCACAGGCGAAAGCATTGGACCAGCAACTCTATGAGAACCTCCACATCCACATCCTCGTTGATACTTAGATGGGTTAGCGACGAAAGTTGTTGGGCCATCTGCTTCCAGCAGTCAATCCAGCGGATTCCTGAACTTGCCACGACGTCAAGATGGGTGAGGTTGTGAAAGATAGGCTGTTGGTAAGTCATAGGCACAAGAACACTCAAGTTCGCAGAGAGTAGCCGAAGGCCTGGTGATATGAGCGGAAACCAGCGTGGACGAAAGGGTGAATGCCAAAGGGCAAAATCCTCGAGATTGGGGCAGAATTTAAAGACACGCTGAACTAGGTCTTCCTCAACGTCGCCGTTAAACAAAACGCGCCGGACATGGAAACCCACATCTTCTAGCTTGGTGGGTGAATCTGGGAAATCTTCGCCGCGTTTTACCCGTGTGCTCGGTCGCTTGAATACGCAGTAGAGTATTGGTTTAACCCTATGTATTGCAGGTTGTGGTCTTTCAAAAGCAGTTTACACTAGATGTAACCACTCACCAATGATAGACACGTCTTGCAACGAGCAAAATGCTGAGTATGTCCTCACTCCAACCACATCCCTCTTTGTTACTGACTGAGGCTAGCTCGAATATCAAAAATTCTAACTCTGGTGGCAGTAAGGGATTGCTCATTTGCTCCTGCAAGCCGCACCGAGTAGCTTCGTGCATAATTGTTGTGAGAGGTTGGCCGGCGGTGCGTGGAAGGTGGACGTGAGAACGCCATCGCCGTTTTATCAGATAGTCGTTTGTCTTGAGCTTATAAACAATCTGCAAGGTTGCTCAATGAGCTGTCAGAATTCAAAGATATAAAGGCCCTTCAAGACGTTCATCATCGAAGACTTCTATACAATAATGACATCTGCTAAAGTTTGGCTTGGTAAGTTGGTGTCTGTCATAGCACCCGCCCCAATTTGCCGACTATCACCCTACAGTCACCGGTATGTTGCAGAAAGCAGACAAACCCAGCGAAGTCACTAAGTTCTATGTAAATAGGCGCATCCTCTGGATTAGGGCGGGCCACCACCGAAGCATTACTCAAGAACGGAGACAAGGTCGTGGCAACTCTCCGCACACCTGATGCAATCGCCGACCTCCAATCTCGCTACTCGACCGACCAGCTGCTTGTCGTAAAGCTTGATGTGACTAAGCCAGACGAGATCGAGGCTGCGTTTTCCAAAGCCAAAGTGGCTTTCGGTCACATCGATGTTGTCTTCAACAATGCTGGCATCCTTGTGGTTGCCGAAATCGAGGGTATTCCGGACGACAAAGCGCGCGGACTGTTCGAGGTACGACATTATAGCCGTTTATTCTCGATGAGCTTTTCCCTAATGCTTCTGCGTGAAGGTCTTATTTTTCGGCGCTGCTAACGTGTCCAAGACCGCTGTGAAGTATTTCCGCGAGAATTCACCCATCGGAGGACACCTCATACAGAACTCGTCCGCTGCCTCCTTCCAAGCTCCTGCAGGGGCAGGATACTATGCCGCCACGTGGGTGTGCATTTATACTGCGATTTGAATTGCCAACTGATTATCTGCCGCAGGAAAGGTGCTCTAGAAAGCTTCACAGAAGCTCTTACGAAGGAGCTTGATCCTGCATGGAATATCAAGGTTAGCGTTCGTTTAATCAAAGTTTCTCGCTTGATCTGACGCTTGTGGACAGATCACTCTCGTTGAACCTGGCACATTCAGGACGAAAGGACTGAAAGAGAACGCCATTGTCCTTCCTCCTCACCCGGCATACACTAACGACGCCTTACCCACCAACCTCATGAGGACACTCATCACTGGCATGGACGCATCCGGGGACCCCAAGAAAGCGGCACTTGCCTTCTTAAAAATTGCGGCCTTGGAAAATCCTCCATTCCGCTTCCCAATTCACAATGAGGCCATAGCTGCTGCGAGGGCCAAGGCCACGGCCTTGAACGAAGCAGCCGACAAGTGGGAGTCCTGGTCGGAAAACATTTATCACTAGAAGAATTAGTCATAAACGAGATCTCTGTAGGAAGTAGAAAAGTAGAAGTCCTGATATATTAAAATCATTTTGCGTATCTGTTCTCCGCCGACGAAGAGTCGGGTAAGAATTTTGAGGACCAGACTAAATGCTCAATAATATCCTTCCGGTGTATATTTACAAATACACTGGGATCCATACTTATTTTATTCCAATTCTTATGAGATGCGGAGGCTGAATTGGCTTAAACCAGTGTTTCGGCGCTTATGTCGCAATCACGTGTCCAATTCCCAAGTGCTAACTCATTTGCCCCGGATGGAATAGCTGATTTCTGATCCGTAATCAAGTACAGCTAATTATTTCCCTATTGTTGCTGCTACCCCCTTCCAACAGCTGAGACTGTGCCACTGCATAAACAGAGAGTCAGAATAAATATGTTTCGCCTTGAGCTACGAAAACGAGAGAAAACATTCAATCTCCACGCTCACCCGCCAAGAGCAGCAACGCCCTGTGCTATTCCACTTTATAAGTTGTAAGGGTAGAAGAAAGAATAGTGTGGTGTTCAGAATAAGAGATTTGCAATATTATGGTCAGATGCACAACTTAGAGGCGAGTGACCCACGAACCTGGCAACACCAGCAATGGCGCCACTGGAAGGCGAGGGAGTCGATTTAAACAAGAGTGGTGAAGAACTGTCACCGCTTACGCGGCTGCACTTCTCGCATTTCCCGCCTGTTTTATACCACTAGCAATTCCTTGTCGGCGCAAGACGAGGGCTGCGCCGGCGAATTACATACCGAAAAGTAAGGCAAAGGCAGTGAGCAGTAATGTGTGAAGAATGACCCTTTCATCTATTGATGTGATTAAAGCAATGTTGACTGCTAGTCGGGGTCTAGGCCATGGAAGGTACCTACCTCGAGGTCTTTCTAGGGGAATTGAAAATTATTTAGATCGCAGTCCCCTTTATGTGAGAATTCATATATCTCGGCAGCACTCATTTTCTGCGCTTTCAAAAATAATGGCACTTGGAAATGAAATGTGTACGGTTTACACGCCGGCCGTGGTGATGAGCGGAAGTGTCCATACGGTGAGCTGAGCCATGGTCAACGATGTCGGGGCTGCGCGTGTCGTCATTGCTGGACACAATGACCGCAGTGCCAGTCCTCACTAAACTGGTGACCAGCCGGACGAACGTACTTTGAAACTTTCTTTCTTGAGTGCCATTGTTTCAAAAAACATCAGGTATTCCGCACTCCTTCGGGTCCTTTGACAGCCTAATTGGATTATTCATCATCGTGTTGAAGTAGGCTGGCGTTATACTCAGAGCGGTTCAGGTCTGTAAGTCAACCATTGATACTTACGAGCGGGGAGGCATTGCATGTCGGTTCCAAGGTAAGTCACAGATATTTAAAATGCGAGAGACCAGAGACGACCTCTGTACAAACAAACTCTGATCTAGTCTAGTGATATATGCCTTCGGACTAGGACTCCCACTTGTCGGCTGCTTCGTTCAGTGCCGCTGCCTTGAACCTCGCAGTAGCAATCGCATCCTTGTGAATAGGGAAGCGGAACGGAGGATCCTCCAGGCCGGCTATTTTTACAAAGGCAAGAGCCGCCTTATCGGGGTCTCCAGCCGCATCCCCAACGGTGACAAACCTTCTGAGTAAATTGGTGGGTAGGGCGTCATTGGTGTATGCGGGGTGATGAGGAAGGACAGTAGCGTTCTCTCTGACTCCTTTCGTCCTGAATTCAGTGAGTGTAATCTGTTGGAACACGTCAGTCCAGATAATAGCAATAAGAGAATTTGCGCATAAACCATCGCTAACCTTGATGTTCCATGCAGGATAGATCTCCTTCGCGAGGGCTTCCGTGAAACTACCGATTGCACCCTTTCTGTTGCACATTAATCAGCAGGAAATTCGCATCTCCAGGAGATTGTTAACTTACGTTGCAGCGTAGTAACCAGTACCAGGAAGAGCTCGAAGGGCGCCAGCAGACGAAACTCGGATAAGGTGCCCCCCAATCAGCTCGTTCTCTCGGAAGTATTTCATCGACGTCCTGGATACGTTGCGGCGCCGAAAAATAGAACCTTGTCGCAGGACCGTGAGGAATGGATTCATTGAGAATAAATGAACAGAATGTCGTACCTCGAACTCTGTGCGAGCTTGCTCGTCCGGAGTGCCTTCTATTTCTCCAACCACAATAAGACCGGCGTTGTTAAAGACAACGTCGATGCGACCGAAAGCCGCTTTTGCTTGTGCAAACGCAGCTTCGATCTCGTCTGGCCTGGTAACGTCAAGTTTGACGACAAGCAGTTGTTCCGTCGAGTAGCGGGATTGGAGATCGGCCAGTGCAACAGGTGTACGGAGAGTTGCCACAACCTTGTCACCGTTCTTGAGCGCTGCTTCGGTCGTTGCACATCCAATGCCAGACGAAGCGCCTACCCAGGTGGATTCAACTCTCGAACGCGTTTCCCAGATGTTACGACTTACCAGTTACTGTGGGGACCTAGTCAGTAAATTAGAATGCATGCTATGAGCAAAAAGGGCTCACCAAGCCAGACTTTAGCAGATGACATCGTTGTTTAGAAATTGTGTAAATGAGAAGATGCCTGTCATCATGAACAAGGAGAAGTTTTAAATCTTTCCTTCTCCATCATAGTCGGACACGTATGGACTGGGAGTATGAGCCATCATATCCTGCGTGGCAGGGGCTTTGCCTCGTGCAGGAGGGCTTATTGAGCAGTTCTCGGGGAGAATGACGATCTTTGGACTGATTCTGACAAATGCTTGCGATTGCCCGTGGCTGCTCGTAATCACTTGTAAAACCCTGCTTAATCGGAATTCGGCATCGTCTAGTACTGCGAATCGCAATAAGCTTTTAACCTTGTGTAAATGGTGAATGTCTCAGGTCAAGACAAGAGAAGCATCTCAAGCCGATTGTTTCTCCATCCCACGTGATCTATATTTGCTTCTGCTTGCGCGCCAAAAAATACTTTCAGCTCAGTAGTTCCACCTCAATCTACACTCCTTGCACCTTTACAAGATCGCTACCATGGGGCCGGAATCAAAAAATACCAAAACCAAGCACTCAAAGCTAAAACCACATTCAAAACCCGAGCTGGCGAAACCAAACGGGAAATCTACACTTAAAGCCAAGGCAAAAGCTAAGGAAGGCAAGAAAGCACCTTCACTCGTACCTACACCCCAAGAAGGCGATTCCGATTGGGAATCCGACCAGGAAGGCAGTAGTGGAGATGAAGAGGATGATGGTGTTGATGAGGAGGGGATGGCTAGACTGATGAAGGCTTTGGGCGACGATGGGCTGGATGAATTTGGGCAGGCGCAACTTGATGCACTGGCTGGTGAATCAGGTAGTGAGGACGAGGACGAGGTTGAGGGGGGTGGATCTGGTGTGGAGGATGAAGATTCTGATGTGGAAGTAGACGGAGCGAGTGATTCTGAGCACAACGATGAGGATGCTGAAGAGGATGAGGACGATGATGACTCAGAAGGCGAGGGCGACGACGACGAACTGGATCAAGAAGGTGACGTTCTTCTCGAAGAGGTAGACTCTGTCGATGAAGATACAGTCCCTCGTCAAAAAATCGAGATTGACAACAAAGTACGTCTGCAAGTTTTCATGTTGTTAATTTCCTCACTCAAGAATTTTATCAGGTTGCCCTCGATCAAATTCGTGAATCAATAAAATTAGCTTCATCACTACCGTGGACAGAGACCCTAGTCCTGTCATACCCACATTCGATAGATGTCGACGTGAACGACGACCTCAATCGAGAGCTAGCGTTGTATGTTTTACATCTAACCCTCCACGCTCTTCACAAATTCATCACGTTCCTTCTCAGTTATAAACAAGCACTGCACGGAGCCAATGAGGCTCGTTCACTGGCCGCAAAGCACAACTTCCCATTCACGCGACCGTCTGACTATTTTGCCGAAATGGTGAAGAGTGATGCACATATGGAGCGTATCCGCGTTCGGCTTCTCAACGAGTCCTCTGGGATTAAGAAGAGTGAGGACAAGCGGAAGGAGCGAGAAGGGAAGAAGTTCGGCAAGCAGGTGCAGGTTGAGAAGTTGAAGGAGCGCGAGAGGAGCAAGAAGGAGATGGAAGAACGGTTGAAGGGTTTGAAAAGAAGTATGCTCTCATTTGCCTTTCTTCGTCGGTTTGACACTGACAACCCAATTCAGAACGAAAGGATGTGTTGGACAAACCTCAGGCAAACGATGACGACTTCGACATTGCAGTAGAAGACGCCATCTCGGATCGCCCTGCAAAACGGGGCAAGGCTGCAAATGGGAGAGGCGTCCCTCGTTCAGTACGCGATCAAAAATATGGGTTTGGTGGCGCATCACGCCGCTCAAAACAAAATACGAGAGAATCAACGGATAATTTCGACTCTAGCGCGGGACGTGGAAGGGGGCGCGGAGGTGGACGTGGTGGTGCAAGAGGCCGGGGTGGATTCGGTGCGAGAGGAGGTCGCGGCGGAAGTTCAGGTGGCAGAGGGGGGACAAAAAGACTTGGTAAGTCAAGAAGATCAGCTTCTCGAGGAAAATCGTAGCGCATGTATTCTCCCGCATGCTCTGTGCACCTGGAAATGCTGCATATTCATTTGCAATTACATATTCTGTTTCGACGTGGTCATCATTTTTCTTGGAGAAGCATTTCAGGTCTTCCTGTCTAGTTACTGGTGGCGTTGGTGAATTGTGTAGGA
>Ga0247737_1001402_pt1 | contig 10377 bp, 6 predicted proteins | sample UWRJL028104C2_FD_180937 | JGI IMG/M metagenome (GOLD analysis project Ga0247737, IMG submission 180937) | Plant litter microbial communities from Arlington Agricultural Research Station in Wisconsin, United States - UWRJ-L028-104C-2 | ecosystem: Environmental > Terrestrial > Plant litter >...
TCCCTTTCAGGGAGGGGAGAAGTTAGTCCCGCGCCAGCCCTAATATCCGCCGGTTCCTTGCCGCATCCGGCGCGGCGCCGGCGAAGTCGTCGAACGCGCGGTCGGCCTTGCGGATCATGTGCGCTTCGACGAACGGCGCGCCTTCGGCGGCGCCCTGTTCGGGGTGTTTGAAGCAGCATTCCCATTCGACCACCGCCCAGCCGGCATAGTCATATTTGGTGAAGGCCGAGAAGATCGCGCCGAAATCGATCTGGCCATCGCCGAGCGAGCGGAAGCGGCCGGGGCGGTCGGCCCAGTCGGCATAGCCGCCATAGACGCCGGCGCGTCCATTGGGGCGGAACTCGGCGTCCTTCACATGGAACATGCGGATGCGGTCGTGATAGCGATCGATGAAGTCGACATAGTCGAGCTGCTGCAGCAGGAAATGGCTGGGATCGTAGAGGATATTGGCGCGGGGGTGCTCGCCGACCGCGGTCAGGAAACGCTCCCAGCTGATCCCGTCATGCAAATCCTCGCCGGGATGAATTTCGTAACAGGCGTCGACCCCATTCTCCTCGAAGACGTCGAGCAGGGGCAGCCAGCGCGTCGCCAGTTCCTTGAAGCCTTCGTCGACCAGGCCGGCGGGGCGTTGCGGCCAGGGGTACATGGTGTGCCACAGCAGCGCGCCGGAGAAAGTGGCGTGCGCGTTCAGCCCGAGCCGGCGGCTGGCGCGGGCGGCCATGCGGACCTGTTCCCTGGCCCATTCGGTGCGCTCGGCAGGCTTGCCGTGGACCTCGGCCGGGGCGAAGGAATCGAACAGTTCGTCATAGGCAGGGTGGACCGCGACGAGCTGGCCCTGGAGATGACTCGACAACTCGGTGATCGCGACGCCTGCCTCGGCGCACACCCCGGCGACCTCGTCGCAATAATCCTGGCTTTCGGATGCCTGTTTCAGGTCGAACAGCCGCGCGTCCCAGGTCGGAATCTGCACCCCGGCATAACCGAGATCGGCCGCCCATCTGGCGATCGCACCGAGCGAATTATACGGTGCCGTGTCGCCGGCGAACTGCGCCAGGAAGATGGCGGGACCCTTCATGCTTTTTCTCCAAGATCGGTCCAGGCGCCGCCGCCCGCACTGCTGTCATGGGCGGCCTGGATGAAACGCATGCCGGCAACGCCGTCGGCGAGGCTGGCATAGCAAGGCAAAGCGGGCGCGTCGCCGCGCACCGCATCGGCGAAATCGCGATAGATATTGGCGAAGGCCTCGAGATAACCCTCGGGATGGCCGGAGGGCACGCGCGTCACGCGCATCGCCGCCTCGCCCAGATAGGTGCGATCGACGCCGGGCGTCCAGATCTCCTCCGGCCCGCCGCGCCGCGCGACGCGCAGATGATTGGGATGCTCCTGATGCCAGTGGATCCCGGCCTTTTCGCACCAGACCGATATCTCCAGCCCGTTCGAATCGCCGGTGCAGATCTGGCTGGCGACCAGCGTGCCGCGCCCCCCGCCCGAGAGGTGGAACATCGCCGCGCCATCATCGTCGAGCAGCCGGCCCGGCACCGCGGCGCGCAATTCGGCCGAGAGTCGCGTCATGCGCTCTCCGGTGAAATATTCGACCAGGTTGAAGGCATGCGTGCCGATATCGCCGAACGCGCCGGCCAGGCCCGAGCGTGCCGGATCGATGCGCCATTCGGCCTGCTTGCCGACCGCGTCGCCGGCCTCGGCCAGCCACCCTTGCGTGTAACGCACCGCGACCCGCCGCACCGCGCCGAGATCGCCCGCCGCGACGAGCGCGCGCGCCTGGCGCACCATCGGATAGCCGAGATAGGTGTGCGTAACCCCAACCAGGCCGCCGGTGCGGTCGGCCGCTGCCTGGAACGCCAGCGCTGAGTCGAGCGTGTCGGTCAGCGGCTTGTCGGTGAGCACCGGAAAGCCTGCCTCCAGTGCCGCGATGGCGACGGGTGCATGGACATGGTTGGGCGTGACGATCGCGATGAACTCGGCGCGCTCGTCCTCGGGCAGCGTCTTCTCGCCGTCGAGCATCGCCTGATAGCTGGTATAGCTGCGGTCGGGCGCAATGCCCGCCGCGACGCCCGAGCGCTTCGCCCGCTCCGGGTCGCCGCTCAGCGCGCCCGCGACGAGCCGGCAATTGCCGGCGATGGCAGCGGCGGTGCGGTGGACCGGGCCGATGAACGCGCCTTCGCCGCCGCCGACCATGGCGTATCTGACGGGACCGGCCGTCATGCGGCCAGCGTCCTGAGATAGGCCATGCTCTCAGTGATCGCGGTGAGCGGGGGCTGGACCCATGGCGGCTCCTGTTCGACGAACCAGCCCTTGATCGGCGCCGCCTTTGCGGCGGCGAAGACCGATGGCCAGTCGATGCTGCCCTTGCCGACCGGCACGGTGGCCAGGTCGTCCGCGATTTTCCCTGCCTTGCGTTCCTTCGTCGCGATGTCCTTGACGTGAAGCAGCTCGATCCGCGCGCCATGCTCCTTCAGCACATGCGTCGGATCATGCCCGGCCGCGGCGGCCCAGCCGAGATCGAGCTCGAACGCGACGAGCGCCGGATCGGTATGCTCGAGCAATTCATGGAAGGCGATTTTGCCGTCATAAGCGAGGAATTCGGCCGGGTGGTTGTGATAGCCGAAGCGCATGCCGAGCGCCTTGGCGCGCGCGCCGACCTCGTTCATTCGCGCGGCGTTGCGACGCCAGTCGCCGAGCGTCATCGCCTCGGCGACGGCCTGGATCCAGGGGCGTTTAGGATCGAGTGGTTTTGCCGAGGCGGGGGAGGAGGCGACGAAATATTTCACGCCGACCTCGCGCGCGGCGGCGAGCTTTGTCTCGAACTCGTCCATCAGGTCGCGCATCGAATAATGGCAGGAGAAGCAATCTAGTCCGGCTGCGGCCACGCCCTTGCGGAAATCGGCGGGCGACAGGCCGACCCATCCGGCGGCCTCGACCCGGTCATAGCCGATCGCCTTCACCGATTTGAGCGTGCCGGCGAAATCCTTCGCCAGATCGTCCTTCACCGCCCAGAGCTGGAGCCCCGGCGGAAGCCCGAGCGGCATGGCCCGGGCACCGGCCGGCAGCAACGCGGTGGCAATGGCAGCGCCTGTGGCGCCAAGAAAAGTGCGGCGATCGAGCATCGGACCCCTCCTGCAGGAGCCGCGGACTGGCGCCGCTTCGTTGCACGATGTTGTGCGCTCCCATCCTATATGATGGACCGGGGATTGGCGGCGATGCAAGTCGCAAGAATAACCGTCCGCCGCAGGTAACCGCGGCGCGACCGATTCAGAGCGTGCCGCTCCACACCCCGATCATGATGACGAGGGGAAAGCTGGCGAGGATGACGGGCATGATCTGTTTCAAGGGACTTCTCCTGCGCGGGGGGCGGCGCCGGGCAACCGGCACTGCCCTTTCGCGATTGGTGGAAAGGCGGGGGCCGTTCAGAAACGATATCCCGCGCCGAGCAGGACCTGATGACGCGAGACGTCGTCGCCATAGTCGCTGAAGCGGTACTCGGCCTTGGCGTAGAGATGGTCGCCGAGCATCTGCTCGACGCCGGCCCCGAGGCGGTAACCGTCTTCGTTGGTGCTGACCGTCGAGACGGTGTTGCCGGCGGTGCCGCCAAGCGAGGTGCGCAGGCGGAACTGGCTGTTGGCATAGCCCGCCTTGACGTAGAGCAACGTGCTCGGCGCGACCCGGGCGCCAAGACGCAGCGAGGCATCGAGGTCGCGGCCAGTCGTGAGGCGCAGGTTGGTGGTGCCGATCGTGGCGTCCGCGCTGCCCGAAACCTGCCAGCCGATGCCGGCCTCGGCGCCAATGGTGAAGGTCGAGCCGATCGGCAGATCGTACCCGATCGCACCGCCGACGCGCACGCCGTGCACGCTGTCCTGGGTGGTCGGCAGGCCGTCGGCCTGAGTCGAATCATAACCGAAGGTCGCTTCGATACGCGGGCCGGTGAAGCTTTTCGCCTCGTCCTGCGCAAAGGCAGGGGTGGCCGCGAATGCAGCGGCGGTGGCGAGAAGGAAGATGGTAGAACGCATTGTCAGTCTATTCCCTTGGTATTCCCCCGGTCGTCCGGGTCGTTGTCAGCGACCCCTTTGGCCGCGCTGGGGCCCGCTAAAGGGAACGGATGTGGAATGAACCCGGGTCGCGACCGGTGCGACGAAGCTGCGGCGGAGGCGCGGCGCGGTCGGACGAATGCGACCGCAATGGGGGTATTTTTGCCCGTTTCTTCCCCTTCTTACTTCCCCGGCGAAGGCCGGGGCCCAGTTGGGGGGACGGTGCTAAACTAGCGATGCGCTCCGTCGCGGGGGCCTTCCCGACCAGGCCCCGGCTTCCGCCCGGGAAGAACAAGGGGGAAGAAGGAGAAAGGGGAAAGAACCAGCCCCAAACGCAAATCGGCCACCCGAACACGAGGTCCGGATGGCCGATGCTGGCGCCGCCAGTGAGGGGCAAAGGCGAACGCGGCGTACCGCCGTCGCCGGGGGGGCTTGGTTAGACGGTACGCGACTCTAATGGCGGAGCCGCGCTTCCTTGTCCGCAACGCTGCGACGGCGCTGCGACGAACGTGTTGCGGTGCGGCACAATGGGTCAGCGGGGCCAGAAAGAGATTCACGCGAAGACGCGAAGGGGAGAATGTTCGACGGGGCGGCCGGCCAATCGTCATAATGCGTCGATCAGAGCCGGAACGCCCGCCTGGTACGCCGCCTCTTCGCGCCTTCGCGCCTTCGCGTGAATCCTCTCGCGATCTGAAAATACAGGCCCCGCGACATTGCTTCGCTACGCCTTCAGCCGGTGCCGTACCTCGCCCCAGTGGCGCGGGCCAACGCGGACGACGGCGCCCGATTTCAGCTCGAGTACCATGTGCCGCCCGATCGCGCTGATCCGCAATACCGAGCCGGGCCGGACAAAGGCCGAGCGGTGGACGCGGATCATCTGGGCCGGGTCCAGCCCCTGTTCGAGCGCGCCCATGGTGATGCGGATCATGTGGCTGCGCTCGGGCGTGTGGAGCAGCGCATAATCCTTGGCCGCCTCGATCCATTCGATCGTGTCGACCGGCACGCGGATCTCGCCGCGCGAGGTGGGGATCCAGAATTCCTCCTGATAGCCGTCGCGTGACGCGGGGGCTGCTTCCTCCAGTTCGTCGTCATTGTCGGCGGCGGCAACGGGCGCGGTCGCAGCGAGGCGGCGCAGCACCGAACGGATGCGGGCGAGCAGCTCACGCGGCTCGAACGGCTTCATGATGTAGTCGTCGGCGCCGAGTTCGAGCCCGACGACTCGGTCGATCACGTCGCGCCGTGCGGTGAGCATGACGATGCCGATGGTCGGGTTGAGCGCGCGCAGCCGTCGCGCGATGCTGAAGCCGTCCTCGTCGGGCATGGTTACGTCGAGCACGACCAGGGTCGGCATGCCGCGCCCGAGGATGACGTCGAGATCGGCGCCGCCGCCGGCTTCGTCGACGTCCATGCCCTGCTCGCGCAGATAGGCGGCGACCGGCTCGCGCAGGTCTTCCTCGTCATCGACGATGACGATGTGGGGGAGGTGCGGATTGGCTGGCGTGGTCATGCGAGATCCATCTGCTTGAGGAACCGGTGCACCGCATCGGGCATGAAGGGTTTTTCGAGGACGGGGCGTTTCACCGTGTCGAGGAAGCGTGCGGCGGCGACGCCCAGCGTATCGCCGGTGGCGAAGGCAACGCGGTCGAGCAGGTCGGGGCGCTCGGCCGCGATCCAGGCATGGAGCTGGGGTCCGTCGATGCCGGGCATGCGCAGGTCGCTGACGATCAGGTCGTACCGGCCGCTGGCGAGCTTCTCCTGCGCCGCGCCGCCGCCGACGGCGATGTCGCAGACGAACCCTTCGATCGACAGGAAGTCGGCGAGCGATTCGGCGATCTCCTGCTCGTCATCGACGACCAGCGCTTTGCGCGCCGGCGATTCGATCCTGGGAGCAGGCTCCTCGGCGATGGCCGCCACGGGGCGGTCGGCATCGATCGGCAGGGTCAGGCGGAAACACGCGCCGCGCACCGCCGGCATCAGTTCGAGTCGGCCGCCATGCGCTTCGGCCAGGCCTTGCGAGAAGGACAGCCCGACCCCGGTGCCCTGGCCCTGGGGCTTGGTGGTGAAAAAGGGTTCGAAGACCCGGCGGCGCGCCTCTTCCGGAATCCCCGGCCCATTGTCGGCGACCTCGAGGATGACGGTGCCGGGTTCGTCGCCGATCGTGGTGCGCACCGTTAGGGCGCGATCGGGTACGCCCGCCTCGACCAGCGCCTGTTGCGCGTTGACGATCAGGTTGATGATGATCTGGTGGAGCTGGTCCGAATCCGCCGAGATATTGGGCAGCGCGGGCGCGAGATCGCGGGTGGCGGCGATGCCGTCGTTGCGCAGGCCGTATTCGGCGAGGTCGTATGCGGCATTGGCGACCGCATTGAGGTCGACCGGCTCGCGCTCGGGCCGTTTCTGGCGCGCCATGGCGAGGAAGGTCTGGACGATGCGGGCGCAGCGATCGGCGGCGCGGCGGATCTTCTGCGCGCGCTCGGCCAACTCGCCGCCGCGCGACTGGCGCTCCATCATCACGGCCTGGGCGACGACGATCGACAGCGGGTTGTTGAGCTCATGGCTGACCCCGGCGAGAAGCGAGCCGAGCGCGGACAATTTCTCGGTCTGGTACAGCGCCTCGCGTGAGCGGGCGAGATCGGCCTCGGCCCGCTTGCGCTCGGTCAGGTCGAGCGTGAAGCCGCCGGTGCGCGCGACGCCGGCCCCGGTGATCGGGAAGACCATCGACAGGACATGCGCGACATCGCCCATGCCGTTGAACGCCATCTCGGCGCTGGCGACCTGGCCGTTCTGGGCGAGCTGCTCCAGCCGGTTGAGTTCGTCGGTAATATCCGCCGGGAAGATCTCGTCGGTATGCGCGCCGTGCAGCTCTTCCGGGCTGCGGCCGAGCGCCTTGGCGAACTCCGGGTTGACCCGGATATAGCGCCCCTCGCCATTCTTCAGGTGCATCGCGACCGGCGCGTTTTCGAGGAAAGCGGAAAGCTGCGCTTCGCTTTCGGCGAGCCGCTCCTCCGAATGCGCGCGTTCGAGCACGGCGAGCGTGCGATCGGCGAGGTCGCGGACCAGGTCGACCTCGCTGTCGGTCCAGACCCGGGGCGTATCCTGCTGCACCGAAAGGACCGCGACGATCTCGCCTGCGCGCATCATCGGCAGGGTCAGCACGGCGGCGATCTGGAGTGAATCGAACAGGGGCCGGTTTTGTGCGTCGAAACGGGGGTCGGTCGCGACGTCGTTCACCCGGACCGGCAGGCCGCTCATATGCGCGGCGGCGAGCCTGGTGCCGAGCGCGGCGGAAGGGTAGCGCTGGTTGACGATGCTGGGCAGACCGGTCGTCCATTCCTGCAGCACGCACAAGGTGGTGCCATCGTCATCGGTCTCGGCGAAATTGGTGCGCATCGCCCCGAGATGCTCGCCCAGTGCCGCCAGCGTTTCGGCGAGGATGTCGCGCGCGCTGTTCTGGTGCCGGATGCGGTCGTTCCAGGAGAGCAGGAAGGCCTGGTTGCGCTCGCGTTCCTGCAGCGCCGCCTGGGCATGGGCGCGTTCGAGCGCGACCCAGGTGCGTTCGGCGATGTCGCGGATCAGCTGGATCTCGCCCTCGCGCCAGCGGCGCGGCGCACTCTGCTGCACGGAGAGCGCGGAGCGCATCCGACGGCCCTGGACCAGCGGCGCGCTGACAAAGGCCTGGATATCGGCGCCGAGATAGCGCGCGACCGCGGCCGGTTCGAGCCGCGGGTCCCTGGCCACGTCCTCGTAGCGGATGATTTCGCCGGCAGTCCATTCGCGGTCGACCGCGGCGCCGACGCTCTGGAGCTGGAAGCTGTTGCCGCGAATGCTGGAGACGCCGTCGCGCCACTCCCCCGTCACGGTGAACATCTTCCCCGTCGCATCGCAGTCGGCATAAGTGGTGCGCGTGGCGCCAAGATGCTTGCCCAGCCATTCGAGCGTCGTCGCGATGATCGCATCGGGCGAGGCTTCGCCGCGTACCTTGTCGCTCCAGTCGATCAGAAACGCCTGGTGGCGCTCGCGTTCCAGCAGCTTCGCCTCGGCTCGGGCGCGTTCGAGCATCACCCAGACGCGTTCGGCCACGTCACGCAGCAGCTGGATCTCGCCATCGCGCCAGCGGCGCGGCGCGCTGTTCTGCACCGACAGGGCCGATCGGACCTTGCCGTTCTCGATCAGCGGGATGCTGACAAAGGCATGGATCTCGGCGGCGAGATAGGCGGGCACGCGGTGCTGCTCGACGCGCGGATCGGTTGCGACATCATCATAGCGGACGATCGTGCCGGCGATCCATTCGCGCTCCACCCTTTCGCCGACATCGTCGAGCGAGAAGCTGGTGCCGGCGATGCTGATGACGTCCCGGCGCCACTCGCCGAGAATCTCGAAGACGCGCCCGCTGGCATCGCTTTCGGAGAAGGTCGTGCGGGTGACGCCGAGATGCTGGCCGAGCGCCTCCAGCGTGGTCTGCATGATCGCGTCGGGCGAGGCCTGGCCGCGCACCAGATCGCTCCAGGCAAGCAGGAACGCCTGGTTGCGCTCACGCTCCTGCAGCGCTGCCTCGGCGCGCGCGCGCGACAGGGTGGCCCAGACGCGCTCGGCCAGTTCCTCGCAAAGCTCGATCTCGTCGCGGGTCCAGACGCGCGGGCTGCTGTCGAGCACCGCCAGCATCGCGACCGGACGGTCTTCCTTGACGATCGGCACGTTGATGCTCGATCGCACGCCCATCAGATCGGCGGCGCGCTGCACCGGATCCTCCGGACCGCGGCCAAGCGTGCGATTGTCCTCGACCACGCGGCTCTGGCGCCAGTCATAACGCTGGGCGAGGCTGGCAAAGGCCTCGTTCAACGCGAAACGGTTGGCCGGCCCGTCCTGGGGCACGCCACCCATGGCGTGAAAGATCTTCAGCGTCTTGGGGTCGCCCCCGTCGGTGCCGCCATAGAGCATATGCGGGATGCCGAGATGCTCGGCCAGGATGCGCGCGAGGCCGGTCAGGATCGTATCGGCATTGCTCAGGTCGCGCGACTGGTCATGGAAGGTGCGCAGCACCGCCTGGCGCCGGTCATGCGCCTGTTTTTCGCTGAAATCGATCTGGACCCCGCACCAGCGGACGACCGCGCCCGACGCATCGCGGATCGGCACTGCCTTGCTGAGATAGGGGCGATAGGTCCCATCGGGGCAGCGCATGCGCAACAGCACGGTCGATGTCTCGCCCGCGTCCCAGGATTGCTTCCAGGTCTTCAGCGCGAGCGGCAGGTCGTCGGGATGGCAGATCTGGCTTGGATCGCCCTGTTCGGCGCTGGTGCCACCGAACATCTCATACCATTGGCTGTTGGCCCAGCGCAGCGCGCCATTCTCGTCGCCGACCCAGCACAGGCCGGGGAGATTCTCCGCGAGCATGCGGAACTGCTCTTCGCTCTCGCGCAACTCGGCGATGGCGCGGAGCTGCGACAAGACGTCGACCGACTCCGGGTCGCGAATGGCGTCAATGCCGGGTCGATCCTGCATGCTAACTCTGCCCCTCTGCGCCGCGATAATAGCGCCATTTCGGTGTTTTGCAGAAGGGGCAGGGTTGCGCCCCTGTCGCGGGCGATGTCGGCTTCGTCGCAGCTTCGTCGCATTCGTCGCAAGCCGCGGTCGCTAACCTGCTGGATCGCGCAGGATTAATGTCATGGAAAGTGTATCCGCCGGGGCCGGCATCAATGCACGCAAGAGCGCGGAATCCCTTCGAAATCTTGCGGTGGGCTGTTTCGCCTCGATTTGCCGCGATCGGCTCGCCGACGAGCTGCTGGTCTTCTCGCGCAGCCGCCCGGAGGTGGATATCGGCGTTCACGAGATGCAACGCGGCGCGTTGCTCCCCGCCCTTCGGAACGGAGGCCTGTCGCTGGCGGTGCTGCCGGGCAAGCCGGAGCCGGGCACTCATTCGATCGGGCTGTGGCATGACCGAGTGCTGGTCGCGATGCCGCCCGACCACAGGCTGGCGGCTTCGCAGACGGTCAGGCCGGCGGACCTGCGCGACGAGATATTCCTGACGTCGCAGCAGCAGTTCGGTGGCGACATGCACCGTTTCCTGGCGCAGCGCATCCTGCCGGTCGGGCCGGGGCTCAACAGCACGATCCTCGACCTTGGCCCGCCCCGGATCCTCGACCGAGTCGCCAAGGGCGACGGCATTGCGCTGATCAGCGGCAGCCATGAGGAATTGCTAGGCGAAGGGGTCGTGGTGCGTCCGGTCGATGCCGTCGGCGCGCTGTTCCCCGTGCGGGCCTATTGGACCGAGGCGGAACCTGGCGAGCCACTGGCGGGGCTGATCGGCAGCCTCCGCGCGCGGGCTCGCCCGATGGGG
>Ga0247737_1001403_pt1 | contig 10374 bp, 9 predicted proteins | sample UWRJL028104C2_FD_180937 | JGI IMG/M metagenome (GOLD analysis project Ga0247737, IMG submission 180937) | Plant litter microbial communities from Arlington Agricultural Research Station in Wisconsin, United States - UWRJ-L028-104C-2 | ecosystem: Environmental > Terrestrial > Plant litter >...
ATACAGTCGCCAAAATAGGCGAATGTTCAGGCGCACGTGATCCCGCGCGGTGCATGTATGCGCGTGTTTGTGCAACTACAAATCGTGTTCTGGACGACATTTCTCAGCGGCAACGCCTTGGTTTTCCAGCTTTCCTAAGGACACCCGTCAGTCCATGGATCTCGTCGCCGGCTCAAACATGTGCTGGAACGAGGCCACCCCATCGCTGGCTCTCTCGGACATCATGCACCAAATGTCACCATCCCCTGTTCCTATTGACGAGCAACAGACGCCTACCGCATCAACCTCACATGAACGAAGACCAAGGACCGAGCAAGAGCTGTCTCCAGAGCCCGTTACGGAAACAGATGTCCTAAATATTAGGATGAGGCTGCAGGAGATGGGTTTTGAAGTGGCATTGCCTACAAGCGGACCGGGGGTTGCGGGTTCACTATCTAAATCACAGAGCGCTATGAACAATGCTAGTTCACGGGAAAAAGAACTTTTGGATATGGTGAATATTATCCGATTACCTCTTTTTCTTAACTCTGACCAAAAGCTTGCAGGTATTACGCCTTACCAGTTGCCTTCCAGTTGACCCTGCCCAACTGGAACGACAAGCCACGACGATATCTAGACTAATAGCTCAACGAGACCATCTTGTAACTCAGGCGCAGGAAGAACGAAAAAGATGGCTCTCAGAAAGAGAGAGTTGGGATCGTACAGCAGAAGCTCTGCTCACTCAGAAAGCCCGGCCGCCTAAATCAGAGGTTCGTTTTTCTCCTATGTGTATTCCAGATGGTCTCATTTTTACCATCAGGACCTTGAGAGTCAGCGGCTGATGTATGAAGGAGAAATTATTGCTCTTCGTGATAAGGTACGTGCATCGCCCCTCCACGGCTGTCTAGTATTCAATTACGCACTTTTTTATGTTCTAGCTTCAAGACCGGAACCGGAGACTGACGCATCTTCAACAAGAGCTAATCAGATTGAAGCCGTTACTTCTGATGCAACCCTCGTCTAGTCGTCTCAGACACAGCGCAGGTTCTCATAGCCATTCCAAACATCACTCTGAAAAGGATAAGGGTAAACGACGAGAGGTCGATTCTGGGACGTCGAAAGATCAGCTTGGAATCATCTCAGAGGAGGTCGACAATAACATCCCAAGGTCTCCTCCAAAACCTGATCAATTTGTATATCCTTACGGCTACCAATACAATCCCCAAGCGCCTCAGGCATCTTCGTCACGGATGAACGTCGACCCTGTTCCCTCTATGAACCCAGGTCCTTCGGGACCCATTGTCCCGTCTAGCTCAGAACCAGTAACCGTCTTCGAGGCACATGTTCCTCCTTCAACAAGTCCCCCTCCACATCAACGTCGATCGCGAGACCGGCCGAGCCACCACAAATCTCATGGGAAGAAACACAAGTACCATGGGATGGCGCCAATATCCTCAGATGCGTACACAGAGCACGTACTCTTGGCAGCACAGAGAATTGGCCGAAAGCGTGCGGCGATTGTCACTGGAATCCAGCAGCTGGCCGATCGCGAGAAGGAAGCGCTCGCGCGGGAGCAGGGACAACTCAAGGCTCAGAAAGAACAGGATCGACTGGAAAAGGAACGTTTAGAACGCCTTGCAAGTGGTGCATCCACTATGGCTTACTATCGGCCTACAACTGAAAGCGCAAGTCCTCCTCGAGTGTCTGCCAAATCCGCAGGTCTAAGTAATCCTCCCCCAAGGACACCAAAGCGTGGTGGATATCCAACCTTCGGCGTCGGTCCCAACAACAATGCGAATCCCGGAGGCGTCAACACACCACCCCCATCTACCTATGTATTCGTCAATACATCGACTACCCCGCTTCCGAGGGCTCCAGTCATGTACAGCCCAAGCAGTACCATGAACGCGCCTGGACATCTAGGAGCTCCCGTCAACCTCGCTTCTGGCTCTCGCTCAACAGCAAAGAATGTTCAAGGCAACCCACCTACACCACTAGACTCCTTGTTGGATGCGGCAAGAAGTATGATGGACGACGGTGTGCCCACAGCAAAAGCAAATGGCAGACGAAGGCTTTTGGAAGAGCCAGAATCTCCTGTACCTAAGCGTCGGAGGGTGTCTTCGGATAAACCACCTCCTAGCAAACCAGGGCCACAGCTGGACCGCGTCAGAAGTGCTCTGGACGTTCTTGCAGATCAAGCCGCCGCAGCCGAGCCAGATCAATCGAACAGAAGATCTTCTACGATGCCTGCTGGACCTATCACCAGTAGCAACAAAGGGAAAGGGAAGGCAAAAGCAACCAATCAAGGCGACAGCGGGCCAGATGCGAGGACAAGAACGAGTACAAGAGTTGTACGTCCGTCATCTCGCAGAAGGGGGCATTCGCCTGATCAGAGCACCTCAACTTCTGCTTCTACGTCTGGCAGAGGTTCAAGAAAGTCTCATCAACAAAAGGCGGTCGAGGCCTCAAGGAGTCGTCATCAGCGCGATGGGTCTGAAGGTGGCGCAAGGGTGATAGCACGACCTCCTTTAGCCCCTTCAGGGAGTTATATGTCCGCGGCGCCAACTACAGTGGCGCATGTTGGATTACGACCAGTTGTAGCTTGGGGAAATAGGCCCATTCCAGCGCAAGACGATGATGACGATGATTCGGACTCTGAACCATCTCCTGTTAGGCGATCCGTGGGGCGTAATAGCCCACAAGTCCAACATCCTGGGCCATATGTCACATCTACTGAAGACGCGCAAGCCTCTGCTTCCTTTTCCGTAATATCGCAAACTCCAACAGAACTCCATGGACGACCAGCGACACCCGTCTTGACGTTGAGCAGAGCCTTGGAACCAGTCCACTCGCCTGAAGGTTCTCAGACGAATGGTCAAGAGCGAGATGAATCCCCTGCTCCTTTACCACCTCCTACTAGGAAGGCACCTACCAAAAGACCTTTGAAAGCGCCACGGCGTCAATCTCACGAAGCACCCGTGATTCAATCCACACCTCACGCGCCACCGCCAAATATTACCATTCGCGAACCCACCCCTGAAGCAGTTCAGGTACAACCCCCGACCAAAGCTCCCTCAGCCGAACCACCCTCCCATGAGTATATTCAATTCTCGATGCATTCTCCAAGTCCGAGTCCTATCCAAGCGCACTCTAGCGCAGAAAGTCCTGCTCCATCAGCATCTTTCCAACCCCTCCCGACCCATGACCAGACAACATTAGAAAGCCGTGATATCGATATGGAATCCCCTCTTGATGCGGTATCCCATGGGAACGAAACTGACGCTGACGAGGATCAGGATGCAGAGGGCGACAAAGAGGATGAAGAGGATGCAGGTACTTCTGGGAACCATCCTTCCCGATCCCGGTCACCGCCACCAGATCCACCACCTCCCGGCCCGGACAAGGCACCGCCTGATGCCGATGATGATGACGCTGACGCTGATGCTGAAGGCGAGATGGAATTTGATGAAGGTGAAGAACCACCGCCTGGTGGATCGACAAACTCAGCGGTACACCAAGCTTCCTTCTTCCTCGGTCCAACATCCGAAGAACCACCTGTGAATGCTTCAATCTCCATATCGGAAACACGGCGGCCTGTGGCTGCATCCATACCTCCTACCTCCCTCACCACTCTGAATCTTGAGTCCTTCAAAACACCTATTTGCTTGCTACTCTCTGACTCGGTGGATCAGGACTGCGTGGCCATGAGTGTTTATGACTCCGATATGAACTCTCAAAACGACCCCCAATACCGGATCTCGAGCTGGACACCAGTCCCCTCATTTAGAAAGCGGTGTAATTTCAGCCAGTGCGCAAAGCTAGATGAGGAAGAACGGTTCTGCAATGTCAGGATGCTTGTTCAACCACCGCCGTATATCCGTTATTTAATGTCACATTCGACAGGTTACCGATATGCAGGCTTGTGATCTTTCTGCGCGTCTTGCAACTACGTTTGCGGTGACCAGGTGGCTGCTTCTTAAGAAACGCCAGCCAGGTAAGCTTCTCTCTATTCTAGGTGTCCCTACATTCCCTAATTGTCGATCCTTATTCAGGGCACCCTTTGACCATGCAGACAGAAGTTCAACCCCATTAGCCATTCTTCTCCCTTTCCAGCCCTTCCTCGAGGTGGTCTGGGGATGACCAGTCGTGATTTCATGTCATCGAAGGCTTCGAATTGGTCCGTCCAGCCCTGTCGATCTGACAAACGAAAGTCAACCAGTTGATTTCTTGATATGACCTTCGTCAACTAAGCTGTGTTTGTAGCTTATTCTATCCGATTCTTGGTTCATATAATTTGTTGTATTGTTTATGTAGTACAAGAATCCTATCTTGAGGTATGACGCCTGAAGGATGATTGTTCTGCTGAGTATTCGCAGTCCGCAACCAGCGTTTAGGCTTTCATTCAAGTCAAACATTTTCACTCAAGGGCGCAGTCTATCAGATTATGACTATTCGATAATGGCAAGCACATCACTGGACTTGGTCTTCAGATTTATCATATTAATTGAGTCTCTGGTTGCTTGCCGATATTGATGTGCCTTGAGCAGAAATAGAATATCTCGCCCCCGACATTGGTACGCGGATGGTGCCGTTCGTTGCGCCAAATTCCATCGTCGCGAGCACCACTTTTGCAGGTTGTGTTTGGCAAATTCTCTGTGTCCTTCAAAACCTTGTTCTCTGCTGATGGACATTAATCTCTCGAGGCTCCGACTCGCGATGACAAGATGAAGGCCAGGTTTGTACAAGCTTTATCCTTCTGCAGATCTGAAATACGCATTCTTCGCCACTGCTATCTTCGTCCTATTCTCATGCCTCTATCACCTCGCTGTCCTTCCGTCAGTGTGCTCAACATCGGAACTTGACTCCCTCTTCCGGGCCCTGCGTTTTCCATAAAGCTGCACCTTCAAAGGCTCGACGCATTGTCAGCTCTGCGATCCAACCAGTTACTCCCAGGATAGGTCAACTACGACACAATGGACTTCATGGAAATTGCTCGCTATAATGCCAATGGGAACTCCAAGTAAGCACCCACCCTGGTCTTAAGCTGCGTTGATGAAAGCTGATCAAAACTACTAGTAGTCAGGCGACTCTACCCGCTCACTGGCGCATGTACCGTCATCCCAACGGCGATGTCTACTACTACAATTCTGAATTTCGCCTAATAACCCCTGAGGATATTAGCGACTCTGACATGCTTGAAAATGTCCTGGAGGCACGCGAAGACCATCTTAATTGCTTAGAAGGGGACCCTAACATTGGCACCTTGCCGCCTGACTACGAGCTGGTGATTCGGGATGTCAGCGACGAAACAGCGACGATACGAATGTATTCTCGGACGTCCACCAAGGCCTATACCTGGACAGAGGACAGAGGTAAGTACGCGCAGTGTAATTCCTACTGGACAGTGCTGTAATCCTGATTTCCAGGTCTTGTGATTAATTCAAGAGAGCAATACTGGTCGCACGTTGCAGAGTTCCCCTCGCACCACGCCACTCTCCCACCGGGCACGGAGAATGAGTTTGCGAGGGCTCTTGACAATGGTCAGTTCGTTCCCTCGTCCGGAAAAATTTCGACTAAACTCCCGCCTTTCAGCCAAAGGGTCACTCCTCAACGGTGCCGTTTTCCCTTTCACCGAGAACCAGATCGACCAGATCATCGCTCGGTACCAGGACCTGTTATGTAGGTTATGATGAATCCAAATTTCCGGTTCACTCAACTGAAAGCGTCTTCAAGCTCTTCGCTCACAAGGATATGCAACGAATCCGCAGATAGCATGGTTGATGGGTGCGATTATGCCTTTGGACGCTGTAGGCCGCCGGCTCGATGACCAGGATCTTGCGGCCATGATGAACGGCCTTCACACTTGACTGGGACCTCTCCGAACACCACTCTGCGAAGGGCCACCAAATCACGAATACTCTAATCCACTGTCCCTTCCAGTGGTATCTTTGATACAGGTACTATCGATGTCATTAATCTATCCTATGAGCTTCACGTGTCGCCTTGGTATATAAGATATAAGATAGAACATAGTGGAACGATATAATTGTTCCGAAATGAAATTGAGAATGAACAAGGGTCCTCGACTATACCAGACGCAATTGTTTCTAAAGTAGAAATATTGACGGACTATGCACAAAAAAGTGTGTTTCTGAAATCTACAGCGGAGATCCGCAGTCCGAGGCGTAACCGTCGCATTTGCGACAGCGTGTGCTCAGCGTCTCGCGGGAGTAAATCAGATGTCCCCAAGTGGCGACGGAAGCAAATAGGGTCCATGGAAAACAATAACATGAGTCACAACAACACACCTGCAGGCAGGTATTTGATGCGAACCCAATGCGGTATGATGGTGACATACCCGCAAATATCCAGAAATTTCTCGAGAAAATGGATGGGAATATAGGGTCTGTCCATACAATATCTCAAAGATGTAGCAGTGATCATTTTCAGTCTCAGCGCCGAAGATTTTGGCACCTTTTTGGTGAATTCGTTTAGTGGCGGCTCTGCACCAAAGCTTTACCAAAGATATCACCTGCTTGAAGAAGCTATCCGTAGAGATGGTAGTCTATAAAAAATGGTTTGCGTTACAGAGCAGCAGAGCTGATGTCCATGTGCACATTATCCATGGCGCCTTCCTGACCACCTAATAATAAATTTAAGTTGCGCATCAGGTAGTTCACTAGCTGTGAATTTGTGATGTTTTAATGGACCTCTTCTCCTGCGCTGTTTAAAGTATAATTTCGGGGCACTGAAACTATGAATATAAGATGAGCTCCAAGATGCCTCTGCCCTCGCTGTATTCAAGCTGTCAACGCAGCCGAGGATTTTTAAGATTCAGCAAGCGCCATCAAGCTCCATTTCAAAAGGACGATGTTATGTATGTGAAGGACAATCAAGGTACCAAAGTACTCGCTTAGATCAGGGATAAAATGAAACATGGAATTCAGAGTCAAGTGATACCCTTGATTGAGGTCTCTGCACGAACCAACGTAATGGAATTAGCCTTTCGGGTCGACACTCTGATTTAGCTCTGAGCCAAAAATTTAACGATAACGAATGCTACGCAAACAATCCCGACAGAATCTAGGCCCCTCCAGTACCGGCTCCTCTCCACCACCTAACGACGCCGTCCTCACCGCCAGTTACAAAGGCTCCTGGACTTCCAAGGGCAGCAGGCTTAGGCCGCCACGATACAGACCATACTTCACCTGTGTCCTGGACCGTGGAGACGGCTGCCCGTGCACCGATGTCCCAGACCTTGATGGATTTATCAGCAGATCTAACAAATACGTAGGAGATTATCAGAATTCTAAGAAGATGGACCGACCCCAAAGTACCCTTACCCCGAAAGCCCAAGCCGTCCGTCAGGCGAAATATCAGCACTTAGAACCCACGACGAGTGGCCAGCAAAAGAAGCTACAGCCCCGCCTGGTGCAGAGCGAACGTCATGTAACACGAGGCGCTTATCTTCTGAAGCACTCAATAACAGCTTGATCGTAGGATTGTCAATGGCATGTTTGGCGCGGAACTAGTGAGGGGTGATAAGGACGTACGCTGGAGTCAGGCGACCAGGCGACCGAGCGCACAGACATGGCGTGCGAGGTAAAAGTAATCGACAGGGAGTTGGATTCGATGTCAAAGATGTAAATCTGCCCAGATTCCGATGACATTGCGAGCTTGCGACCGTCGGGGCTCTGTCGTTTTAGACTAGTCAATGCCATTTCAGAGGAGTGGAAATGAAATCGATACGAACATGCGCACAATACATGCCAAACTTCTGCCTACCTGAAGACAAAGCTGAAACCTTCTCCCCGAAATTATTTGGCTGTGCAGAATGAATGGAAACGTTTCCTGAGCCACCTGTAGAGGCATATGTTTCTCCTTGGGGATGCAAAGAGACCGACCAGGCTTCGACAGGAAAAGCCATTTAAACCTGCGTTCCCAGAACCATGGTGAAAGATGCTCACAGGGTTCAGTGTCGGCGCTAGATCGCGCAAAACTTTCGAATGTTCCAATGACTTCACCATTCTCCAGATTCCAAAGAGTAGTGAGACCTTCTATACTGTTATATATCGCCCTTTTCGCGTCCGGAGAGACTGACAAGGACACTTGTGCAAGTGTATGCGGCTTTGGGAAGCTAGCATTGGGAGGATGAGGTTGACCAGCGATTGCTGACCATTGCTTCACTGAACCGTCCGCAGAGACTGAGATTGCAGTGTCATTTTGGGTCCAGGAAACACCCCAGACAGCATCTGAATGGGCTATAGACACATATAAGCCTGAGCAGCCCAAACGAGATGACCAATGTGAGCAGTACGTTCTGAACAATCATGTGCATGGAGAAATGCGAGACTCTAATATAGACTTGTCAGATGGTGTTGCGAATTGGTACCTTGAAACAGACCATGGTGCCGTATCGAAAGACGCGTTCAATGTCTAGATATACAAGATCGAAAGCTGGTGCTCAACCGAGTGTGATCTCGGCAGATGCCGAATCTGAGTTTAAACCTTTTTGTATATTGTCCCCAGACAAACTCTATATTTCCTCACATCAACGAAAGCGGACGAAGACATCGCCCACCTCTTGTAAAATCTATAAGCTCATTATAACTACACAAGTGAGTAGTTTTTTGGATTGCTGATGGGCTTTTATTGAAGATCTATGTCAGGATGTCTGACGCTGGAGATGACATTCAAGTTGACGCCCCCGCTGAGGTCGAGGTCTCCACAGAGGCCCCTAAGGGAAAGCTCTCGGTTGAGGATGCCCTTCAGGTGAGTAACCCTAGACTGCGTTGTTGGCTTTTGGGTCTCATTATCTTGATCTCTGCAGCAAGTTCTGAAGAACGCTCTCGTTCATGACGGTCTTGCGCGTGGACTCCGCGAGTGTGCCAAGGCTCTCGATAAGCGCCAGGCCCATCTCTGCGTCCTCGTCGAGACCTGTACCGAAGCCGAGTACATTAAGCTCATCGAAGCTCTTTGCGCTGAGCACAAAATCAACCTCATCAAGGTCGGAGACGCCAAGGTCCTTGGAACCTGGGCTGGACTCTGCAAGATCGATCGTGAGGGCAACCCCAGAAAAGTCGTTGGCTGCAGCTGCGTTGTTGTGAAGGAGTACGGTGTTGAGAGCGAGGGTCTTCACGTTCTCTTGGATTACTTCAAGAACCGTTAAAGTGAGCATCTTGTCTGCGATTCCGTCGATTCCATTTCGAGCCCGTCTCGTAATTCTACTCGAGATGACAATACAGACTCCCTCAACTGAGGATTCATCTCTTGAGGAATCATGTCTATCCGGAATCATTATACTTATGTCTGATCACTTCTCCCTTCTTGCTGTGCACCTGTGGAAGGACCTAACTAATATTTCTTCATTTCAGTTTGTATGGTGTTGGACTTACCTGTACTAGCTGTAGCTCTTGAGAGAGTAAATGCCAAAAAGACCAGAATAACCAAGACGATTTTCGCGAGACCACTGAAGTATATTCACGTCTGGCTTCAGCTGAGAAACATCATCGGTAAACGAGCGAGCATACAAGTAAGGGAGCTTTATCTCCAGAGGACGAAAATATTTGAACAAGGTTGACGCGGCTTGAAGAAAGATCAAACTCTGCCCATGTAATTAGCACAACAAGATATATTCCAGAAAGGATCAGTCATAACGTCTCCTTCTTGGTGGGCTTTTTGAGCGTGACCGCGAGCGTCTATCGCCTCCTCTACCACCTCGACTACCCCAGCCACCTCGGGGAGGTGGGGAGTCATTCCTTCGCGGCGGAGGCACCCTCGAGTCACCGTCTCTGTCTCTGCCAAAATCACCACCACGACCACCCCTTCCTCGACCACTTCCTGCTGGTGCGTTCGATTCTCCTCTCCAATGACCTCCACCACGGCCGACGGGAGGACCGGAAGCCCCTGCCCCCGCCCCACGACTACCCCATCCAGCGTCACCCTTCGCACCTGTCGGCCCTCCAGTTTTCCATCCGCCTGGCGCAGAAGGTGCAGCCGCCGATCCTGAACCCTTGATTGCGAGTTCCGATGGACCAGTGACATTTTTAGGTAGGAGGACTGCAACTAGAAGGAAGTCCCCTGCTTGGAACTTGAGCTCTTCCAGAGTCCTTTCTTCTCGGTCGCGCTCGCCTAACATCTGCACCGGAGGTTCTGTATCTTGCAAAAGCCTGGGTGCCGTGGTGTTTAATGATCCTGGTTCTCCAAGGATATCTCGCGAATAGACTAGCCCAAGGTCTTTCTGAGCATATCTGCCTTTGTTTCCACCATCTGCGTACGCGGTGCGCATTTGAAAACGTGCGAGCGGGTGGCGATATTCGGCTACATGAGGTGCTGTATTTCGCAAAGTCGTCACAACTTCACGGAGTGTCGAGTCTTTCCTGTTTGCAACGTTAG
>Ga0247737_1001406_pt1 | contig 10367 bp, 8 predicted proteins | sample UWRJL028104C2_FD_180937 | JGI IMG/M metagenome (GOLD analysis project Ga0247737, IMG submission 180937) | Plant litter microbial communities from Arlington Agricultural Research Station in Wisconsin, United States - UWRJ-L028-104C-2 | ecosystem: Environmental > Terrestrial > Plant litter >...
TTGCTCGACGAGGATGGTAAGTGCGGGTCTCACTGGTCAATCGCACCTACTGATATTACACCTACCGGTAGAATTTGTTCCATAAATACAGGGATGACGATTAGTATAGCTGAATAAATGATGTATGATGGAATCCTGTGTGGCCCCCAGCAGGGTTGTTTTTGGATGTTTTTTTCTTTGGGTGGTCGGAGTTTTTGAGTGTGCATCATTGTGTGGTCCAAATTCAGTCAGTCGCCTCAGTCTTGTACTTCGCTCTTCCTCCACCGCCCTCCCCGTTTCTCTCCTCTGTATTATTTGTCTCCCCTTCTCCCGCTTGCGATATCAGGCTCAATTTTATCATCTGGGCCTCTGGTCACCTTTTTTACGCTTCTTCTACTTTTTTTCTCGCCGCCGCCGACCTCAGGGCACCCACCAACCGCGACAACTGTATCAATAATTTGGATTACACTGCCCTGACACCCCCTCCAGGCATTATGGCTGATCCTCAGGTGTCCCCAATATCTCAACTCCTCCATACGCTGGGGATAACGCGTGAAGACCTCAACAAACGCAGTGACCAGATGCGACAGTTTCTCACAGCCGACGACGCCCTATCTTCACGCGTTCACGAGCGCGATAGCGCATCACGGCCAAGGTCTGGGTCTGATTTGCACTCCAGCTCAAGATCTACAGGGTCCTCGCGGTTGTCGGCGCGTTCGCTATCTCGCGCCAGCTCAAGTTCTGTCCGCGAAACCTCGCCTCCCACGACGCCAGTAAAGTCGGAACCAAACGATGGTCAAATACCGCACCGCCGAATGGATAGCATGGAGATGGTCTTGGAGAGGCAGAGGCGGCATCGGAAGAGTCGTAAGGAGCGGGAACGCGACCCGAGCAGGAGCATCCAACACCCCCCGTCTCCGTCGCCGAGTAACGCGTCGCAATCTAGTCACAGTCTTGATTCGTTCATGCATTTACGCGATGAACCTCAGACTTCTAGTGCAGCGACGAGCGATAGTGGTCATTCAGGTTCCCCAGAGGTGAGTTGACGTGTCTCACCAGTCAATGCCACCGTCGCTGATCCTCAGATATAATGTCAGACCCCCGCTGTAGAGCCGCCCCCAGTGACTCCACAGAAAAGCAAGTACTACAGGGACCACACAAATCTCAGCGCGCAGTCACAGTCAGCGAAGGTCTGTATTTTTCTTTTGTTTCATTGCACAAGAGTTAACATCCATGTAGGATGTGATATGTAAAACTGAGACTCCCACTCCCACGCGTCCTATTGCTCAAGCTTTCCCTCAAAGCCAGGCTTTGCCACAGTACTACGCGTATCCCAGCTACATGGGGTACCCGCACTATTTACCAGTCGCCTATAGACCTGCGCAAGCAAGCTCGTCCGCAATTCCTATCACCCCACAACCACCACGTACACAACCTCGTAAACGGACTGCGTCACCTCTTCCTCCATCCTCCCCTCCTCTAGCGTCATCCCCTATGTCATCTCCTGTCCGTCGCGTCGTTAATCTCGTTTCCTCGCCTGGACCAATGGGTCCAGAGCCAGAAGAAACGGAATACGACAATTTACCTTACAAACTTCCTCCAGGGCCTTACTCTCCCAACAAGCCAGATCTTTCCTATGCCGCTCTCGTTGGCCGAGCAATTCTATCCTCCCCAGAGCATCGACTCACGCTTCAAGAAATTTACGACTGGATTACGATTGTGTACCCGCATTACAAACGCGGCGAAACAACTTGGATGAACAGCATTCGCCACGTCCTCAGCACCACTCTTGTTTTCCGCAAGGTACCCCGGGATCGTTCTGTTGGCAGAACTCTTTGGGCCATCTACGATCAAGACCTTGAGTGTTTCAAGGATGGCGGGTTTAAGAAGCAGCTTTGCAAGGATTACATCAATAGCAATGAAGCCAAGGAAAAGGTTTCTAGCGCCAAAGCAAAAGGCAAAACGCGTAAGCGCGCGGACGATGATGATGGTCAAGATCGCAAGGCTAAGAAGGCCAAGAAAGAGCAAACCGTTATGGGTTCCTCCGATTCATCTGTGATTCATTCGTCTTTCATGGCCCAAGCTCCTCTCGGATCGCATCCATTATTTCCATCAACGCGTCCTACTCCTCATCTTCAACCATACTATCAAAACGTCCTGCCACCCCAGACGACTTTCCCTTCTGTACCTGCCGACGTTATTTTCCCTCCTCTGCCCGCTGCTGCCGCCTTCAATAGAGTCATGAACACGAGTGGTGGCTCTTCATCATCCAACGCGAAAACAGACGATGCTTCCATCCCGGATTCCTCAACGCCCTCCACTCAAAGTCGATCTTCCCCTGCTCCTCTTACTCTATCTTCGTCTTCATCAACTTTTTCTTCGTCCTCTTCTGTCCCAGAGCTCACTCCAAACCGTGGCTCCTCAACCAGCCCTCCATCGTCTCAACCTGCTACCAGCGATATCGATGTTGACATGCATGATGGTCGACCTACGAGTGCAAGCAGCGGCGTTTATCGTGCTATCAGCTCAACTGTCATTGCTGATCCGGATGACGACCTGGAGATTGATGCGTCAGTGTCCGCTGAAGACGACGAGGATAGTATCTTTAATACTACCCTGTTGGGCCCTGTTCGTTTCTGGGGCCAGTCTCCGAAGGCGTCCGGTGGTCTGCAGCCCGGGATTGAGTTGTTAAACTTTGATGTCTCTGACGAAGAAGACAACATTCTTGCCCGCCCTAAGAAGGGAAAGAGGAAGGAAGCTCGTAGTTCCAAGGTAATTTTATTTTCGTTGTGTTTATATCGTTTTGCTGATGCACAATTGACAGCCTTCTACTTTCCCTCCCATCCCCACCTCTCCCACTCTCAATGTTCGCTCAATTCAGAACAAGTCTTCGGATAGCACAGGCCGTCCTTCCACCCCCGTTGCCTCTTTACCAGCCCCTTCTACTCCTCCCCGGAGCACTGTACGGCAGCACCAAATCTCTTCCATCCGCACTCCTCTTTCGCACAAGGGCTTGCATATGAGCCCCAGCGCGAGTCTTGCCCATTACAAATCTAACCTCGATCCACCTCCTGTTGTTAGCGGTGGTGTTGCGCCTCTGGATGTGACAACAGGTCCAGATGACGATGCCGACCCCATGCGAACGCCTCGTAAGCGTGGTGTTATGACAAACTCGTCAAGCGTGTTCGGCCAGCCAGTGACTCCGCGGAAACTTATCTTTTCTGCTGGCGCTGGCGATTCACCGTTCCGTACACCTGGGCTTCCCGAGTCTCCGTTCCGTACACCTCGTTCGCGCGCCATTTTCGATCCTCATGACCCAGGAACGCTTCTTCATGAAGAGCTGAACCGAATGGGCAGCTATGAGGATAGTCCTGCTGGTATATTTGGGAAAGGAAGAAGTTCGCTACTCTATGACAGTCCTGGACTCGATGGCCCTGCGAAGTGGTGGTAGTAATGTCAGCGGTCGATCTCGATTGACCATTCCGATCTCCACATCCATCCCTTTTAACGACGATGCCATGAATCCCCTACATCTATCGATGATCTCATTCCTTCCTTCTTCATTCTTGTTTTGGTTCCAGAGACTCTTCAGCTGATCCTTTTCATGATATCGTCCTCATCGGCAGGCCTACGGACGTAACGAGATGTTCTTTATTGTTTTCACTAGGGTTAGGCGTTCGTGGACGTTTCACCGCTTATGCACTCTGCACAACGATTTATTCCGTGCATCGCCTTCTAGTGAGGTTGTGGACTTTTGTTCCGTTATTGGTGTTCGTTCGTCCTGTCAAACCGCTGTATATATAGGTCGCTATTACTGTCTGTCTCTCCGTCGCACATCCTATGCATTCTGTCAATTTGCTTTCGAGTAGTCTTTAATGATATGTTGCAGTTAACGATAAAGCGAGTTGGATGCAAAAGAAGTTGGAATTAATCATACAAAGTAAATGTATAGGACATCAGGGAGCTAACAAATGAGATAATGAATGACCTGGTAAAGAAGTATTTCAGCATTGGCCTCATAAATCGCAGGAATGATGGAAAAGGAAGGTCAGCTGGCTGTTCTTAGTTTTTTGTAGTGTTTTCCCCATCGCCAGTAGCTCCGGAGGTTGGTGATATGTGTCTCATCTCTTGATATTAATGAGTCTGAGATGACTTACATTATATACAGTTTGCGTGAAACATTGCCCGCAAAGTCACAAGAACCTGAAGAAACTGGTGAGTCAAAGATCGTTCTCAAGACGAAAGACGAGTGAAGAATCAGAAATGCACGATTTGGCTGTGTGCTGAACCGATCGTCAAAGCGTATGGCTACGACTGGGGCGGCAAAGATGTCATCAGACAACGTAAAGGAAGAAAACATACCATGCTGAACGAGTCATTGGGAGTATGAAGTTGGGAAGAGAAAAGAAAATTTAACACGGAGATATAGGTAGACTTGCGTGGGAATATTTAAGGGCATATTGGTCATCCATCTTGTCGCCATTCCTTGTCAACGACCACCACACAACACCTCCCCAAAACACCGAAATCTAGGTATAATGTCTCCTCCGGGCTCACCCAGGTTGGTTGACTCCTATACAGTGCCCAAGGACATTTTACAAGAGTTCCACGACCTTGCCGAGGAAGAAGATGTCGATCCTTTCGCCGAGACTGCCTCGAAGCGCCAAATTGCTTCACGGCAGTCTGACTATCACAACAGGCGCTTCAAACGCGTAGCCGTCGACAGTGCAGATGCATTTCAACAAGGAGAAGATGGAAAAGAGGTTGAGGGCGGGTATAAGGATGCTATGAGACTGTCGCGGTTGGAGCAAGAGGAATTGAGGGTGCAGAAGGCAATAGAGGAGAAGCAGAGGAAGGACCGAGAAGACGATCAGATGAAGATGGACCTGGATAAAACCCCACCACGCGAGGAGATAGAGGCAGCTCAGAAGGAACTTGCAGCTATGAACAAGGAGCCAGGTACCAAACGGAAACGACGATGGGATGTGGAAGAGCCAACTGACGAAAATGTCGACCCCAACAAAAAGGATACAGGAGAGTGGTCCAAGGAGGCTTTGGATGCTTCTGCTCCCAAGAAACGTCGGTCGAGATGGGACGCTACTCCTGCAGACGCTGCTGCCGTGGGTGAGACCCCCAAGCGGTCTCGCTGGGACCAAACGCCCGCACCAGCTCCTGATGCTCCAATGATCCCCATTATCATGAACGCTCCTGGTATCATGCAGGATGATAAGCATAACCGATATCTCTCTGACGAAGAACTCGACGCTGTCCTTCCTGCTACTGGTTATTCCATTGTGCCCCTTCCGCCCGGTTATGCTCCTTCTGTCGCTCCTCGGAAGTTCATGGCCACCCCAGTCACCGAAGTTGGTGGATTCCAGATCCAAGAAAGCTCAGACGCCGCGGCAGCTGCCGCCGCTGCCGGTCTTGCACCTGAGCTGCCCACTGAAATTCCTGGTGTTGGCAACTTGGCTTTCTTCAAAGCAGAGGATGCCCAATACTTCGCCAAAATCTTGAAGGAAGAGGATGAGACGGAGTTGACGGTCGAAGAGATGAAAGAAAGGAAGATTATGCGCCTTTTGCTCAAAATCAAAAACGGCACGCCTCCCGTTCGCAAAACCGCACTTCGTCAAATTACCGACAAGGCGCGTGAATTCGGCGCTGGCCCACTTTTCGACAAGATTCTTCCTCTCCTCATGGAGCGCACCCTTGAGGACCAAGAACGACATTTGCTGGTGAAAGTCATCGATCGTGTCTTGTACAAGCTTGACGACCTCGTCCGTCCTTACGTCCACAAGATCCTGGTCGTCATCGAACCGCTTCTCATCGACGAAGATTATTACGCTCGTGTAGAAGGTCGTGAAATCATTTCGAATCTCTCCAAAGCTGCTGGTCTTGCACACATGATTTCAACCATGCGACCCGATATTGATCATGCCGACGAATATGTACGCAACACCACTGCACGAGCCTTCTCCGTCGTGGCCTCCGCTCTGGGTATCCCTTCGCTCCTTCCTTTCCTCAAGGCCGTTTGTAGGTCCAAGAAGTCATGGCAGGCACGACACACTGGAATCCGCATCGTCCAACAGATCGCCATCATGATGGGTTGTGCAGTCCTTCCTCATCTTCGCAACCTTGTTGACTGTATTGCCCATGGTCTGTCCGATGAGCAACAGAAAGTCAGAACCATGACCGCTCTTGGGTTGGCTGCCCTTGCTGAAGCCGCCGCTCCCTATGGTATCGAATCATTCGACAACGTGCTCAAGCCTCTTTGGTTGGGTATCCGCCTTCATCGTGGAAAGGGTCTTGCTGCCTTCCTTAAAGCCATTGGATTTATCATCCCCCTCATGGACCCCGAATATGCCTCATACTACACCAAAGAAGTCACCGTTATCCTTATTCGTGAATTCCAGACTTCGGATGAGGAAATGAAGAAGATCGTGCTGAAAGTTGTAAAGCAATGTGCCGCTACGGACGGTGTTACTCCTCAATATATCAAACAGGATATCCTGCCCGACTTTTTCAAGGCTTTCTGGGTGCGCCGCATGGCTCTAGACCGCCGGAACTACAGGCAGGTGGTTGAAACGACAGTCGAGCTTGCCCAAAAGGCCGGTGTGTCGGAAATTGTTGGCAGGGTCGTGAACGAGTTGAAGGACGAGGCTGAACCGTACAGGAAGATGGTGATGGAGACGATTACGAAGGTCGTTGCGACACTTGGCGCGTCTGATATCGACGAGCGACTGGAGGAGCGGCTTGTCGATGGCATCATTTACTCCTTCCAGGAGCAAACAACAGAGGATCAGGTCATGCTGGACGGTTTCGGGACAGTCGTCAATGCTCTCGGCATCCGCGTTAAGCCCTACCTCACTCAGATTGTCTCCACAATACTGTGGCGTCTCAATAACAAGAGCGCAAAGGTTCGTCAACAGGCTGCGGATTTGACTACACGCCTTGCCGTCGTGATCAAACAGTGCGGAGAGGATCAGCTTCTCAGCAAGCTTGGACTCGTTCTCTTTGAACAGTTGGGAGAAGAGTACCCGGACACATTGGGAAGCATTATTGCTGCAGAAGGGGCCATCGCTAATGTCGTTGGTATGACTCAAATGAACCCACCCGTTAAAGATCTACGTGAGTATCCATATTATACCGATCCTGAAGCTTTTCTAACAATCTCTGCGTATTTCCTAGTACCCCGCATGACACCCATTCTGCGGAACAGACACGAAAAAGTGCAGGAAGCATCAATCAATTTGATCGGTCGTATCGCTGATCGTGGAGCTGAATTTGTTCCTGCTCGGGAGTGGATGCGTATCTGCTTCGAGTTGCTTGACCTGTTGAAGGCCCATAAGAAGGGTATTCGTCGTGCTGCAGTCAACTCATTCGGTTACATCGCCAAGAGTTTGGGCCCTCAAGATGTCCTGTCGGTACTCCTCACAAACCTACGAGTTCAGGAACGTCAAAGTCGAGTGTGCAGCACAGTCGCCATTGCCATCGTGGCAGAAACCTGTGGTCCCTTCACATGCATTCCCGCCATCCTAAACGAATACCGCACTGCCGAGCTCAACGTCCGCACCGGTTGTCTGAAGGCGCTCTCCTTCGTCTTTGAGTACGTCGGCCCTCAATCAGCTTACTACTGCGACTCAGTGGTCACCATGCTCGAGGATGCTCTCACCGACCGCGACCTCGTCCATCGCCAGACGGCAAGCACTATAGTCAAGCATCTGGCGTTGGGCGTTGCCGGGCTGGGCTGCGAAGATTCGATGCTGCATCTCATGAACCTTGTGTGGCCTAACTGCTTCGAGACCTCGCCACATGTGATAGGCGCCGTCATGGATGCGATCGAAGCCATGCGGGTGACACTTGGTCCTGGGGTGTTGTTGAGTTACGTACTTCAAGGCCTTTTCCACCCAGCTCGTAAGGTTCGTGAGGTCTATTGGCGCATTTACAACGCCCTCTACCTCGGTGCTGCTGATGCCCTAGTACCATTCTATCCTGATCTGGGGGAATTGACGGAAGGCCAGAATGTATATGATAGGCATCCTCTGCAGGTCTTCATTTAGCTTTGCAATTACTTACACTACTTTTATTCACTCTACCTTTTTCTTCGTCATTTAATGTTGTACGACTAGTGACTATGTGCTAGTTCATTGAATCGATGGACTCTACGTTTTGATTCGTACGACTCACCCACCATCACAACTGCACTCAAATTGATGGAGTGAATTGCCGCCACCAGCGGCACACCTGCTGGCGTAATAAGCTAAAGCAATTTCTTCCTGTAACGACTCTGCCTCTTCTAGTTCAATGAGCTCTTATTTAGAATCGAGGAAATATTGATGCAAACACACTTGAGGAGCAGCATAAGAGTGGACTAGATACGAAAATAAATTTACATAAGTGTCATGAGGGACCTAGGGACGGAGAATCGGATGCAGTACAACCAAAAAAAAAGAATGCGAATATAAAATTTAAGTTTTTTCATTGAACACGAGTCTGCAAATGTAAAGGGCAGTCAGCAATGGGGTGAAGCAGGAACATGCTCATAACGAACACACGCAGGATGAAGCCCCTCAGGCTAGAGCATCTACAGATTCAGCAACGAGCGTTGAACATCGAAGAGGAGGCCCTGCATCTGGAGTACTTGCTCGAAGAATTTCGTTCTGATTTTGCTCTGAGTGATTCGGACAATGTACTCACTTGAAAGTCTGATTCGGGGTGTGGACAGCAAGGTGGTGGTGTATGATGTAGAGCCGAATCTCGGAATCTGTTTTGCGAGAAAACTAGAGAATAGTATGGAATATATGCGTCGCCAGATGGTCGAGAAATGATACAGTTCGCCGCACTGATGCGATATGGGTATTTTCGTGCTATGTAATATAAGTAACAATACCAGGTACATTTCCCTGCCGAAAGCACACTATAACACGCTTTGTAGAGAAATTTGAACGATCACTCCAAATACCCCATCTTGAAGTTGGAGTAGACTAGGTCCTCAAATGCACCAGAAGGTTATTGGATAGAGGCGCTGATAGAATAGTCAGTCTCCAGAAGTATATAAGTTAAGTTAAGTGATACATACCGGCGACATCAAGATTTAGTTTATCTTTAAGACATTCGCTTTTGAGTTTTTCCTGCATCTCTGCGGGTATGCCATTGCCATCACGGGATATCATCGCGGCAAGTACGCCGGCGACATGAGGTGTGGCCATCGATGTACCAGATATCTTGTTGGTTGCCTAGTCAAGTTTCGAGAGATATAAATTTTTGAGGACGTGATGTGGAGGCGGAGTGTGTTGTGAAATTACGCACGGTATTGCTCCCAATCCAGGCAGAGATTATGTCCACACCGGGAGCAAAAACATCTACAATGGGGCCCCAGTTGGAGAAGTAGGCGCGTTTATCCGCAATGTCAGTAGCTCCAACTGTTATTGCTTGCTCGACACGAGCGGGAGTCGTCAGTGAATGTGCGAACACTGGGATGCCATCATTGCCAGCCGCAACGACGACATGTACTCCCTTCGCAATCGCCTAAGGTGAAAACATTTAAGATCGGGATTGTTTCAAAATGGCTGCACATACCGCGATCACAGCATCATCGGTAGATTTGTCAAGACCAACTCCTCCAAGTGACATTGAGATAACTTTTTTGTCTCCTTCGGATTTATCTTTGACAGCATAGTCGATTCCAGAAATGCTGAAAATTTAGGTTCTGTATCAGGCCTTGGGACGCCAAAGAGAGAAGAGAACAACATACACGTCAGAATTGGCACCTTTCCTGATTAAAAGTCGTGAGATTAGATCCCGTTTCTGTGCATCTGAAGCTGAGAACGTACCCTTCATCGCTCAACACTTTTACAGCGATTACTTTGGCAAGTTTGGCGACACCATAGGTGCTACCCGCAACTGTGCCGCTTGAAGAAAACCCCGATGTCAGGTATTAGGAATGAGCTGACAATCGGAAGCACATACGCGCAGTGGGTACCATGTCCGTTCCCGTCCTTGTTCTCGTATCCGCCTATTGTGGTACCCCATTTGGCGCGGCCACCAAATTCGATCTGTCCTGGGATTAGGACGAAATATGCATAAGCCGAGAGAAAGCTGCGTACGTGTTCGGTGTTGATGCCAGTATCTAAACGAAAGTTAGCTTGCACCATCGTCAATTGTATAAGCTGGGCGTACTTACCGATGATGTAGACAGCAACGCCTTCGCCCGCGCTATCGGGGTAGGTGTAATTGAAATTAGTTGCACTATATATGTCAGATATCAGAGATAAATCCGACATTCTGAATTATAAGTCCATGCCTAGGGTTTTGGTTCTGGAGCGGATCATTGGAGCTTATCCTGCTAGGACCCCAAGTTGCGTTGGTTCTATACAATGAAATAAATGACC
>Ga0247737_1001407_pt1 | contig 10366 bp, 9 predicted proteins | sample UWRJL028104C2_FD_180937 | JGI IMG/M metagenome (GOLD analysis project Ga0247737, IMG submission 180937) | Plant litter microbial communities from Arlington Agricultural Research Station in Wisconsin, United States - UWRJ-L028-104C-2 | ecosystem: Environmental > Terrestrial > Plant litter >...
CGAGACATTTCCCGGATTCTTTATGCCGCCAGAAGTGGATCAGTGGTCGTTAAAGAAACCCCCGAAGTTCCAATTTATATTGTACCGGGTCTCTCTGATATTGATTTGACTGTTGGTGGTAGACAGATTTGAATGATGTGACTTTGAAGATCAGTGATAATCGTGTTAATACTGAAAAAAGTAAGAAATAGAATATACAGTATGATTTATTTATCTATTTAAAATTTTCTAATAATTTGTATAAAACCAAAAAAGAAAATTAGGTCATTCAACTTTAAATATTGGTTTATCTCTAGACTACAGCTATACAAATATGTAAAAAGCGTAATCAAAGGTCCTATGAGGTAACTAGAAATCAATCTTGAAAGCAAAGTAGGATGTAAAAGGAAGACAGAATGAATAGACAAAAATTTACAACTCAATAATCTACAACTGAGATCGAAAAGCTAGGAAAAAGGCACACATTACTGTAGAGAGTATGTATCTTCGTAAGGATAATTGAAAGGTAAGATTATTGTTGGTATATTCTCACTACGGATATCCATCGTGAGTCATGTGACCGACTCGGATCCCAGATTGGGGATACCATCAACACCCCTTTGTAGTTAATAAGAATCATCGATCACTCTACAATACAACTAGCACATACGTGATTTCACGTAGTGGTGCTACGTATTGAGAGTGAATCCACAGTTGTCTTGTAGCAAATCTAAGTAAATGTTAAGGGATCGCAAAAGTATACCATCCAAGGAATAGGACGCAGCAAACAAAGACAACGCAGCAAACAATGACAAGATTATTGAATGCGAGGCTTTTCTGAGTATTTTAAAATTCAGGATTGACAGAGATACGCTCAGGACTTTGTCAAAGCTTTTTTAAAGCGATTAGATTTGTTTAAAGAGGTGATAATCCTGGTTTTACAAGGGTTGGTACTGGTCTAAAATAAAAGTGGCAACTAGGGAATCTTTTGGTGTTTTAGGAATGTCTACAATATTAGTATAGAGTTGAATTTTGAGACAATAAACTAAGTCTATCATTGACCGGCATAGGGTTCCTGGCACTAACAAGGTCAGGCCTGCTTGAAGACAAGCCTTGGCTCCACAACTTTTTGGTTCTCCTTCGTTCAATGGAGAGAAGATGAAGCTAAAGTTACGCAAATTAGTCGAAATTAAACAAAACTAGCTGCCTCCTTGAAGCAGCTCGGTCGCTAATCTGGTAATATTGCAAGTTTGTCATATAGTGGGCACTATATATGTCCGTCCTATGAAAATGAAATACCAATCTGGCTCTCGTCATATGATATCACAATCTAATAGCTGCAATTAAGCATACTACCCGGCTATAGTAAATCAAACAGTGCTTCCGAAGGCGAAATTTGCTTTACTTACCTTCCTCTTCCCTAATGAGGTATAGAAGAACAAAAATGTTCAGGCAATCCTAATAGTAATCAATTAGATAGTATTCACCACATGATAGTGTTACAGTAATGTAGGGTCTCTTCGAACTGCCTCATCGGTCAAGCTCTAATATTAGCTGAGAAGGGATAGAGGAGGGGCGGTCCTGTGAAATGACATCCCTGGGTTTGGCTTCCCCACCGGGCATTTACAGTATTTTCTGGGTCGAAAGAAGCTTTTTTAGTTGACCTGTCAATGTATCATCCAAACCTTAATTCTGTTTCACAAGAATGCGATGCCTGTCAAACAGTATGAGGGGTTCGACGAGCTAGTCTTGACTCGTCATAGCAGGGATGGATGGACTTTTCCTTAGACGAAAAGCTCCCATTGAAGTGTTACCGCCTGGTGTTCCTTATAGAAGACAGACACTTTCGTAATATTGAAAACTATTTAGAGACTTTCATTCGAGTGCAAATGGCTTTCTATAGAATTTTTTAAAAGCATAATTACGACCAGAGACATGGCAGGCGGAAGAGCTTCAAACGCATCAAACTTGAGTATACCGATGCTTAAAAATCGACTACTTTACATCTTAAATTTGGTAAATTTTAATTTGTCTTCATTTTCATTTTAAGCCTACTAATTTCCAAGAGAAATGCAACCATTGGCCGAGTCTTCCTCAAAAATTCCTCCATAAACAACCCCCTCATTGATCCCAGGCTCCTGAAAGCCTTCCTTTGTAATATCCTTCAATCCTTCACCAGTTGGCTTCTTCAACAGACCAAAATGAAATTGTCCCCTTCCACTAAGGTCATTGGCTGTCGGCAGCGTAGCAGCCTTGAGGGCGGAGAAGCCTTGAGAATAAAATATTTGAATTGTGCTACCTTATATTAGCATCTAGTGTAGTAGATTCTTGAGTAGATGGATTTGGACTTTCTAAGACTCACTTTTGATCAAAATTGAGCAAGAGAGCATAGTTATGCCATACATTCTCTGTAAATGCCGTGTCGTGTAACGTCGTCGCATTGTTTACATTGCTCTGTATAACCAACCGTTCCCCATCCACTAAACTTTCGCCAAGAAGCGTTCCTGTCTTTACAACAAACTGATTTGTACTGAAATCAGCAGTCTCGACAAAAACAAGCTGGTATTCGTGGCTAAAATTCAGTTGGCGGGCAGAGTCACGCATAAGGGAGAAATGTAAGGTTTTAATGCCGACGGTTGAGGAATCGGAGCCATTGTTTGACTTAGGGAGAAGCTCAGCACGTCGAAAGCCAGTTTGATTATTAAAAACTGATGCATCGGAGATAGTAACACCAATGGCCGTTGCATTGATTTGGTCGAACTTCTAAAAGTTAGAAATTACAGGAAAAATGGGAGGGGAATAAGGTACCAGTGACGTAGGTACGGTTGGAAGTTCAATAAGTTGACTAAATTTGAGGCCTATAGAGCAATATTGATAAATATTACAGCCATAGATAATTAGAAGTTCTAACCTGCTCCTAGAACACTATTTGGATTGAAATCGCTAGCCGCGGTATCAAATGTAGCGAGCGATAAGCCTCTGGGAACACGGCCGTCGAATTGTACAGTGCAGGATTGGGCAAAGGAAATAGCAACCAGTGCTAAAGAAACGAAAAGATTTTTGGCAACCATTATTACTGGATTGTTTGGGAAAGCAGAGAATTTCTCGAGGAGGGCGAAGATTTTAAAGTGTTCGGATTTAGTGAAACGCCATTCAGTGGGCCATTCAGCGGGTGGGACATGGGGCGAAAGGTTAATTTTCCGCATTGACCAGATTGGTTGTGTCAAGCATTTGTATCACTAAAAGGGGGTGCCGTCTCAGAATACAGGAGGTGTATGCCTATTATAGTTAGTGCGAGCTTTTCTTATTGTGAGATAAGGAGCTATGTATCTAGTGTTGCTAGTCAGGTAGTGACCGACATTAGCAACAAAGGCTACGCAAGTGTATTGGCAAGCCCTTCCAAACCTCAATAAGACTCGTGGAACATAGACCCAAAGCTTAAATCTTGTATACGTGCTGGAAATCACAAGCCACTTATCCCACGAGAAAAAGGGACGTGGGGTAACTTTTGAGGATTCTGGTGCTTTTGGGAAGTCTTTGGACAGGCTGCAAGACAAATAATATGAAAACCATAGCTAATGATATATGAAACATTGACTATTAAAATTGTGGGTCTAAGAAATGGTTGGGTCAGCCTGATGTCTGCCAACAGTCACCAATATATTGACATTGCTATTGCTATAGCCATTCTAATCTGGCGGTATACCACAGGGATTGGTTTTCGTTTCAAAATTAATTCCAAAAAAGACAAGCATCTACGGAAGAGAATTAGTGATGGGGAAAATAACTGTGATTGGAAAGCCATGGAACGCATATTGCAGATATGATTTTATAGTGATAGAAACTATCTATTTCATTATCAGCTAGCCAGTGATCTGACGGGTCGGATATTATAGCATTTTTCTGGTGAGAATCTCTGACTGACTCCCAGCGGTTGGTAACATTTGTTTGGTAGGCAAGAAACATGTTACAATTCTCAACAAGTTAGCCTAAACGAGAGCCCAGTTCAGCAATATCATAATCCATATAATAGATTCAATGTTATAAAGTAATATATATACTATATTAAGCTAAATAGAAAGTATACTTAGCGTTTAAAAGCTATGTATATTAGTAGTTAAAAATATTTTTTAAGGATGCCCAAAGGGCGGATATGGTGAGGCGCGAATGCACTCAGATGCAAGACGAGTGCTTGGAACCAACAATGAAGCAGTGGACTCGAGACCCTGAAAATTAACCTTTCAGAATGTAAATTCGGAGCTTCGTTGAGAATATGACAGTATATTTATATACTCGTCCTGTATCCTTTCGATCTAATCCACGCACGATTTTATCAATGAATACAACATTTTGTTAGGGGTTATAGTCACAAAGAGAGGATCGGACATCTGCTGAGTCAATAAAGGTCTCGTATATAGTATAACCTAGTCTAGAGAACAAGGATCTTCAAAATGGGAAGATATCTGAAAAGTAAATGGTAGTGAGATTGGCACCCGAGGCTACAACAGACTGATAATGGTCTCCCACTGCATCTTCCCAGGACTTGAAAGAGCTATGTATATTATGTGTGCATCTCAGTCACTCTCGCATACACAGTAGTTAAAGCAAGTATATCTTTGAAAAGAAATCAATGATGCAAGTGATGCGTAGGTGCGCAGGGCGACATGTCCTAAGTACCATGCATATTTATATAAGAGTTCTTAAAGGTTCTAGTGCTTGTTAGATCACAAGAATACAACGTGACCCGACATTGGCGTAAAACTCTCTCCACTTATCCCTAGCAGCAAAGATTTTAGCAAGAACACCTGTAAGCTCACATACCAGCATGTCTGCCTGTTGCTCAGAAGCCTCTAATTTCACTGAAATCTGCATGCTTGTCAAGATTATATATCAGTGGCTCACGTAAATTTGGGTTTTGTTTGGATGTCATTTTGTTATCTCATCACCAAAGTCAAGCTAAGTATACCGCCGGCAATTCTCTGCTACATCCAATCCAGGTAAGTTAAAGCAATACATCCTATCCCAAATTACCATATAACAAAAGTCTATTTACATTCTACATCAAACCGATTGTCACATCACCTTTAACCCTTGCATAAAGATCCACCTCGACCTCTAAATCCAGCTCAATCTTGATCTTCAGCGAACTATCTGAAGCTTCTTTTGGCTGCGGGCGATCCTTTATACGAGATTCTCGAATCGCAGAAGTCCGGTAGCCTTCTGCGCGGGGACGGGTCGGCTCGCTTTGCTGCATCTGCTGCTTCTGAGGTTGGAACTGTTGAACTTGCTGTTCTAACTGTTCGGCTTGCTTAGGGTCTCTCCAGTGCGTGCTATGAGGTGCATAACGCGGTTGGGTTTCTTGTCTATTTGAAATATAAGCATGTTTGTTAATCCAGATTACATATTGCTAGACCTACGGATTCGACATAGTTCTTTAGGCTCGTGTCTTTATTGTTGTATTGAAGGCTCGTGTGTGATTATTCTAGAATAGCAGAGGATACTAAAAGTGCTGTTATCAGAAGAAAACGATGAGGAGTATTTCAAGAAAGGGAAAACTAATAGAATGTATAATTTTGTATTATACACTTCGACGGGCTAGGGGAGATGACGTTGATCACGTGCGTTGTAGAAAGAAAACAAGTTTGACATCCTGGTCGATATTGAGAGGTGGGCATTCTGTTAGATAATTAGGCATTACGCCAAGCCCCGTTGTGTTTTTATGAAATATACTTTAAACTTTATATAGCGACATAACTGTCAGAGTATATCATGTAGTCACGATGCCAAGGTTATAATTAAGGCTGAAGTTATATTCTAGGAAATCATGATTTGTAATAAATAGAATATGGGCTTCCCTAGCAGAGGTCCGAATTACAGTCGGAGAGCCTACGAAGGGGCACCGACTTGAGATTCTGTGGCATGTAGTGAATCAAGAGGTAATCGACAGGGTTGAGTAAAGTCAGTACACAAGATCAAGGTTTAAAGACGCTTAGTTTATCTAGAAGGAAGTGAAGGTATCTAAATACAGTAAAGAAAGCTGCCAGGGTTTAGCTCTAAATCACGTGATGCTAAATGTGACCCTCGGCAAGGAAAAGGAGACTCTAACGGTGGGCGGGTCAGGTGGGCTCAGCTCAGGTGAACGGTCACGGACCACTTTCTCAAGGCTTCAAGGCTGACAAAACCTCATACTTTGCATCCGTATACCTGAGATAATTAATATCACGTGTAATTTAAATTCGACTCAGACTCTAACAAGTTGACACACCTGAGCTTTTTCGCTGTTAAAGCGGCCGGTGAGAGTTCACCTCAGCTCAAGTGAACGCCCACCTGACCTGCCCACTGGACTTGAACCATGCCTGAGACATCTAGTGTCACAAACCTCACGTGCTAGTCGTCAAGTCAGCACCTCGTCACTAACCCCGTGATTTACTAGATACTCCAGCTGGCAGCCACTGGGGTCCACTTTTACTTTCTACTTCAATATAGCCTTCCTGTTTCTTGGTTGTATTTAGATCTCTAGCCTTTGAATCTTAAATTGATTCGCCTTGTACTGTGCACTACTTGCCCTGAGAATCGTGATCGTCACACAACTGGCATTATATAATTAAAGCACATATTTACAGTAAATTAATAAAAAACTCGAGGGTAGCATATTGTAACACTGTACAATAATGCCAAAGGTACTATATATGTTGGTTATATAAAAGCTTGTATTATTACTAAGATAATGCTAAGGAACATATACCCTACGTCACGTGCGCCCTTGATCCTAACACATATCAGATTAAGGAGTAAGTGGCGAGCTTGATTAAAAGAGATCATATAAGATTTTGTAACTTTATGTCAGGGATTAGTGGCGAAGAAAGCTTTTACTGCTTGGCTAAACGGGCCAAAAAGGCGTAATATTCAGTGTTGCACACCGAATGCTTTCTCTACTCTAAATATTAAGACAAGACCAAAGGCACGTGCTAGCCATATCACATGACCCTCACACTTTAAGAGTGCTATAGAGAAGCCATAGAGTAAACAAGCCAGTCTGTGCTTAAGATAAGCAAACAGAAATAAAATCAGACATATATATATATATGTATGGCTAGGAACCAATTTTTGCAACCACTTTATATATTGCACCTTTGGTCGTAAGATTTTACCGTGGTGAACACCCGATGTTCTATATACGAACATTTCCTTAACTAAATTTTGTCTCTGGATCTTATACGACTACAACAAAAACGCTTGGTTATGTTTAACTTCTTAAGTCGAGTCTTGAGACTCAGAACACCTTTTGTTGCTATTGTCCCCATAGCTATAGCTTTAATCTACAAACATTGTCCACTCTCGTCCAAAATAGCTAGCTTTCCAAATGACGACCATATCAACAAATCAATACCACCTCTCTTTTCAATAGCCGACATTCACGGTGACTATCCTCGAGCTTTAGCTGCTCTTGTTCATGCTGGGGTAGTAGATCAGCAAGGAGACTGGAATGCTGGAAATGCAACCTTTGTAAAAACTAGAAACAAGTGATGAAATAGTAGCCTAGCTAAAACGATACAGGTTCAAACCGGCGATATTGTTGATCGAGGACCTGACACGCAAAAGTTGTACAGGTGGATGAGAAAACTTACAGAGCAGGCAGCAAGTCAGGGGGGGAAGGTTGTAAAGCTTTGGGGGTATGTCGGTGAATCGCCTATTGATTTATTACATCTAATTTAGACTTCAGGAACCACGAGTTTATGAATGCTATGCATGATTGGCGATATGTTGATCCTCATGACCTAACATCATTTCCCGCACCTCATGAAAGGACGAGACTAGAGGCATTCTCACTCAATGGGTCGATAGGCTCAGATTGGATGATCGACTATGGCGTTACCTATCTTGACCCTGTTACAAAGGCCCATTTCATGCACGCCGGCCTCAATCACGAGCATTCAGTAAGTTACAATGAATCTCTAGGAGTTGGATTCATGGAGAACCTCCTACTTGGGCACCGAGAAAGCAAGTATTGGTCCCCTAAGGAACATGGATTTTGGACGAATTCAGGGCCAATGTGGTATCGGGGATATGCTCTACTCCCCGAAAAAGAAGCATGTGAAGAAGCATCGAAGGTGATGAAAGATTTGAACGCTGATTTCCTTGTTATGGGCCATACCCCTTCATTTGAGCACGCCGTCGTTCGTTGTGGCGGACGGGTTCTTCTGATTGATACTGGACTTAGCACGGCTTATGGTGGGAGACCCGTTGTACTACAAATGAGAAAGAAGAAAACGGGTGACATTGAAGTTAGATTTCATTACGACGATACGAAGGATATACACATGATTGACGTTCTTCCTCCAATTAATAATGGACTTGTTTAAGAGGGGTAAGGCAATAAAATTAGGTCATGTACAGTAAAGTAATTTGATTATAGAATGCACTTTGTTTTAATTTGTATATACCCGAAAAAGAAGAAATGGCGGCATTTTAAAGCTAAAAGAATAATGTCAAACTAATAGATCTAAGCAATATATTTATTAATCTTGAATAAGGGCTTATACTACCACGAAAGTATTATATTTAGCTAGATAAAGTGTAAATCAAAGCAGAGACCATCTGATACAAAGCTTATAGCAGCGAAGGATAACATTAGCCAGACTAGGTACGTGGCAGGCAACATGATAAATACCAGGACTAATAAGTGTGACAGAATAAGTTGGATCTAAGATAATATATATATATATATATACAATTCATGTAACTATATTGTATTTTCATAAAAACAAAGAAAACTGTGCAGCAGTTTAATAACCGCAGAACACCCGCTCTAACAAGCATCTGGTATAAAATATACCTAATTACATCTGGCCTAATATTACCATATCAACAAATTAATCGCTTGCCCTTCCGGCCTTCTCAGATTCAGGCTAGACTTGTCAGAATTGACTAGGCTTTAATAAGCGAATATGTTAGAGAGTCGATTCTTTTAGTGGTTAGTATTGACTAGTAAAATTACAATATGAAGATATTGTCTTTAATACCCCAGGAATCGTCATGTGACTACGAATAATGACAAGAACAGATAAATTCCAGATTGTTTAATATATTATTTACTAAAGTTCCACTGATAAGCTGTGTTATACCTAAATATTAACCAATATACTATACTGAGCTGGATAGTTTTGGGGTGATGTTCCAGAGGCTTTGCCATGTACCGAGATCGAGGTGCAATTTTTTCTTGTCATCTAATCTGGTTGATCTTACTGGAGTATCATCACGGTAGCTTTTCTGTAGTACAAGGAAATATTAAGTTGATAGGGCCCGAGTACTGTTTATTAAGCATGATACATTTGCCGCCGTATGATTGCAATTAGTCCGATGTTAGATACTAAAGATAGATTGATACTTAGTCAAAAATTGTGAAAAGAGGGATCATAGATTTAGAAACATTCTTTGATTATTATCTAACATCTTCCCATGTGGTGGTCTTCCTTAGGAGAGCGACTTCCGTACCCCCTTCCTCTTGGCAGCGCTCTTTCCATTACACCAGGCAACTTTACCAGTCACACAGCCAACAGGATATATGTCAAACTGAGACTCGGCTCTAATCCAGATAGCCAAGATGTTGAATCTGAGTTATTGATTCCAGGGTTTAGAGTCTGAGGACCCACCGATTAGGCCTACCCAAACTAGTTTTGTATAACGAATATCGGCGCAGGAACCGTATTAAAAGAAAGTGATAAAGCAACGCTGCATGTTGTGCAGGTGCTGCAAGAAAGCGCAGCCTCGTATACTGTGAGATCAAATTTTTCAACTCCTATTAGAACTTCCGAGGCTTTTAGCTGATGAAGAAACTACAGTGTGTTGATATCGTTATCTCAACACTCGCAGCTGTAGCAGATGTTACCGCGGTGAGCTGTGCTAATAGCACTAACATTCTTTTCCCAGACCCAAGCTCACCGTAAAGCTCGTCCAGCACGCCGAGCACGCCGAACACGTCAACTGGGCCACAGAGTTTTGATAAGTCAAAGACGAGCATAAGAGGACTTTCGTTATCTTCTTCTACATCCAAGGTTTCAACAGGCTGTAGCCAGGCGACAGGCGTGTGCCATAGTGGAAATGGAGGGAAGAAGAAAGATGCTGATATCAATTTACGAGAGAGGATAGGCTGGCGAATTGGTGGGCTGCTTCTAGGGGCTATAGGTATTTAGTTAGAGAATTGGTCTTGCTGCTGTATCATCATCTGCGCCACCTAAATCCATATCCTTATAAACCATGTTGGAGTATTTAATAGACTCTTGCAAGACTATCGACTTCTTATTTAGGAATATAATAGTGGCAAGTAAATATGTAGATATTTTTCTGGTTATAATCGTCATTTTTATTACCCGTTTAATAAATCAGA
>Ga0247737_1001408_pt1 | contig 10363 bp, 10 predicted proteins | sample UWRJL028104C2_FD_180937 | JGI IMG/M metagenome (GOLD analysis project Ga0247737, IMG submission 180937) | Plant litter microbial communities from Arlington Agricultural Research Station in Wisconsin, United States - UWRJ-L028-104C-2 | ecosystem: Environmental > Terrestrial > Plant litter >...
CACAACCGTTCGAGCCGAGTAGAGATCGAGTAGGCGCAGCCGTATCGAGAGCTCGTATCGAGGTACAGGTGGAGCGCGTGACGCTTGTCCCTCGATACTCCGTCTCGACAAGCTCGACGGCTACTCGGGACGAAACGGATCAGGTTCTACGCACACGATGATCTACCGAACAGCCGCGCCCTGGCCCATGATCGCCGCCGTCTCGATCGTATCGAGCGCCTGGCGCGCGCCGATGTAGCGCCGCGCCGCGGTCGTCCAGCGCTCGGCGCTCGCGGCGCCAGGCATGCGCGCCACTTCGGCCAAGGCCGCCTCGACATGGCCGGCCTCGAGTGTACGCCGCGCCCGGGTGAGCCGGTCGGCGGGCAGCGGAGACGGTGTATCGGCTCGGTGCAACACGATCAGATTACCCAGTTCTCGACGCAGGCTTGCGAGCCAGCCATCGCGGGCGGCCCCGGTCTTGAGATCGGACGAAATCGCGTCGAGCCCGACACGCAGATCCTCGATCGTCACGGGTTGTTGGGCGGCCTGGATGATCGTGCCGGTCGCCTGGGGCTGGATCGGGCCGAAACGGTCGCGCAGTTGCTGCTCGATATAGCCCAGCGGCAGGCCGCGATCGATCTGGCGCCGTGCGGCAAAGGCAATCATCAGGCCTTCGGCGCGAGTGGCATAGCCGGAGGCAGCGCGCGCCTGGCCGCCGACGCTCGCGGTACGCGTTTCCAGATCGGACAGGCGCGCTGCCAGCTCCGTTTCGCGGTTCGACAGGGCATCGAGGTCGATCGCCGGTGGCGCTGCGGTGCCGCTGCCGGGCACGATCACGACAGGCGTTCGCGCGCCGTCGGCGGTGGAGGCGATCGGCAAAGTAACGGTCGCAACCGGTTTCTGGCCGAACCATTGCGGAAAGGCGTATAGCCCCAGCGCCATCGCGCCCAGGCCGGCGACGAAGGCGATTGCCCCCAGGATCGCGGCGGTGCGCCAGCCGAGCTTGCGGGGGGGAGCCGTCGTCGGCAGATCGTCGCTCATGCCGCCTTATCCCCGCGCAGGCTCACCCGGTCAATCGCGCGTGCGCCGCCCTCTCGATCGCGGCCTCGATCAGCGCTTTGTCGTTGGGCAGCGCGGCCGTGGCGATCCACGCCCAGCCAGTCCCCGACGCTTCTGCGACCGCGGGGCTGAACGCGGCGATGCCGATGGAGGATCGCGACAGGCCATGCTCGTCGGCCAGCGCGCCCAGGCGGATCGCGGCACGGGCTGAATGCATCAGCGCGACCGATCCTTTCAGGGTAGCGAGCGCCTCTGGCGTCACTGGCAGAGGCTCGCTGGCATAGACGGCTATGGCCTGGGCGATCGCGCCGCCCGGTTCGATCGAGCGCTCGCGTCCGCCGAGATGGAGGATGCGGGTAAAGCGGTGCTCGCGCGACAGCAGCGAGGACGCGTCCGATCTGCCTGTCGCCATGACGTCAAATCCCGCGGCGCGACTGGCCTCCGCCGTGCGCGCGCCGACCGCCAACACCGGCAGGTGTCGCAACGTCTCGCTTTCCGGCCCGGCAAAGCGGACGGCATTGGCGCTGGTCAGCAAAAGGGCGTCGAACCCGGCGGGATCCGGTGCCGTCCAGCCAAGCGCGCGAATCTCGAACAGGGGCAGCCGGATCGCGCGCAGGCCAAGCGCTTCGATCCGTCCTGTGGTCGCGGCGTTGCCCGGTTCCGGGCGCAGCACCGCGAAGGCTGGCGTCATGCCGCGAACAACCGCCGCACCGCCGGCGGCGCCCGGTCGAGCAGGTCCCACGCCAGTTGTTCGGCACTGATGTCGTCGATCGACTCCGTCGTCTCTCCCGAAATATGAGCGCTACCGTCCTCGGCCAGCAGTTCCGCGCGGATCCTCATCCGATCGCCATGGATCGTCGCCAGCGCCGCCACCGGCGAATGGCAATCCGCCTTCAGCGCGGCGAGCAATGCGCGCTCCGCCAGCACGCAGCGATGCGTATCGACATGGTCAATCCCTGCCAGCCAGCCGAGCAGCCGCTCGTCATCGGCCCGCGTTTCGATCCCCACCGCGCCCTGGGCTGGCGCTGGCAGCATGACGTCATTGTCGATTGCCGCGCCGATGTCCGGACGTCCCAGCCGGTCGAGCCCCGCCGCGGCAAGCAGGGTGGCATCGACGTCGCCCGCGGCCAGCTTGGCGAGGCGCGTATCGACATTGCCGCGGAACAGCACGGTCGCCAGGTCCGGCCGGATCCGCTTGAGCTGCGCGCTCCGTCGCGGTGAGCTCGTCCCGATCACCGCGCCCTGCCGCAACGCCGCGATGCTGTCCGCCCCGATCAGCCGATCGCGGACATCGGCGCGCGGCAACATTGCCGCGATGCGGATCGCGGCCGGCCGGATCGTCTCGACATCCTTCATCGAATGCACCGCAAAATCGATCTCGCCGTCCAGCAAGGCGCGATCGAGCTCCTTGGTCCACAGCGCCTTGCCGCCGATCTCGGCCAATGCCCGGTCCTGCACCTTGTCGCCGGTGGTCTTGATCGGCACGATCTCGACCGATCCGTCCACCCAGCCCTGAAAGGCGCATAGTGCATCGCGCACCATGCCGGCCTGCGCGAGCGCAAGCGGCGAACCACGGGTGCCGAGGCGAAGGCGGGGATTGGACAAGATGCAACTCCGTTCGGGGCCGGGTGGCCCTTTCCGACTGGCCTAGAAGAAAGCACCGCCCTTCGACAAGCTCGGGCCGACCGGTTAGGGAGGCGCGATGGCACTCATCCTCGGCCTCGAATCGAGCTGCGACGAAACCGCCGCCGCTCTGGTGACCAGCGACCGGCGCGTCCTCGCACACCGCCTGCTCGGGCAGGAAGCGGAACATCGCCCTTATGGCGGCGTCGTGCCGGAGATCGCGGCACGCGCTCATGTCGAGGCGCTGATCCCCCTGGTGGAAGGCGCGCTGGCCGATGCCGGGGTGACCCTGGCGGATGTCGACGCGATCGCCGCGACCGCCGGGCCCGGGCTGATCGGTGGCGTCATGGTGGGGCTCGTCACTGGCAAGGCGCTGGCGCATGCGGTCGGCAAGCCGCTGGTCGCCGTCAACCATCTGGAAGGGCATGCGCTCTCCCCGCGCCTGTCGGATCCCGATCTCGATTTCCCCTATCTGCTGCTGCTCGTCTCGGGCGGGCATTGCCAGCTGCTGCTGGTCGAGGGCGTCGGGGCCTATCGTCGCCTCGCCACCACGATCGACGACGCGGCGGGCGAAGCCTTCGACAAGACCGCCAAGCTGCTTGGCCTGGGTTTTCCCGGCGGCCCCGCTGTCGAGCGCGCTGCCGAACTTGGCGATCCGACCGCAGTGCCGCTGCCGCGCCCGCTGAAAGGCTCGCCCGAACCGCATTTCTCCTTCGCCGGCCTGAAGAGCGCCGTCGCCCGCGCCCGCGATGCCGGCACCTGGAGCGCAGAGGATATCGCCGCGTCCTTCCAGGCTGCCGTGGTCGATTGCCTGATCGATCGCACGACGCGGGCGCTGGGACGGGGTGACGGCGTGACGTCACTCGTGGTGGCGGGCGGTGTGGCCGCGAACCGGGCGGTCCGCACCGCGATGCAGGGCCTGGCGACCGCCAACGGCCTGCGCTTCGTCGCGCCGCCGCTTTGGCTCTGTACCGATAATGCCGCGATGATCGCCTGGGCCGGGGCGGAGCGCTTCGCTGCCGGCCTCACCGATCCGCTCGACGTGGCGGCGCGCCCGCGCTGGCCGCTCGACCCGGGGGCGGAGGCAGTGCGCGGTGCTGGAGTGAAGGCATGAAGATCGGAGTCGTCGGTGGTGGTGCCTGGGGCACGGCGCTCGCCAGCGTCGCGGCGCGCGAGGGTGATCCCGTCCTGCTCTGGGCGCGCGAGCCTGAAGTGGTCGAAGCCGTCAACGCCACGCATCGCAACCCGCTGTTCCTGCCGGACATCGCCCTGCCGGCATCGATTCAGGCGACCGGGTCGCTTGACGCCGTCTCGGCCTGCGACGCGCTGCTGATCGTCGTCCCGGCCCAGCATATCCGCAGCATCCTGAGCGCAATGCCGATCGGCGCCGCGCCGCTGGTGCTCTGCGCCAAGGGCATCGAGGCCGGATCGCGCCTGCTGGTCGGCGAAGTCGCCCGCGCCGTCCATCCCGACGCGCCGATCGCGGTCATCTCGGGCCCGACCTTCGCCTTCGAAGTCGCGCAGGGCAAGCCGACTGCCGTCACGCTTGCCTGCGACAGCGAGGATCTGGGCGCGCGCCTGGCCAATCGTCTCGCCGGTCCGACCTTCCGCCCCTACTTCTCGTCTGACGTCATCGGCGCGGAGATCGGCGGCGCGGTCAAGAACGTGCTCGCCATCGCCTGCGGCGTGGTGGAGGGTGCTGGGCTCGGCCAGAATGCCCGCGCCGCGCTGATCGCGCGCGGCTTCGCCGAGATGACGCGCTTCGGTCTGGCGCGGGGCGCCCGAGCGGAGACGCTGGCGGGCCTGTCGGGGCTGGGCGATCTCGTGCTCACCTGCTCCTCGACCAGTTCGCGCAACTTCTCGCTCGGCATGGGGCTCGGCCAGGGCAAGTCGGCGCGCGACCTGATGGCGGATCGCCGCACTGTCGCCGAGGGCGCTTTCACCGCCCCGGTCCTGCGCGAGGCGGCGGCCGATGTCGGTGCCGACATGCCCGTTACCGAGGCAGTCTGTGCATTGCTCGAAGGCGCCGATGTGCGGGAAGTCGTCGGCGCGCTGCTGGCGCGGCCGCTCACCCGGGAGGATCAGTGATGCGCTGGGCCGCCCTGCTCAAGGGCATCAACATCGGCGGCAAGAAGATCCCGATGACCGAGCTCAAGGCCCTGGTCGAGAAACTGGGCCACACTGACGTCAAGACGCTGCTCGCCTCCGGCAATGTCGTCTTCACCGCCACCGAGACCGACGGCGCAAAGCTGGAAACCGCGCTGGAAGAAGCGCTCGCCGCCTGGGGCCTCAAGACCGACGTGGTCGTGCGCAACCTGAAGGAACTGGAAGCGGTCATCGCCGCAAATCCCTTTCCCGGTGCCGCGTCGGATCATCCCAACCACTTGCTGGTCGCCTTCCACCGCGATCCGGTGCCCGACGGGCTGATCGAAAAAATCCCCGCCATCTATGACGGCCCCGAACTCCTCAAGGCAATCGACCGCGAACTCTTCATCGATTTCCCGGAGGATGTCGGCCACTCGAAGCTGCTGCCGGCGATGGCCAAGGTGAAATTTCCCAAACTCGCCACGATGCGTAACTGGAACACCGTCCGGAAGCTGCGGGATTTGCTAGTCTGAACTCCCGCCGTTTGTTGTGATCTCACCCTTCCGTTCGTGCTGAGTAGGGATCGAGTAGGCGAAGCCGTATCGAGAGCCCGTATCGAAGCACCTTGGCGCGTGGTACGCTTGTCCTTCGATACGCCATTTCGACAAGCTCAATGGCTACTCAGAACGAACGGTGGTTGGTCGGACTGCCGATCACCGCGCTAGGCCGATCGACAATCAGGCAAAATCTCGATCCAGCGTCAAAAATCAACCGCGATTCCCTTCAGCGTCCAGTCGCCATATCGCGTCGGATCCAGCCCGAGCGGGTCGTTTTCCGTATCGGGCGCAGGTTTGGGGTCGGGTTTCGGCACCGGCGGGCTCTTGGAAAGATAGGCTGGCGGCTTCACATGTGGCGGGCGGCGGCCCATGGCGGTTCATCCCGGATGCTGCTCGCCACTCCATCCACCCGTCACGACACGAGTTCAAGCGATTTGACCCGACCTCCACGCCAATCCGCCGACCGCCCCGCCGATCCGCCCGGCGTGCCCGCCCGCCGCGCCGCGCTGAAGCTGCTCGACGCGGTGCTCCGCCAGGGCCTTCCGCTTGAGGCGGCGCTCGACCGCGCGACTCAGGGCATCGATCGCAGCGACGATCGCGCGCTTGCGCATGCCATCGCCGCCGAGACGCTGCGCCGCCTGCCCGATCTCGATCTGCTGATCGACTCGGCGACGCGCAGCCGCCTGCCGGATGACGCCAAGGCACGATTCGCGCTCCGAATCGCTCTGGTCCAGGCGCTGGCGCTCGGCACACCGCCGCATGCAGCTATCTCGACCGTACTCCCGCTGGTCGATGGCGGTCCGCGCAAGCTCGTCCACGGTGTCTTCGGCACCCTGATGCGCGGCAACGCCACCCTCGCCGAATTCCCGACTCTGCCCGAGGATGTCGAGGCGCGCTGGCAGAATGCCTGGGGCGAGGATCAGGTCGCGGCGGCCGAACGCGCCATTGCCGTGCCCCCGCCGCTCGATCTCAGCCTGGCCGATCCGGCCGCCACCGGGACATTGGCCGAAGAGGTCGGCGGCACCTCGCTACTGCCCGGCCATATCCGCCTCGCCAGCACCAATGTCCGGGAGCTTCCGGGTTTCGAGGAGGGCGGCTGGTGGGTCCAGGATATCGCCGCGTCGCTCCCCGCCCGGCTGATCGGCAAGGGAAGCGGCATCGCGCTCGATCTCTGCGCCGCCCCCGGCGGCAAGACCATGCAACTCACCAGCAACGGCTGGAGCGTCACCGCGATCGATTCGTCGGAAAGTCGTCTGGCGCGACTTCGCGAGAATCTCGAGCGGACGCATCTCGATGCGACGGTCATCGCGGCCGACCTGCTCAAATGGTCGCCCGATGCGCCGGCCGATGCCGTGCTGCTGGATGCGCCGTGCAGCGCGACCGGGATTTTCCGCCGTCATCCCGACGTGCTCCACCGCGTGAACACCCGGGTGATCGCGGAGATGGCGCGCGTGCAGGCGCAACTTCTCGCCCGCGCCGCCAAATGGGTGAAGCCGGGCGGCATCCTGGTCTATGCCACCTGCTCGCTCGAACGCGCCGAGGGCGAGGAACAGCTCATGGCGTTCCTCGCCGCACAGCCCGACTTCGCGATCGATCCGGTGCGCGACGAGGAATTGCCAAGGGGCATCGCGCCGCATCAGCGCGGCTGGGTCCGGACCTTGCCCGGCATGCTCGCGGACGAAGGCGGGCTGGACGGCTTCTTCATCGCCAGATTGCGTCGCGCCGCCTGAGTAGCTTGCCGCGCGAATCACGCGTGCTAGAGGACGTGGTCATGCAACAGCCTGTCCGTATCGCCCCTTCGATCCTCTCCGCCGATTTCGCGCGTCTTGGCGAGGAGGTGCGCGCGATCGACGCGGCCGGCGCCGACTGGATTCATGTCGATGTGATGGATGGCCATTTCGTGCCGAACATCACGATCGGCCCGGCCGTGGTGAAGGCGCTTCGCCCGCACACCACCAAGCCGCTCGACGTGCATCTCATGATCGCGCCGGTCGATGCCTTTCTCGATCAGTTCGCCGAGGCAGGCGCCGATATCATCAGCCTCCATGTCGAGGCCGGGCCGCATACCCACCGCAGCCTCCAGCACATCCGCAAGCTGGGCAAGCGCGCCGGCGTCGTGCTGACGCCGCAGACCCCGGCCAAGGCGCTCGACTATCTGCTCGAGGAAGTCGATCTGGTGCTGGTGATGAGCGTCAATCCCGGTTTCGGCGGCCAGGGCTTTATCCGCAGCGCGCTGCGCAAGATCGAAAGCGTGCGCAAGATGATCGACAAGGCGGGGCTCAGCGTCGATCTCGAGGTCGATGGCGGCATCGACGCGGTGACCGCGCCCGAAGCCATTGCCGCGGGCGCCGACGTGCTGGTCGCGGGTACCGCGACTTTCCGCGGCGGACCTTCGGCTTATGCCTCCAACATCCTTGCCCTGAGAGGCGGGTGACCGATAGCGGTCGCGATTCCGGCGCCGACGGCATCGAAGAAGGCAAGCGGTTGATTCGATTGGGGGGCGACAAGGGGCTGTCGCTGGCCGAGCGTCTCACCGAACATTTCCACCGCTTGACCTGGAGGACGCCGATCCACGGGATGCGGTTGAAGGGGCGTCATCCGCTGAAGCTGATCGCGGTTCCCGACGACCCCTTTGCCGGCGATGCGCGTCGTGGCCATGCGTTGCTTGGCGGCAAGCTCAGCCTGCGCGGCGAAACCCGCGCGATCGCCGACCTCAATCTCGCCAAACCGGATTTCTCGCGGGCGTTCGGCGATTATCTCCACAGCTTCCTGTGGTTGCGCGATCTCTCGACCGTGGCGACTCGCAGCCAGGCCACCCCGGTCGCCGAGGATCTGATGCGCCGCTGGCTCGCCGCGCATGCCGATACCGTCAGCGAACCCGCCTGGCGTGCCGATCTGTGGGGCCGCCGCATCCTGCTCTGGACCGCGCATGCCCCATTGATCCTGTCGAGCACCGACCTGGTCTATCGCAGCCTCGTGCTCAACACGCTCGCGCGCGGCGCCCGCCATATCGATCGCGGCGCGGACAAGCTGCCGCCCGGCGCGCCGCGCGTCGCCGCGCTGTGCGGCGTGGTCGCTGCCGGCTTGCTGATCCCGGGCGGCGATGCACGGCGCGGCGCGACCGAATCGGCTCTGGCCAAGGCGCTGTCGGTGTCGGTGTTCGAAGATGGCGGCAGCGTCGCGCGCTCGCCCATGGCGCAACTCGACATCATCATGCTGCTGACCAGCCTGAAGCATGTCTACGCCGTCCGCCGGCTGGTCGAGCCGCCTCAGGTTGCCGCGGTGCTGGCGCGCATGGTGCCCGCGCTGCTCGGCGTATGTCACGGAGATCGCGGGCTTTCCAGCTGGCAAGGTGGTGGGCCCGTGTCCAGCGAAACCCTCACCCCGATCATCGCCGCGACCGGCATTCGCGCTCGCCCACTCCGCCAGGCACGCGACTGGGGGTATCAGCGCCTCAGCGCCGGCGCCGCGGTGCTGATCATGGATGCGGCACCTCCGCCGATCGCCCGGCTGGTCGAGGGCGGCTGTGCTTCGACCCTTGCCTTCGAACTGTCCGATGGACCGCACCGCCTCATCGTCAATTGCGGCGGCGCCCGCGCCGCCGTCGCGCAGCTGCCCGCCGCGCTCGCCGACGGCCTCAGGACCACGGCGGCGCATTCGACCTTGATCGTCAGCGACAGCAATTCGACTGCCATTCACGTCGACGGCACGCTCGGCCGCGGCGTCGCCGAGGTCGAGCTGGCGCGGCAGGAAAGCGAGACGTCGAGCCGGATCGAGGCAAGCCATGATGGCTATGCCAGGCGCTACGGCTTCATTCATCGCCGCCAGCTCGTCCTGTCGGGCGACGGGCGCGAGGTGCGCGGCGAGGATATGCTGTTGCCGGGGAGCAAGAAACGCAAGCTTGCCGCCACCGCCTTCGCGATCCGTTTCCATCTCGGCCAGGGCATCTCGGTCTCGCCCACCGCCGACGGCATGGCCGCCCTGCTGCGCCTGCCGGGCGGGGTGCTTTGGCAGTTCCGTTGCCGCGGCGGAACGCTGGCGATCGAGGACAGCCTGTGGATCGACAGCGACGGTCGCCCGCAGCCGACACACCAGCTTGTCGTCTCGGGAGAATCGCCCGCGGGCGGGGCAAGCGTCAGCTGGGCCTTGAAGCGCGCGACCTGAGGCGGCAGAGGGGCGCGCATCCCTCACCCCCGGAGTGCCCATGACCGCCATCACCATCCGCCGTGCCCTGTTGTCGGTGTCGGACAAGACCGGCATCGTCGATCTCGGCCGCGCGCTTGCCCGCCATAGCGTTGAGCTGGTCTCGACCGGTGGCACTGCCGCCGCGTTGCGTGAGGCGGGTCTCGACGTCCGTGACATTTCCGACCTGACTGGATTCCCCGAGATGATGGACGGCCGGGTGAAGACGCTTCATCCAAAAGTCCATGGCGGCCTGCTCGCCGTGCGCGACGATGCGGCGCATGTCGCGTCGATGGAGGAGCACGGCATCGGCGCGATCGATCTGGTGGTGGTAAATCTGTATCCGTTCGCCCAGACGGTCGCAAAGGGTGCGGATCGGCCGGACATCATCGAGAATATCGATATCGGCGGGCCGTCGATGGTGCGCTCGGCGGCGAAGAACCACGCCTTCGTCGCGATCGTCACCGATCCCACCGACTACGACGCGCTGATCGCCGAGATGGATGCAGGCGCCGGCGCGACCACCCTGGAACTGCGCAAGCGCCTCGCGGCGCGCGCCTTTGCCGCGACTGCAGCCTATGACGGCATGATCGCGAGCTGGTTCGGCTTCGCCGACCAGGGCGAGGCCTTCCCCGAAACCCTGCCGATCACGCTGAAGCGCGGCGCGGCTCTCCGCTATGGCGAGAACCCGCATCAGTCCGCCGCCTTCTACACTGCCACCGGTCCAGCCGCGCGCGGCGTCGGCCAGGCGCGCCAAGTGCAGGGCAAGGAACTCAGCTACAACAACTATAACGACGCCGATGCCGCGCTTGAGCTGGTCAGCGAATTCCGTGACGCCGCGCCGACCGTGGTCATCGTCAAGCACGCCAACCCTTGCG
>Ga0247737_1001409_pt1 | contig 10362 bp, 7 predicted proteins | sample UWRJL028104C2_FD_180937 | JGI IMG/M metagenome (GOLD analysis project Ga0247737, IMG submission 180937) | Plant litter microbial communities from Arlington Agricultural Research Station in Wisconsin, United States - UWRJ-L028-104C-2 | ecosystem: Environmental > Terrestrial > Plant litter >...
GTCGTCGCCGCGGGTCGTGGCCAGGGCGCGCACGGTCAGCGGGATCAGGTACGACGCGTTCGGCCGGCCCCGATTCGGGACGGGGGTGAGGTAGGGCGCGTCAGTCTCCACCATGATCTGTTCGGCGGGGGTGAGCGCCGCCGCCTCGCGCAGGTTACCCGCGTTGGCGAAGGTGACCGTCCCGGCGAAGCTGAGGAAGAAGCCACGGCGGACGCATTCGGTCGCGAAGACGGCGTCGCCCGAGAAGCAGTGCATCACGACCGTCTGGGGCGCACCCTCGTCGTCCAGCACGCGCAGCACGTCCTCGTGGGCCTCCCGGTCGTGGATGATCAGCGCCTTGCCGTAACGCTTGGCGATCGCGATGTGCGCCCGGAAGCTCGCCTCCTGCGCCGCGCGGCCGTCCTCCCCCGTACGGAAGGTGTCGAGGCCGGTCTCCCCGATGCCGCGCACCCGGGACTGCGCCGCGAGCGCCTCGATGACGCGCAGCGACTCGTCCAGGTCGGACAGCCGAGGGGCCTCGTTCGGGTGCAGCGCGACCGCGGCCAGCACCGACGGGTGGCGGGCGGCCAGCTCGGCACCCCAGCGGGACGACGCCTCGTCTACCCCGACCTGCACGATCCGGTCCACCCCGGCCTTCGCCGCGGCGGTGATCAGGGCCTCGACCGGGTCGGCGTTCTCGCCCCCGGGGACACCGGCCTCCTCGATGGTCAGGTCCAGGTGGGTGTGGCTGTCGAAGACGTCGACGGCGAGCGGTTCGGGCGGCGCGGGGAACTCGCCGGCTCGCCGGGCGGCCTTGTCCCGGCGGGACTGCGATGGTGACGATGGCATGTGAGACATTCTGCACTTCGACCTGGTGGTCACCGTTTGTTCACCGGACATCCAGGTCCCGAATACGTTCCGCTCCGTGACTGTGACCGGCGAGGGCAATGCCATCGGCACGGATTCCCTCGAGCCAGCGCTCTCCGCACCGCTGCGGCGCGACCTCGGCTGGGCGCAGGTGCTGCGGATGAGTCAGTCGGCCGACCATCGCGACGACCCACTGCTGCGGCAGATCCGGGACACGGCCGCGGTGCTCCGCGGCACGCGAATGATCAAGGTGCTCTCGGCCGAGCAGGTCGCCGGGCATCTGGGCGGCTGGCATCCGTACGGCTTCTGCTATCGCGCCTGTGACATCGCCCACCTGCACGAGCCGCGCGACCTGACGATGCTCGGCACCGACGGCGTGGAGCACAGCGAGATGGCGTTCGCGCTGCGCTGGCGGGCCGTCGACCCGCTCGACTACGAGGTGCCGGGCAGTCCGGGGCAGCCGGGCCTGGCGACGCTGCAGGCCCACAACCGGGTCGGCGCGATGATCCTCGGCACCGGGTTCACGCCCAGCAACGAAGACCTCGTCCCGGAGTACATCACCGCGGGCTTCGCCGACCTGCCCATGCCGGCCAACGCGCAAATCGTGGCCTACGTGCCCGGCGGCGAGGCCCGGTGGCGCGAGGTGCCGTGCTGGGTGCTGCAGCGGGACGAGACGTGGGCGCGGTTGCGCCTCGTCCGCCCGGACAACGACTCCCTGGCCGCCACCAGGGCGCGCTGCTACGAGCGCGGCGTCTACGAGTCCTGGGCCCCGGTCGGCGAGCTCCTGGACCACCACATCGCCGACATCCCGTACGCGCTCTGACCGGAGACGCCGAGGCCGGCGCCACCCCCCGCCAGGGGTGACGCCGGCCTCGGGGCTACCAGTCAGCTCAGCTGATGGTGCGCTCGTACATGATCTCCTTGTTGAGCAGCCCGGCCCAGTCCATGGCCGCGACGTCGACGAGGAGACGACCCTTCGGCGTGCTGCCCTTGAAGCCGAGCGCGAACTTGCCCTTGCTCGCCTTCACCGGGCTGAGGCAGCGGTTGATGTCGGTGTTCGCGGTGATCGTGAGCCACTTCTTCGACTTGCTCGAGTAGCAGACCACCGAGCCGTTGCTCTTGTCGACCACGGCGATCACGAACATCTCCTTGATGCCGGACCCCTTGTCGGTCGCGGTGCCCCGGATCGCCTTCCACGACGAGGCCTTGTTCGGCTTCTTCGGGAGGGTGAGCTTGACGACCGGACGCGAGGTGTCCTTCACCAGCAGGACCTTGCCCACGGTCAGCGGGGTGGCCGCGCCGTACTTGTTGGACACGTAGGCCTTGAGGACCTTCACGCCCGGGGTGACGAGGTAGTTGTTCGGGGTGACGAAGTAGTACCGCGTAACCTTCTGCTTCTTGACCGGCAGAACCGACGCGCGTCCGTCACCCCAGGCGACCGTAAGCTTGGTGGCGCCGGCCGGCACCTGGGTGATCTCCCAGACGAACTTCTGACCGGGGTAGACCGCCGTCCGGCTCAGCTTGAACTTGAGCGCCGGGACGGAGACGGTCGGGCCGCCCGACTTGACCACGCGCTTGTTGCCCTCGGCGTCGGTCAGCGTCAGCGTGATCGGCTTCTTCCCGGACGACTTGTAGGTGTGGGCGACGGTCGTCGCGGCCGGGTTCACCGACGAACTGGTGCCGTCACCCCAAGTGACCACGCGCTTGATCTGCGCGGGCGTGCTCACGTTGTCCTTGATACCGGCCAGGGTCAGCGTGACCGACTGGCCCGTCCAGATGGCCCACCGGTTCGGGGTGAAGGTGCCCGAGGGCGCGGTCTTGTCCGCCGACGGCGGCGTGGTGGTGGGTGGCGCGGAGGTCGGCGCCGTCGTGGCGGGCGGCGCTGTGGTGGTGGGCGGGGCCGAGGTCGGCGCCGTCGTCGGATCGTCGGTCGGCGCCGTCGTGGGCTCCGTCGTCGGGTCCGTGGGGTCCGTCGTCGGCTCCGTGGTGGGATCCGTCGTCGGGTCCGTCGTCGGCTCCGACGTGCCCGTCGACTCGGTCACTTCTGGCGTCGGCGTCGGGTCGGCGAACGCCGGGCCGGTGAAGAGACCACCGCCGGCCAGGAACGCACCGCTGACGACGGCCGCGAGCAGCGGACGCGAGAGGCGAGAGTTCAAGATAAATACTCCTTCGAGGGGATCGAACCGCACGAAGGGGATGTGCTGGAAGCGGCTCGCGACAGGACGGAGCCGTTTCGATGCAACGCTTGCGTTCCCCCGTGACGCGCAGACGTTACCGATCTTCCATCTATCGATCAATCCCATAAAAGAACGAGGCCCGAACGCACCTTTCGGGCGACCGGGCCTCGCGGGGGGAGAAATTGGGTCAGCCGGCCAGGCGAGCCAGCTCCTCCTCGATGACCGAGGGCTCGAGCTTGCGGAAAACGGGCTTCGGAGCGGCCAGCGGGGTGCCGGCGACCAACGGGACCGACTCCCAGCGCGCGCCGACGGTGTAATCGCCGGTGAGCACGGGGTAGGACGGCCCGCCGTCGAGGTCGTCGACCTCCTCGATGCGCGGCATCGGCGCATGCACGCCCTCGCCGCCGAGCAGCTCGAACACCTTCTGCGCGGAGTGCGGCAGGAAGGGCGTCAGCAGCGTGTTGGCGTCGCTGACGGCCTGCAGCGCGACCGCGAGGATCGTGGTCTGGCGGGGCTTCTCCTCCTCGGCCTTGAGCTTCCAGGGGGCCTGGTCGGAGAGGTATTTGTTGGCCTCGGCGACCACCCGCATCGCCTCGCCGATCGCCGCCTTCTGCCGGTGCTTGCCGATCAGCTCACCGACCGTGACGAACCCCTTCCGGGTAGCCGCCAGCAGGGCCTCGTCCTCGGGCGTCAGCTCGCCGCGCTCGGGGATGACGCCGAAGTTTTTGGCGGCCAGCGAGATCGACCGGTTGACCAGGTTGCCCCAGCCCGCGACCAGCTCGTCGTTGTTGCGCCGGACGAACTCGGCCCAGGTGAAGTCGGTGTCGTTGGACTCGGGGCCGGCGGCGGCGATGAAGTAGCGCAGCGCGTCGGCGTCGTAGCGCTCGAGGAAGTCGCGCACATAGATGACGACCCGGCGTGACGAGGAGAACTTCTTGCCCTCCATCGTCAGGTATTCGCTCGAGACCACCTCGGTGGGCAGGTTGAGGCGGCCCAGCTCACCCGGCTCGCCGCCCTTGTCGCCCTCGCCGGAGTAGCCGAGCAGCAGCGCCGGCCAGATCACCGAGTGGAAGACGATGTTGTCCTTGCCCATGAAGTAGTAGCCGAGGGCGTCCTTGCCCTGCGCGTCGGCCGACCACCACTGCCGCCACGCCTCGGGGTCGCCGGTGCGGCGGGCCCACTCGATCGACGCCGACAGGTAGCCGATCACGGCGTCGAACCAGACGTAGATGCGCTTGTCGTTGCGGTCGCGCCAGCCGTCGATCGGGATCGGCACGCCCCACTCGAGGTCGCGGGTGATCGCCCGGGGCTGCAGGTCGTCGAGCAGGTTACGAGAGAACTTCAGCACGTTGGGCGCCAGTTCTCCCGCTGGTCGAGCCAGTTGCCGATCGCCTCGGCGAAGGCGGGCAGGTCGAGGAAGAAGTGCTCGGTCTCGACGAAGTCCGGGATCTCACCGTTGATCTTGGAACGCGGGTTGATCAGCTGCTCGGGGTCGAGTTGGTTGCCGCAGTTGTCGCACTGGTCGCCGCGGGCACTCTCGTAGCCACAGATCGGACAGGTGCCCTCGATGTAGCGGTCGGGCAGGGTGCGCCCGGTCGACGGCGAGATCGCGCCCAGGGTGGTGCGCTTGACGATGTAGCCGTTGCGCTCCAGGACGCTGAACAGCTCCTGCACCACGGCGTAGTGGTTGCGGGTCGTGGTGCGGGTGAAGAGGTCGTAGCTCAGGCCGAGACCGTGCAGGTCTTCGACGATCACCCGGTTGTAGCGGTCGGCCAGCTCGCGCGGGGTCACCCCGTCGGCGTCGGCCTGCACCTGGATCGGGGTGCCGTGCTCGTCGGTGCCCGAGACCATGAGCACGTCGTGGCCGGCCATGCGCATGTACCGGCTGAAAACGTCGGAGGGCACCCCGAAGCCGGAGACATGACCGATGTGGCGCGGGCCGTTGGCGTAGGGCCAGGCGACCGCGGCGAGAACGTGACTCATGAGGACCAAGCGTAGTGAGCCGTGCGGGCGGCAAGCGAACGGATTAGTTCTGCTCTCGGCGAGATCCCGATTTATGACGACACGCCCGATTCGCTGCACGGCCTCCGCGCAGTCGCGTAGTCCAATGGAACCGTGCTCGGAGATACGCCACAACCTGGGGAAACACCTCGTAACGAGGATGATCCGTGGTCGTTCGCCGACCTCGACCCGGCCTGGTCGCGTGGGGTGCCGGACAGCTCGGCCGACTCGCGATCGTCCGCCGGCGAGCTGGGAGTGTTGCTACCCCCGGCCGAGGTGACCCGCACCGGCGACGAGGCCGAGGCGCACACAGCCGGGGCCCAGGACGTGGCCGAAGGGCTGACCACGGTCGAACATGATCATGACCAGGTCGACGCCTACCGGTACGACCCGGGTCCGCCCTCCCCTCAGGAGGACGTCATGGTGCAACCCGAGCCCGGCGTCCACCAGCGGCCGACACTGCCGCTGGAACACCCGCTGCCCGACCGCCCCCGCCCCGCCGCGATCCCGCGGGTACACCACACCGAGCCGCTGCCCGCGCCGACCGGCACCCCCGCCACCGACGCCCGGCTCGAACGGCTCGAGAACTCCCCGTTCTGGGGCGACCCGATCGACGACACCGTCGAGGCGCCGCCCGAGGAGCAGCCCGCGCCCGAGCCCGCGGGGCATCGAGGCACCCGCAAGCAGCCTGGCCGACTGCTCTCGAGGCAGGTCTCGCTGGTCGCGCTCAGCCTGGTGGCGGCGTTCTTCGCCTGGGTCAGCGCCGAGCCGTTCTGGCTCGCGGTCGGCCACGGCGATCAGGGGTACGCCATCACGACGCGCTGCACCGGCGACGGCGTCACTCAGCGCTGCGTCGGCCGGTTCGCCGCAGCCGACGGCCAGTTCTCGATCACGCAGGTGCGTCTGCTGGGGGTCGAGGGCCAGGCCCGGCAGCCCGGCGCGATCACCCCGGCCCGGATGGTCAGCCCGGACAGCCCGCAGGCGTACCTCGGCGGGACCGGGCCGTTGCTGCAGCTGCGGTGGCTGCTCGGCTTCACGCTCGTGCTGCTCTGCGGCTACGCCATCTCGGGTGTGACCAGGGCACGGCGGCTCGAGACGTCCCGGGCCCGGCGCACGGCGGTGCTGCTCAGCCTGGCCGGACCGCTCGCGCTGCTGGCCGGGTTCCTGGCCGCGGCCTACTGACCGTGCACCAGCGCGTACACCTCGCGCTTGCGGATGCCGTACTCGTCGGCGACCTCCTGGATAGCGTCCCGGCGGGACAAACCCGCCCCCTCGCGCTCGGCGACCGCGGCGCGCAGATCGTCGTCGGCGGGCCGCTCGGCCGGGCGCGGCGGGGCGCCACCCACCACGACGGTGATCTCACCGCGCGGCTCCGTCCGGATCGCCCACGCGGCCAGCTCGGCCGCTGCGTCGCGCCGGATCTCCTCGTACGTCTTGGTCAGCTCCCGGCAGACCGCGGCGGGACGCTCGGCGCCGAAGGTGGCCGCGAGGTCGGCCAGCATGTCCGCGATGCGGTGCGGCGCCTCGAAGAAGATCAGCGTGCGCGGCTCGGCCGCGAGTTCCCGCAGGCGGGAGCGGCGGTTCGAGCCCGTACGGGGCAGGAAGCCCTCGAAGACGAAGCGGTCACTGGGCAGGCCGGAGAGCGCCAATGCGGTCGTCACGGCGCTCGGGCCGGGCGCGGCGGTCACCGGGTAACCGGCGTCGAGAGCCGCACGGACGAGGCGATATCCCGGATCGGAGACGCTCGGCATGCCGCCGTCGGTCACCACCGCCACGACCGCGCCACCGGCCAGCGCCTCGACCAGCTCCGGCGTCCGCTTTTCGTCGTTTCCCTCGAAGTAGGAGACGACCCGGCCGGTGACCGTCACGTCCAGGTCCCGCGCCAGGCGGGCCAGGCGGCGGGTGTCCTCGGCGGCGACGACGTCGGCTGTGGACAGGACCTCGCGCAGCCGGGCCGACGCGTCGCCGACATTGCCCAGCGGGGCGCCGACCAGCACCACACGACCGGATCCGTTCTCTGCAGCAGCCACGCCGAAAGTCCATCACACGCCCGGGCTCGGTGACGGCGGGCGTCACCTTCGAGCCGAACGCCCTACCATCGCTGGGTGACTACGGCGCCGACAGCGGAGCAAGAGCTCGCCCCCCAAGAGCCCGCGGCGGTCGAGCCCAGCGGCCTCCGAACGGTCCCCGACCTGGTCCGGCGGCGGCTGGCCACGCTCGACAACTGGCTCGACCCGCACTCGTGGCTCGTCACCGGCGTGCTCGTGGTGATCGCGGCGATCCTGCGACTCAACGGGATCAGCAACCCGAAGGGCCACGTCTTCGACGAGGTCTACTACCCGACCGACGCCTGGGACATGCTCCAGCACGGCGTCGAGTGGGACGAGAAGACCAACGGCCCGGCGTACGTGGTGCATCCACCACTGGGCAAATGGCTGATCGCGCTGGGCGAGCTGCTGTTCGGCAACACCGAGCTGGGCTGGCGCCTCCCCGCCGCCATCGCCGGCACCGTGATGATCCTGATCCTGGTCCGGGTCGCCTACCGGCTGTTCCACTCGGTGCTGCTCGCCGGCATGGCCGGTCTGCTGATGGCGCTCGACGGCTTCCAGTTGGTGCTCTCCCGCACGTCGCTGCTCGACATCTTCCTGGGCACGTTCATCCTGGCCACGTTCGCGGCGCTGGTGCTCGACCGCGACCACTACCGCCGGCACTGGCTGCGGGCTCTGGAGAACGGGTTCGACCCCGCGAAAACTCCGAACGTGCCCCGGATCGTCCCGTGGTGGCTGCTGGTCGCCGGGGTCACCTTCGGACTGGCCTGCGGGGTGAAGTGGAGCGCACTCTTCTTCGCGCCGTTCCTGGCCGCCCTGGTGATCGTCTGGCGGGTGCAGGCGCGTCGCTCGGCCGGGGTGCGGGGTCCGGTGCTGGCCGGCATCCTGGGCGACCTGGGCTGGCTGCTCCTCAGCTTCGCGCTGACGTTCGGGATCTACCTGGCCACCTGGACCGGCTGGTTCGTCACCGACACCGGATACTTTCGCCATTACCGCGAGGCGAACGGGCTCAGCGAACCACCGTTCATCGGTGCGTTGCGCAACCTGTGGCACTACCACCAGGAGGCGTACAGGTTCCACAGCGGCCTGACCGAGCGGCACATTTACCAGTCGTGGCCGTGGCAGTGGCTGTTGCTCGGCCGCCCAGTGGCTTTCTACTGGAACAACGGCGGTGACTGCGGCGCCGCAAGCTGTGCCCGCGAGATCCTGCTGCTGGGCACGCCGGTCCTGTGGTGGTCGTTCCTGCCTGCCCTGGCCGGTCTGATCTGGTTCGGACTCTCCCGCCGCGACTGGCGGGCGTGGGCCATCCTGACGCCGGCCGCGGCCGGGTTGCTGCCGTGGTTCTACTACGCGGTCAAGGACGGCCGGACGATGTTCTCGTTCTATGTCCTGCCCGCGCTGCCGTTCCTGATCCTGGCGGTCGTCTACGTCCTCGGCGCGATCATGACGCCACCGGAAGGTATCGCGCGGGGCTCGGGCCGAACAGATCGCCAGCTGATCGGCACGGTGGTGGCCAGCGCCTACATCCTGCTGGTGGCCATCTGTTTCGCGTACTTCTATCCGATCTTCGTGGGCCAGGTGATCCCGTACGAGAGCTGGTCCGGGCGGATGTGGCTGGGCGGCCGCTGGATCTGACGCCGGGCGGACCGCCGTGGATGCTTCCGCGGCGCTCCGCATTGCCGGAATTGTGAGAGATCAACCGAGTGGGCTCCAAGCGCGACGGCGCGGAGCGGCAAACCCGGGACAGTAAGAGCGCGCCCCGATCGCCTGCCACGGGGGAAGCGGGCGATAGGGGCGCGCAAGATGAAGCTTAACTACCTCTGATGGCGGATACAACGGGTGGCCAGGGGAAGTTTCAAATTTCGATCATGCCAGTCCGGCGACTCGGACATATCTCCTCATTCTGCTCAATACGTACACATGGAGCCGTGAAGAAGCTTCGGCATTTCGTCTCCTTCATTGTCGTGAAGGCGACACGAAATCAGTTGGTAAATCCACGTAACCTTTGCTCTCCTACCATTCCCGTGCTGCTCAGGGGTACGCGGTTTTCGGTGGCACAGATGACCTGCCATCTGGTCAAACGCTGACGCTCATCATTTAGGTGGAATTCCAGGAAACGATCATCGGTCACTCGATGGAGTGAGGATGCCCATGATCGCCGTTTATGTTTTTAAGCTCGCCGCGTGACTTCGCAGGAGCCAGAAAATCCGCAATTCGGTGCGACCGAAATCCCCGCGACCGAGGTGATCTCGGTCGAGATGCCCGCACCGGTCTTCGTGGACAGCACGGGGCGCCGCAGCCGGTTCTTGCGGCGGATCGCGTACGCCTTCGGTGTGCTGGTCATGCTGTACGGCGGCCTGATCGGCGTCAGCCTCGCCGGTGGACCGGTCCGTTCCAGCGCGGTGCTGCCACTGCCCGGCCTCGAGCCCGACGAGGAGGAGAAGCCGACGGTCAAGCCCAGCCCGACGCCGACCCCCACCCCGCCCCCGGCTCCACCGACCCCGGCCGCGCGGGCCCTGAACGTCTCCGACCCGATGCCTCGCCGAGCCGCCCCCCGGCGGCCGGCGCCCCGGCTGGAGTCCACCCGGATCCCCTCCCCGACGAAGAACCCGACGCCGTCCACGTCGACCGTGACGAAGAAACCGCCGGTCAAGACGAAGCCGCCGACCAAGTCGACGACCAAGCCGGTCCCGAACCCGCCGGTCGAGAACCCGCCACCGGTCGACCTCCCGAGCGCGCCGACGACCTCTTCGTCACCCGTCATCCCGGTTCCACCGCAGCCACCCGGCACCGGCGGAATCGGCGGCGGCACCGCCGTGGACGACACGAGCCCGAGCCCGAGCGGCTCGGGCTCGTCCCCGTCCGGGGCCGAAACGGACGCAAGTTCCGAGCCCGAGAGGGAGTCGACCACCAGGCCCGGAACGGACTCAAATGCCGAGCCCGAGACGGAGTCGACCACCAGGCCCGGAACGGACTCAAATGCCGAGCCCGAGACGGAGTCGACCACCAGCCCCGGAACGGAGTCGGGCTCCGCTGCCGAAACGGAGTCGGGCGACACCGGCGGCTCGGGCGGCAGTGCCGACAGCACCGACACCGGCCCGGCGAGCGGCTCGAACACGACCGAGGAGGGCGACGGAACCGACGCCGGCACCACGACCCCCCAGGTCACCGGCCTGGGGCAGCCTGACGCCCCCAAGGTGCTTCCGTGACCTCGTCCCCCCGCACCCCCGCGCACAAGGCCCCGGCCCCCAACACGCCACCGCCCATGCCGACCCGCCCCCAGCGCACCC
>Ga0247737_1001411_pt1 | contig 10360 bp, 9 predicted proteins | sample UWRJL028104C2_FD_180937 | JGI IMG/M metagenome (GOLD analysis project Ga0247737, IMG submission 180937) | Plant litter microbial communities from Arlington Agricultural Research Station in Wisconsin, United States - UWRJ-L028-104C-2 | ecosystem: Environmental > Terrestrial > Plant litter >...
CGCCGCGTTGTTGATCGCGCCATCACCGGACATCATTTCCCACTGGACGAGCGTTGGGCTCCACCAGACGCCCTTGTGGTTCTCGATCGCATCGTCACCGCTATTGGCGAAGCGCAGGACGTGCGTGCTGCCGCCGTCCTTGTGATAGACGATCTTCACGTTGCGGCGGGTGGAATCCATGTAGCGGACCGCGGCGTTGTTGCCGGCGAGCAACTCGTAGCCATGGTGCTGGCTCACCGCGACATCGGTGATCACCTTGTTGTCGATATCCCAGTTGTTATCGTTCTGGCTGATCGTCCAGACCACGACATTCTCGACATCGTGGCGGTGCCCGCCAGCGTCGCATCCGTCACAAGCGCTGAGCGGCAGGACCTGATCCTTCTGGAAATAGAGCGAATAGACCGTGCCGCAATAAACGCGGTTGCCCCATGATCCGCCACCAAGCTTGCACACCGTGCGCGCATAGGTGTTGGAATTGTCGAGGTCGGACTCGTCCCGGCAGCGGGCCTGTGGCGTTCCATTGCGATCTTCCCCGGGGTTCAGCGCGCCGTTGCGGCCGATCGCGACGGACGGATAGCATCCGTCCTTGTCGAAATCGAAATAGGGGACGAAGCGCGACGACATCGCGTCCGCTGCTCCGGCAAGCTTGGGCGGGGGATCCCCGGCCCAGGCCGGGCCGGACGCCATTAATATGATTCCAATCGAGAATGTCGCGAACGAACGAAGTAATCCTATCATGGTGAAAATTCCCTGTTCGGGGTTTCGGAAGACGCCTCCATCAAACCGGATGGACGGAGGCCCCCAGAGTGAAAGACGGACGACGGATTGACCTTCGGACAAAAGAATTTTGTTGCGATTCAATGTCATGTGGATGGCTATAATGTTGCGCCGGCCTCCCGAGAGAGCGGCCAGTCGCGGCGGGCATCAGCCGGCTCGATGCAGAATCCTGTGGACTTCAGGCTGTCGGTCGAGCGATCTAGTCGAGGTGAACACGGACGCACCGTCCAGGGGATGGGGATTCCGATGAAGTCGGCACACCAGGCTCGGAGCCCGGCGGAACGGGACGGAGAAGCGCCCTCGCGGCGCGCGGTCCTGCGGACCGGGCTGGCCGCCGCCGGCGCTGTGACCGCGTCGCTCCTGATGCCCGATCTGCTTGGTTCCGCCGCTGCCGCCGCCGATGAATTCCCGCCGATCGCCGCACCGCGCAAGGTGCGGCCCGGGCTGCTCGGCCAGGCGCTGGTCGCGCTCGACCAGCACCGCGACCGCATCGAGTTCCGCGACCGCATCGCCATCGCGGATTTCAGCGCGCCATCGTCCCAGCCGCGCTTCTACCTGGTCGATATGGCCAACGGCGCCACGACAAGTTTCCTCGTCGCGCACGGTAAGGGCTCCGACCCGGACCATAGCGGATGGGTGCAGCGCTTCTCCAACGAGGAGGGGTCGCTATGCTCGTCCGAAGGGGTGTTCCTCACCTCCGACTATTATGTCGGCGATCACGGCGCCTCGCAGCGGCTGATCGGCCTCGATCCGACCAACAGCAATGCGGAGCCGCGCGCGATCGTCATCCACAGCGCCTGGTATGCCAATCCCGAACTGCTCCTGGCTCAGCCCATGCTGGGCAGAAGCGACGGGTGCTTCGTCTTCGGCGAAGCGCAGATCGATTATGTGTTCGACCGGCTCGGGCCCGGCCGCATGCTCTATTCTGCCAGGATATGACTCGCGGCCCGCGGCCCGGGGCTCGCCATACCGATATCAGCCGAGCGCGGTCCTCCGAAAGGGCGACGCGATCCGGAAGCTGTCACCGACACCGCGCTGCTCGGCGCGCCGGCGCAGCTTCTCTGCCAGGACGCGCCCGACCAGCTCATGATCTGCCCTGAAATAGATCGTGCCGTTCATTGTCAGTCTCCCTTGAGAGCTCACAGAGTCAGGCGTTTCATCGTGATTCCTGCACGCCTCAACTGACAACGCAGTCGATTCTCGATTGTTCCTCCAGTCGTCGCAAACCGTCCCGCCGGCTATTTCTACTTGGCGGCGGCCTTGCCCGGCGTATGCGGGATGACCTCGGCTTTCCACGCAACGTCCGGCCGCAGATATTTTCGGGCCAGCGCCTGGATGTCGGCAGGGGTCACCGCTTCGAACTGAGAGATGCCGGTCAGCACCTGCGGGATATAATAAGGCCGGTCGACGATCGGCGTAAGTTGTCCGAGCCACCAGCCATTGGTCGTGCGGCTGCGCTTGGCGGATTCCACCATCGGCTCGCGTGCGCGCTTCAACTCGTCGGCGCTAATCGGCGTGTCGCGCAGGCTCTTCGTGATATCGTCGATCGCCGCGAAAAAGGCGCCCAGTTTCTCCGGCGCCGTCTCGGCCTGAACCGAAATGCTGCCATAGCCCTTGTAGGTATCGGAATAGCTTGCCGACACGCCGGGCGAATAGGCCAATGCCAGCTTCTCGCGGATCTGGTCGAGCACGCGCAGTCTGAGCACTGCCGCCAGTACCTCGATCCGCCGCGCCTCGCCGCGATCCCGCACGATGTCGGTCGCCGGCCAGGCGACATATCCCAGGGCCTGCGTTGCCAGGCCCTGATGGGTAAAGCGTAGCGGCGTCGGCGTCGCGGCAGGAAAGCGCCGCTGGTCGGCTCCTGCCACCGCGGCGTTGGCGGCCGGGCGCGGCGGCAGCGCGCCGAAGGTCGCGGCGGTGACCTTGATCGCTTCGTCCACCGTCACGTCCCCGACCATCGTGATGCGGATCGGTCCGTCGGCCAGCAAAGCCTTCAGGGCCGGGCGCACCGCGTCCATCGACCAGCCCGTCAATATCTCGGGCGGCACCACCGCCGCGCGCTTGTCCCCGCCAGCAAGCAGGGACGCCGCCTGCACGCCGAAGGCGCTGGAGGGCTGCGCGAGCGTCGCCTTGTAGCGTGCCGGATAGCCCGCCTTGAGCTGCTCGAAGGCTTGGCCGCGAAACGCCGGGTCAGTGAGATAGGCCGTCATCAGCTGCATCTGCAGCTCCAGATCCTCGCGCCGCGTCGCGCCCCCGAGCAGGAACCGATCGCCCTGCATCGACAGCCCGGCGCCGACCATATGGCCGTTGAGAGAGCGGCTGATCTCGTCGATGGTCATCTTGCCCAGCCCGCCCGGTTGCAGGCCGCCGATCGTGCTGGCACGCGGATCGAAGCTGTCGGGCGAGAAATTCTGTTCGCCGATCCCCGTCACCAGATTGATCAGCACCGCATTCTTGCTGAAGTCGGTCGGTTTCACCGTCAGCGTCACGCCATTGGCAAAGGTGACGATCGTGGTGCCCAGTTCGGCGAGTTCCTGCCTGCCCTGCACGACGCCGGCCTTGCCGAAATCGGTATAGGGCCAGGCGCGCTTGTCAGACGCTCCGGGTGCCGCGACGGCAATCGCGCGCGACGCCTGGAGCGCGGCGGCAACCGCGGTCTCGCCGCCCTCGATCGCGACGGGCGACACCAGCATGGTCAGCGGCCCGCCACCGCTGAAGGCCGGCTTCAGCGTCGCGTTGACCTCGGCAGGGGTCAGCCCTTTCACCGTTGCCTCGAACAGGTCGAGATCGGCCTTGGGCGAGGTGAACACATCACGGCTGTTGATCGCGCCCACGATGCTCGCGGCCAGCGCGCGCGTGGTGCGGGTCGGCGCTGCCTTCACCCCGTTTTCCAGCGCGGTGCGAAATGCGGTGATCTCGCGCTGGAGCTCGGCATCGGACACGCCGAACTGCACCATGCGGCGCTGCTCCCGATCGATCGCCTCCAGCGCCGGCTTCCATTTGCCCTCGGCGAATTGCGCGGCGACCGTGGTGATGCGCACGCTGCGCACCAGATTCGAATCACTGGCGCTGGCGTTGAGGAAAGGGGCGTTGTCGGTGCGTGACAACTCGGACAGCCGGCGGTTGAGCACGGCCATGCCGAGATATTCGATCAGGTCCAGGCGACGGCCTGCCACGGTGTCGGGTCGCAGATCGGGCGGGTGAGTCCAGGCGAGCGAGATGCTGGACGAAACCCCGGTTTCGACCGTGATATGGGTTTCCGGCCCGCGCGCGGCGACCGTGCCGAGATCGGGTTCGGGGCCGTCCGGAGCCATTGGCTGCCAGTCGGCAAAGGCCTTGCGGATTTTCGCCTCCATCACCGCGACGTCGAAATCGCCCACCGCGACCATCGTCGCGCGGGAGGGGCGGTAATAGCTGCGATAGAAATCGACGAAGCGCGCGCGCGGCGCGGTGGCGATGATGCTCAGGTCGCCGATCGGGAAGCGCGCGGCGACCTTCTGTCCCCTGGCGAGGATATCGATCGTCTTGCGCGAGACGCGCAGGCCCGGCGAATTGCGCAGCCTTTCCTCGCCCGCGATCACGCCGCGCTCGGCGTCGACCTCGCTCTCGGTGATCGTCGCTTCGGACACCTGCTCACGCATCACGTGCAGCGCGGTATCGACGGTCTCGTCATTGGTGCGCGGGAGTTCGAGCTGGTAGAAAGTCTGGTCGAAATTGGTCGCCGCGTTGAGATCGGCCCCGAACGCCAGACCCAGCCGCTCAAGAATGGTGATCAGCTCGTTCTTCGGGATGTGGGTCGTGCCATTGAAGGCCATATGCTCCGTGAAATGGGCAAGCCCGAGCTGGTCGTTCTTCTCCATCAGCGACCCTGCATCGATGCGCAGGCGCAGCGAAGCCTGGCCCGGCGGCGTGGCGTTCTTCATGATCGCATAGCGCATACCGTTGGGCAGCGTGCCGGTGCGCACATCGGGATCGGCCGGCAGGTCGCTCGCGAGCTGAGCCCAGGGCTGCGAGGGCTGGGCAGTGGCGGCGACATCGGCCTGTCCCACCACGGGTGGCGCGGCGAGCAGCGCCGCGAAAAACGCGGTGAGAAGGAAAAACAGGCGCGACCTCGGCATCGAATCAAATCTCCACGCTGCCCATTCCGGTGCGAGCCTTGCCAGAGAGCACACCGATAATGGCTGCTTCCTGACCGGGTCAGCGATAGTGGATTTTGCGATCGGTCAGCCTGATTTTTTTTGCTATCTCGATGGCCGTTAGGCTGGCGAGATGGGTGGGCCGGAGGGTTTCGGGCTGACCTGTGCTTTCGGTAAGGTACCCGAAATGTCCGCGATGTGCCGGCGATTGCCGCCTGGAGGCATTTGGCAGCGGCAGCTGTTCGGCTGCGCGTCGTCGTTCAGGCGAATGCGATCGCGAAGATTGCCGCCCAGGACAAAAGCGCTAGGCCGATAATCACGATGAGCCGGGTGCGTACCGGCCATTTTTCCTCGGCGGGGGCTTCGCGCTGCCGGAAGCCGAGTTCATGTACCGCGGGAACGTCGGTCGAGAAGGCGTCTGCAAGCTGTTTGGGGGTAAGTGGGCTGTCGAACGCGCAGCCGTAAAGATCGCGCTCACGACGGACGACGGTGGCGCTAACGCGTCCTGCCCCGGCCAGGCCGACGCTGATCCGCGACCCTATCTCCCAATTGTGGGAGCTGGTGACGAAAGAGAGGCCGGTGGCCGACATGTCCTTGACGACGACGTCAACCGCCGCGTCCTCGGGTCCGCGCGCAGTGCTGGCACTGTCCACCGCAGACCGAGAGCCCATGCGCCTCTCGCTCGTGTCGAGTAGTTCAATTCTGGCTCGCAACATGGCACCTCCTGACGATGCCTTGGCCCAATCTTCCCAATGAACCGTTAACGGAGGCAATTGGTCGCCAAACAACCGATCTGGCGGCAGTAATTGCCATGGCGCGCCGGTTCGGGCGAGGGTCCGTGTCTCAAGCGGTCCGACCAGCGCAACCGCCGAGCCGAATCCGGAAACCGGCTATGCGATTGAGCGCTCGGCGATGCCCTCAGCGCAGCAGGTCGACCGCGAAGGCACGCACCGAGGCGCCGATATCCTCACGGCCGAGCGCAACCGCAAGATTGGCCTGCACATAACCCGACTTGTCGCCGCAGTCGTAGCGGCGGCCATCAAAGGTCAGGCCGTGGAACGGCTGGTCGCCGATCATCCGCGCCATGGCGTCGGTCAGCTGGATCTCCCCGCCGGCGCCCTTCTCCTGGGTTTCCAGAACCCGCATCACCTCGGGCTGGAGGATATAGCGGCCGATCACCGACAGGTTGGACGGCGCGGTGCCGGGCTTGGGCTTCTCGACCAGGCCTTTGACCTGGGTGAGAGCCCCGGCGCGGGCGCCGGGCGTGATCACCCCGTACATGTGCGTCTGGTCCTCGGGCACTTCCTGCGCGCAGATCATGTTGCCGCCGACCTGCATATAGGCGTCGACCATCTGCTTGAGGCAGCCCGGCTTGCCGACCATGAAATCGTCGGCGAGCAGCACCGCGAAGGGCTCGTCACCGACGATGTCGCGCGCGCACCAAACCGCATGGCCGAGACCCATCGGCTCCTGCTGGCGAACATAGGCGACCGCGCCGGGCTTCAGGCGCGTCTGGTGCAGCAGCTCCATCGACTTGCCGCGATGCGCCATCGTCGTCTCGAGCTCATAGGCGATGTCGAAATGATCCTCGATCGCGGATTTGCCGCGACCGGTGACGAAGATCATCTGCTCGATGCCGGCCTCGATCGCTTCGTCGACCGCATATTGGATCAGGGGACGGTCAACGACCGGCAGCATTTCCTTCGGCAGCGCCTTCGTCGCCGGAAGGAATCGGGTGCCGAGACCACCCACCGGAAACACGGCCTTGCGAAGCGGCTTGATCGTCATCTTGTCTCTCTTTTGAAGCTGAAGGCGATGGCGTCGTGTCGAAGTAATCGCGAACCGTTTCGGCCAGTCAAACGTGTGCTCGACCGCAACTATATCGAATCCGGAACCAATTTATTCCTTAATGGTTCTTTCATCCCGGCGAGCCGTAGGCTAGACATGATGCAAATCAATAAGGGAGAGGTCGCATGTACGCAGTTCGCATTAGTCCATCGATCTGGCGCGGGCGCCCCGACTGCACGATCAAGATCGAATCCACCCGCTTCTACGCCCTGCGTACTGATCACGCCGATACTCTCCAGGCTGCTCGTGGCATACTCTTCGGATTGGTCATCAGTGCATGTCTCTGGGCCGGTCTCAGCCTGACAAGTTTCTGACGACGAGCTACTGGCGTGGCGGATCAATAAGAGCCGCGCGCATAGAGAACCGCTGGCACCGTCATCAGGATGATCTTGAGATATAAGGCGAAGGACGTCGTGCGGCTATACGCCACGTCGAACGCGACGCGACGGCGGTAGCTGACGTCACTGCGACCGCTTATCTGCCACAAGCCGGTTATACCGGGGCGGACCGCGCAATAGTGGCGGAAATATCTGCCATAACGCGAGACCTCGGCATCGACGATCGGGCGCGGGCCAACCAGGCTCATCTCGCCCATGATGACGTTGAACAGCTGCGGAAGCTCGTCGAGGCTGCTGCGGCGCAAGAAGCTGCCGACCGCGGTAACCCTGGGATCGTTCTTGAGCTTGTGGTTCTTCGACCATTCTGCACGCGCTTCGGGATCGCGGGCAATGAGATCGGCGAGCAACTGCTCGGCATCGACCGCCATGCTGCGGAATTTGAAGCAGCGGAAATAGACCCCGCCATGGCCGATGCGACGCTGCGCGAAGAAAATGGGGCCCGGGTCGGTGATGAAAACCGCCATGGCGATCAGGAGCATCAACGGGGCGAGGAACACCAGCGCGGCGACCGCAAGCGCGAAGTCGACCGCACGAATCGCCGATTCCTCAATGGTGACCGGCCGCGCCGCGGCGCGCCTATCCCATACAGAACGCGGGAAAACTTCATCGGTCACTTCGAAACCCCCCGTTCAGCGTTGTGCTAGCATTTACCATGCTGCAGCGCAGCGTAACACGTGACCCACCGATTCACTAGCTCGAATCGAGTACAGAGTCTCGAATTTTCGATTATTTAGAGTCTCGAATAGGGAACGTGAGACACCGCCTATTCATTCGTAACTTAGGTTAGGCCAGCAATCGCGCGTCTGGTCTTTGTATAGAATCGTCATTTCGAGGATAGCCGCGTCCCGCTTCGCCAATTTCGCCGCCCGCTGCCCGTCCCTTTCGAAACAGGGGCGAGCGACCCGCTCGTTCGAAGAATTCCGCCACTAGAACAATGCCTTGGAGATCGACCACCACAAAGCGGCGGGCACGACCAGCAGGATCGCGAGGCGCGCAGCGCGCGGGTAGCGATCGTCGACCGCGATGGCCCGGCCAGTGGCGACCGCGTCCAGGCGAGCATGCAACGCATGCACCGGCGAGGCGACATAAACGGCGCTTCCGTCCGCCAGCCTCAGCGCCTCCATCTGCCGGACGGCAGTCGAATCCTCTATGAAACGAATCTTGCGAACAGCCATGCCAAACTCCTGAAACCCCTCGTAGCGCGGCAGGAATGAACAGGTCGTTGACGCTGCGTATCAAATATCGTGACGGTGTTTGTGCATTACCCGGAAGAACAGCCCGCGATCAACGGGAGGAATCCAGACTATCCAGTGGTTTGCATCTTTCTCGCGTCGGTCGCCGCGCTCGTCGCCTCGGCGCGCACGGTACCGGCACGGGGCCTGCCATTTGATCGACCAGCTCAAACCTGTGCCGGCGAGGCGCAGGGGAAGGCCTCAAGCGCTACCGTCTCCGCCGTCGCCTTCCGTCTTTGCCCCGGAAATCGCGCGCGCGAGTGTGGCGCAGTCGCGGCTTCCGGCGATCAGGTCCTCGCGGGGAATGAGCGCGCTGCGGCGCCGCAACTCCAGATATTGCCCGGCATCGAGCGACGCGACGCCGGCATCGAATTCTTCCAGGGCATCGTCCAGCCGGACCCCCACGCCATGCCGTTCCAACCAGCGCCCGGTCTCGACCGATCGAAGCGCGATCGGCACCGCGCCGAACGCCTGCGCTTCATAGAGCCGGTTCGGCAGCAGCCATGCGGAATTCAGCCCTTCCTCGAACCAGTCGATCATCCAGGCGAAGTGACACCGCGCATAGATATCGGCCTGCTCGGCGTAGCTGTACGGGCCGAGATAGGTGCAGTGCGGCGCAGCGGCGAGCGCCCCGGGCAGGTCGTCGAACACCGCCGGGGAGGGGCGGCCGGCCACGAGGATCTGAATGCGCCCGTCATGGCGCGCGGCGAGCGCGGTGAGCACCTCGAACGTCTTGCGGCAGCGCAAATTGCCGAGCCAGCCGATCGTCCAGGGCGGGCCGGCAGGCGCCGGACGGGGCTCGGGCGGATCTTCGTCAATCACCAGCACCTTGTTCTCGACCAGCAGTGCGGGCGCCGTAAAGCTGGGCCGGCGCGAGAAATAGTCGCGGACAAAGGCCGGCGAGGAGACGACCAGCAGGTCGATGTGCCGCAACAGCGCTGCCTCGATCCGCTGGATCATCCGTGCCGGCAAGGAACTGCCGAGCAACAGGCGATGAATGTCGAGGCACTCATAGACGAGGCGCGCACCGGGCAGGCTGGCGCGGACTCGCCTCGCCAGGGCCAGTGCCTCGAGGTTGCGGCCGATCACCACGTCCGCGCCGCGCGCGGCGGCCAGCATCGGCCCGGGAACCACAAGATTGCGCAGTACGGCCAGGACGCGCTGGACCAGCTTGGCATCGGCGGTGCGGCCGAGTGGTATCACCCTGGCGTCCAGGATCGTGTCGGGCGGCGTCTCGCCCCGGTAAAAGCCCATCACCACGACCGATTCGCCGGCGGCACGAAGCATCTTCACGCGGCGCGCAACCGCGGGATCGTTCAGATCATGGACGACATAGGCGATGCGGGACACAGGACGGGCTTGCCCAAGCGGCCCCATCCGCGCAAGTGAATGTTTCGAAGCGGCGGTTCATTATGGCTCGCGGTTTGCAATGGCGGGGCAGCGAGTGACGGCAACAGCACCGGTTGAAAGCCCGGTTGAAATCCCGGTTGAAATCAAGGCCGCGGCGATGGCTGAAACCGGTCGCGTGCTCGTCAACATCCAGGCGCTTCGCGCGCTCGCGGCGTTGATGGTCGTGCTGTATCATCTGAAGGAGATGGGCGCCGCGCTGGGAGTTCCGCCCGGCTATCTTTCCTTCGCGGCGCTGGGCGTCGACCTGTTCTTCGTGATCAGCGGTTTCATCATGGTGTTCACCACCGATGCCGCGACGACCAGCGGCACCCGTTTCCTGAAGAACCGGATTGCCCGGGTCGTCCCGCTTTATTGGGTGATGACGCTGTTCGTCTTCGGCATCGGCCTGCTCGCGCCCGAATTGCTGCAGCGCACGCGCGCGGTCCCGCTGGATCTGATCCGGTCGCTCTTCTTCATCCCCTATGTCCGTGGGGACGGCCATATGTGGCCGGTCCTGTTTCTCGGCTGGTCGCTCAATTACGAGATGTTCTTCTACCTCGTTTTCGCGGTGTCGCTTGGC
>Ga0247737_1001412_pt1 | contig 10360 bp, 11 predicted proteins | sample UWRJL028104C2_FD_180937 | JGI IMG/M metagenome (GOLD analysis project Ga0247737, IMG submission 180937) | Plant litter microbial communities from Arlington Agricultural Research Station in Wisconsin, United States - UWRJ-L028-104C-2 | ecosystem: Environmental > Terrestrial > Plant litter >...
TGCTGATGGCGCTGATGGCGCTCCCTGTGGGTGCCCTCCCGCGCCAGAAAATCCCAAAAACAAACCACATAAGAAAGGTGGGGGTGGTGGAGGTGGTGGTGGAGGTGGTGGTGGTAGTGAACGAGGAAGAGGAAGAGTAAGCAGTGAGTACTCAGCTGATTCCTTTATTTTTCCGGTGCTGGGCTGATATATCGGTCATCAGAGACCGACATAGTCGTCGCCCTCGCGGTGATCGCGCTGGGCCTGTTATAGTTTAAGCAGTTTTGTGCTCATAGGATATGATTACGGAGATGACTGGAAGCGCTGGGAAGGTGTGAAGAGTCAATCCAGTCCTCGCCTGAACTTGAGTACTCGAAGATCATCTCCGAACTCGTGTTGGGTACAGATGGACGGTTCGGGGTGGCGGTCACGATCTAGAAAATCTGATTTGTACTCACAATTGAGATATCCGTTTCGTCTGCGCGACTTGTGCTTACTAGTTGAACAACTTCGTCGTTCTTCTTTGCAATCTGACGGAAAAAGACTGTGGAAATAGAATTGGTTTGAAATTTGAAGTGGTCTTTACAGTTCGCAATGAATTTTACCCATCTTTCGTCATGTGCAACTTCTATTAGAAGTGGTTCCTTCGGCCGATGCAATATTTTAGTGGCGAGACATCGAGACGGCGTATGTCACCTGTTTCCCAGAACTTGATGTCTTGAACCAAAGTTGAAGTCTTGCATTCCCCGTGTAACGGCTGGACAAATAGAAACGACAGTGCTGTGACAGTGTTTTGAATAGCTTGCGACGAATTGAGATTAAGTACATAGGTTTCGACATTAAGATAATTATGGAAGAAGGTCCAACTTAGCGTGAAATAGTCACGTTCGAACTTCGAATGCCATAATCTGTTGCCCGCTTTGGGTTCTGGAGGCTGCCTCAGAGCTACTTTCCGTGGATGGGGTTTATTTGGCGATTTGTAGCTGAGAGGTGTGCATGGTTGAAAGGATGAAACTCACATTAATTGTATGCCTCATAGGAGGGAAGGAAGCAAGGCACCACACAGCCCTGCAAGGTGTAAAGGCTGCTGGTACTAAAATACTTTCGGTGAACGATGCATCAATAAGTTGTCCCAGGCACTGCATCTATCATCGCCTTCTACCTTCAAATACATGATCGAGGTGCTCGATACGTGACCGATTATAATAGCTAACAGAAGTCCATTTCTTCTGGCATACTACCGCTTATCTGGATTTTTGTGGTGATCTTCAACAGTAGCACGAGTCAGGTTAATCGCCGTGCGATTTGAAGAATTAAGTAGTAAGACGGAACTAGGGGGCGAAAAGGACGTTGATACTCATGTAGTATTAGCGGGCTAGAGGAGTAGCCTCCCGGACGCGATCTCGGCGATGAATCATGGAAAGTCAGATCTATTTATGCTACGGCTTTCAGGTGTAAGCTCAATTATCTGCTATGCCTCGAGCTTGCTCGAATTCGGACTTACGGATCGAGATTGGTGAATATGACGCGTGGGGTGCCTCAATTTAGCGCACTGCCACATGCAGGGGAACACGCATTCCGCTCGTGTGAGGTGTGTTTTCTCCCCTCGCCTTGTCCTTGCTCCCTGCGTTCATCCCCAGCGGAAGTATATCATCTCCTCTAACGTCCAATCCGTTTCATATCACCCTTACTCCCCTAGACATCATATCGCAGAGTGCTCTCAGACATTATGTCGTACCAATTCCTGCAATACATCCCTCCCAGGTCGTCTTACACGCCAGCCCGTGATCGTACAGAATTAAAGAGCCATGAAGAGACCTGGCCACAGCGAAAGCCTGCTGTGCTAACGTTAACCGCAGGTCCCACAGCTCCGTCAGACCCATCCAGCTCCACAACCACCTCCAGGTCACTTCCGGTCTCGGCGCCTAAGGAGATAACGAAGAATCATGATTCTTCAACTCCACCCCATATGAGGCATCCCACTTTAACAGGCACGGCTCTGCGCCCCCGTCCTATTCCCAACTCTTACTGGGCCACTCCTTTGCTCATCGCTTGCGAATACCCTTTTACGCCCGCCAACCCTCACAAACCTAAACTCGATGCTTTGCTCCAAGCTGGAGTTCGGACTTTCATCGACCTAACAGAGGATGGAGAGCTGGTTCCATACGACACCCTGCTCTCAACACGATGTCAACTCTTATCTATTGACGAAGAAGATGTCGAATATCATCGATTCCCAATCCGCGATCGGTCACTACCCTCTTCACCGTCCCAGATTCGTGCTATCCTCGCCACACTCCATTCAAACGCTTTACGCGGGCGTGTCGCAGCGGTTCACTGTCGCGGTGGCATTGGTCGTACTGGACTTGTCATAGGGTGCTGGCTTGTCGAGTCTGGTGTCGCACGAGATGGGGAAGAGGCGTTACAGATCATTGCCAAAGAGTGGAAGGGCGTCGAAAAGTGCGTGAGGTATCCAAATAGTCCAGAGACGGGTGCGCAGTACGAATTTGTGTGGGGTTTTTGTGGCAGGAAAGGGAAGGGAGGGAGGAGTGCAAACGCCGCGTAAGGGTATGCCACGCTCATCCTACATTCGTTTTAAAGCTTCTTATCGACTGTTGGAGCAGGTTTGATGTCTTAACACTGACGTCCGCTGGATCGGGCTTCGGAACGCGACTTATGGCGCGCGCCACTTTGTTGCGACCTACGATGAGGCCCAACATTTCATACCAGTCGATGTTCGGACTGAACTTGATCTCGACGCCAAGAGACCAAATGGTGCAAGAAATGCTCAGATTAGGGAGCTTCAATATTTTTAACAACCAATTCCCTTTCGACTCTTATAACCCTTCATCATGTACCATAGAGCTGTAGAATAATGCAAATCCTTCACCCTCGGACGCGTCAGAATCAGGAATACTAACCCGGCTTTCCTTGGCCGGTCGGCTTTTACCGAAATCAGACTCCGCAGTTCGCAGCGTTCAGCTGTCATGGGTGTCACATCCACTCTTGCCGCCCACCACTTCCTCTAGGGGCCGTCTCTCTCTTTTCCCGGCTTCAGAGGCCACCAAACTTGTCAGATGGCGTCTGCAGGAGGTCTATCCCGACGACGCGTTGGAGCTGCGACTTCATCTTCATTTAACGACGACGATGACGATAGACATTTCAGCGCCAACGGAGGGTCCAGCCACGACAGCAGAAGTAATTCTCCATTGGGCACTCAACATGCAGGTTCTGCGTTTGAAGGAGGGAGTAGGATTGCTTTCGATCCTAGAGATGTCTTGCAGGGCGCCAATGAGGAGGCAAGGATTGGTGGAAAGATGCCAAAGCTGACAATTATGGAGGAGGTGCTACTTCTTGGCATAAAGGACAAGCAGGTATGTGATATTCGACCTTAGAACTTCAGAGACCTCGACCGTGGCGCCATCTCTTGCAATCTGTCCATCTATATCTCTAATATGCGTATGCTGTATATCTCGAATGTTGACACGAATTTTTTTCATCTTAGGGCTACCTGTCGTTTTGGAACGATAACATCTCATATGCTTTGAGAGGTTGTATTCTCATTGAACTTGCTCTTCGACGGCGAATAGCATTAGTCAAAGATCCCAACCGGCGACGTATGGCTATTGCGGACCGTGTTATCGAGGTTATTGATGACAGACAAACTGGCGAGACAATTCTAGACGAAGCCCTGAAGATGATAAGAGCGCAGCAAGAGGTGGAGAAACTGAGTATCAACTCTTGGATAGACCTTCTGAGTGGTGCGTACATTCCTTCAGTTACAATGTTCCAACGCTAACCGGAATTTGTCTTTGCGCCCATCTTGTTGGCCTTCACTAATTTCAGGCGAAACTTGGAACGTGATGAAAATTGGCTTCCAGCTGAAACAAGTACGAGAACGACTGGCCAAAGGGCTCGTCGATAAAGGTGTCCTACGTACCGAGAAACGCAACTTCCTCCTGTTCGATATGGCCACCCACCCCGTTGCAGATGTCCGAACAAAGGAGTCCATCATCAACCGCATCGTCAGCCTCCTCACTTCCACCACTTCCGCAGTACCACCTTCCGCTCTTGACAAGGAAGGCGTTCAATGCCGTACGCTCAGAGCAGTTTGCTTGGCCTGTGCGGCATACACCGCCAGCGTGTTAGACAACGCGTTCGGGAGACTTGGCTACGAAGAGCGGGAGGCAGCGTTCCAGCGGTGCGATGAGATTTTGGGCGAGTTCGTGTGTTGGCCGTACGGAACGGCTGCGATCAACGCCGGTGGTCCGTTAACACCTGCGACTGCTGCTGGGAGGAGAAGGCAAGCCTCGAGGATTGCAAGCGGCAGTGGAGGACTGGAAGTTAGTGGACGAGAGGTCGTGTTAGGTCTGGTGCAAGAAGTTCGGAAAGAGGCAGTCGGTGGGGACGAGGACGTTGGTTTTGAGCTCATCGCAGGCGTTCTGGACGTGCTCTCGAAGCTAGATTCCCTGCTCTAAGGGAATCCGACATGAATAGGTGACACTCCGCTTATCTCTCGCTGGGATGCTGGTGTTCTTGGAAGGGACGTACATTTATATTCTTGTCGCAAGCCCTAACCTCGATATTTCCGGACTTCCAAAAAATTTCTATGTTATTTATCAGTCGCGCTTTGTTGAGACCATAGGTGTTAGTCGTAATCTTGTCTTTCCTAGATAATCAACTTATTTGTTCAGACCATCAAATAGAGCCGATGAAGCCATCGTTATTATTGTAGTCTACGCAGATACAAACCATTCTGCGCACATACTCATCTGTCGGTGCATGGATCTCCAAACTCTTGACGCAGTTGTGCAAAGGTTCAAGTATTTACTATCTCAGCTACAAAGGCATCCATCACGACATATCTGCGAAATCAACATTGAGGATGGAGATGTGCGAAACACGGAAAGAGCGTGGTGCGTGGTTTGAAAATTTGACCGAGGCTAGCCCAGAGGAGTAGAGCAATTGTCTCGTTTACATGGCAGAAGAATTTTTGTGATCTAAACGGGGTTGTAACTTGTGCGCGTCGCCATCCTCCAAGACAAATAGCAATGGATGAACGGTTAGCTCCAGAGACGACGTATTTCCAGAGTCTAGAGGTGGGTTCAGAGCCCGGACCGGGAGGCATCATGACAGAAAACTTCGAGTTTGCAGGGTTTGGTGGCGGCGACTACCTGTCAATAATATCCGCATCAAGGTTCACCCGAGGGCGTTGTGAGGATTATGAACATTGCTAGCCTCAATGATGATAGTTTCGTCCACGCCAACCTCCCATAAATCTATCCACTATCGGTTCATTAAAGGCCGCGTTGACAAGTAGCCCCCAAGTCAGTTGAGGGCGAGAACCCCACAAACAGGAGTCTAGGTCGCCTTAGGTCGTTTTCAAGCAAGGCTGGTCGACGTCAGTATCTGAAGACGAAGATCGCTGACCAGGTTCTCGTGAGTTACGTGGGGCGAAAGCAAGAGAGATCACAACGAAGTACGAGGTCAAGAAAGTTGTGCGAAGCACGCAGCGGCGACCGGGTTTGATGGTGGTTGCTAATCAGGTCGCATGCACCCTAGATTCATAGCGCCAGAGAAGTTGTTGCGGAAAGAGGTTAGTTCATCTACATCTACGTAATATGACAACAGGGAAAAGAAGTGAGCTGATCCAAATGTTGTGGAAGAGGCTCCAGAAGAAAGGGCCGACAGTGCCGACATATGCATATCAAAGGCAAAAAAAAGGGTCGCTCGCTATTTAGCAGATAGTCGAGAGCGACGGTGACGAACTTTTCCTTCCTTCCTTCTGCTCTTCTTTCTTGAAAAAGGGGTGTTTCGTTCCGTTTGAGGACATACTGTTTGGCGTTATTTGTTGTCGAGTGAGCATCCGTGAGGACCATTCCGCCTTGTTTCCCCAATGCTGTACTTGGGCTATACCTCCATCTAACATGGGTCAAACCACTTTGATAGGATCGTACCAGACACAGCGCCGGAATCACATATCGTTCATATCACCTTGTCAACAACGCCTATTTGGCTGGCTCCTTGGATACCGACCACTACACTAGTTACAGGCCAAGAAATTTCCTCGTCATCCGAGATCCTACCCTCAACGCTGCGATGGGCGCTACAGAACAAGATCCTTTCGCCATTTTTCATACACCACCCCCCAATGAAACTCCTGGAGAACGCGCTGAGAGGGAGGCTCGGGAAGCGGAGGCGAAACGAGTCAGCGATCTGATCGACGACCAGTTGAAGGCGGAGAAGGCTGCGATGAAGAAGCAGAAGCATGTCGTCCGTGTGCTGCTGCTCGGACAGTCTGAGAGTGGTATGTGCTCTTTCAGATGAATTGCTGATTCACTGACTAAGGATCGCCTCCAAGGTAAATCGACTACATTGAAAAGTGCGTTCTTTGCATCTCGGCAGCTTTCTGTAGCTCACATTGGTTTTTAGACTTTAGGATGCGTTACGCTCGTGCGGCTTGGGATGCTGAACGTGCTTCGTGGCGGGCGGTCATTCAGCTAAACATTATCCGATCTATCATCAGCATAGTCGAAACGTTGCAGGCCGAGATGGACGGTGATGTCCTCGAGGAGAATATTCCAGATACACCAATGACCCCGAAGACTGGCGTTCCGACATTCGTCAGCTCGAATACTCCAACAACCGAAACAGCCTTCCACTATGATTCTCTGTCTAGTCCTGGTGCCTCTCCAAGCGTCGTCTCATCCTTTGCCATCAAACGACCGAGCGCAATCACCCAACCCGCATCTCCTGCCACTATTTCGCGCACAAACGCCATGGCGCCTCTTTCCTCTCTCCTTACTGCCAAGCACCAATTGCTGAAGCTTCGACTGGGACCTCTACGGCGAGTCGAAACCGACCTTCAAAAACGATTAGGAGCTGGCGCTCTAGATGAACCGGATGGTGTTGGCGCCCATCTTGGCGAACTGAACATTGATACGGAGTCCAGTGGCATTGTACGACGGCAGAAGAGCGAGTTCAGCGTGCACAGGCTACACGACGCCCTAGAGAAGAGCAGTCAACCAACTTCGCGGCAGGGAAGTCAACGGGGACATGGCAATGACGAAACCTCAATGTTGGGAGAGACATCGCCAGGAATGGTCGACGAAGCTACGGAAATCATCGCGAGTTGTCAAGAGGACATGAAAGCATTATGGGCGGATGAGGCTATCCGGGTGATCCTCAAAAAGCGGAAAATTCGGATGGAAGAAACAGCAGGGTTGTGAGTTCTCTTTCTCCGTCGTTCGCCGCAATACTCGCTGACATTATCTCTAGTTTCTTGGACGATCTAAACCGTATAGCCCGACGTGATTACCAACCTTCAGACGACGATGTAGTGCGTGCCCGCCTGCGGACCCTCGGTGTGCAGGAATATCGTGTCAACTTTGAACCCAGTACTTCAATTTTCTCCGGTGGGGTCGGTGGCGATGCTGGGAGAGAATGGCTCTTATACGATGTGGGAGGTTCCAGGACGGCGGTTCGTTTTCGTTATTCTACTGCTGTCAGGTTCTAAACTAATCTCGTTCTATAGCGTCATGCATGGGTGCCCTTTTTTGACAATGTTCAGGCCATCATTTTCCGTGGGTATCTCACATCTCTTCTTATGCCGTACTACATATTCCTAACATGTTATTGCTTTCCTCTAGTGGCCCGTAAGTCTGCTTCCGCTTGCTGACGTTACCCCTTCACCTGACGTTTCTCGTCGGTCAGCCGTATCTTGTTTTGACGAACGGCTATCGGAAGACTCGAATGTCAATCGACTTGAAGACTCATTTCTACTCTGGCGAGCAGTCTGCTCTTCGAAGCTCCTGGCTAAAGCAACGATGATCCTTTTCCTCAACAAGTGCGATCTCCTGAGGAAGAAATTAAAGTCAGGGGTAATGGTCAAGAAATACCTCCCCAGTTTTGGTGATAGAACAAATGACTCTTCGACTGTCATCAAGTGTACGCCGATTCGACTCTAAACACCATGGCCGGTTCTAATATTTACTTGCACAGATCTACGCGAAAAGTTCAAAGAGATTCTGAAAGCAAATTCACCGGAAGAACGTGCACGATATTTCTACGCGACCTCAGTTGTAGTAAGTTTGGGTCTCTTCTGAAAGTTTCATCATCCTGACTGCAGCTTCGCCTTTTTGCGCGCAATCATCTCCTTTCCAATCACGACCTCCCAGGACACCGCAGCGACCGCATCAACCATCAAAGCTGTCAAAGACAGTATTCTTCGAGACTACCTCAAAAACGCAGACTTCGTCTAGAATACGATCGTCTATGTATGCATCTATAGTAGTCCGGTTTATTGTACATATGACACTGTCGCTATCTTCTCTATCTGCTGCGATAGCTTCAATATAGTAATTTTTCGTTTTCCATGAGATTCAATCCAACTCCGACATACGGTCTTGCACGGGCGTCCTTCGGGCCGAATTCTACAGCGCACGACTTGTTAAGGTTTGCAACGTGCGAACGAAGGTATGACAATAGGTCGATCGTCGATCCATATGGATCATGGCAACCCAGGAGACCGTCATTGCGGTCTACACAAAGGAATAAGGCCACTAAATAAGTGCAACAACCGACTTACGTTTAATGAATTCAGGTCTACTGAATGATCGAATTTCGACCCAGCAACACCTAGGACGAAACTCAAACTGGCTGTGGCGACGAAAGAATCCGACAAGTCGTGGGACCAATTGCTTCACTGGAGACATACATATGGTGCTTGGTCTCGCCATGGTCGCTCAGCTGGTAGAGTATCCTGATTTTATTTGGCAACAACCGTCACTTTGTGGTTTGCATGAAGAATGTGTTGGAAAGCGACTTCATGAATATGGGGAAATAATTATGTGAGCATTCGGAGAGAAAGGATCAGGTTACGTTCTGGGTCGCAGAGGTCACTGAAGCGAGGAACGCGGGCGTCCGTCTTTTCCTGAGAGTTGACAGCAACCTTTTCTATATATCAGACGAATCCACACCCGCGTCCTCGGAGGGTCTGATCACCCACGCCAAGCCCGCCGCTTCTCCACAACCGTATTGTCGACTAGCATGCCAGAGCAGGCTGCGATGGTGATTTATGACAAGTTCAGATTTATATAAATCGAGAAAATGGAGGTCGAAAGTAAGTTCTAGGTTACTGTGGACAAGGCATGGGTGTATTTCTATGAGCTGAAGCTATGAATTTCCACTATCACGATGCTATCTTTCGTATGAGCGTAGAGATCCAAGGTTTTCTACGTAATTAGTTGAGATACCGGTGTTGAGGTTGTTTCTTTCGGTCGTATCAGGTGTCGCCCACTCATCACCGTTCGAGATGAGCTCATTGATTCATGAAGCAAAATGAATTATAGGAGACTCGCCTTGCCCAGTATTTCCAACAAAAATGTAATATAGGGTGTAATTTGCATAGCCAGCTCTCGATATTGCACATGAATTCATAGTATTAAGAGCTCAAGGTTGATATCAATTCGGAGCGTACTCATCTCTGTTTTGGCCTAATCCTGCGTCTCTGAGGTCTCGCTTTAAATTCTTGCAAAATTCTTGCAAGGCTTTGCGTTAAATTCTCGGTTTAATTCATCGCCTCGTTATCAACAGCAAGTGACTACTGGCTCGATGCTGGCTTCCATCAATACGACTCGAGAGGCTCGTCTAGTCAAGAGGTGACTGATTGTAGCAAGTCCTGTTCAATTTTACTCTCACAATGACATTCAATGGGTGAATACATTGGTAAATTTCGCATAATAGATACGCCGAGACCCTCTCATTTACAACGGCAGATTGCAGGCAGCCCGTACCAAAACTGAATTCCCTCCGTCGCAAATCTTTCACAGATATGCGGAAGAGCATCGCCATAGTGCGGAAGTCATATCTATTTTGGGTTCTTACAGAAATAATAATAGGGTCAACATCCAGATGAGAAGCCCCAGTACGAAGTGAGTTCAAATGTTGACACATATTCGCTGCTCGATAATACGACGCACTGGCAGGACAACCTCTCTGTGACACCGCCGACCAACAGCTGATAGCCCTATTTTGAGCTGGTACGTCGAGAGATTGAATGAACATTCAGAAGAAAGAAGAAAGAACCCAAATCGACTGAAGACATTTCTTGTTAGGGAATGTTTATTGATCCCTTGGCAAGAGTCTAAAAGTGTTCACCACTGCAGCTTGAAGGACAAAATATTCATCCAAAACTTCGGTCCGCATAACAAACGAGTCTCGGCCGATCTACGGAGGTTTTCCGCCTTGTGGTGAGAGAAACGGTCGACAACATCATGGACGCCAATCAATACATTGGTTTCGTTCTCGTCTTCTGGTATTCTATTTGTATCTCAAGGGTGTATTGACTCTATATAGCACCAAAATATATTGAAAAATAACG
>Ga0247737_1001415_pt1 | contig 10350 bp, 17 predicted proteins | sample UWRJL028104C2_FD_180937 | JGI IMG/M metagenome (GOLD analysis project Ga0247737, IMG submission 180937) | Plant litter microbial communities from Arlington Agricultural Research Station in Wisconsin, United States - UWRJ-L028-104C-2 | ecosystem: Environmental > Terrestrial > Plant litter >...
GCGGCGATCACGGGGGTGCGGCGGTCGGCCGACAGACGACGGCGGATCATACGCTCCTTGCGTACGTCCATAATTTCATGCGTCCCGGCGCCGGCGCGGCGGGCGACATGCAGCGCGGTCGCGCCATCCTGGGCGGACGCCCCGCGCGCGGCGCGGCGGCCGGGAACCGCTCGACCAGCCAGACGACGACCGTCGGCCAGATTACTATCGTCGTGCCGAACGGCGACCCTGACACGATCGCCAAGGGCGTACGGGGCGCGCTCGCCAAGCATGAGATTGTGAATCAGGCGAATACGGGTATGACTCCGTAATGGCCGGCCCGCTCTATCCCAACGTACCGCTCGTACCCGGCGTCCCGCCCGTGCTGCGCCTGCCAGGGAGCATCCCGCCGCCCGAGCCGCGGCTAACCCGTGACAGCGCGGCGATCGACCGGCTTTCGTCGCGTCGCTGGGGGATTTTTTCCGATACCGGCGCGACTGTGCTGCAAGCGGACAGCGTCGTCTCGGTCGAGCACGGCGTAGAGTATCGCGTCTCGGATTACCCGCTCGAGGCGGGCGGTTTCGAATCGTACAACAAGGTCGCGACGCCGTTCGAAGTACGCGTGGCGATGAGCAAGGGCGGCGCGCTCGCCCAGCGCGAGACTTTCCTTAACACCCTGGCCGGGCTCGTGCCGTCGCTGGAGCGGTTCAACGTCGTCACGCCCGAGCAGACGTATCGTAACGCGACGATCATATCGGCACGGCTCGCGCGGTCCGCTACGGGCGGTGCGGGCATGGTGACGGTCGAAGTCGGCTTGCAGGAAATCCGCCAGACGGCAACCGCGACGTTCAGCGACACGAAAGCGCCCAGCGGCGCGGCAACGGTAAATGACGGCGCGGTCCAGCCGACCGAGTCGGGCATCAATCCGACGGAATTGCAGTCGGGGAGCATTCAGTAATGGCGATGCAATTCCCGATCGACGATCCGCCTATCGACCCGGGCGGCCCGCCCCCGCCGTCGCCTACTCCTACGCCCAGTCCGACACCTGCGCCGACCCCCACGCCAACGCCGGGACCGACGCCTAGCCCGACCGGGCCGGCCGACCCGCTATCCACCATCCCGGCGTACGCAAAACTGCCGCTCGTGGGGTTGCGTACGCTACGGATACCGCTGTCCGCCGTGCCGTCACAGATCCTCGCTATCACGCTTGGGCAGCAGGCGTGTACGATCCGCGTCTATCAGAAAGCGTTCGGGCTCTATCTGGACATGTACGTCGCGGGCGCACCCGTCGTCCTGGGCGTCCTGGCGCACGACCGTAACCGGATCGTACGGGACGCCTACCACGGCTTTATCGGCGACCTGACTTTCGTCGACACGCAGGGCCGCGACGACCCGACGTACGACGCGTTAGATACGCGGTTCGTCCTGCTCTGGTTGAGCGGTTAGTATAGCGTCGGTTTCTGCTTTGGTCAGAAAACGGGCATTGTCCGGCATACGGTCTTTCATGTGGGCGTCGACCGTTCCGCCGTGCCAGAGGGAATACGTGGTCTTCGGCTCGCTCCCGTCCAGCCACTGGATATCCCAACGCGCGCCGCCGAAGCCTTTCCACGAAGCGTTCGGGCGCGGGTCGGGCGCTCCGAGCGGGACGGCCTCGCTGGTGCTATAGTAACTACCATTTACGATCACGTTCCAGAGCTTCTCGCCTTTGGCGTGACCGCGCGCCCGTTCTTCGCCGATAGCGCAAATATTGCAGTATCCCGTATCAATCCGAAGCTGTTTCCACGAGCCCATAGTGTCGCTCGCGTCGGCAAGATGCTTCGTACCGCAGAGCGGGCAGGTTACCAGCGTCACGACCGCCCCTCCCGCCGCACGAGCGCGCCGTCCTGCCACTGGCCGGACCCGCCGCCGGGCAGCAACTCGACGTGGCCGTCCTGTCGGACCGTACGGAGCGTTCCGCGCAGTGGCTTGACGCCACGGGCGCGCAGGGCATGTTTGTAGGTCTGGAGCATGTTAAAATTTCCCGTTTTTGCGGAAAGAAACGCCTTCCGCTTCGGCCCAGTTTTCCGCTTCCGATTCGGCTTGCGCGGCGGTTTCGTATCGGCCGATTCCCGTTTCCCAAGGCTCCGGAAAACCCATGCCGTCCCAAAGCATTACGGCGAAATAGCCGCTCCCGCCTTTCGTAACTTCGATCCAATAGGTCGGCGATCTTTCTACCTGACCGTCGATCTTGCCGGCGTGTGCGTCGTTGAGTATCTGAACGTACGCTCCTGCGGGAATAGCCATCGTAACGTCTCCTTCGCCCGTCAGATATCCGCTACTGACCGCCCCGTCAATAGACTAAATTTACAGCCCCGCCTGGACGCGCTATACGGTCGCGCATGTCTTTTACTCGCCGTCGGATCGACCTGAAATTTACGCTCGGCGCCGGGTCGTTCGGCGAGGGCGGCAATAGCGTCGAGATTACCGGGCTGCGCTGCTCGGCCAATATCGTCAAGGCGGGCGGCGCGGCGCTGTCCAGTCTGAGCCTTACGGTCTGGGGCATGACGCTCGACCAGATGAATAAGCTGACCGTCCTGAACGTGCTGCAATATACCGAGGCGGGGCCTAACACCGTGACCGTGTCGGCAGGCGACGATACCGGCGTGTCCGTGGCGTTTCAGGGCAATATCACCGAAAGCTGGGCGGACCTGCACGCCGCACCAGACGCGTCGTTCCACGTGGCGGCGTTCAACGGCGTGCTCGACGCGACGAAGCCGGCCGATGCGACCAGTTACCGCGGCGACGTTGACGTGGCGACGATCCTGTCCCAGATCGCCGGACAGATGGACCCACCCCGCACGTTCGAAAATAGCGGCGTGTCCGTCCAGCTACGCGACCCGTATCTGCCCGGTACGCTGCTCGACCAGGCGAAGGCGGCGGCCACGGCGGCCAATATCTACATGCTGCTCGACGACGAAGTTCTGGCGATCTGGCCGAAGGACGGTACGCGCAATCTGGACGTCGCGACCCTGTCGCCCGAAACGGGACTGGTCGGCTATCCGGCGTTCAGCCAGAATAATATCAACGTGCGATCGCTCTATAATCCAACCGTGGCGATCGGCGGGAAGGTGAAAGTTAAATCGTCGCTCGAGCAAGCGAACGGGCAGTTCGTCGTCGCGAAAGTGACGCACAGTCTCGATTCGGAAATGCCCGGCGGCCAGTGGTTCACGGATCTGGAATGCGGCCTGCCCGGTCAGGACGCGCCGGTAGCGACGGGTTCGCCCGGATGACCGCCTATCCCGGAACCGCCGACCGCCAGACCGGCACGGCCGAAATCAACCGGCTGCAATACGTCATCGCCGAAATGATGAATCGCAACGTCACGGCGACGATCGTTCTCGTAAAGGCGGTCGACGGCGATACGGTCGACGTGCAGCCCATGGTCGCGCAGCTGGAAGGGGGCGGCAAGACCCGACCGCACGGCACGATTAACAATCTGCCCGTCTGGCGGCTTCAGGGCGGCGGCAATGCGGTCATTATCGACCCGGTGGCGGGCGATATCGGACTGGCCGTTTTCTGTCACAGCGATATTAGCAGCGTAAAAAAGAGTAAGGCCCCCGGTCCGCCCGGTTCGCGCCGGCGGTTCGACTGGTCGGACGGGATTTACCTGGGCGGTATTTTAAACGCGGAGCCGACGCAGTTCGTGCGGATCGACGAAGACGGCGTGACGATTACCAGCACGGGAACCGTCGTTATTAACACGGGCGGTTCGGACGTCACGATCGACGCAGGCGGCGGGACCGTCACGATACCCGGCGAGCTTGCCGTTGATTCGCTGACGGTCGACGGCGCGCCGTATCTGGACCACACGCACGACGGCGTGACGACGGGCGGCGGGGTGAGCGGGCCGGTTACGTGAGGCTGGTACGCGCGGACGGATTCGAACCGCCATCCGGCCGTTATGAGCGGCTGGCTTTACCGTTAAGCTACGCGCGCTAGAAATAGTACGGCCCGCGCCCAAGGGAGGAAACGCGGGCCGTACCGGTGCTATGTGCCGCCTCCCGTCGGGCCGGGCCATGCGGTATTGACGCTTATAGCAGACGGACCGTCGAGGGGCAACGGTACGCTGCGGTCGGAACGGATCACCTCCTTTCAGTTATGGACGTCGCGGCTTGCGAGTCGACGCGAGAAACAGAACGTTTGGCTCGTCTGCCCGAAATACCGAAAGCCATTCCTGAACCGTTTCGTTCGTGCAATCGCGCTCGTGCTGCCAGTGGTTGCCCTGCGCGACGCTAGTCCGAATGCTCCAAATTTTCATCTTATCGGCTCCTGCCAGTGCGTTTCGATAACGACTCACTAGCCGTTACTGACCGTTCCGTCAATAGACTAAATTATCCGCCCGTGCTAACCGTCCGGCATGGCAACGACGCTCCTGCTCGACCGCCCGTCATGGGACCTGTGTCTGGACGCCAACGGATCGATTGCGCTTGCTTCCGAGCCGTACAGTCAGGTCCAGAGCGTGGCGAGCGCGTGCCGTCTCTTCCGGGGTGACGCCTATTACCAGCAATCGATCGGCATTCCGTATTTCGAGCAGGTGCTAGGGCAATTCCAGCCGATACAGGTCGTCAAGGCGTTCCTGGTCGAAGCGGCGCTGTCCGTGCCCGGCGTGACTGCCGCAACCGCCGTGCTGTCCGACGTGACGGACCGGCGGCTAACCGGGCAGATCCAGTTTACGACGCGGACGGGCGTGCAGGTAGCGAGCATATAAAAAGGCGGCCCGTTTCCATCAAACGAGCCGCCTGTACGGTACTGGTAGAATGTGGGGTTTTTAGCCGCCGTTGTTCATGATCGCCTCCTGTACGAATCGTTTCCAGTGCTAGTGACCGGACGATGCGCCTAACCGCCCAGTCCGTCAATACCCGGATGGCTAGCGCCCCTCGCCGTGCTGCGCTATACCAATCGTTATGACAGCCGTACCCGTCCCCACGCTCGGCCCGAACGGCTTTACCGCTCCGGACGAATCGGCCATTCGTGACGGCGTCTTTACCGACATTAACGTCGCCTTCGGTGGCGCACTGAACCCCGCGCCGTCCGAGCCGCAGGGGCAGCTGGCGGATAGTCTGGCCGCGACGATCGGCTACACGAACGATCTATTCCTAGACTTTACGAACCAGGTCGATCCGGCTTTTGCGACCGGCCGTATGCAGGACGCGATTGCCCGCATCTACTATCTTACCCGAAATGGGCCGCTGCCCACCGTCGTGACCGCCACGCTGACCGGTGCGGCCGGTACGATCATTCCGGCGGGCAGTCTCGCCCTTGCCGCCGACCAGACGATTTACACGTCTCTCAGCAGCGTGACGATACCGCTGACCGGCACGATCGACGTCCAGTTCGCCGCGACGACCGACGGCCCGATCGCCGCGCCGGCCGGCACGCTGACGACGATTTACCGGGCAATCCCCGGCTGGGACACGATCACGAACGCGGCGGACGGCACGCTTGGGCGCAACGTCGAGACGCGCGCCGACTTTGAGACGCGACGCGGGCTGTCCGTGGCGGGCAACGCGACCGGTATCCTGCAGGCGGTCCGCGGTGCCGTGCTGTCCGTACCTGACGTGCTCGACGCCTACGTGACGGAAAATTCCCTTGCTACGTCCGTGCTGGTCGGGACGGTCACGCTCCCGCCGCATAGCCTGTACGTCGCAGCAGTGGGCGGCACGGACGCCGACGTCGCCCGGGCGATCTGGACGAAGAAAAATCCCGGTTGCGACTATTACGGCGGAAACGTCACGGTCGCCGTGGAAGACCAGGAGGGCTATTCGATCCCGTACCCGACGTATAACGTCACGTTCGAACGGCCGGCCAGCCTGCCCATTTATTTCAACGTCGAGATTGCGACGAGCTCGACCGTACCGTCCGACGGCGAGGCGCAGGTAAAGGCGGCGATCATCGCGGCGTTCAACGGCACGGACGGCGGGCAGCGCGCGGGTATCGGCGCGACGGTCTTCGCGTCCCGCTATGTCTGCCCGATCGGCGCGCTCGGCACGTGGGCGCGCGTCGTATCACTTCAGGTCGGGCTGACCAGTCCCGGCGCGGCGGACAGTGCTACCGTGCAGATCGACGAAAACCCGACGATCGACGCGGCGGATATTACGGTTGCGTTCGTGTGAGCGTGGCCGCTTTCCCCGTCGAGCAGACGATAATCTCGCAGTACGCGAACAGCCCGATACTTACGGGTATTATCGAATCGCTCGCCGACTCGCTCGACCAGTCCGGCAACCTCGAGCAGTTTTACAATCTCGTCTGGAATATCGAAACCGCGCAGGGCTGGGGGCTCGACGTCTGGGGGCGGATCGTCGGCGTACGGCGCGTGCTGCGCGTTCCGGTGCCCGGTACGTACCTGGGGTTTCAGCAGGACGACGACGCGCGCCCGTTTGGCTACGGCATCTGGTACGGGCTCGGTTCGTCGAGCGATAACTATACGCTGACGGACGACGCGTACCGGCGGCTCATTCTCGCTAAGGCGGCCCTGAATATCACGGACGCGTCGATCCCCAGTATTAACCGGATCCTGATGGCGCTGTTTACCAGCTACGGAAACGTCTATGTCCGCGACGATGGCGGCATGGAAATGACGTACGTATTTTCCGCCCCGCTGACCGCCGTCGACTACGCGATCGTCACGCAGTCGGGCGTCCTGCCGAAGCCTATCGGCGTGACGGCTGGGGGCGAGTCACCGTAAGTTTACCGTCCCGCTCCGTCGTGCTAAATACCGCCCATGCTCTACACCGATATTCCCGCCCGTCTCGTCAAAGCGTTCGCGGCGCTGGCAACCGGGACGTATGTGCGTTCCATTCCGACGACCAGCGGCGACCCGAACGCGGCAAGTCTCGACACGGGCTTTCCGCCCAATACGTTCGTCGACGAAGGTGCGGGGGGCGTGCCGCCGGACGGCCGGGACATGAACGGCATTCTCAAAGCTATCAGCGCCTGGTCGAACTGGCAGGCGGCGGGCGGTCCGGTCTTTTACGATTCCGCGTTCTCGACGGCGGTCGGCGGCTACCCGAAATACGCCGTACTCGCGTCGACCACGTCGGGCCGTCTCTGGCAGTCGACGGTCGATGGCAATACGACTGACCCCGACGCCGGGCCGTCGGCGAATTGGACGCAGTTAACCACGCTGAACGGCTCGCCAAACAGCGAAACCGTCACGCTGCCGAACGGGAAGATCCTGAAGGACGGCGCGGTCGTCGGGTCGTTTCCCGAGAACTATACGGGTACGGTCAACTTCGCCCCGGCCTTCCCGAATTCGTGCCGCAGCGTGACGGTTTCGCCGATCAATTCGTCCGGCTCGCAAACGATGGATTCATGGATTCAGGTCATGTCGTGGGACCGGTTCGGTTTCGTATTCAAAGTCCAGACCGAAGACGGCGTAAGCGGGTCGGACGGCCTTACCTGGGATGCCAAGGGCTACTAGCCGAAACGCCGATAGTGAGGTAACGTAAAGCCATGGCAGACATCACGCCCGAAAACCCCGTGACGTTCGATACGTCGAAAACGCGCGCCATGATATCGACGGGCCTGCGCGACGTCGGTATTGTCGTCACGTTCGGCGCCGGCCTGCTCGGGCTGATCGGCAAACGCGACCTGACCGGCATCATGGCGTTCATGCAGTCCGAGCAGGGTATTACCGCCCTGTCGCTCGTGGCCGGTATCGCCCTGACCGCCTGGCGGCAGTGGAACGCCCGTCATAACGTTAAGGTCGTCGAAGCGGCGGTTAACTCCCCGCCGTCCGACCCGGCCGTTATCCTGAAAGGCCCCGCCAGTGCTTAACGCCCGCCTCGCGCTCGCCCTGTTCTGTGCCGCGCCGCTCGCAACGACCGGCTGCGTCACGCCCACGGCCGGTAACGTCCAGCTTCGGGCCGACCAGGCGTTTCTGACCGCGCAGATCGCCTTTAAGTCCCTGCAGCAAATCGCACTCGCAGGCGTTAAGTCCGGTGCGATCAGCGGCGCGACGAAAGCCCGCGTTATCGCGCTCGTGAATGAAGGACAGCGCTATGAAAACGAAGCGTACGCAACCCGAAGCGCCACAAGCCTTGCCGGACTCACCGGAACCGTCAAAGCGCTTTCGGACCTCGGCATCGGAAAGGATTAAGGTGGACGAAATTCTCCGCGCTATCGCGCAAGCCGCCGGGTACGTCGCGCAGCTGCGCGCCCTGCTCCCCGAAATCGAGGCGAACTGGAACGACGTCCGCGAAGGGCTCGGCTCGCATGACGACGCCGCAGTCCGTGCGAAAATCGACGAGATTCATATCGACACGAACAACCTGACCGCCCAGCTTAACGCGCTGCGCGACCCGGTCGTACCGGACGCCGGCGAGTGACGACGCCCGCGGCAAATACGGGGGCGCTGGTCGTCGTCAATCCCGACGGGTCGCTGATCGGCGGGGCGGCGGCCGGCGAGTACGAGACGGTCGCGGCCAGCCAGACCGCCCAGGTGCTCGGTACGACCGGCGCGATCGGCGATACGCTGGACGGCCTGCTTGTCGTGCCGGGCACGACGTCGCCCGGCGTCGTCACGATCCTGGACGGCGCTACGTCTATTCCCGTATTCGTCGGCGGCGCGTCGAGCGTTTCGACGCTCATTCCATTCTGGGTGCAGATCGGCGCAAAGTCCGTGTCGGGCGCGTGGAAGGTCACGACCGGCGCGAACGTATCGGTATTTGCGACCGGCGACTTTACGTAATGCGGCGCGCGGGGCGGGCGAGCAACGTTGCCGCGATACTGAGTGGAGCCGCCGCCCCGATCGTACCGACGCTGGCCCTAACCGGCTCGCCAAGCCCGACAGAAACGGCGCGACCCTACCTATTCCAGCCGACTGCAACGGGCGGTTCGGGCGCCAAGTCCTACGCATTCTCCGGCGCGGTCACACCGGCCTCGCTTGGCGGGTCGTTCAGCACGGTAACGGGGGCGATCACCGGGCCATTCACGACTGCGGGAACGGTGACGGGTACGATCACAGTCACGGACACCAGCGGTTCCGCGCCGCTCGCCGTGAGCATCCCCGTCGTGGCCAGCCCGAGCACGGTTGCGAACCTCCTGATGGCGCTGGATGCCGCGAACCTCGACACGATCACCTATCCGAGCGGCGCGATCACGACGTGGAACAGCTCCTACGGCGCATCGCTCGCCGGTACCGCATCGACGCCGACCGTTGACCCGCTGCTGGGGTACAAGTCGATCAACGGCAAGCCGGCCGCGTTCTTCACCGGCATCGGATCGAACGGCCAGTTTTCGTCGAACAGCCGTCTCGCGATCAACGCTCCGCACACCTCGGGCTACACGATTTTCATGGTCATGACGCTCGACCAGAGCAACGCGGCATCGTCGCTTTCCGTCCTGTCGGGCTCCAACGGCTCGCTGAACGCCCGCATATCGTCGGCGCGCAAGCTGATCCTGGCGGTGACAGGCGGCGCTACGCTGCTAACGTTGGCCGGCACGTTGCCGCGCTCCACGCCGATGCTCGTTACGATCAAGGCCGGTTCATGGGGAACCAGCATTCGCGTCAACGGCGTGCTGGACACCTCCGCTGCGGTAGATGCGGGGCTTACTTCCGCGCTGACGCTCCTGTTCGGCAGCAACGGCGCCTACATCCCAATGCGCGGCCTGCTGGCGTCGTGCCTGATCTATTCGGGCGACATGCCGAGCGGCGATGTGACGGCGATCGAGGGCTATCTGACGACCAAATGGCTGACGGCGCCCACCCTTGCCGCGTCTCCGCTGGCGGCATCGAGCGGTGCAACTTTCGAATGGGCGGATGCCACCCCGCTAGCCTGGGCTGCTTGAAGGAACGAATGACATGACAGCCATCTGGAACGCGCCGACTCCCACTGCCATCGCTCCGACGATGAAGATCCCGTTCGATTCGAGCGCGTCGAGTTCGGCGGCGGCGATGACGGTCGCGCAGCTTGGCGCGTGGGTCGCGGGCTTCACCGTCAACGGCTCGGAATATGTGACGCCGGACGGGCGCGTTCTGACCGATGTATCGGTAACGAACGGCGCAGCGACCGTCACCAGCATCAGCTATGCGTTTACGTCGGCGGACATCGGCAAGGTCATCGCCGTTCGCGGCGCGGGCAATGCGGGCGGCACGATCGCGCTGTGCGGCTATATCGGGTCGGTCGCGTTGGGCGTTGCCAGTCTCGTTGCCACGGTCGGCGGCTCGGCACTCAATGCCGCTCGCTCGGCCAGTTCGCTGACCACTACGTTCGGCACCAACAATAAGACGGCCCTCAACAGCGCCATGTCGGCGGCCAGCACGATTTCCCAGCTAACCGGCAACTCAGTCGTGGTTGATCTGCCGTCCGGTATCATCTGCATCAACGACAC
>Ga0247737_1001418_pt1 | contig 10334 bp, 10 predicted proteins | sample UWRJL028104C2_FD_180937 | JGI IMG/M metagenome (GOLD analysis project Ga0247737, IMG submission 180937) | Plant litter microbial communities from Arlington Agricultural Research Station in Wisconsin, United States - UWRJ-L028-104C-2 | ecosystem: Environmental > Terrestrial > Plant litter >...
AGCACGACGAGTGGGAACAATGCCGCAGCCTTTCTTAAAGCACCATTCACCAAATAAATTATTACCTTCTTGTGCAAATAACGAAGTACCCCAGCCAGATTCTATAGCCGCTTGGGCAATAACCATCGCGGGTGGAATAATATCTACACGTGATAATAAAACTTCTACTGCTTGTTTATCGCTGGGGTAGTCTTCAACGCTTACTGAAAAATCTTCGCGCAAACGATTCAATTGTTCGCGATCGACAAAACCTAGCTCATGCTGCAAATCAATTTCTTGTTTGATCTGGAGTAATCGTTCGCGCGTAGAAGTTAACAATTCATTTTTTTGTTCAACGAGTGGCTTCATTATTTCAATAAATAATTCCACGCGTTCCATAGGTTGATTGATTAACGTCAAATCCGGGAGCAGCGTGTTGCTGGTTAAAATGTCATCGTCGATTTTTCCGCTGAGGGGGTTGAGCGAAAGTGAAAAGACCAATACCAAACAACCAATGGCATAGGCAATCAGCCCAAGTCCTAATAACCACTGTGTAAAACTTTTTTGCATGATGCTTCCTGAGTAAAATGTTTACAGTAAAAAATTAATGCTTGTTTAAATAATTTGCACCAGTTCTGGCAAATATTTACAGGAGCAGAGTTAATCCCCGCAGCAGATTCAGCGACCGCTTTATATACAGCTTATAGCTCCAACTGTTTCCGCAACTCTTCAATGCGTTTTTTATTCTCTTCTTTACTAAGTGGTGTCTCAATAATTTGTGGTATAGCAATTATATTGGGTGCAGGCAATTCCTCACCATTCATAACGCGTTCACACAATTTTAAATAATGACGTTCAAAAATAGGAAATGTAGTTTTTTCAGAATTGTTCGCTAAAAAAAACCAATCGCTTGCGCAACCTGCATGATAAATGGCCGCATGGCTCCAGCGGTAGGCCGCTTTGGGGCTAGGTGCGCGACAGGCTTCTACATAAGCACGATGCGCATCAATTAACCCAAATTTTTCCGGGTCGCCCTGGCATGCGCGAATCATACGATTCAATGTCGGAAGGTATTCAGATTCTTCAATAACTTTCCGTGCACCGCGCAAAATAGTTTGTGGAGCGAATTGGCTCAAACTCTCCAACCAAAGTTTTTTAATTTGGCTGAGTAATTGGGTATCGCTGTAAGCTTTGTAATATTGATTGTGGTAATTAATGCGGAAGAGCGCGAAAATTTCATTCAAAGCATCAATATGAGCATCGGTAATGGTGCGTTCGCGGTGAACGTGGTTATCATCATTGAGCCCAGCTTCGGTCGGTGAGGTCTTGGACAAGGCTTCGATCTCTTGTGCTACTTGTTGGATGATTGGCTTGCTGTCCTGCATGGTGATTACCTTGCTGTGTTGTTGGCGCTAATGCGTGTTGTTTAGCCCAGTGATATTTCACGTGTTGCAAAAATTTAGTATTCCAGGATGCATAAAGCTGATTGCTTTCCCGCCAAAATAAAACAAATTCTGCTACCTGGCGCTGTGCAAAATTCATGTCGATATTGGCAAGTTTTAATACATCAAACAAATCGCTACTGGGTTGCCAATTTTCGGGCATGCGTTTGGGTTCGGTATCGTGTTCAAGTGTTGACGAGTAACGCACCCATTGGCGTTTTACATGCTGAATAAATTTACTGTTCCAGGTACGGCCGACTTCGCCGCGTTCTTGCCAATATAAAACAAATTCTGGAATTGCATCTTCTACAAACGCATAACTTATATTGGCGTGCTTCACTAAGACTTCAAGCGCGTCTTTGCTTGGCAACCAATTCATGTGCATTGCGATATCTTGGTCGCGCTTTAAAAATTCTTCGTTATTTTCGCGCGCTTGACGTGCTGCATTTGTTTGATGGTTGCGCCATTTGTGCAATACATCTTTTAAAAATTTCGCACCCCACGAATGACTTGTTTCGCCGCGTTCGCGCCAGTAGGTTACGAATTCCGGTATCTGTTGGTTAATAAAATCGTCGGGAATATTGTGCTGCGCAATTTGTCGCAGAAGTTCTCCATCCGGCCGCCAATTAGCCGCAATTAAATTCGCTCCGCCACCCATATTAATAATGGGCAACGTTTGGCGAGTCTGTGCAGATTTACGCTCGTTAAATGCAATCGTCAAACGGCGACTTTCTATGTAAGGCGCAGACGCCAGTAAAATAATTCCCTGGTCGCGCAAGTTCTTACTGATGCGCTGAATATCCTGCTCATTCCAGAAAGGCATGGCTTGAGTTATCAATGCTTCATCCGCATCCAGCCAGTGTTGTCCATCTCGCGCAATTAACGGGCGATAGGCCGCCATATCACTGAGCAATGACAACATACAGGCTTCTTCAAGGCCAATTGTCGCGGCCAGAGAAGGCGAAACCAGTAACGGGCGTTCGGTAATCAGGGATGAACTCATGGATGTTTGTGCGCCAGATCTCAAAGGTGGAATTGTAGGGGGAATAGGGATAGGAAGCTAGTTCTCAACTTGGGAAGAATTAACGTGAACTCACATGTCACGCTTGTAAATTAGCTTTGATCCGCAAAGCGAGTCTTGTATATTTCGCGCCGAATAAGATAGAAATTTGCTTGGTTTAGAAAGCGTGGCTTTTTTGTGGTGCAGTTATAAATTCGGCTCTTAAATGCATTAAAAAATATGATATATCTTGATTTTTATTTCATATTTTTGCTCCAAAAAAATTCGAAATAAATAATTTTTTTAAAGGAAATTCAGATGCTTCACATCTTCAAAGCTGGCTTGGTTTCGCTCATATTGAGTTTAGCAACATGTGTATATGCAGAAGATATTGGTCAAGTTAAGGCATCCTCTGAGCAAAACAAAATTCAGCAAGGCCAACGTGATCAAAAAAAGGAAGTTAAAAAGTCGGTTAGTTTAGTTGGTGTGGTCGCCAATTTATCTACTGGCAAAAGCGTTGTTAATTCGACGGTGAAAATTAAAATTGATGGCGTTTTTGGTGATCCAGTAGCTATCACTTCGGGCGCATTCCAAATTGATAATATCTCAGCCGATGCTGATTACGAATTGGTTATACATAGCAGCACAAATGCGTTTGTTGATAAAACTTTTTTCGGTAAAACTCGTGCAAGCAATTCACTGCCTGAGGTTTATCAGGATCTCGGTGTGTTAGCAGTCGCAGCAAATGCTAAATATTTAAATACTGATTTATCTTTATCTTCTGAAAGCCAACTTCTGGCGAGCTCACACTAAGAATAAATCGCTCTCGATTTCTTAATTGAAATTTCTCAATTTTTTAATTGAAATTCGAGAGCTCTATTCGTAGCTACCTTTCAGCAAAGCACTACACTTTTAAACTTCAACTGGTGTAGTTGGGTGATTTCCCCACTCAGCCCATGAACCGTGATAAGCGCGAATATTAAAACCCAAAGCCTTTCCCACTAAATAAGTGAAGCCAGAGCGATGATGGCTTTGGCAATGGGTGATCATACGTTTATCAGATGTTAACCCCAGTGACGCCAAATATTCTTTTGCATCTTTGCGAATGCGCAAGCTATTGCTGCGATCCATCAATGAAGTCCATTCAGCATTAATTGCGCCGGGAATGCGGCCATTTTTTGCAGCAGTAACACGTTCACCGAAATATTCTGCCGGGCTACGTGCATCCCAAACTACAAAATCTCCTTTATCCAATTCACCAATAATATCGGGAATTTCAATCACAACCTTGGGGTCAAGTTTTAGATTGACTTTGCTTGGCGTTACGGTCGGAATTTCCTGGGTGACCGGTTGGCCTGATGAAATCCATGCATGTAGGCCACCATTTAAATAGGAATAATTTTTATGGCCAATCGCATCCAGCGTCCAGATCATACGCCCAGCCCAACCACCGCCCTCATCGTCATACACCACTACATGGGTTTCCGGTGTCAAACCTAAAAATGAAAATACGCGGTTGAGTTGCTCAATGGGCGCAATTTTTCCCGGGACTGGCGCTTGGCCTACAACAATTTTTTGCGGCGGCACGTGAATCGCGCCATCAATATGTCCTTGCAGATAGGTGTGCTCAGCACACATATCAATCACCAACAATTTGCTGGTTGGTTGCGCTAATAATGCAGCAAGTTGAGTGGGTTCGATAACAAAAGGAAGCGCCATTTTCTGTATGCCTTTCAAAATGTAAATCTGTATTTTTCGTTCGCCCTGAGCGCAACAGTCGAAGAATTTGGAGATAACTCTTCAGTTGCTTGGCAATCTGAGTGAACGGAATTAATTAGCTTTCGTTAATCGTTCTTAAAATATATCGATAAGAATCCATTCTTGTTGCACTGATTTTGCCGCTTTCAAGTGCAGATAAAATCGCGCAGCCCGGTTCATGTCGATGAGAACAATCGCGAAATTTGCAATGGCCGAGGAAGGGGCGAAATTCAATAAAACCTTCGAGCACATCATCTTCCTCCATATGCCACAAACCAAATTCACGAATTCCTGGTGAATCAATTAAATGACCTCCACCAGGAAAATGCAGCAGTGTTGCGCTGGTTGTCGTATGTGTTCCTTGCTGCCGCTCCGACAAATCACCAACGCGCAAGTTGCTCTCTGGCAAAAGCGCATTTACCAATGACGATTTTCCAACGCCAGATTGCCCCACAAACACGCTGGTGTAGTGAGTTAAGTACTCGCGAAATTCCTCAAGTCCAGTTCCATTTTTGGTGGACACCATTAAAACTTCATAACCTAAATCGCGATAAGTTTTTTCCAAATAATTAATTTTTTCGCGCGTTGTGTCATCGATACGATCCGTTTTATTAATTAATAAAACCGGCTCAATATCAATTGCATTTGCCGCAACTAAATAGCGATCAATTAAATTCGCATGTGGTTCGGGGTAGGGGGCGACAACGATAATAATGCGATCAATATTTGCTGCGACAGTTTTCATATCGCCATGCGGATCTGGACGCTGCAAAGCGGACGTGCGCGGTAAAACCGCAACTACCACACCGAGCGGATTTCCCGTGCGCCAAACTACGCTATCGCCTGTTACTAATGACCCGAGGTTGCTGCGAAAATGGCAGCGTTGTTGCAGGCCTTTGGATCCGCCGTCCGTTGCTTCTACCACTACTTGCATGCCGTAATGCGTAATTATAAGGCCGTGTTGCTCAGGGCCCAGATCGCTCTCGTTAAGCGTGTCCTCTGCCTGCTGATCGCGTTTGGTGGCGCGTACAGTGCGCTCGCCTTGAATTTTTTCGATGCGCCATTGCTGGCGGCGAGTAAGTTTGCGTTTGGTCATGCGCTCTGCGTGTGCTCGATTGGCGATAAAGCCGAAATTGGTTTAGTCTGAGAGGCAATTGTGCCCTATTTGCTAAGGAAAAACCTATGCCTAATGACCTGCGTAATGAAAAGTCTAGTGAAAACAACTTAATCTGGATTGATCTGGAAATGACCGGCCTCAATCCAGACACCGACGTCATTATCGAAATCGCAACCATAGTTACTGATGCCGATTTAAATGTGCTCGCCGAAGGCCCCGTGTTCGCCATTCATCAGCCTGACAGCATCATGTTAACCATGGATGACTGGAACACAAACCAACATGGAAAATCTGGACTAACGCAGCGTGTGCGTGAAAGTAAAATCGGTATTGATCAGGCAGAGGCAGAAACGATTAAGTTTTTAGAAAAGTGGGTGCCAGCAGGCAAGTCGCCAATTTGTGGCAATTCCATTTGTCAGGATCGCCGCTTTTTAGTGAGAGGCATGCCGTTGCTTGAAGATTATTTTCATTATCGAAATCTAGATGTAAGCACCGTAAAAGAATTAGCTCGCCGTTGGCGCCCAGATGTTATCGCTGGCGTTAAAAAATCCGGCGCGCATTTAGCCTTGGATGATATCAAAGATTCAATTGCAGAATTGCAGCATTACCGCGCTACGTTTTTTAAAATGAGTTGATTGTTTTTCAGATACACTGAAGGCGCCATTGGCGCCTTTTTTATTGCAAAAAATATTTTCTTGCCTTCTCGGAATATTTTAGCGGCTTGCAGAAGCAGCGGTGCGAGGAGCAAGCTCTGCCGTTTCTATCGGGCTGTTAGCTACTTTTGTTAGCTGTATCCCTTTCGCTATTTCACTATCCGCAAGTAACAATTTAGAACCTTCAACACTTAGATGATCGTCATCAAAATAGAGTGGGATACCATTGATTACAGCCGGACAATAATCTTGATTGCATAATATTTTAAAAGGTTCAATTGCATGCAGATTTTCTCCATAGGAAAGCGTGTCAAGCTTGCTCAGTATGAATTTATTTCTCTCAAAAAAATAACTCGACGGCGTTGCTTTGTCTAAATCAAGCATTGTTTGGCTACTGAAAATAGAGATTGGGCTCGCAGCTGTCTTTATATCCACTGGTAATTCAGGAATTGGGTATAGTAAATAAACATTTTTACCTGATGCTTGTAACCGAAGAATAATTTCATGAAAGCTTTTCCAATACTCCTCTCTTGCATCTTCATTGGGTTGTGAGTTCTTGAAATCCACTATGGGATCTCTATCGGGAATTTTTGGGTATGAATCTAGTTGGTCGCCATATAGAAAAGCGCTATATCTAAACCCTAATAAAACATTCTTTATAGCGTGTTCATTTTCTAAATAATTAAGTGACTCTTTAACCCACTGTGAGCAACCAGGCAGTTTAACTTCAAACAACAATGCCGGCGGGCAACGACTAAAACTAAGATGCAACACCCCCTGTCCATAAGGCTCAAGTAACTTGGCTAGCGCGTAGGTAGGCTCAACAGTGTGACTATCGCCAAAACTCGCCCACGTGACATCTTTACCGAAATATGTACAGGCCTTTTCTGGTTTTAAATAATTCTCCCCTCCGGTATGGCAAGAATCTCTTTTTGGACTAAAGTGCGAAGCATTCAATGAATTTCCCGCATCAAATCTTGCTTCGTAACCTTTGAATATATGGCCCGACACGCCGAGCGCAAAAAATAAAACAATCGAAGCAGCCGAAAATTGAAATGTGCCTTTTCTTGTTATTATTTTTTTATTTCGAAATGGCGCTTCTATGTATTTATAACTCAATATCGACAAGACAAATGCTAATGCAACAGCAAAAATAAATACTTCATGTGTCGGTTCGCCGATTGTTTTCATGCGCAAGAATGCAAGTATTGGTTGGTGCCATAAATAAAGCGAGTATGAGATGAGGCCTACACCCACAAATAATTTATTTGATAAAAATTTACCAATCGCAGTAGTGCTGTCACAGAATATGATGATTAGACAGGCTCCGACTACAGGTACCAATGTGTAGACGCTAGGGAATGGCGTTTGTCTATCAAAAAAAACAATAGAATAAACAATAAGAGCTAAACCAATACTCCCGAAAATGTCTTTAACTCTGTTGGCAATAGAAACTCGTTGAATACCAGTGATTGCTATTAGAGATCCTGCAAATAATTCCCAAGCGCGGCTAAAGATAAGATAGAAATTTGCATCCACAGCTTGTTTAAAAGATAAATATTGCGAAAACGCTAAGGACACTATTGATAATGCAAATATAAATAGAGCTAATCGCTTCTTTCCAACAAACCAAAACATTGAAAGCAAAACGGGGAAAAAAATGTAATATTGTTCTTCAACAGCCAAACTCCAGGTATGTAGCAAAGGTTTTTGCTCTGAAGCAGTTGCGAAATACCCACTGGTTAAATAGAAAAACACATTTGACGAAAATGTGGCCACTGAAACCAGGCTTTGAGAATAAGCCTTGAGGAGATGGGCAGGCATTAGAATAAATGCAGCAATGGTAGTAAAAAGCAACACCGCAGTAAGAGCTGGCAAAATACGCCTTGCTCTTCGTTCGTAAAAATTTAATATCGAAAATTGGTTGCGTTCGATTTCCTCTATTAGAATCGACGTTATTAAATATCCGCTTATTACAAAAAAAATATCAACCCCAACGTACCCACCCGTTATACCAAACAGATTGGCGTGAAAAAATATGACGGGTAATACTGCTATAGCCCTCAGGCCATCGATTTCTTTTCTATACTGCAATTCAGTTTCTCCCGTGAATATTGAAAGCTTAATTCTGCCTTGAGAATGTGGCGGAAGGATTTCACAAAAACCTTATCAGTACAATGGCTCACACAATCAACACTGTGAGTGAGTCCATGTTTATAAACACTTCCTGAAATAAATAGCTTGTATGCTCCCGCCGCGATCTTTATACACAAAAAATATCTTCGGATAATTATTTTAAATGCATACAATGCGCCAACACTTCAATGACGTTTAAATGTCATTCCGATAACTGATGAATCAAGTTTTGTGGTGTTTAGATGACAGAAGCGCTAATAAGCGTGGAATTCGGCTCAATGCAATGTATGCGTGAAGTAAAAATAGATAACAGCTAAGCAGAAGCAACTTAAAATTAGAAAGCTGAGCACTAACAGGTAAGTCGCCCATTTGTAGAAATTTAATTATTAGAATTGCCGCTTTTCAGTGCGTGGTGTGCATGATTTGAAATTATTTAGATTTTGAATGAGATGCTAATAGACAAAAATGAGTGGTGTCATATCTAAAATTTTATAGTTGACACCACAGTCACTTTTTAGCTTTTTGATTTAAGCCATTGAGCAACATCCTTGCCAAGAGTGGTTACGCAACGCTCAAGTACAGAGCATGAATTCTTAAATCCAGCGCCGAAACCTCCCCCCGAGTTTCTAGTTGTATTAAACGTGTCAATCAATTTTCCATCCTTATATAACTCCGCAATAATGGATACCGATTTATGGTGACCTATAAAGGCATTTCCATCACTTAATGCATTTGAAATCATTAATTTCAATTGTGTTCCCTCATTTAAATTTTGAGGGTTTTCTGACAATGCTACAGCCCAACCATTTTTCTCTAAATTTATTTTAGTATTTTGTGAAAACTGTGCACCAAGTGTGCCGCACTCAGATCTAATATTAGATTGTATTATTTTTTCATCGTAGTAAGTTGCCGCATTGCTTATTGTAATTTTTTTGTCTGCCGCCTGAGCGAAAACACAGTTTGTCAGCAACAACGTACTTAACAATATTTTATTAATTTGCATATTTTATTTCCTTAAATTGATGATTCATAAAAATTTTATAAAAAGGTAGTTGAACAATTTAAACATGTAAGAGTGCGATACTAGACTGCGTTTGTAAATTTATTACGATTTTGAGTGCGATGGTCAGATATAAAAAGGAGTGGTGCCATGATTAAATTTTAATTCTCGACGTCACAGTCGCTTGTTAGGGCAGAGAAATTACTGCCGCTCATGATTTTGGCACTCGCATAAACTTGACTGACAGCATTGAACCCCACAATAAAATTGATACGAGTAGCATGCCCATGCCCAGAAATAAATGACTGTTTGATAGTTGCGCAGGCTGAACGCTATTTGCTTTGATAAGCAACCAATGCACATAAGAAAGAAACAAGGCAAATATGGAGCCAAACCAAGCCATATGCCCATTTAGAAACTCGATGGTCTCCTGCTTTTTTGCTGGAGCCAGCCAATAATTCTTGTTGGGAATATTGATTATGCTTTGTGCTGAGCGCAAAGCCACTGAAATGCCGCCTAGAATCACCGCTGGAATGCCTACTGCGAAAACCAGCATGGAGATCAGATAACCTTTCTGCGTAATAAAGCCATTTGGCACACCAGCGCCATTAAAATGAGAAGCTATATTTTCAGGAAGATTCCTAGTTGTGGAGAGAATAAAACCCACAACACATATTTCCACAAGAATAAACAATTTTATAGGTATGTGTTTTTTCATGTTTTTGCCCTAACGCCGAGCTAAGCGGCAGTTTTTAAGTTGCGGTTTTGTAGAATACTTTTGCGCAGCAAAACCATAAAGCCGCGACTTAAAAACTGTCCAGCACGCGAAGCGTGCGAGCTGCAACGACTTGTTAAGAATTTTTGAACTCACCGACTAACTTGAAAAATGTTTTCACAGAATTTGTGTGCTGAATTTCAGTAGCTTTTCTTTTAAAATCATTCCAAGAACCGCTACGATCTTGCGGGCTCAAACCCAACTCAACAGCCAAAATCATATTAGCCCAGCCAGATGTTGATTCATAATATCCGTACTTGGCAGCAATCCAATTGTGAAAACCACCGAAGTCGGGTTGAGAGATGTCGATTGCACCCACAGAATCCATTGCAAAATGGTAACCTGCTAAAAAACACATTAAATTTTCAAGCTTCTGCTCACCGATGTACATCCCCGTTCTCACACTCATTTTTTCAAACAATTCATAAATATTATATTCCATGGACGCTCCTTATTACTTAACGCCGAGCTAAG
>Ga0247737_1001419_pt1 | contig 10334 bp, 9 predicted proteins | sample UWRJL028104C2_FD_180937 | JGI IMG/M metagenome (GOLD analysis project Ga0247737, IMG submission 180937) | Plant litter microbial communities from Arlington Agricultural Research Station in Wisconsin, United States - UWRJ-L028-104C-2 | ecosystem: Environmental > Terrestrial > Plant litter >...
GGATTTGCACCCTCAATTAACAGAGCTTGCCAAGCGTCTTGCATTTAGCGTTCCCGCGAAAGGCTATAAGTCTGTCGAAATCGTCCAAGCGTACCTGCTCCTTGCCTTGTGGGGATGTGGGGCTGTTGAACGCTACGAGCAGGACAAGACGTGGCTTCTCTTAGGCATGGCGATCAGGTGAGGGTTTCGCTTACGATACCGTCCCGCGAAAAATGGATGGAAGACAGCTAGAGCTGATCACATTCTACTCTCTTTGCGCACTTAGAATGGCGACAGACCTTAACTTGCACCGCAAGACCGCTGTCTCGAGTCAAGATACCCAAGAGGGGAAAGCTCGTGACATTGAAGTCCACAACCGTGAAAGGACGTGGATACTTTGCTTCTGTCTAGACCGAAGCTTTAGTGCACAGATGGGAAAACCCAGTACTGTCAAAGAGGAGTGAGTAATCTATTCCTGTACTCCCATTCACGATAATCACATTCACTAACGACGTTTGATCCACATAGTTACATTATCCGTCACACCAGAGATTGGTCCTCGTCGCCTGCCGCTTGCGCCTCGGACGTGTCACTCGGGGCATATGCTGTTCGTTTTTGGCATTCTTCATCTTTGAGTCTAAATTTGAGCTTATTTTGGTTCTCTTCTTTTCAATTTAGGAGCTCCAGCGGATGCTTTCACGGAGTCTTGAATTCCTGTATAGCGGCACCGATTCGCTCTCTGGATTGCAGCAAAATTGTGATTACCTGTTGATCATCAAGACTTTTGAGTCTCAGCTGCTGGATTGGAGGGAGCAGTGGATGACGCGTGGTAGCTGGGAGGGTAGGCTGATTTCCTTCAGTGCATCGAGCGAGGTTTTCTGACGTTGTGGTGTTTAGCTGAAGCGCCACCGGTTGCGCAATACAAGGCAATGATCTCGCGCTTCTACTTCAATTATGCGACGCTCGTCATTAATTCCTTTGGGTTGCAAAACGCCATGGAAAGTAGTCCAACCAATATCGGGTACTTCTTCGCGCGTGTCCATACGGCTGCGAATGCCTGCGCTACTATCGTCCGGGACGAGTTGGGGCCGAGTGGGTACATGAAGTACTCTCCCGATTCCCACTTTGTTCAGACGTCATACGCCGTGTTGACTTTGCTAAAGGTTCGCTAGCTTTTGTCGCGTTTTATGCCGTTAGTACCTTACTGACTGCCACTATTAGCTTGTTCGAGTTGAATTCCAGCCTTTCCTGGACAACGAACAAAGTGTTGTGGACCTCGTCAAAGATGTTGCCGATACTCTTGAGAACCTCGCAGCGAACTCTCTGCATACCCCCGCTCTGTATAGTGGTTTCCTCCGTGCTCTAATCTCTGCAAAGTTGGACCCAGCTCCCTCCAGAGATGAGAAACAGCCTTCACCCGATAGAGAGCAAAGTAACGACGGCCAGCAGGGTGGATCCCGCACACCTGCCAGTGGCAGTTTCGGGCAACACATGTCTGGGTATGGACAACAGGAATACATGAACGAGTTCCAGTTCGATAGCGAAATGGGGCCTGTCGCTGATATCTCGACGTTCCCACCTACCATGGCTCCAAACCCATCTGAGACCACGATGGGTTCACTCACAATGGAGAATATTCTCAGCAGTAGTTTCTGGGATAGCATGCTCGTTCCAGGTTTGTTTCCTATTTGTCGTCATTCCCACTCGTTGTGCTCACGGATTTTCGTGTACTAGGTTTTAATAGCATGGACGGTCTCAGTGGCGGTTTCGTATTTGGTGCTGGTGGTAGTGGCCTCATTACTCCACGATTTGGCGGTTCACCAATGCAGTCCGGTGCTTGCACACCAGGCGGGCATGTAGCGAATCCCAGCCCAATCACGCAGACAAACATCAACGCTGCCTTTGATCATCGGAGAAAGGAAGGGCTTGCGACTTAATAACTTATCGGACAAATTTTTCTATTAACGAACTCGGCTGTTGTAGTTTTGTGGATTTTGTTCTCTTTCATTCTATTGTTTCTGCATCCTCGTCTTTTTTGCGGGTTCGTTGCACAACTCTGAGTCGGTTTCCTCATCCAGGACATCCGGCAATACTTCAAGCCACCTGTGGGCTGTTCGGTATGCCAACAATCAAGTATTCTATTCAAACTCTGACGTTTTCTATCTTGCATACAGTAGTCAATGTCATAATAATTGGTCTTGGATCTAAGTACTTTCTGACCGGCCTGAACTGCGGTTTATTTGTTTGGTGCTGTCACAACTCGCCAGTCTTGGATAGTTGGAACCGACTTTGGCTTTCATCCTGAACAATCATCCTGGCCTCATGCAGGTCTTCCAAGACCGGTGTTCGTCTCTCCTGAACGCGTTTGCCGACTTTACGTAGCTATTGAGCGCCCGAGTTTCATATCGCTAAGAGCACACCATTGGAACGCACCCCAAATTCGAAGATCCCGTCGTAGCATATGCTGGCGCACCGTTTGGCGCGAACCGTGGCATCTGCTCTGGGATTCCAGGCCTTATACCTATCTCGTAAGCTCTATTCAGAGTCCATTTGGAGCAACACAGCCCTCACCACTTCTTCGTTCTCAGTTACTCAATGCGTCGCTGCTCAAATGAGCACGTCGTTATACATCCCAGGATTTGACCCGCAGCCCGTCAACGCCCATATTGCTGGTGTGGGCTCCGACGGCCGAACTACTTGGATATTGCAGAGGGGCACAGTAAACGCGGCAGACACCTCCAGCTATGCGGGTTTCTTTGGAACAGGTCGCTTTTGTGTTCTTTGTTGTATTGCTATTTCTGACCGCGGACATTGACAACAGCTACACTCGTAGAAGGTCCGAACGACGCCTCATTGACCTATGCCGACTCGGGAGCTCAGCTGACCTTCGGGGAGAAGTGCACCTTCACTGAGAGTACCCTGGCTGTTTGTACGATTGTTGCACAAGGAAGCACGGCGACGCAAACAGAGTTCGTCACTCGCCTTCCAATTCAAGGAGGTGCAACTTTGACTGGCACCGTTGTCACGGCTACTTTATCTGCGCCGTCTACCAACTCAGTATCGATAGATACAAGCACTACTTCTTCATCGTCCATCGTCACACCTACACCGACTGCGATCTCCCCAAATTCTTCAAGGTCTCAACATGGACGTCATAGTTTACAGACAAACATTGCACTAGTGTGCACTATTTTGGTCGTTCTGTCTATGTCAAAAGTTTTGTGATGAAAACCATATGTCACTGCACTATTAAGCAAAGTACGAAGACCTCCACATCTCTTGCGTACTTAGTCACTTATCTGCTTTACCCCATTGAATCTAGGGACTGAATGCCTTTGGGTTATCATCTGACTTGCGATTGCATTGTCATTGAAGCCACCGATCATAACGTCACCTTTCAACTCTGATCGTCTCTGCGTTAGCATCGTATCTCGGCGTATTTGCGACTCTGTCGGAAAAGAAAGGAGCGACAAGACGTCTTTTATCCTATACAATAGAGAGTCTTTTGTGCTACTCGAAACACTGTTGAAGTTCGATCGCGTCGTGCTTTGGAATACCGACCTCAACCTTTTTCGACGCCCATAACAAATTGTCTCCGATTCGGCCTTGATCGCTTCTCCTCGCCTCGTGGTAGGATAAAGTCATTTGACTGAACATTGAAGTGGTGCCATTCTTTATTTACTTGTTCTTGAACGGTGGTTGTCAGATCACTAACTTCCGTTGTTCCAGCTGCCGCGGAGGTGTCGCCAATGCTCATATGTTCTTGCCGCGAGACTACAGCGACAGATGAATGGCTGGGAGAAAGCACGACCTTCTATGATACCAGGTTTGCCAGGGTCAGTGCCGACGCTTTGCGGGCTCCTCCCAGGGTTTCCCGACGCTCAATATCGCTTACACGGCTATACCCTCTGCGTAACCGACGTCGACAAGTCGTCATTTCCCAAACTCCAAAGTCTAGAGCAAAGCCAGAATAAAAATCTCCTTCGCTCGTGACTCGCTTGCCGAATGGAAAGACCATAGAGTTGGGAAGTAGCTGCCAAACGAGCTCTGCACGCGGAGCTATTCTGTCAATTCAAAACGGATTTACACTGACCGTGGACTCACGTTCATAACAAATTTTCAGATGTAGCGATGAAGGTTTCATTTCCACCAATCTCCATCAATCGAGTTGAGCTCATTCACGCTACAAGGCTATTCGAAGAGTCGGCGGGATGATTGAGATTACTTACACGTCTGTGAGTTAAGTCAATCTTGTTCTTGAAATGACTTTTTAGGATGATAGCTGATGCGTGATATACAAGTGTGAGCAAATGCTATACTCGGGCTATACGCGGTAATTGAATCGTCAGTATATGTCAGAGCAGATGGAAGCAAAGCAATGTTGCTTTTCCCTTGTGCTCTTGGTTCTAGAAGCTAACGATTGAACAAAATAGAGAGTTGGTAAGGGTATTCTATTAGCGAATGGCGGCCCATGGCTGGGGTAGCACGCCTCGCCTGGTGCCGCGAGGTCAGCTGCGCCTCTGAGAGGACGGCAGGGTAAAAACTTTTTATTCAAAGGCGCTGACAACCCTGAAGAAACAGACGCTTTCATCTTGTCACTTCCGAAGAATGTTATGCTGTCATGAAGGCAAAAAACCCAAATGGTTTGTATTATCCAGCGAGGGAATGCCTCGTTTTGAGAATTTCTCGTACCCTGACGACGCTTTCGAGGCGGACTCTCACTGGGCTGAGGGCATGCGCCGCACCCCGGACCGTCTCACGGTGAGTTTTGCTATTTGGACTCTTCCGCGCTCGCCTCGAGGTAAACACGTTCTGATCTTATCCTCCCAGAATATGGCTAGATCTGCCTTGCCCCTGGTAGATTCCCGGAACCATGCCCCAAATCTTTGCCAAATCCTATTCTTCCCTACACGACACAAGTCAAAGGAACCCCGCGAACGCTCCGGCTTACACAAACTATAAAGTACATCAACTCCCTTTGCCAGGCCCTTTTCCCATCTTTCAAGACCCCGGTTATCTTGTCATTGACGCCCAGGTCACTTGTTGAAGATGACTGAGTACACAACTTCGTCTCAAGCTTACCGTGACTTCATGTCCTCTCGCGACCGCACCGCATATTGGGTTCAGTCTCATTCGTCAGTTCAGGACGATTTCTACTCGCCTTCAGTGCCTCCTTCGGTTTTCGACGGTCTCGTACCGTCAAGGGCACCCTCAGAGGCAGATAGCACCAACTCAACGCCACCGAAGATGGTCCTACGCTACAACGACGGTCGACCTGACATCCCAATTCCTCATCCTAATTATGGACGCTCAGGCTCAGGGAGACATCCCGACATGGCTCGATCACGCACCCTTTCATATAATCACTCGCATAACCGCCCAAGAACAGGTTCTTCACCCTCTATTCCTCGATCACATCCAAATGCACCTGAAGAAATCCGAATCCTCCCATCTTTCGGTCATGCCCCAACCGCGTCGAGCTCGCGTCCAAGTCACTCAAGGTCCAAATCCGTTCCCAGAAGAGACAACTTTGATCAACAGCATGATCACGAGGTCCCTTTCATGCCGCCGCCGCACTTGCAAACTCAATCGCCTTACCACGGTTCTCGACCGATGAGCTCACAAGGCGTATCTCCGACTCATCAGGTCACTTTTGCCCCACCTGCACAACCATCTCAGCCATGGCATCCGCGCCAACCCCACAAAGGAGCACCCGCTATTGTTTACGCCCCTTCCCATAACGCTCAACGGCCCAACTACTCCCCTCCTGCTATGTTCCACCATCCTCCTCAGACGGGTCCCAATGGAGTCATGTACAGTCACTCCGCCCCAGTTCCAGGCCAGTATCCACCCCAGTACGCGGGACAATTCACTTCCCGTCAACGCGTGAATTCCGAAGTCGGTCCGGGACCAGATCACTCGCGATTTGGGAGATCCACGAGAAGAACCGCGAATCCCGCCGCAGGATCCGCGGAATCCCTTCATGGTAGAAGTGAAAAATCAGGTAGCACCTACTATGTCCTACCTCAGCACGGCCAAAAGGTGCATGTGATTGTGAGTCTCTTTGTATCATCGATGATACTAGTCCCCCGATGGCTGACCGCTTTTTCGTGTAGGCGCCTAGTCCTGAGCATTCAGTAATAACAGCCACCTCCACCACCAAATCACCTTCCTCGGCCCACTTCGGGAAGAAAGCGTTCTTCCAACGATTATTCGGATTTGCCAAGCACCCATCTGGGGCTTCATCCAGAGGCTCAACAAAGGGTGAGAACGAACTCCACAGGCGCCATTCAATAGGGGCCTCCGGTCGAAACGCAGTCCCGCAGGGTCATTAGGCATGGAGGCGCGAAGATAAACTCGCGCAGTAACACCAGGCGAGGAACAAAATGAGGCGAAGACAGAAAGAAGATAAATAACTTGACACGAAACCCAACTACTTATTGCGTTGATTATAGATCCCCGACCCCTTGCCATTCATTTGCTTACGTTCTTTTCGTTTCATCTATCCATCGCTGATTGTGATGATGGACCTATCGCGGTCTCATCATGGAATTTCTCGCTCGCACCGAACTGTAATATCTCAAGCAAAACGTCTTCCCGTCACGAACTGAACTACGATGTCATGCCAGTACAACACCCAACACGATACCAATACCCTACATCAACCGTCGCAGTAACCTATCTCAGCACCTCTAGTTCCTATCTTGTAGAAACAACCTGAATTCGGAAATCATTGTCTTTTAATCTCGCTGTTTCTTGGACCCGAACATCATCTTAGCCCGACCAATCCCGACCGATGAATCCGACTGATGACTTTGGATGATATGTGACCCCCCATTTCTCAAAGATGAAGAAATAATTGTCCTTGAAAAATGAAGGCTAAAACGCGGCCGCCGCACTTGGATGGCGTTCTACGGCTGTGAAATTTGGAACTGTCGCATGCTCAACCACGCGGGTAGGCATATATAGCGACGCATCCTGATGTTTCAAAACTCGGTATCTCGCGTAGCCAGAAGCTGGTGGATATCAGGATGAAATCACTTCTATGGCCGAGGCATGGGACCGAGGCATCCTCAAGTGCTTCAATGATTGGAGCTCATACGCTTTACGGGCTCTGAACTATCTGGCGACGTCCGAGCTACCGTCCTAGCATAGGTCCCATCGTTATCTTGCAAAGTACTCAAGCGGGATACTTTGGAAAGCTTTATCTCGCCTACGGCGGCCTACCACTCTCGATCAGCAACACTTCGCCGCTCTGCAAGGTGCTATAACCGACGGATATACCCTTGCGTATAATTATCCGCCGGTTGTAGGTGTACACCGTGGCGAAGTTGGCTTGTGTACAAAAACTCTAATCTCTGTTTATGTGCGCGCACTCGTGCTTTAATGGTGGTCGTCCAGCCCACGTTTAATCGAGTACTCACCCTGCATGTCATTCTGCAACAGCCGAACGTTTCTTGCGCCGCCGGAAGTTGGGAGAAATCCGTGACTGCTCAAACAATACACTGTGGACTTCAATCCAAGCCTCCCCTCGAGTGCATGCAGTCAATTAATTCATATTTCTGCTAATCAGAATGGCGGGGATGGGAAACTAATGTATTTGTTGGGAAATGTCAGCCTCAGGCTCGCAATTTCGAGGGAGTAGTGCCCAGGAGCTCAATGCAATATGCAGTTTTTGTTTTTAAAAAAGTTAGACTATCATGAGCACTACTACAGTATATAAATTTAAGCTCAACGACGTCGCTTTCTTAGTGTATTGTGGCGCAGGTCGCGCCACCGATTCCCATTTGGTAAAAACAACGCGATCAGGGGCGTGTCATCACACTTGTGACATAATTCCTGGCTCGCGCTAGCGTGACAGCGCAATTGACGACCTCCACCATCGCCACCATCACAGAGCCCTCGTGTTCTATGCGTAGGCACTCGCTCATTTCTTGAATACCTCGGATACGACACGTATGGACGCACCGGAAACCACTCGTCCTTCTAGGGGATCGGCCAAGCGAGCAACCGCTACATTCGTAGACCAGCTGGATTCTGGGGTTGATTCGCACCTGAGTGGATCTGGAGGAGAGGCTGCTACTATGAAGGAGAAGGGTCTAGGATCTCCAATCACTCGGACGTACGGGAAGAGAAACCGGAGGAGGGCTGCGGTTGCGGCGTCAGCAATGGAGGCCTCATCTTCACCCATGAAGGAGGGGACTGCACGGAAAGGCAAGTCGAAGCTTGTAAAGAAGGACCCCTCGCCACCATCGCCCGATATCTTACTGTTCACGAAGTTGAAGACGCCTGTGCGTCTTGGAGACGATTACAAGGGGGCCACGGTCGCACGACCTCGGACACGTCCCAAACCCACGCTTCAGAAGCAGAAGCTGCCCAGTCCACCGACAGAGATCCTCATGGACTTGAGTGGCGAAATGTCTGAACTCACCTCCCTGTCGTCTTTGTCGCGTTCAGGATCACCAGATGACAAGGTGGAATTAGTGGGAGCTGTCGCACATATCCCCGCGTCACCCCCTCTCAAACCTGTGGCCAGCACGAGTAATGTGATATCTCAACTTGGACTTGGTGATTATCAACGGCAGCACACATGGTCTGTGAAGCAGCTGGGAAGCTATGTGTGGGTTCTGGTCGAACCTGTGGGCACGACAGTATTCGATCCAGCGCTGCATGAAGATGATGGCAAGGAGCGTGTTTGGTGGCCTGGCAAGGTGAGATTTGCTTTATATCTAACAAATTTTAGTAAATTTTATGACTAAATACATACACGTACCCCCTGTGGCCCTGATAGGTCAAAGGCCGCGCCACCAATACACCTCTCGAGGTTCATCTCTTCAAGAGAAAGACCGTCCGGATTCCTTTACCATCCGAGCAGAATATCCTTTCCAAGCATGACCACTTGAACCGACTACGTTTCAGGATTCCAAGATTTGTTTCTTCATCTTCATCCCAAGATGGACGTGCATCTCCTAGGAAGAAGCCAAGATATGACCGAGAGGACATCAAGCGGAAGTGGCATGACGCTTATATCGAGATGAGGGAAGACGAAGACGAAGGAAGTGACATCTTGCCGGACGTTGGAGAAATGTTCAAGCATCCCCTCGCTTCGTCCTCTTCGACACCCGCATCGTTACCTTTCTTCAGCAATGGCTTGGAATTGAAAGAATTTGCCAACGAGAAGGGAAAACGGAAACGCTCAGATTCTGCCGCATCGTCGTCTAGAAGACTCAAAGAACAAGCAGTTTGGGTACCTCCAGAGGCAGACGTTACTCTCGATATTCCCGGCGAAATTGTTTTGGCCCGTGACAGCCAAAGCGGCAAGCAATATTGGTACGCCAAGATCGTCGATTACATCCCTCCAGAATCAGAGAAACAAGTACCCAAGTATAAGGTCCTCTGGATGGACACCACCGAGGGGGAAATACCGCGTAGCTGGTTTTGGACTTTACAAGAGGATGGTTTTGTTACGTGCCGGGTATGTCGCTTCCAAATGCTCATCTTGCAAAAGTCTCATGTCTCTCTCAGCTCGGTAAAATCGAAAGCAAGCAGAAAGAAGATATCAACGATGACGAAGACGAGGCCGAACTCTACCCCGATACTTCTCCAGACTTTGTTGACCCTGCCCTTCTGGATCCATCTCCTTCGGCTGAGGCCTTCAGAGAGCTTTCCACCAGAGAGCAATTCGAGTACACCAAGAACGTGCTGGACGCTATACTGCACAATGAATACGGTCCGGCGACCGTCATGAACTCCGAGTTTATGGCTGGCGGTAAACGCAGACTACAACTGAGCGAGGCAACTGTACGGAAGGGGGAGATGGATGCTCGAGATGCGAATAGATTTGTGGAATACATCAAAGAGTGGTGTTTGCCTGGCATACATGAAGTAAAGGCCAGAGCAGATGAAGACTTTGAACGGGATGATATGGCGGAGACGGGGAAGGACGACCATGGTCACGGCGAGGGTGCAATGGTGGATTCTGAAGTTGAACTTGCAATGGACACAATGGACAGTGCAGTACGACCTTTGTCTCCTCCTACTACAGAGCACATTGTGTCCTCTTCGCCGGCTCCGGAATTGCCACCAAGTTCTTACCCAACAACCTCTTTTGCTATTGCTGATACTGAAGATTCGTTTGCTGGTTCATCCTCTGCTGTACCTCTCGTATGTCTAATCTTCTTTCCAACTTATAACACCACCTCACCCCGATTTAGGCCCAAGAAACCTCCATGGCAAGTGTGTCTTCTGTGACGCCGCCTCTCTCTGCAGTTGAGGTAGGAGCTTCTTAACATTAGCATCAATACGATTATACTAACTCACCTTGGGTTCAACAGATGCCTCCCCCAAGCGAACCC
>Ga0247737_1001420_pt1 | contig 10332 bp, 7 predicted proteins | sample UWRJL028104C2_FD_180937 | JGI IMG/M metagenome (GOLD analysis project Ga0247737, IMG submission 180937) | Plant litter microbial communities from Arlington Agricultural Research Station in Wisconsin, United States - UWRJ-L028-104C-2 | ecosystem: Environmental > Terrestrial > Plant litter >...
GTCAGTGGGTCAAGGCACACTGTTCCCCATGTTCCGCTTGCCTCGTCCAGCCGTCCGGCCGACTCTCGTCCTCGTCTCGGTGCTGGCAGCGACGTCGGTGCTCGGTTTCGGACTGCTGAAGGCGGCCACCTACCGGCCCACTCCGGCGGCGGGTGCGCCCTGGCCGTCGGTGCCGGCCGCGCGCCCGGCCGCGCCCGGGGTGCCGGGCAGGTGCGGCGTGGTGCCGGTGCGAGCGGCCCGCGAGCTGCGGGGCATGTGGCTCACGACGGTCGCCAACATCGACTTCCCGAGCCGGCCGGGCCTGACCCAGGCCCAGGTCGAGGCCGAATATCAGGGCTGGCTCGACCTCGCGGTGGCGCAGCGGCACAACGCGATCTTCGTGCACGTGCGACCCAGCGGCGACGCGTTCTGGCCCTCGGCGTTCGCACCCTGGTCGGAATGGCTGACCGGCAGGCGCGACGGCGTCTCGCCCGGCTGGGACCCGCTCGCCTACCTGGTGCGCGAGGCCCACGCCCGCAACCTGGAGTTCCACGCCTGGTTCAACCCCTACCGCGGCAGCCAGCCAGGCCCGGTCGGCCCCGGCTCCGACTTCGCGAAACTGGCCCCCGGTCACCCGCTGCTCAAGCACCGCGACTGGGCGATCGCCTTCCCCGCGGGCCCGACCTCCCGGCTCTATTTCGACCCGGGCATCCCGGCGGCCCGCAAGTTCGTCGAGGACGCGATGCTCGAGGCCGTCTCGGGGTACGACGTCGACGGGGTTCACTTCGACGACTTCTTCTACCCGTACCCGAAGGCCGGCGAGGACTTCCCCGACAACGCGAGCTACGCGCGATACGGCGCCGGCCAGCCGCGGGCGCAGTGGCGGCGGGACAACGTGGACACGCTGGTCCGTGAGATGCACGAGCGGATCAAGGCGATCAAGCCGTGGGTGAAATTCGGGATCAGCCCGTTCGGCATCTGGCGCAACAAGTCGACCGACCCGGCCGGGTCCGAGAGCAACGGCCTCGAGGCCTACGACGCCATCTACGCCGACACCCGCAAGTGGGTGCGCGAGGGCTGGCTCGATTACATCGTGCCGCAGCTTTATTGGCACATCGGCTTCGGCAAGGCCGACTACGCGAAGCTGCTGCCGTGGTGGACGGCGCTCACCAAGGGCACGAATGTGCAGCTCTACATCGGCATGGCCGATTACCGGGTCGGCGAGAAAGGCCCGTGGAGCAACCCCGCCCAGCTCGACCGGCAGCTCTCCCTGAACGACAGGTACGGGGTGCAGGGGCAGGTGCACTTCAGCGCGAAGCAGATCCGGGCCGACCGGCTGGGGTCGGTCACGCGCTACCGAGATCGCCATTACGCCTCGCCGGCGCTGTTGCCGCGGATGGCCCGACTGCCGTCGGCCCCGCCGGCCGTGGCGCAGCTGATCTCCGCGGCCCGGTCCGGCGCGGCGATCCGCTTCCGGGCCGCCGCGCCCGGCGCCACGAGCTGGGCCCTCTATCGGGTGGGCGGGGCCTCGGCCGCGCTCGTGGCCACCGGCCGTGCCGGCGCTCCCGTCGTCGACCCGGCGGCGCCGCCCGGCCCCCTGTCGTACTGTTTGAGCGGCCTGGACCGCTCCGGCAACGAAGGCTTGATCAGCCTGCCACTCACAGCTTCCTGACCGTGGCCTCGGCCAGGTCCCACCGGCGGTCGGCAGTGGCCGGGTCGACCGGCCACTCGGCGCCGCCGAGTGGTCCGCGAGCTCGAGGTGGAGCAGCCGGTCAGTGGGTGAGGCGGCGGTTTCCGCGCGGCGCGGTCGGCGCCGGCCGGCAGCCCTGGCGGGCCGGAACGGACTCGGTCCGTTCCGGCCCGCGATCGATCCCGTCGTCCCCCGCGACGTCGTCGCGGCCGGGATCGAACGGCTCCCCGAGAGGAGTCACCGGTTCCCCTTGAACTCCGCGCAGCCCTTCTCGTCGGGCAGCAGCGGCCGGAAGGTGATCAGGTATTTGGCGTCGCCGGCCTGCCAGGGGGTCAGCTGGTTCGCCTTCCGGGCCGCGGTGAGCACCTGGTCGGCCTCGGCGCCGGTCACGACCACACAGCCGATCTTGAAGGCGGGGTTCAGGTAGTCGCCCGGCAGTGCGGGGCCGGACCAGTCGAGCACGGGCTGGGCCACGGCGCCGCCGCCCGGCTCAATCCACGGGCGGGCCAGCACGGCCACCGACGTGGGCTGGTAGGCGACGGTCTGCGTGGCCGCACCACCGGCGGAGAGGTTGCCGACTTTTTGCACGAAGCCGGCCAGCTTGGCCCGGGCCGCCTCCTGCGCGGCGGTGAGCATCCGGTCGTTCGGCTGGGTCTCGTTGAGCGCCACGACCGCGACCGACTGGGTGCCCTGCGCGGTCCTGACGGTGACCCGGGTGGTCGGCGCGTCGGCCACCTGGGGCTGTCCGAAATCGGTGCCCGAGCGCACGCCCGCGTCCGTCGCCTCTCGGAGAAGTTGCTGCACCTGATCGGGGCTGAGCGTCCGGACCTGGAGATGGGGCAGGGCGGGCCCGGGATAGATCGCCGGGGTCGGGCCCTCGGTGATCACCCGGCCGTCGGCGTAGACGCTGGTCGCGGGCAGCCTGCCGACCGTCCGGTCCGGGGAGACGAAGCCACCGAACGACTCCACGCGCGTGACGAGTTCGTCCCCGCCCAGGGGGGCGGCGGAGGCGCTCTCCGGTGCCGCTGAGCTCGGCGTGCCCGCACCGGGCTGCGCGCACGCGGCGAGCAGGAACAGGGGGACGGCGGCGGCCAGCAGAGTGCCGCGGAGACGAGTCATGCCCGTTCAGACGATCCGGCTCCGTCCGTGGTTCCGGCTCTGTCATGAATGGGGCGGACGATTTTCGCCGGCCAGGCGGTTTCGCAGGTGCCACCCGGCTTCTGCATCACCACCGAAGGCGGCGAACGGGCCAAGATCCTTCGGGCGTACGAGCGGCTCGGGGCCCGCGGTGCGCGCGTCACGGCGTACGGGGGAACCGGGGTGAAAATGCCGTCGTCGTGCAACAGATGGTCGAGGCGGAGACCGGCGGGGTGCTCTTCACGGCCGATCCGGTGACCGGGTGCCGCACCGCGATGCTGGTCGAGTCCGCGAAGGGCGGCGGCGAAACGGTTGTCGGTGGCAGGACGCGGGTGGAGCGACGCTTGCTCGACCACGGCGATCCGATGTGGGCGGTGGGGGAGCGGCTGCAGCGGCTGTTCGGTTCACCGCAGGACATCGAGTGGGCGATCGATCCGTGCGGGACGAGGTGGATCCTGCAGTCGCGGCCGATCACCGCGCTCTTCCCGGCGCCGCCGACTGCTCCCGCTGCTGGCCGTCGACTTCGGCCCGCGCGCCCAGGCCGCGATGCGTCACGTGCTCGACGACCCGCGGTTCGCGCCGACCCGGACGAGCCGGCGACGCGGCAGCGCCAGGCCTCCCGCCGGTCGCGCCCTCCGCGGGGTGCTCGGCGCGCTGGCCCGTCCCGACCGCGCCCGGCTCCGGCTGAACGAGGAGATCGAACGCCTCCGCCGGGCGTCCGCCGACGACGGCCGCGAGCTGACCACGGCTGTGCTCGGCGGCATGCCGCACAACGTCACGATCGAGATGGATCTCGCGCTCTGGGAGGTCGCACGGTCGAAAAATGACCTTGCAGACGTCCTCCGGACGTACGGGCACCGCGCGGCCGCCGAGGTCGACGTCGGGGTGCCGCGCTGGTCCGAGGACCCCACCCCGGTCCACGCCGCCCTGGCCACCCTGCGGAAGGTCACCGACCCTGATCAGGCACCCGACCGTCGTTTCGCGCGCGCCGGCGAACAGGCCGAAGCGACCCTGCGGGAGCTGAGGGAGCGGGCCGGGCGCCGCCGGCCCGTACGCGGGCGCCTCGCCGTTTTCCTGCTCGGTCGGGCCCGCCGGCTGGCCGGGTTGCGCGAGGCGGGCAAGTTCGCGGGTCTCTATCGGCTCGCCGAGATGCGCCGCCACCGGCGCGGTCATGGCCCACGGACCGACGGTCGCCCGCGAGTACGGCCTGCCCGCCGCCATCTGCGTCCCCGGCGCCACTCGCCACCTCCGTACCGGCCAGATCGTCACCGTCGACGGCGCGGCCGGCACAGTTACCGTCGTCGGAGACCGACCGTGAATGATCTGCGCCGCGAGGCAGCCACCCGGCGCGACCTCTTCCTGCTGCCGAAGGGGACAGCCGACCCGGTCGAGGAGCCTGCGACATGTGGCCGCGGCCGCCGGCGTCTCGGCGGGCCTGGTCCAGCACTACTTCCACACCAAGGACGAGATGATGTCGTTCGCCCTGGCCGCAGTGAGCGAACGCAGCGAGGCCCGCGTCCGCGCCGCCGTGACCGCACTGGGCAGCTCTCCCGCCCCTCGGCTCCTGCTGCGCACGGTGATCGCCGCGCTGCTGCCGCTGGGCGACGCGGCCCGCGAGGAGGGCCGGGTCGCGCTGGCCGTCCTCGCCTACATGGCCGTACGCCCCTCCGCCTCGGCCGAGCTGCGCCCGAGCACCGCCCAGTTCGTCGACTTCATCGCAACCCTGCTCCCCACCGGCGACCACCGAGCGGCCGCCGGCCTGCTGGCCCTGATGGAGGGCCTCGGCGTCTACCTGCTCGGCGGCCAATACCCCCCGACCAGGCCCTGGACGCCCTGGACGCCCACCTGGACCTGCTCTTCAGCCAAAACTGACGCCCCCACACTCGTACTCGACGCCGGACATCCTGCTTTTCATGGACATTCTGCTGAGCACGATCCCGTCGCTGCTGCTGTTCCTGCTCTTCACCAAGCGCATCGTCTCCTGTTCTTCACCAAGCGCATCGTCGCGGGCATGACCGCGGGCGCCGTCAAGGGTTAGGTTTGCCGCAAGGCCGGGGTCGCGCTGTTGCCTCAGCGCGGCCCCATCTCTTCTCGGAAGGGGTCGAGATGCTGGTATCCCGCCTGCACGGCGCCGGTGACGTCCGGTTGCACACCGAGCCGCAGCCCGTCCCCGGTCCCGACGAGCGGCTGGTCGAGGTGACCTCGGTCGGGATCTGCGGGTCCGACCTGCACTGGTTCACCGAGGGCGGCATCGGCGACGCGGTCACCGGGGATCCGCTCGTGCTCGGGCACGAGATGGCCGGCGTGATCCGCGGCGGGCCCGATGACGGCGTCCGGGTCGCGATCGACCCGGCCGTCCCGTGCCACCACTGCGAGCCCTGCCTGGCTGGGGACCCCAATCTCTGCCTGAACATCGTCTTCGCCGGGCACGGTAAGACGGATGGCGGCCTGCGCCAGTTCCTGACCTGGCCGGCGACCCGGCTGCACCGGTTACCCGACCAGCTCTCCGACGACGACGGCGCCCTGCTCGAGCCGCTGGGGGTCGCGCTGCACGCGTTCGACCTCGGCCACGTGCGGCTGGCGTCGACGGTCGCGGTGGTCGGCTGCGGGCCGATCGGGCTGCTGCTCGTCCAACTCGCCGCCCGGCACGGCGCGACTCAGGTGCTCGCGGCCGAGCCGCTGCCGCACCGGCTGGCGGCGGCTGTGTCGTTCGGCGCGTCGGCGCCGGATTCGGAAGCCGTCGCCGACGTGGTCTTCGAGGTCGCCGGCTCACCGGAAGCGGTGGACGCGGCGTTGCGGCTGGCCAAGCCGGGCGCCCGGGTGGTGCTGGTCGGCATCCCCGCCGAGGACCGCACGTCGTTCAGCGCCTCGATCGCCCGGCGCAAGGGGCTGACCCTGGTGCTGGCCCGGCGGATGGGGGAGGTCTATCCGCGGGCGATCGCGCTGGCCGCGCAGGGCCTGGTCGATCTGGCGGCGGTCGTCTCCGACGTCTTCGGGCTCGGCGAGGTCGACACCGCCCTCTCCGCGGCGGCCGCCCGCAAGGGTCGGAAAGTAGTGGTCCACCCCAACGGTTAATCCATTGTCCGGCGCCGGGCCGGTCCCTACCGTAGAGATCACCAACTGGTCGCGCCGCCTCGACCATCGACCACGTGCTGCCCCGCTCGCGCATTATGTGGAGTCCTTGCTGAGGGCTCATTACATGCACGACACAGTCTGCGATAGCACGTGGTGAGGTCTTGCCGGGCAGTTCCTCACGATGCTCTCGCGCCAGCCGTCAAGCGCGCGGTGGTCGACTGAGTTGGTGGCAGCCGAGCTGCTATCGCTTCGCCTTTTCACTGGTGAGGGAGCCGCACTCCGCGCAGCGCTCGAGGGTGGTACGAGAGACGGCGGGCCGCCGCCGGACCAGCAGCGCAGCTGCCACGATGATCGCCGCCGCAACCGCCACGATAGTTGCCGCCGCAGCCAGTGTCGTCCAGTCCGCGTTCGGGCCGCCGCCGTACAGGCCGACGGCGAGTTCCTCGGCCATCGGATGCAGCCACAGCATGCCGATCGGGCCGAGCAGCACCAGCAGTGCCCAAGCGCCACGGAGGTCATTGCGCGCCGCCAGCCCCACACCGACGAGCAACGTCACTACGAGAAGCGCCACCCCGGCGCCGGGAAGGACCTGTCCGGCGGGCCAGCCGTAGTACCCATAGAATTCGCCGCCACCGCTATGGGCCAACGTCGCTGCCCCGGGTAAAGCCGCGGCGGCGCCTGCGAGGGGCAGCAGTCGTAGCCATAGGGGTAGCTGGCGGGGAACGCCGAGTGCCACGAGCCCGAGGCAAGCATGGGCAAGGAGTACGAAAAGCGGAGGCCGGTACGGATAGACGACGGCGGCAAGCGGTACGACGGCGACGGTGAGGACAAGGGCGAGACCAATCGCCAGGCGCGTCCACCGGCCGGGTGCCACCACGTGTACCACCGCCGCGAGCAGCCAGGCCACCCATACGCCGACACCGAGCGAGACGGACGTGCCGTGCTGCTCCCAGCCGAACCACGCCGCCGTCCACGGATTGAGCTCCAGCACGGCCCAGCCGCCGGAAAGAGCCGTTGCGGTCGACAATGCGAGAATGGCGGCCACCTGCAGGCCCGGGCCGAGCCCGGTGGCGCCGACCGTGCGTAGGCGCTGGCGTAGCCCGCCTCCGGCCAGATCGGCCGCGTCGGCGGCCGAAGGCCACCGCCGGTCCGGCAAGGACAAGGCGAGATACGTACCCACGATCTCGGTGCCGCGCTCGTCGCGGTAACCGGCCGGATAGAAGAGCCGAACCAGTCGTAGGTAACGGCGTTCCAGGTCGCTCATGCGATCCCTCCACTGAGTCGGGGCGTGCCCCGACGCGTACGGGCGTTCAACCGCGCGGTCGCGGCCTCAACGTTGCGGCGCATCCGCTCGGTCTCGTCGGCGAGCACCTCACCGCCGGGCTCTGTGAGCCGGTAGTAGCGGCGCAGCCGGCTGTCCACCACCTCCTCCCGCTCGACGGCGACCAGACCCGCGTCGAGCAGTCGGTCGAGGGCGCCGTAAAGCGTGCCGGGGCGCAGCGATACGCGGCCGTCGGAAAGCCGGGCTACCTCGGTGATCAGCCCGTAGCCGTGCAACGGCTCCGCGGCCAACGCTGTAAGGATCAAGAACGTGGGTTCGCGTACCGGTGTCTCCACGCCATCAATATATCGGGTGCAAAGATATAACGGCAGATGCAACTAAACGACGGGTGCTGACAGTGCCACGGTGCTACCGTCCGGTTCAGCGGTGCCGCTAAGGTCTCTGTTGCGGCGCTCCAGCTCGTCGAGCCGCGTGAGGGCGTCCTGCTCGACTTCAGATAACGCGCAGCGGCGCCAACAGCTGGCTGAACACGGTGGCCGCTTGTCAATCCTGCAACCAGCGCAAGGGCAACCGCACCGAGGCCCGCATGCCGCTGCGCACCAAGCCGGCCACGCCGACCTGGACGTCCTTCGCCACCCGCCGCAACTGCCCGTCACGACTCGGCGCGCGCCGCCAGGTCACGTTTGTAGAGGGCGCTGCGGTGGGTGGCGCGGTAGCCGAGCGAGTCGTTGACCCGGCGCATCGCGGTGTTGCTGTCGGCGGTGTCGGCCAGCAGGCCGTCGAGGGCCGGGAAGAGGTACCGGACGCGCGCGATCTGGGTCGCCTTCATCCAGCGGGCCAGGCCGCGACCACGATGCGCCGGCAGCACGCCGGTGCCGTAGTGCTGGGCGTCGCCGGTCCCGGAGCCCGGCACGACCAGCTCGGTGAAGCCGGCCATCTCACCGCCGGCCATCGCGGCGGTCGTGCAGAGCACCCCGCCCCGGCGGGTGATCGCGTCGGCGTTGGCGTGCAGGCGGGCCACGTCCCAGGGCCGGGGCAGGTAGGTGGCCTCGTCCATCGGCATGTCGTCCATCGCGGGCCGCGCCCGGACGAAGGACTCGGCCAGGTGGTCGGGGACCGTACCCTCCCAGTGGATCAGCCGGTAGCCGGAGACCGCGACGCCCGGTACGCGGAGATCAAGGGCCAGGGCCAGGCGCGCGTACGTCAGTGCCAGCACCCGCCGGAAGCCGCGCGCGTCGCAGAAGTGCCGGCCGGGCGAGTCCTCCGGGATCTGGTCGGTCTGCAGGGCGTGCATCCCGCGAGCGGCGGCCGCCGCCGTGACCGCGTCCAGCAATCGGGTGCCGACGCCGGCCCGCCGCTCGGCCGGGTGCACGTGCACCTCGATCTCGGCCGTGGGCAGCCACAGGAACGCCGTACCGAGCGGGCGGCCGGCGCGGGCGGCGGCGAGCCAGGCCAGCCGCTCACTCTGCTCGGCGTCCGTCAGCGGCGTGATATGCATGGCGGCCATTATGGCCGTGCGAGCCTCGGCCGGCGGCCCTTGCTGGTTCCGCTTCAGCCGGTGAGCTCGGCAAGCTCGGCCTGGGTGACGCTGACGGCGCGGGCCGTTTCGACGAGATCCCTGACTATCGCAAAGCGGATGAACGGGCGTACTCCTGATCCTCATGTCATCCCGGCTTTTTCCGGCTTTTTCCACGCGAGCCGGTTGACACTGGTGGAATCGTCCTCATGGTCGCCGAAACGCCGAGAGCAGCCGTACGCGCCTGGCGTGACGGCCTGGTCAACCTCGACGCCGGCAACCGCCTGCTCAACTTCCGCCACTCCGCCCACAGCACCGTGGAGATCGCGGGTCCGGCCGCGGCCGAGATCGTCACCGTGCTGCGGGACGGCACCGGCTACGGCTTCCTCCCGTCCGGCGCGCGACCCGAGCCCGGCGGCCTGTTCCGCACCGGGCTGCCCGCCATCGCCCTCGGCGCCGCGCTCCGGCGGCTGCTCCGCCGTTCCCGGCAGGACTACCTCGACCGGGGCGTGGCCACGCTGCACCTGGCGATCGGCATGCTGCACTGGCGTGACGAGGCGGACGTCGCCTTCACCAGCCCGATCCTGCTGCTGCCGGCCGAGCTGACCGCGAACGGGCCGGGCGACGTGCCGACGCTGCACATCCGCGGCGACGACCCGGTGGTCAACCCGGCGCTGGTGCTGCGCCTGCGCCGGATGGGCATCATGGTGCCGACGGTGGACGGCCTGGCCGACCTGGACGTGCGGGGCTACCTCGAGGAGCTCCGGGCGACGGTCAGCAACCGGGTGTGGACAACGGACGCGAGCGTGCTGCTGTCCTGCTTCAGCTTCCACAAGGAGGCGATGTACCGGGACCTGCTCGACCACGAACGGCGGATCGTCGCGCACCCGCTGGTCGAAGCCCTCGCCGGTTCGAGGCCCGGCCGCGAGGAGTACGCGGGCGGCACGGGGGACGAGTTGCCGCTCGTGCTCGAAGCCGACGCCACCCAGCGGGCCTGCGTCGAGGCCGCGGTCGCGGGGCGCAGCTTCGTGTTGGACGGGCCGCCCGGGACGGGTAAGTCGCAGACGATCGCCAACATGATCGGCTGCCTGATGCACGCCGGGAAGCGGGTCCTCTTCGTCTCGGAGAAGGCCGCCGCGCTCGAAGTCGTCCGCAACCGGCTCGCCGCGGTGGGGCTGGACCCGTACCTCCTGGAACTCCACAGCCACAAGGCGACCCGCCGCGAAGTGGCGCGCACCCTCGCCGCGTCCCTGGACGAGCCGGCGAGCCCGCCGCAGGTGAGCGGCGTCGATCGTGAGCGGCTCCGGACCTTGCGCGAACGCCTGGACGGCTACGCGGCCGCGATGAACGAGCGCCGCGAACCGCTGGGCCGCACGCTGCACGAGGTCCTCGGCGAGCTCGCCCACCTCGCGGCCCGGCCCGCCGCGCCGATGCCGGACGTCTCGCCGGCCACGCTCGACCCCGAGTCCGTACAGGAGATGCTCGAAGCCGCCGACGCCCTGGCGGGCAACCGCCGCCCGGCCGAGGTGGGGCCGGCCTTCCCCTGGCGTGAGGTCGTCGACAGGCAACCTCTCGACGAGACCCTCCGGCGAGCCCGATCCGCGCTGACCGCCCTGGCCGACGAGGCCCAGCCGTACGCCGCTGTGGCCGAGG
>Ga0247737_1001421_pt1 | contig 10332 bp, 8 predicted proteins | sample UWRJL028104C2_FD_180937 | JGI IMG/M metagenome (GOLD analysis project Ga0247737, IMG submission 180937) | Plant litter microbial communities from Arlington Agricultural Research Station in Wisconsin, United States - UWRJ-L028-104C-2 | ecosystem: Environmental > Terrestrial > Plant litter >...
ATCTTCACCGGGCTGCGGGCCGCCGAGAAGATGCACGAGAGCCTCTTCGGGGCCGACGAGTCCGACCGTCGCCCGAACCACCCGCTCATCTCCCAGGTACCGGTGCCGCCGCTCGACGGCAACGTGCTCTCCCTGCTCGACCCGGCCGCGCCCCGCCAGGACCTCATCGCGGTCCTGCGCTGGCTCGCCGAAAGCCCCGCGCTCTCCGTGGCCCGCGAGACCGCCAAACCCCCGCGCGCGCCCCGGAAGCAGCGCATCCAACTACGAGCCAGCTGAGGAGCTTTCATGCGGGTCGTGATCGTCGGTCAGGGATACGTCGGGCTGCCGCTGGCCGTCCGGGCCGCCCAGGTCGGCCACCACGTCGTCGGCTTCGACGTCGACGACGAACGGATCAAGCGGCTCGCGGCCGGCGAGTCCTACGTGGACGACGTCGCCTCGGCCGACCTGCGCGACCTGCTCGACGCGGGCACCTTCCAGCCGTCGGCCGACCCGCGATCGTGCGCGGGCTTCGACATCGCCGTGATCGCGGTGCCCACCCCGTTGCGCGAGGGCACGCCCGACCTCAAGTATATCGAGGAGGCGGCCCGCACGCTGGCCCGCTACCTGCGCCCCGGCGCGACCGTGGCCCTCGAGTCGACGACCTATCCGGGCACCACCGCCGACCTGGTCGCCCCGCTGCTCGAAGAGGGCTCCGGCCTGATCGCCGGCGCCGACTTCGCCCTGGGCTACAGCCCCGAGCGTATCGACCCCGGCAACCGGGAGTTCTCGTTGGCGACCACCCCCAAGGTGGTCTCCGGGATCAACCCCGAATCGCTCGAACGCGTCGACGCGTTCTACAGCTCGGTCGTCGACCGGACCGTGCCGGTCTCCGACTGCAAGGTCGCCGAGCTGGCCAAACTGCTGGAGAACACGTTCCGGCACGTGAACATCGCGCTCGTCAACGAGCTCGCGGTCTTCGCGCACGACCTCGGCATCGACGTCTGGGAGGCGATCGACGCCGCGTCGAGCAAGCCCTTCGGCTATCTGCGCTTCGTGCCCGGGCCCGGGGTCGGGGGCCACTGCCTGCCGATCGATCCGTCCTATCTGTCGTGGCGGGTGCAGCGCACGCTCGGGCAGAGCTTCCGCTTCGTCGAGCTGGCCAACGACATCAACAACCACATGCCCGACTACGTCGTACGCCGGTTGGTGTCGGCCCTGAACGAGCGGCGCAAGGCGGTCAACGGCTCGACGATCCTGCTGCTCGGCCTCGCGTACAAGAAGAACACCGGCGACGCCCGCGAGTCCCCGGCCCGCCGGGTCGCGTCGTTGCTGCTCGACATGGGCGCCGACGTCCGCGCGGCCGACCCGCACGTGGTCGAGGACGCTCAGGTCGACCACCGGGTCGTCCGGGTGGCACCGACTGCCGAGCAGATCGCCGGGGCGGACGCCGTCGTGCTGCTGGCCGACCACGACGTCTTCGACCTCGACCTGGTCACCCGGCACGCCGCGTACGCGCTGGACACCCGTCACCGCCTGACCGGACCCACCGTGGAGTCGCTGTGACCGTCGTACGCCTGCTCTGGGAACTCGCCAACCGCCTGGCCGCCGCCGTCGCCCTGATCCTGCTCGCCCCGGTGCTGATCGGCATCGCGGTGTGGATCCGCGTCGCCGACGGCCCCGGCATCCTCTTCGTGCAGGATCGCGCGGGCCGCCGCGGCAAGGCGTTCCGGATGCTGAAGTTCCGCTCGATGGTGCACGACTCGGTGGCGATGAGCTCCCGGCTCGGCATCAGCGACCCGTTCGGCCTGGTCGAGAACGACCCGCGGATCACCCGCTGCGGCCGTTTCCTGCGCCGCACCAGCCTCGACGAACTGCCCCAGCTCCTCAATGTGCTGACCGGCCGGATGCTGCTGGTCGGCCCGCGCCCCGACGTGCTGCCGCAGGCGGCGAACTATTCAGCCCTGGACGCCCGCCGCCTCGAGGTGAAGCCCGGCATCACCGGCTGGGCCCAGGTCAACGGCCGCGACGACATCGACTGGCCGCAGCGCTTCATCCTCGACCGCTGGTACGTCGACAACTGGACCCCCTTGCTCGACCTGCACATCATCTGGCGCACCTTCGCCGACCTGGGCCGCGGCGAGCCTCCCGTACACGTCGACACCCTGAACATCGAGCGCGCCCGCAGCGAACACGCCGTGGATCTCGGATCGGCCGCCGACCCGGTTCTCGCCCTGCACGGCGGCCGCTCCGACGACACCGTCCGGCTCGAGACCCCCGCAGCGGTACGGGACGACGAAGGCTCGGGCGACCTCGTCCGTCTCGTGGTTCCCCCGCCGGACCGCGAAGGCGAAACCGTCCGTCTCCCGATTCCTAGGCAGTCGCTCCCGGTTCCCGCGCAGTCGCGCGAAGGCGACACCGTCCCGCTCGGAACCCCCGGGGCCAGGGCGTGACGGCAAGCGATCACGAGGCGCGACCCGGGGGGCCTCCGCCGCGCGAATCCAGATCCGAGCCCCGCGAGTACGCATCCGAGCCCCGCGAGTACGCATCCGAGCCCCGCGAGATCGGCTCCGAGTTCCACTGGGACCCGGCCGTCCTGCTCCGCGCCGAGCAGGACGGTCACCTCCCGGCCGGGCACAAGCTCTTCGCGACCGGCTGCGGGGCCATGAGCACGCTGTTGCGCCGGCTCGCACTCCCGGGTCGGCTGCACGTCCCGTCGTTCTTCTGCCTGGGCGTGGCCGAGACGCTGAGCGCGGACATGCCGCTCGCCTGGTACCGCCACCTCCCCGACGATCGCGGCCCACGCCTGGCGACGCTGACCGCCGTACCCGGCGACGTGGTGCTGGCCCAGAACCTGTTCGGCCGCGAGGACGGCGCCGCCTGGCGCGACTGGATCGACACGCACCCCGACGTGACCGTGCTTGAGGACCACTCGCACGACCCCTTCGGCCCGTGGGCCGGAACGAGCACGGCCCAGTACGCGGTCGCCTCGCTCCGCAAGACGCTGCCCCTGCCCGACGGTGGCCTGCTCTGGTCGCCACGGGGCCTCGACGTCCCCGGCCCGGTCGGCGAACCCGCCGAGGGCGCCCACCTGAAGCTGGCCGCCATGCTGCTCAAAGCGGCCTGGCTCGACGGCCGCCCGATCGCCAAGCACGCCTTCCGCGACCTGCAACAGCGTGGCGAGCGAACACTGCTGGGCAGCGCCGCACCCCCGAGCGCTTTCACCGCGGCGGTTCTCCCGGTGCTGGACATCGCGGGCCTACGCGCGGCAAGCACCAGCAACGCCCAGGCCCTGACCGCCCTGCTGGGTGTGCAGAGGTTTGTCCCGCCGGGCGCCGCCCCGTTCCGAGTCCAGCTCCTCAGCCCCGACGAAGCCGAGCGCGACGCCCTGCTGCGGCACTTGGCGAGCCACGGCATCTACGCGCCGGTCCACTGGCGCCAAGATCGCGGCAGCCTCTGGAGCGGCGACGAGGCTGCCGCCGCCCTCGCGGCCCGAATCCTGACCGTCCCGGTCGACCATCGGTGCACCCCGACCGACGTGCACCGGGCCGCGGAGCTGCTCGCTCCCAGGCTCAAATCCGCCCGGTCGGCGGCTTCGTCCTCCGCCCGGCGCCGGGTTGGTCCTCGGGGGATCGGCGTTTGATGCGTGGGTGCGGCCCGGCGGGCGGGCGCCGGGCCGCTGAGCTGATCAGCGATACGGTGGGAACCGGCCGGTCAGCAACTCCGGGGTGGGCGGGCCGGACAGCTTCTCGAAGGCCCGCGGGTCGGTGATGACCCGCCAGGTGTGGAAGCTCTGCCGGCCCGCGGCGAACTGGGACTTGTAGCGGAACAGTGAATCGGCCGAGCCGCCGACGCCGCCGCCCAGGTGGTAGACCGTGTTGCCTTGTTCCCGGCCCCACGTTCGCACCTCGTGGTAGAGCAGCTTGTCGGCGTAGTGGATCGGACCGTCCGCAGTGGACTGCAGGTGGGTGTGCATCACCCCGGCGTACTCGAAGAAGAGGTTGCCGCCGAGGACCTGGCCGTCGAGGACAGCCACGGCGAGATGCATGTTGTCGCGCAGGGCGGTGCGCAGTCGGTGGAAGTGGGCGGGGGAGAAGAAGTAGAACTCTGCCGCGCCGACCCGGCGCATGGTCGCGTGGTAGGTGTCGATCCAGTCGTCGAGCAATGTCCAGTTGTCGAAGACGATGTCGACGCCGGCCCGTTTGGCCTTGTTGATCTGGTTGCGGTGGCTGCGGTGGGTCTGCGACCACAGGTCGTCGGAGCTCAGCGTCAGGTCGATCGAGACCGTCTCGCCGTGGTGCACCATCGTGCCGACCGTCCGCAGGGCGGCAGGGAAGATCGGCAGCAGCGGATGGAGCCGCGCGAACGCGGTGACTACCCCCTGGGTGCAGAGCAGCTCGGCCATCGCGGCGGCCGCGCGTGTCCAGAACGCGGCGTCGTTGCTGCCGACCGGGCCCGGATAGCCGTACGGCGAAGTCGCGTCCTGCAGGTCGGTGTCGGGCACCGGCCGTAACAGCAGGGGCAGCAGCAGGACCCGTCCCGCCTCGGCATATCGGAAGGCCACCGGAGTCGCGCCGGTCGATGCGGCGTCGAGCCGGACGTACTCAGGGGTGTGGTAGATGTCGTGCCGGACCCGGCCGATCGCCTCCGTCCAGGCCGGGTCCTGGGGTGACAGCAGTGCGGCATCGGCCATAGTCAACCTCCTGTGTGGATCGGCGCCCTCCTGGTGGCTGGCGCGGAACTGTCGCCGTCGGGCCTGCGGCGGGCCCGGCTCCACCTTCGCGCGCTGAGCGCCCGCCGGAGCAGGGCGCGGGGAACCGAGCGCTGGGTGCTGCGGTGCAACAGGTAACGCCACAATGGATACTCGCCGCGACGGTCGGAAAGCGCGTAGGAGAACCTGATCGACGGCAGCTCAGCGTAATCGGACATCCGCTCGAACCATTCGCTGCTGGCCAGCGCGGCCCGTTGCAGCGGGGCGATCGCGGCGCGGCGGCGATGTTCGTAACGTTCCAGGGCCGGCGCCAGGGCGCTGCCCTCCGCGAGGGCGTCGGCCAGCGCCATCGCGTCCTGCATCGCCAGTTTGGTTCCCGAGCCGATGGCGAAGTGCGTCGTGTGCGCGGCGTCGCCCATCAGCACGACGTTGCCGTTGTCCCACCGCCGGTTGGTGACGCGGCGGAAGTTCAGCCAGCCGGTGCCGCCGGAATTCGCGCGCTGGTCGACCAGCGGCTGCCTGTCGAGGTGTGCGGCGAAGATGCTCTCCAGTCGTGCGCAGCCCGCGGCCGCGTCGAGCTGGTCGAGTCCGAGGCCGGCCCAGACGGTGGGGGTGCACTCGACGATGAAGGTGCTGGTCCCGTCGTCGAACGGGTAGGCGTGGAACCAGATCCAGCCGGCCGTGGTTTTCTCGAAGCCGAAGGTGAAGGTGCGGAAGACGTGTGGGGTGCCGAGCCAGATGTACTTGTTGCGGCCGACCGACAGCTCGGTGCCGAAGTGGCCGGCGTCAAGCGAACGCAGTCTGCTGCCGGCGCCGTCGCAGGCCACCACCAGGTCGGCGTCGGGAACGTCGGCGAGGTCGGCGGACCAGCGCACGTCCACGCCCACCTCGACGGCGCGGGCGGCCAGGATCTCGAGCAGCTTGTGCCGGCCCAGGCTGAACCCGTAACCGGCCAGGTGGGTGACCGCCTTGCCGGTGGCGCGTACCTCGTACTCGTCCCACCGGCAGGCGGCGTCCCAGATGCGCTTGGCACTGACCGGGTCGTACGTGAAGAGGTCGTCCAGCAGGTCGTCCCAGAAGACCACCCCCCAGCCGTACGTGACTCCGGGCGGATTGCGTTCCAGCACGATGACCTCGTGCGTCGGGTCGGCGAGCTTGGCCAGCACGGCGAAGTAGAGTCCGGCGGGGCCACCGCCGGCACAGGTGATCCGCATGGCGGGTGCTCCTAACGGTAGGGCGGGAAGGTGCCGGAATCGTCGGTGTCCCGGTCGTGGAGGAGCTCCTCGTACGCCGGCCGGTCGGCCACGACGCGCCAGGTATGGAACTGATGACGGCGCGGCGAGAAACCGGCTTTGTACGAGAAGAGCGAGTCGCACTCGCCGCCCTTGCCGCCGCCCAGATGGAAGACGGTGTCGCCGCGCGCCTTGCACCAGCGCCGCACCTCGTCGTAGAGCAGCTCGTCGGCGTACCGCTTGGCGGCCCGCCGGGTCGACGAGACGTAGCCGGTGGCGATGCCGTGGTGCTCGAAGAACGTGTTGCCGCCGACCACCTCGCCGTCCTCGAGCGCGACGGCCAGGTGCATGCGGTCGCCCATCGCCTCGTGCATCGCGACCAGGTGCTCGCGGGTGAAGAAGTAGTACGACGTGGCGCCGACCCGGCGCATGTTGTCGTGGTAGACGTCGACCCACTCGCCGAGCCGGTCCCAGTCGTCGAAGACCACCTCGGTGCCGGCCCGCCGGGCGCGGTTGATGTGGTTGCGGTGGTCGCCGCGGGTCTGCTTCCACATCTCGTCGACGCTGACCGTGAGATCCATCGAGACCGTCTCGCCGTGGCGCACCATCGTGCCGAACTCGCCGAGCACCGGCAGCGGCGCGGGCAGCAGCGGGTGCATGCGGACGAACGCGGTGACGACGCCGGCGGCCCGCAACGTCTCGAGCAGGGCCACGCAGGCCCGTTCCCAGAAGTCGCGGTCGCCGGGCATCGCGTCGCTGACCGGGCCCGGATAGCCGTACGGCGAGAGTGCGTCGCGCAGACCGGTGCCGGGGATCTCGCGCAGGATCAGGGGCAGCAGGAGCTGGCGGTTGCCGTCGGAGTACCAGAAGGCGGCCGGCGTGCCGGAGTACAGCGCCGCGTCCAGGGTGACGTAGCCGGGCAGGTGGTAGGTGTCGTGCCGGGTTCGATGCAGGGCCTCCTTCCATTCCCGGGCCGCCGGTCCCACGAGCGCTGCGGTCATGTCGGTTCTCCTTCTGCGTACGGCCTCAGGGCCGCAGGATCCGGGCGTTGAGCGCCATGTTGGCGGCGAACTGGTCGTTGACGACCTGGTGGATCTCGAGCCGCTGCTGGACGGCCGGGTCGGTGCGGCCGAGCTTCACGAAGCCGTCCGAGAACCACCCGTTGTCGGAGCCGGTGCCGTCCACGTACGCGTGGTAGGTGGTGCCGCCCGGCCAGACGATCTTGGTCAACAGGCGGGAGAAGGCCGCCATGTCGGCTTTGGTCCAGGTGGTGCCGCGGTCGCGAGCCTCCACGACGTACGCCATGACGCCGTTGCCGTGGCTGACGTCCTGCCCAGGCCGCGCGGTCGCACCCCACTGGTCGCTCCAGAAGTAGGCGGTCGGGTCGACCGGGCTGCGGCGCATCTGTTGCTTCAGCCCCCTGCCCTCGCCGGGCACATCGCGGTCGACGCCGGCGACGACCGACTGGTAGCGCCGCCGGCGGGCCGCGTCGGTGGTGACCCGCGACAGGTTCAGCGCGATGAGTCCCCAGTGCGCGGTCATGTGCGTCCGCTCGCGGAAGATCGTCTCGTCCGGCCCGCGCGAGTACCACTTCTCGAAGACGTGCTTCTCGGCGAAGGCCAGCAACCGGTTGTACCGGCCGCGGTAACCGCTGTTCCCGAAGATCGTGGAGCTTTCCCGCATGGCCGCCAGCAGCGCGGTGCCGTAGCGCCAGAAGTAGCTCTCGTAGAGCGGAACCTCGTCATTGCCCTCCTGCGTCGACCGCCACCCCAGGTAACCGCCCCGCGCGGTCGAGGCCGACGCGGCCACGTTCTCGGTGAACTGCAGCGCGCGGTCGAGGTAGCGGCGTTCGCCGGTGGCCCGGAACATCGCCACGCAGGCGTCCAGCGTGTACGACAGCTCGTAGTGGTCCCAGCTGTCCGGGGAGCGGCTCAGCGGCAGCCCGACCTCGGCCTGGTAACCCCAGCCGCGCAGGAAGACGCCCGTCCAGTAGCTGACCGGTCTGAGCTTGGCCGCGGCGACAACGACCTCCGGCTCGGCGGGCACCGGGCTGAGGGCGCCGGTGACGTCCTTCTCCTTGGCACCACAGGCGGCGGCGACCGAACCCATCGCCGCCAGCAGAACAGTGCGACGACCTAGGCGTGCACTCATGGGTGTACCTCCTCGAGGGCGCGTGACGGTGCCGGCACCGTCGCGGCCACGGCCGCCATCGCCGCGAACAGCCAGGCGAGGCGGGAGTCGTAGTAGTCGCCGGAGAAAAGGCTGCTGAGCCCCACGAAAACGGTGGCGGCGACGGCCAGGCCGGTGAGCTGGGGGCGGTGCCCGCCACCGCGGACGGTCCTGGTCCAGAGCAGGACCGCGGCGGCGAGCAGACCGAGACCGACGAGGCCTCCCTCGGCGGCGACACCGAGAACGTAATTGTGGGGGTATTCGACGGACTGGTTGACGCCGATCAGGCCGTAGAAGCCGTCGAGGCCGGCGCCGGCGATCGGGTGATCGACCGCGAGCTGCCACGCCGCCGCCCAGATGTCGGTGCGGTCGGAGAGATAGCGGTCCTGCACAGTCTGCTCGACGAAGCGTTCCTGGAACAGGTTGGTGAAGGCCGGTGGCGCGAACGCCCAGACGGCGATGATCGCGGAGGTGAGGAAGACCGCGGCGCCCGCGATCGCGCCGGGGTGCAGCCGGCGGCGCAGCTTGAGCAGCGCGAACCCGCCGACCACGGCCCCGGCGAGCAGACCGGCCCGCGAGCCGGAGAGCACGGCGGCGAGCAGGAACAGCGGAGTGACCAGCAGCGGCAGGATACGGCCGGTGCTCAGGAAGAGCGCGACGGCGCTGATCACGCCGAGGATCTCGATGCGCACGAAGACGTTCGGGCCACCGCCGAACGCCGAGTAGCGGCCCTGCTCACCCGGGCCGTTGACGAAGAGCGCGGCAAGCGCGAAGACGATGGCAGCGACGAAGAACAGCAGGAAAGCCGTCTTCAGCACCGACTCGGGGTCGCCCACGGCGTACACCGAGAAGGCGACGACCAGCGCGCCCATCAGCACCAGGTCGAGCGTCTGCGGGCCGACCCGGGAGGCCTGCGGCGCCCACAGGCCCGAGGCGATCTGGAACAGGAAGAAGAGCACGGTGGCGACGAGCCAGCCCTCCCGCCGGGACCCGGTCAGCGGGGCGGGGCGCCGGGCGATGTCGACGATGAGCACGGCCAGCGCGACGAGCAGGCCAACCACGCGCAGGTCGACCCAGGCGAGGTCGGTGTAGCCGGCGCGGTCGAGCGTGTACCGGCCTCCGATCGCCACCAGGATCAGCACCAGGCCCGGGGCGAGGAAGACCCGGGACGGACGCAGCCACGTCATCCCCGATCACCGGAGACCAGGTTGGCGACCAGCGCGAAGAGCAGGCAGGTGCCGTAGCCGATCAGCGACCCGTACGCCGCGCCGAGGATGCCGAACGGCGGGATGAGCGTCAGGTACGCGGCGAAGCTGACCCCGAAACCGGTGATCTCGGCGGCCGAGACCAGCGTGCCGCGGTTCTTGGCGATGAGCAGGCCGAGGGTCACCCGGGAGATCGCGTAGAGCCCGGCCGCGGCGACCAGCGGCACCACCACCGCCTTGGCCGGCGCGTAGGCCTGACCGAAGACCGGCACGATGAGCAGATAGAGTCCGCCGGCCGCGATCGGCGCGACGACCAGGCAGTAAACGGTGACGGCGAGCAGGATCGGGCGGGTCGGCAGTTCGCCGTCGTTGTGGGCCTTGCGCCACTTGCCCAGCTTGGCGTCGGCGTAGGCGCGGACCGGCCAGGCGAGCAGCTCGGTCATCGTGGCCACGGAGGTGTAGAGGCCGAGCGCCGATGTCGAGGCCAGCGCCGGCAGGGCGAGCCGGTCGGACCGCAGCATCGCCATGTTCGAGATCGCGGCGGGGAACAGCGCGATGCCCTCCTTGCGGACCTGTCGATTGTGGTCGGGCAGCCCGGCCCGCGGCGGCCCGGGCCGCCGCAGCCACACGACGACGGAGAACGCGGTGGGCAGGAAGCCGGCGACGAGGTACGCCACGATCCAGAGCGCCGGCGTGGTGGTGTCCCTCAGGTAGAGGACGACCAGCAGGCCGAGCAGGAGCAACGCCTCCACGACCCGGCAGACGAGGAAGTCGCCCACGCGTCCGGCCGCGATCGCGATCGACCGCGTGGCCAAACCGGCCACCTCGACCAGCGTGTACGCCGCGACGAGGCTGAATACCAGCAACCCGGGGTTGAAGTGGTGCGGCGCGATGATCTCGTAGCCGGCCGCGATGACCAGCACGACCGCCGTCGGAATGATCAGGAGCCGGGCGTACGCGCGGACGGCCGCACCCGGCGGCGCCTCGTGATAGTTCGCGACGAAACTGCGCTCGGTGCCGACCAGGACGAACTGGGTGG
>Ga0247737_1001424_pt1 | contig 10323 bp, 9 predicted proteins | sample UWRJL028104C2_FD_180937 | JGI IMG/M metagenome (GOLD analysis project Ga0247737, IMG submission 180937) | Plant litter microbial communities from Arlington Agricultural Research Station in Wisconsin, United States - UWRJ-L028-104C-2 | ecosystem: Environmental > Terrestrial > Plant litter >...
ACAGAGTTTATAACACGTAGAGGCGAGAGCATCAATATTTCTTCCCCCCTTTCACCTTACTAGTTACACTCAATCCAAATCCACCCGTCATCGTCTCTAATATCTTGTACTCCTGTGGATCCTTTGGGTCTGATATGAGATCCTGGGGCAAACGTACGGGAAAAGCTCTCTGCTAACGAGCCAATCCTAGTACGCATTTGTGAGCTCGAAGGGTTTTATTCAAGGCCCAAACCCATCGCTCATGTTCAGATTAGCGCCCGCCTGTCACATGTTCAGCGTATTGTTATTTCAGACACCTGTTCTTGGTCTTAACGAAATTGGCGCGCGTCTATCTTCTAGATCCAGCATCGCCAATGCGCCAACGATCTTGATCTGTGATAGTCTGTGATGATCTCACTCGGTTACAATTGCTATCTGATTGCCTGTGTGCTTGATGCCCTCGATCACCTTCGTCAATCAGCACGTACGTATACATTCAAGACAACCAGTGTTGGTTTTAATTTTCCACAGCCGTGCTTCAAAGTCTGTAATATTTAGAGGTAACAACGCCTGAATTATGCGTGCGTATTACATATTATGGTATGACTCACACACACACGGCAACCATGTGTCCCAGGGTCTTCCAGGAACGGAGATCTGTTCCAGCGGCTCAGCAGGTTTGCAACTTGCCACTGACCACGTCTGTATCATCTCTTTCAACCTTTCAAAAAAAAAAAAGAACACTGTGCTGACGCTCAAACTTCAGACCATTTGTCAGTTACAACCCATTTCATTGCCGAAAAACGTTTAGGAGATTGACAAGACCAGGCCGATTTCGGATGCACAAAGGCGAATTTGCACAACATGAATCAGAACAGTACTTCTATGGCTTCCATTTTCTACCACAACGGAGGACCTCAGGGACCCATTCGTGAAGGACAACACCCCCATCAAACAATGAATCCAACGTCAGATCCACACCAGATCGAGGGCAGTCAATATCGACATCCCCAGCATGTCCATCAAACGTTCAACCCCGCACTGACACCAGGAACGTCCTCAAACGGTCAAAGAACGGTGAGTACATTGTTCTTCCATGTCCTTTGGAGTGATTGAAGCGGGGAATGTAGGCTCGTATACCGTCCTCCGTCGAAGCCGCAGGGTTGCAGAGCCGGCCTTCCCAGCAGTATTCTGCAGAGTACCCTCGTCTTCAATCGTCAGCGTCAACCTCGCCAGCACATGCATCATCTCCACCGCACCCTCCGTATCCTTATCCGTCCCACTCAGTGAGTCATATACTTTAGTTTGTCAAAACCCCTTTCATGAACTCTTCGCCCCTAGCCGACAAATACGTCCAACCTGCGTTCACCTCTTCACTTTCAGTATGGATCTCCAACGCTTCCAACACCACCTTCATCTGCAAATCAGCTCAGGTCGTCTGTGGGTAGTCTGCCCGCCCCTCCCCCAAATCCGGGTCTCCGTCATCAAAATTCTTTTCCACAACAAACCTCAGGACCTCAACCACCACCTCCCCCTCAAAGACGAGCGACCATCCATGCTCCTCCATCCCTCAATTCTATTGTATATACTCAAATAGCGCCCGCTGGCTCTTCTACCTCAAATCACGGACCAAACCTCGCACCTGCCTCATTCAACCAACATCCTCCTCCTCCTCCTGCTCCCAGACGAAACGAACCTCCCACTCCGACTTCTCAGCATGAGGGGGCCCAACAACTGCCACATCCTTCTAATCAAATGCCTACTACGTCTTCGGATGTTGATTCAATGATCCAAAGGGGCACCGAAATGGCCCTCGAACCAGTTCGACGCGGGTTTGAAGAAGTTTGGTCCATCACAGTCAACAACGTTCGCCTTGCGATGAACAAGATGAATGCGAATTTCACGCGTCTGGCTACCGCCGAACGGCAGAAGAGCGTACAGCTTACCAGCATTATCGCTGAATTGGAGGCGAAGCTGCGGGCCACATTGGATCAGCCGAGAGCTACGACAATTGAGAATGCGGAGATGAGGAAGGAAAATGAAGGCCTTTCGAGAGGCATAGCGGACCTATCGAGAGTAAACGAGGACCTGTCGAGTCGACATGGGGATTTGTCAAAGAAGCGAACAGAGCTCTTGCAAGAGAACGCCGATCTGAAGAAGGAGAATGCCGACCTGAAGGAGGGCATGAACAAAGTCGTTGGCATACTGAACGCGTGCAAGAACGAGTTTTCCAAACTGCATGCGGAAAAGGAAAAGATAGAGGTTGAGAACAAGGTCTTGAGGGATCTGCAGCAAGGGCGGAACGACATCAATACGGTTCTCAGCACCGTCAGCGAGCAGGTGGCAAGGGAAGTAGAGACCAAGATGGCGACTATGCTTGATGAGATGCAGGAGCAGAGGGTTATGATGATACAGGCTGAACAGAAACACGAAGAGACGGTGAAGCAGCTTCAGCAGGTACGTCCTTCATATATAATGTGGTGGTTTAATTCATTCTAATTCTCTTTCTGGTGCAGGCGAAAGGGGAAATTCTGGGGTCGCCATCGATAGCCCGTCCCCCGAGTTCGACGCCTTCGCAGCCGCAATCAGTGTCAAGATCCACCCCCTGCACTCCAGACCATCGACAAACACATTCACGACGGCCATCATCACCTCATCTATTATCAGGAACACCGTCCATCAAACGGCTGTCGGGATCTTCTCCAGCGTATTCCACAACGTCAACACACGTCCCACATTCCATGTCTCCACCACAGTGGAAGCACGCGACCTCTGATGATGGCACACGACCTATGTCCAGACACCAAACTCGAGATTCGATGGACACTCACCGTTCCTCTGCGACGCCTGACCCAAGAGGACAGCGCTCTCCGGTTCTGCCGGATGCGCGGGAGCCGTCTACGAGTATGGACGACCAGCACTTGAGCTCGTCGTCACCTCTCGAGCCGCCGAGGAAGAGGAACAGGTCGGAATATGAGGCTGATGAGGAGGACGACCAATTGCCAGACCGGAAAATCAAGGCCGAGCAGCTGTCCGATTCTGAAAGCACGCCCAGCCGACCTAGGTCTGTGCAGGTGGACCGAAGCCGACAACCCACCCCCACTGGGCCGCCTCCTCGTACCCCTGTCCATGATCGTAGGGCGATGGATGTGGACACCCTGATTAGAGTCAAGAATGAGGAAGTTAACAAGGTCCAGGATCACGAGGACGGCGAGGTTGTCGAAAAACCGGAATCTTTTAGGCCGCCACCTCCACCAACCAGGTCGGCCTCGAACACGTCGAATTTCCAGTCAATATTTCCTGCAAGAACCAACCATACAGGGCGTCCCCACCCGATTTCTTCAGCACCGTTACCTCGAATCTCAACCACTTCATCAACGTTACCTTCGAAACAACCTCCAATTGTGAAGCCAAAGGTGCTGGGTATCAAGCACATGGATTTATTATACTTGACAGAGAACGGCTCTATGACTTGCCGGATGTGTCTGTGAGTTCATCACTTCTTGTTCACCTGTACAACGACTGACTTGATTGTCTTTTTATCAGAACTAGAGCGCGCGAAATGAGTGAAGAACAACGCAAGACACATAGTTTCTCGGTCAAGAGGTTCCCTGGAAACGCTGCTTGGAGTGACCTCATTGGACACTGTAAATCCGAGCATCCGAAAGCTTGTGCTGACCTCGAAAAGTTGGGCCCTTCGCAGATCGCAGAGATGAAGCAGAGGATGGCCAGTACCTCATCATCGAAGCGATAACGCCGTCTCCGATTTGATATCGATTCTTGGTTCTCGTCATGTCGATCACGACTATTTCTCGATGCTATGCAATTATTTGGTGTTATAATATGTAGACTTGTAGACCTAGCTGTTTGCGTTCGTACTTCCATTCTTTCTTGACTCCCTCCATAACATGCTCTTTGTTCTGCATCATCATGTTCATAACATCCTATGTACATCTCTACATTTTTGTATTATGCTTGACAGCTTGCTATTAGATTCCGTCGACCCGAGGTTTCTTCGTCGACGCTGCGGATGACTAGACCAATATGGGTGAGAAAATGTTGCAAAGCTTATTGTTGAACGAATTCGGCTTCGAAGCCTCCATCACTCTTTTATCCTGCACGCATCCTCCCAGGAATGAAATGCACGTCCTTGACTCGTACTGACAGGCCGCATTTCAACAATTAACGGCTCAGAGCGCGTTATTTCCCAAGGAAGTACCCAGGACTGAGGTCTCTTTTGTCTTGAGGTCGCGATCCCATCATTTCTTTGTTTATTGTCTCTTTTGTCTTCCACCCCAAGGAACTCTTGCCATTCCTGACGACTCCTGACGTTCCTTCTAAGCGATTGTTTGTGATGAATACTAAAGCTCGCAATACATTGTCCACTCGAACAGGTTACGCGCCCACACGGACCCTTCTCGAATTATCACCTCTGGCTGGCTAGTTGGCGATACACATAGTGTCAACATCGTCAACGATTCACCCTTCTACAATTCGTTGACTTTGCAACTCTACCCTTTAATCTGTCCAATACTGTCTTGAACTTGACAGTGTCCCCTATGAACTCATCGACAAACAATAGGTCCATGGCCCAGGTATGTGCGATTTGCTTCCGTCTGACCAAATGGAGCCTAATGTCGTTGAGCAGGGTGTTCCTCAACCTCAGCTCAGAGGAGAGCTACCCACCAGCAGTCATCAACGTCAGGCCATATCGCGAGGCGCGCCTATAGGTCGCCGTTCAATCCATTGCTCTCAGATCCCTGTCAGGGCTCCGACATCCTCATCCAACTCTCGACCTCGCACAGTTGACGATCTCAACCTTCGATCCACTCAGAACGTCCACGCTGTTGCGGTTTCGATGGCCAAGAATCAAGGGCTCGTCCAGTCGATCGAGAAGGCCTTCAATGTCTATGGCGAGCGAATTCGAGCGGACCTCCGCGACTTCCGTGGTCTTTGCACCAACCTCGTTGTTCAGGAGCAGATGGAGGCGGACAAGTGGCATTCGTTGTGCATGAAGATAATGAAGGAACGGGATTATGCGCGTCAGCAGCTTCATATTCTGTCTCAAGAACGGCGCACCCAGTCTCCTCCAACATCGCCAGTTATGACGAACGAAGGGAGCTCCGCTACTGCACTAAAGCGAGGCATAGAAGATGTTGACCCTGCTCCGATGGATGATACGGTTAGAAACGCTTCCTCGAGTCCCGTTGACGTCCGTCCAATGCGAGGCATCAGACTCTCTCCTGTCCATTCCCCTGCATGCAGCTCTGCTCGTCTGTCTGCAAGTCCTCCTCCACCTTTCTCCCACTCGGCATCACCTTCACCTCCCAGCTCTGCAGACATCGTCGATGGCGAAAACTCTGCAGCCGGGTCTTCGGATGGCCCTCCTGTCAAGAGGCGCAAGTCAGTCGAGTCGGGTAGGTCGGTATCCTCGGAGCGAACGCTGGTCGATCCTACCGCCCAAGTTGACCGACGAACGCTGCAAAATTCGAATGGTGTTCACGTCAAGCAGCAATCAAGGACGCCGAGCCCTCTAAGCTTCCCCACCAAGCCTCCAGCGTTCGTACCTCCTCCCGGGAAAACGCTGGGAGTTCGCTCTCTTCCTGGAGAGTTTACACACGTCGACCTGATGTACGTGCCCATGAAAGGATCGCTCGTGTGCCGAGCATGCCTGTAAGCGATATTTCCATCATCTACATTCGAGCAAATCATTTACCGACATGTCTCTAGATTGGAGAAATCTAAAACATCCCAGCAGCGCTTTGAACCGAAATCATTCCCAACCTCTGCATCTTGGGATGACCTCCGTGATCACTGTGTCCGGGCTCATCCCGATGCTTGCGCCGACGTCTCGCGTCTTCATCCTGCTGAAATCTTTGAGTTGCGCAGGCGACTCAATTTGTAACGAGTATACTATCTGACTTCCTTGTACTTAACGACATTTTCTTTCTCTCTCGAACTGGGCTTCTAGAATACTCTCAATTTCACTCTGTCACATACCCTAATTCCTGCACATTTCATCTGTTTTTGTAGCATCGTCAACTTCCTCTGTTCTCTTCCCCTTTTTTGGATTCCTGCATCATCTCCTTCCATTTACCCGCCAACCCTGCAATTCTGTATTTCTACGCATTCCTTATGCCCTACACAAATATGCATCATATGACATAAGTACCTTATACGTAGTCGTGGGCTCACCAAGAAGGAATGAAAATTTATCTCGACTCGCAGAGGAAACCCTGTCAGAGGTAGCATTCCTCACGTGACACGTATGAACGCGAGAAAAGTCATGACTCGAGACTTTCTTCACACTTCCATCATGCTCAACTGCTAGGCTTTCAACTCTCGAGGTTAATGGTTGGAAGCATCTTATTATCTGGACTATCGCATCTCTATGGTCCTGAGACTCGCCCATGCAGCTCGGAGGCTCATTCTGCATCCAGGCACGCGCGCGAAGCGTACTCTCGCAATACACGGCCAGGTTTTAGTGAAGAAGCCACAATCAGTCAATGCGTCTTGTACTACTCCTCATCATGCCTGGGACGCAGCAGCCTCGGACCGTCAACTGGTTTGGATCACCAAACTCATTTCCCACATTCAATCCCGCAGCACCCACAATAATGATCAGAAAATTGACCGTTTTGTCCATGAACAACTGAACACAAGGCTTCTCAAAACCTCATCTCAAAAGGACCTTTACGAATCCGTCATCCAGGTTCTAATTGGACAGTCGTACAGCCATGCGGCTGCAACGGTATATTTTCGAATGTTGGAGGAGGGTTTTTACCCTTCCAATTCCACAGAAGCACAAGTACTCACCGTTTTACTTGCAATGCCGACCCCGGAACCATCCCTCCTCGGTCGAATCCAAGAGATTGTTTCTGACATCACATTCACCGACCACCTCCTACTGTCACTCCTCGACACCATAAACAAGTACAAAATAGGGAACGCTCCTGCTCTAGCCATCATGCAGAGTTTCTTAGCGAGCAAAGGCCCAGAATACCAACCACATCCGGAGATTCTGTCCGCACAAATGACAGCGGCTCTCGAGACAGGGAACATTCACCAGCTCTGCGAATCGCTCGACAAGGCCAACGAGACGGATCAGATGGGTATTGTTTTGATGTGCTTGCAAGGAAAGCAGCACTGGAAACCCGACTCCTTCGATAACATTAGGGTTATCATCAACCAAGTAATCTCCAAATCCGAATATACGGACGGGGACATTCTCAGCCTCCTGCAGACGGTAGCTGAGCTCAAGATGGACCCTGCAGCTATAGCATCCATGGCCGAGAGCTACCTTACGAATCGAGGCCCTCACTACGTCCCCCACAAGCCCCTGCTCGTCAGAGCACTTGTCGAGATTTTTATCTGGGCAGGGCAAGTCGACAGAGCATTCAAAGTTCTCGACCTTGTCCGCCACGAACGTCCCAAATATCGTGGTGCACATGTCGCCTTTCTCGCCGCAATCCGGGACACCCATCCAGGAGATGACGACTCAATCTGGAAAGTCCTCAATCTCATGAAGGAGGCCAATATGCCCACTGACTCGGAGATGATCAATATTCTCATTTCTCGAGATGTGAAGATTGGCAGGAGAATAACTGCCTTGAAGATGTACGCTCACATGATGGCGACACCCAACCTCCATCCCGACGATTACACCTTCGGCAGTCTGTTTGCCATATTTCGACGGGTCCCATCTCGTAACTTGAAGGCTCGTAGGAACAGAGGCATTGTGGACCCAGTCACCATCCGAAGCTTATATCGCGATCTTATGGCCAGCACCAACCGTACCCGCGATCCCATCGAGCTACACACTCCCCTCCTGAATGCTGCGTTGCGCGCTTTCATGCGACAGCGTGATTATGTCGGAGCCCTTGTTGTCATCAAGACCTTCGTCCAACGTGGCGTTCCCCTCGACAACAGGACTTATTATGCTGTCTTCAAGCCCCTTATTCGCCGTGTTTGGGCGGACATCTTGAGGAGGCGACGGCGAGGGGAGGTTCACTGGGCCGACCGATTCCTGGGTGTAGGGATTATACAACGTATCAAACTTGATGAACATTTGGTGCATCAGATGCTCGACCACGTGAGCCGGCTCGACTTCGATGTCGCAGCTCCGTTGTACCTGCACAAACCAAGCAAAATTCGAACGGTTAAGCGACAATTTGTCCTTCCGACGATGGAGATGATGGAGAGTTTTTTCCCACCCGAACCTCTGGATTTTGTTTATGAGCCGATACCTCTGAGTCGAGTTCTCGCTCGGGCTGCATATGCGGGTACAGACGTGGTCAAGGCTGATGCATGGGTGACCGTCACTGACATGGTGGCGGTCGCGCAGGCAGAGATGTTTCAAAAATAGCTGACTTATTTTGCTTTTTTTTTGTTTGCTCTGACGTTACATTATCCCTCACCCCGACTCAATACCTATCTCACTTATCCTTGACATTACTAGTGCTTTAACCTACGACTATTATAGTATCTTTGGGTCGTCCCTATATCATTTGTATAATACCACTCGTCGCTCATGTTCATGATACGGCAAGCGCCCCGCTGCTCGGCCACACCCCTTTGAGTAAACCAGCAACGAACTCACCTTCCCTTGGCGCTAGCAACTGGCCTGATCTGATCAACGCGAAATGTTGGAGGTTCTGCCCAAGCTGCCTTTCGAGTAACCTGGACTCCGTGGTGTTCATGTCTCCCGCATCTCTTCTTCCGCCCAGATTTAACCTTACTTTTTCTATTGAGCGCCCCAGGATTGATCGTTGTTGGATAAGCTTCGTCAACCCAAGCAAAGTGGACAGTCCGCTTGTGATGTACCGTCTTCCAAACGCATCCTGCTTAAGAATTTGAAAGGAATCGGCGTACTGGATATCGAGTTCCTTCATCGCTGGAAGCGGAAGTGGGATGTCCTTGTTAGAGCCATCGTCGATCCGAGAAAAGAGACCAAGTGCGTTGAAAATTACTGCCATATCGATGTCACGAATGATCAACCGCCGGATACCAGGCATGGTTTCAAAAAGCGCGCGATATTCATCATGTGTCGGGATCATCTCCTTCGATGTGGGCGTTAAGCAAAGCTCCTCTACTTTGTGGAAAATCTGCGGCTGGTCTCTGAAGAGAGGGTAGATGCTCTGGAAATCGAGACCAGTGCCTTGGATATGGACAGTCCGTTCATGAATGCCAACCATATCACCACCCGCAGCGCAAGTAATGACGACACGGTTGATATTACTGTCCCAGCCTCGCTCATGAGTCAGAGCGCTATCTGTGTCCAAAGAAAAGAGGATTGAAGAAAGATATTTGAGGTTTTCACCCCATATGCATCGATTTGCTGCTCCTGGGATGCGAAGGTGGGCGAGAAAATATGCAGTTTGACCACTCGAAGGCCATCGTCCAAGTTCGATTGAAGTTAGGGAAGGGGGAGGTATTATTCGCCGTTGATTCGTCACGTCTCTCGGGTTCGATGAAGTCTCTTGATGCTGAGGGCCAGCGTCGACGAGGGTGAGGACTTGTAGGGATCGAGACGATGCTTCGAGAATGTCGAGAAAGCTATCGAGATCCATGGATTTTGGATCATCGGGATCTTGCCAGGGTTGGTTATGGAGCTCGAGATGAGTTAGGGTGGTATATTTGACTTGAGAGGCCGACAGTTGAAGCACGAGGAGTCCATGTAGGGACAACTCGCGCATCTGGGGTGCCACAGTAGTTACCAATCGACAGAAGGACGACTGGTCGTAGCTCAGCGTCTCATCCCTAGTCGCATGTGCACGCCTTGAGCGTTGTGCAGACAAGTGGGTGAGCGCGGTAGAAAACGTGTCCTTCTGAATGACCGTTTCGAGGGGAAATGAATGAGCGAATGTAACTGCTTCCATTCGGTCCATGTTGTCGACGATTGACTTTGCAGCTCTTCGAAGGGAACTGAAGTCGTTGGAAAGGAAGCTTAGGTCAGTCGTTGTCTTGCCGCGAGCGCCGAAAAAGATTCGAAGTGGTTCAGAGGCAGAGTTTTCCAGGAACGTCGACACATGCTTGGAGTTTCCCCTGATGTGGATTGAGCGCCAGAGCGACGGGGTGCTGTAAGCTAAGCTTCTCCAGTGCGTACAGACATGGCCCAGCACAATCCATTTGTTCGGAGGGACGGTGTAGCGGAAAGCCGTAGCATCATCCGGCTTCAGGTTCTGGAAGATTTCCACTAGGACAGAAGCAGGCAGCCGATTGACCTGTACACGCAAATTCTTCAATGAGGAGACAGTTTTAATGCTTGCTTGAAGCGTTTCTTCCAGGAGGATGAGCTGCATAGACAGAACTTGAGTTCAATGTAATAATGGGCTTGTTCTGCGA
>Ga0247737_1001426_pt1 | contig 10319 bp, 3 predicted proteins | sample UWRJL028104C2_FD_180937 | JGI IMG/M metagenome (GOLD analysis project Ga0247737, IMG submission 180937) | Plant litter microbial communities from Arlington Agricultural Research Station in Wisconsin, United States - UWRJ-L028-104C-2 | ecosystem: Environmental > Terrestrial > Plant litter >...
GAACCCGATGATCATCAGGAACAGCGGCATCTGGATTGACAGGATAAGCCGCGCTGCCGTGCCCAGGGCTCCGATCGTCGCCGTGCTGCCCCTGCGCGCCAGGGTGCGGGCAACCAGCGGCACGAGCATGCTGTCGAAGCTCTGGCGCACTTGCCGCACCGGCGTCCTGATCTGCTGCGCCATGCCATAGATGCCCGTCAGCCGGTCGCCGAGGAAAAGGCTGACGAGGAAGATGTCGGCGCGCAGGAACAGCGCACTCACCAGGTCAGTTCCTGTATTGGGCAGGAGCGATCCGACCGCCGCGATCAGGCGCCGATCGACCCGATAGTGTCTGAGCTGAATCGGCTCGAAGGACCGCCGGACTGCGATCACGGCATAGCCGTTTAAGGCGATATTCGCGATCCAATAGCCGATGATCAGGCCGCTCTCGTGAGCGCCAAGGAGAAAGGCGAGGGCCGCCCCGCCGACCAGCGCATAGGGTTCGACGATGCTGCGTCCGATCACCTCGTACCGCACGGCATGCTTCCACCGGGTCGCAGCGAACAGAATATCGGCAAGCGCCTGGCTTGCTATCAGGGGGGCGATCCAGAAGACGGCGACCTTCGTGTCGGACGCAGCCAGAGACGAAGGCAGGAAATGCGTGGCGGTCATCATCAGCACGGTCAGCGCGATCCCGGCACCGGTCACGAGCAGCGCGGCGTCGATCACGATGAGTAAAGCCGCGACCCGGCTCCCGTCATTATCGTCGAGGATCTTGAACAGGGATTTCTTCAGCGACAGGCTCGCCACGGCGACGCAGGTCTCGAGCAACGCGACCGCCACGCTATAAGCGCCGAACAGGACGGCCCCGTACAGATGGCCCGCGACGATGAGGAAGAGAAATCGCGCACCGAAGCGGATGCCGAAGCCACCGGCCGTGGACAGGGCACCGATGACGATGATGTGATTGCCAGGCCGGGCGCGGCTGGTCATGCGGTCTGTCGTCTGAGGTCCCCTCTAGGCCCGGTCGGCCTCGCTGCCGGCGCGCATGCCTGCAGGATCGGCCGGATCGAGAAAAGCGTCAGCGAAAGCCAGATCAGTGCGAACCCATTGAGCAAGAGGGGGATGCTCTGTCCAAGGCCGATGACGATCAGCAACGCGAAGAGCAGCGCAAAAAAGTCGCGGCTTGTCACGACAACCAGGGCGTCGGTGATCCTGGCGGCGGGGCCGGTCGGAAAATGACGCCGGTAGAAGATTTTGATCACATTGAAATTTCCCGGATCGCCGACCCGCCGCGCCAGCCAGGCAAGGATAAGCAGGCCCGACACGATGAGGACGACTGCCGAGGCGCCCAGCGCCGCATGGACGGGGCCGTAAAGAGCAGTGAGACTGATCGTCAGCCCGACGACGAAGCTGACATTGATGACCATGTCGACAGCGGTGTCGAGCATCGCACCGCGCGCGCTGCTCCGGAAGGTCGCGCGGGCGATCTCGCCATCGACACCGTCGATCACGGATGCTGCCTGGAAGAGCAGTCCGCCGCCGATCAGACCCCAATAGCTGCGCGTCAGCAGGCAGCAGAGCATCGCGACGCCGAAGGCGGCCGTCATTAACGTGGCATGGGCGGGCCGGATGCCCGGCACCATCAGGAGTGGCCGGGAGATTAGCCGCGAGAGAGGGCGATTGATCCAGCGAGAGACGATGCCGTCGCTCGATTTGCCTGTGGCGTTCAGGATTTGGGCAATGGTCGGGTCGGCGGGGATCAGCGTTCGTCGATAGGTGGCCCGCGTTGAAGGGGCGGGGGCCAGCACTGACCGCGGATTGGCGCGGAGAATATCGTCGAGGGCGCTTGTCGCGAGGGTTTCCCCGCTGGCGATATCGACCCAGATGGATTGAGCGCCGGGAAAGCGCGCCACGGCACGGGCGGCGCGGGCGACCCCGGCGATGCTTGCTTCCGCGTCGCCGGCGTTCCTGAAGAAGAGCCTGATGTTCCCGGCGGCCGAGCTCGCTGCATGCCGCGCGCTGTTGCCGGATCGTTTCGTGCCTGCACGCCGGCCAAGGTCATCCCCTGCATTTTCGGCACCCGGCCTGCGCGCCGGGACGGGGGACCTGCCCGGCATTCCAACGATGAGGGAAGAGGGGGATTGGGCATGGCTGGCACTCCTTGGCCATGCACTACCCGCGGCGTCGCTCCGGCTTCTTGTAGGGTTGGAGCCTAAATTGAACCCGAATTTCTTGTTGTGAAGAAATGCTCCTCGCTGGAGGCTCAGGTCAGGGGAGCACGGCTCGGCCGCGCTCCCCCGGACTGCTCAGAAGCGGATTAGAACGCCGACGCGCCCGCCGCCTCCACGATAGGACCGGCCGATATGTGCCGTGCCCTCGACATAGGCAGATACCGGGCCTTGGGTCAGCAGGTTTACGCCAAGGCGGCCCTCGCCATAGGTGCCAAGGCGGTCATTCAGCACATGGTCGCTGGCGTTACCCGACGTGAAGGTCAGGCCATCGGTGCCGGCGAATTCATGGACGACTTGGCTCGAGGCATAGACCAACGCCTTTGCGCTGCCCGTTACAGCCAGGAGCGCCCCGCCACGCAGTCCGGCCTTGCCCCGCAGGCCGCTCGCCGCGTCGAAGGCAAAGCCATTACCCAAGACCTGTAGATCATCGAGCCCGGTCCGGGTCCAGGCGATGCTGGCCACCGGCTCGGCGAAAAGCCGCTCCGAGCCCAACCGGAAGCCCGCCTCGGCCGAGGCGCCCCAGGAAGAGCCTTGCAGGCGGTTCTGATAATCGAGCGCCGGGCTCGATGCCTTGACCCAGTAATGATCATATTTCGCGAGGGCGGAGGCGAAGAATCTACCGGCTGACACGGTTGCATAGCCGCCTGCGTTGACGGCATCGAACGAGAGGCCGTCGCCTGACTGATGCAAGGTGGAGGAGAGATAGCCGCCGGTGACGCCCAGCACGACGCCGCCATGGCCGGTCGTTTTTTCGTACAGATCCTTGCCCAGCTGGAATCCGTAATAGTCCTGACGGTAGGTCGCGTCATAGGTACCGGCATTGCCGTTCGGCGACGTCAGTACGCCGCTGCCGTTGCGTCTATCCGTGCCGCCCTGCGCCTGTCCCCAGAGCTTTCCGGTATCCGTGCCCGCCCACTCGCCGTCACGCAGCGCGGTCATGTGACCCGTCACCGCATCGGCACTGCGGAGCCAGACATTTTGCGCTGCTTCCCCGGCGCGCGCGAGGCGGTGCACCGGTGCGCCCGATACGCCGGTCAGGGCATAGCTGCCGCTGGCCCGGTCAAAGCGCAGTCCGTACTGTACGAAGCCGATCGACCGTGAGGCTTCGTCCAGGGTGAAAGCGTCGGGCGATGATCCCGCCCCGACCTTGACGAGCGCGATCGGCGTGGCGGTCAGCGTCGCCTGCGCAGGACCGATATTGGCCAGGACGATCGCGGTCGCGCCAGTGGCCGCCCCCTGCACCACGAGTTGGTCCGAAGTCCGCGTCGCGCCGAACGAGATATCGAGCCCGAGCTTGGCGCCTCCGGTGCCGGCATAACCGCCCGGCAATACAAGAGTGTCGCCGACATGACCGTTGCGCAGCTCGATCAGCCCCGCATTGTTTTCGAACCGTTCGAGGCCAAGGAGACGCACCATGCCCGACTGACTGGTGCCGGCGAGGACGCGGACCACACCCGAGTTCACGAAGCGATCATTGCCCGCGCCGAAATCGCTGTCCCTGGCGATCAGGAACGCGCCGCTGTTGGTGACGAGGTCGTCGCCATCGGCGAACTTCAGCGCGCCCGACAATGTGCCGGCGTTGGTCACGGTGGCCGGCCCATTGATGAACGTGATCGCGTACCCCGTACCACCGGTGATCGTGCCGCCATTGAGGATGCTCGCCCCATGCGGCGCGGGAATGGCGGCCGCGGGAACAGCGGGGCCGGCATAGGAGGAGGCGTCGATCATCACGCCGTTGACCGCACCCGAGACGCTGGCACCCCTGGCGATGGTCATCTGTGCCGACAAGGCCTGGAGCCGCACGCCGTCGATGCCGCCATTCGCGGCACCGCGGATGGTGAGCGTGGCACTGTCCTGACCTTGAAGCGCGATAGCGGTGCTCTTTGCCGAACTGGTGTCGCCGGTATCCAGCGACAGTGCCCGACCCGCCGCGACGATGCCGCGCGAGCCGTCGCCCGTCGTGGCGACCAAGTTGGTGAGGACATTCACTGTTCCTGTGGCATTGTTCGCCACGACTCCATCGGCCGCGTGGCCGCGCGTTCCGATCTCCCTGGCGATGACGGAGATAGTGCCGCTGCCTGCCCGAACATCGATGGCGTGCGACGCGTCGCCGACGGTGGTGACGCTGTCAGCGACGACCGAGATGTCCCCGGTCTCCGTATGCGCCGCCAACCCGGTCGCGGTGTCGCCGGCCGTGCTGACCTTGCCCGCCTTTACCGTCACCGTCCCGGAGGTCGATGCGGCATCGACGCCGATAGCGTGATCGCCGGCGGTACCGACCTGCCCGACCTCGATCGATACGGCGGTTGCTGGAGTGCCGCCCGATGCATAGATCGCCGTGGCGTTGGTGCCGGACGTGGTCACGCCATTGGACTTGATGGCAATGAGGCCGCCCAGGCCAAGACCCGAACTGTCGGACGTCACGGCATGGATGCCGTGCGCGTCCGAGCCGGCGGTTTCGACCGCCCCGGCGGTTATCGTGATCTTGCTGGCACCAGCGGCATAGATGGCACCGGATTGCCGCCCGCTGGTCGTGACCTTATCCACGGTCAGCGTTACGTCGCCGATCGGCGCCCGTGCCGATATCGCCTGCGAGCTGTCGCCTTTCGTGCTGACGGTCCCGGCGCTGACGATGACATCGCCATTGGTACTGAAGGATCTGAGGCCCGCGGCATAGTTACCGTGAGTGGAAACCGTGCCGGCGACCACCGTCACTTTGCCGGCCGCCTGCGCGCCAAGACCGGTCGCATAATTGCCGCGTGTCTCCACCGAATTGACCAGGACGACGTCATTCCCCCCATAACTGACGGTCAGGAGGCCCGCAGCGCCGCCCGTGGTGGTGACGCTGCCGGCCTTGACCGTCACATTGCCTTCCAGGCTCGAGGCCAGGATGCCCGCGCTGTTCACGCCGTTCGTGGCGACGCTATCGGCACCGACCGAGACATCGCCATAGATTGACCGCGCGATGATCCCGGTTGCCGAGTCGCCGCTCGTTTTGACCTGTCCCGCCGCCACCACGACGTTCCCCTCGGGGCTCTGGGCCTTGATCCCTGCGCTGAAATAGCCTGACGTCGCGACCGAGCCCGCATGGACGGTGACCGCGCCATATTGGTTATGGGCATAGACCGCAGCACTGGTGTTGCCCGTCGTGACCGCGTTCTGCACGGTCACGCCGACATTGCCGAACACGCCGATCGCTTCGATGCCGGTCGAGCTATCGCCACTCGTGGTAATGGATCCGATGTCGATCTGGGTCTCGCCGTACACGCTGCCGGCATAGATGCCGAGGGCATGGCCGCCTTCTGTCTTTACCGTATCGACCGTGACGCCGACCTGGTTGTAGATGCTGACCGCATGGATACCGTAGCTCTCGGCACCGGCAGTGGAGACGCCGCCGGCGTTGATCGTGACCGCGCCGTTGACACCCAGCGCGTCGATCGCGTTGGCATAGCTGCCATGGGTTACGACAGATCCGGCATTGATCACTGTCTGGCTGCCATCATAATTCTTCACAAACACGCCGGTGCCGCCATCCCCTTGAGTGCTCACCGACCCCGCGTCGATCGCGACGACGCCATATTGCGACCTGGCATAGACCCCCCAGCTATAGTCGCCCTGGGTCGACACCGAGCCGACATGCACATTGGTCGAGCCGCCTTCGGTGTAGTTCTGGATATGGATGCCGTCGGCACTGAATCCCGCGGTCGCGACGCTGCCGGCATTGATCGTGATGTCCCGTACCGCCTGGCCGGTGTCATAGGCGAACGAGGTCCCGGCATAGATGCCGGAGCCATAGTCGCCCGCGGTGCTGATCGATCCGACATCGACATGGACTGCGGTGCCGCGCGCGATGATGCCGCTGCCGTCTCCGTCGGGGCTGGTGCCCGCACCCGTGGTCGTGATGCTCCCTGCGGTGACGGTCGTCGTACCTCCCGAATAGGCCGAGATGCCCCGACCAGCGGTACCGCTCGTTTCGACCGAGCCAACGTTCACGGTCGTGTTGCCGCTATAGGTCGCCGCATAGATCGCACCCGATCCATAGCCGGTGGTGTTGACCGACGCTGCCGTGATGGCGACGTCGCCATGGGTGGCGGCTGCCGAAATGCCGACGGACGCCTCGCCGGTCGTCAGGACGTGTCCGGCATCGATGCTGATCGACCCCGTTCCGCCATAATTGGCGTTCACATGGATGCCGTCGGCGCGATAGCCATGCGTGGTCACGTCCCCTGCCACGATCGTGAGGTCGCCCGTGCTTTGCGCATCGGGGGCCACTGCGCTGATCCCGGCAGCGCCACTGCCGCTGACGATGATGGAGCCGCTGCCGGCCGCCACGGTGATGGCTCCGCCGCTGGCGTTGGAGAGCGAGATGCCCGTCGCATTGTCGGCAGTGGTTCGGAGCGCATAGCCGTCGCCGAGCGCAATCGTGAGGTCCTGAACGGGCGCGGCGGCGGGGATGGCATAGGTAATGCCGGCCGGATAGGAACCGCCACTTGCCGGGCAGGTGATCACGCCGGCGGTTGATGTGCAGTCGTCGGACGCGCGCGCTGCAGCCGGGGTCAGTAACCAGAGCGCGATCACGGCGCTCGACAGGCCGGTGCTTAGGCGCAGTCGCGCTTTGGAATTGGCGCGCCGGATCAGAGCTGAAGAAGTAGACGTCATGAAGCCCCCGCATGCAAGATTTGCGGAAGCGAACTGGCGGATCTACCCGCCTTTCCCCTCCCGTATCCCTAGGACGCCATGGGTCGGTGCCAGCCTTATCGTGCGTGACGTTTTTATGAACGCGGGCAGGCGGCACGCCGCATCGGCGCTGCGCGTTACAGCGCTTTCCGACCGGGCGCTGAGCTCGCCGGGGCAGCTCGCGGGCCATCGGCCGGCAGGATAGCCCTGTTCCGGACTGGAATATCGCCCGTGCCCGTCCCGGTTCGGCCAACCGGTCGGCGCGGCCGTGCACGTCGCTTCTGGCCTGCGGCCCTCGCTGGCTGCGCGGCTTGATCCCTGGTTGCCGTCGCTCGGCGATGCGCGGGTCGGTGCCCGGCTATCCCGGATCGCGGGTGTCTGCGTTGCCGGGAGATTCCGTGACTGACCAGCCGCCGCCCAGCGCCTTGTACAGGCCAACCAGGCTCAGGACCTGGCCGAGCCGCGCCTGAACCTGCTGGGCCTGCGCCCCCGACAGGGTCTGCTGCGACAGCAACAAGGGCAGCGCGTCGGTCATGCCGGCCCGATACCCGGCCTTGGCCATCATGACCGCTCGCTGGGCACTTGCCGTCGCGGCGTCCTGCCGTGCCAGTTGCTCGCGCGCCGCCCCGGTGCTGGCCAACGCGTCCTCGACATCTCCATAGGCCTGGTGAATTGCCTTCAGATAGGCGGCGGCTAGTTCACGATAGCGCTCGTTCGACAGATCGACTTGCCCGCGCAGCCGCCCGCCAGCGAAAATCGGCTGAAGGACTGAGAGTCCGATATCGAAGATTCCCGTCGGGCTCGTGACCGCGGAGCTGAGCGCGACGCTCTCGGCGCCTCCTGAAGCGGACAGACCGAAGGTCGGCAGGAAGCTCTTGCGCGCCGCCTGAATATCCGCCCCGGCCGCTGCGAGGTCGTGCTCGGCTTCACGGATGTCCGGGCGATGCGCGAGCAGGCCGGATGGGATGCCCGCCACGATCGGCGGGACGGCGAGGTCGGCGAGCGACCCGCCCGTGACGGAGAATCCTTCGGGATTGCGAGCGGTGAGCACTGCCAGCGCATCGGCCAGATGCGTGCGTTGCGCCTCTATCGCAGGGATGCCGGCTGCCAGCTGCTCTGCAAAGGCGCGCTGCTGCTCGACCTGGAGGCCAGCAATCAGGCCATGCTGCAGCTGGACACGATACCCCTCGAGCAGCGCGTTCGCATCGGCGAGCTGGGCCTTGGCCAGCGCCAATTGGTCCTGCGTCGCCAGAAGGTTGAAATAGGTGGCCGCCACGCCGGCGATGATCGTGATCCGCGTCACGGCCCCGTCATAGGCGGCGGCGCGCGTGCTCTCCCGCGCTGACCGAAGGATATCGCGATTCCTTCCCCAGATGTCGATCTGGTAGGAGGCCGTGACCGTGCCGCCCAATGTTCCGAAGCGCTGCAGCCGGCCGCTGGCCGCGACGCGTTGCGTCTCGTCGACCACAGGCGCCGCGGATAGGGTCGGGAGGAGCGGCGCCCCGGCGATCCTTGCCTGCGCATCGGCCTGACCGAGTCGCGCCCGCGCCGCCACCAGATCGAGGTTGCGGCTCTCCGCCTCGGCAATGAGCTGGTCGAGCTCGGGCGAGGCAAACGCCGTCCACCATCGTGCCGTGGGCCATTCAGCCGTGTCGCTCCCGGCGTTCCAGCGCGTGGCCGGGCTGGGCAGGATCGGCGCGGCCGGGCTGGGGCCGAGCGTACATCCGGGCAGGGGCGCAGCGAGGATCAGGCCCGCAAGGACCCTTGCCGAGAGCGCGCGCTTTCCGCTTCCAGCGGATGCAGTGTCACAGGAGACGGTGCTGGTCATGGGACATACTCGGCTCAAGCGGAAAGGGGGACAGCGACCATGTCCGCGGGCCGCCTGCGCAGCCTCGCCATCAGCAGATAGACGGCCGGCGTGGTGAACAGGGTGAGCAGCTGGGACACGGCAAGGCCCCCCACGATCGCATAGCCGAGCGGCTGGCGGATTTCAGCCCCGGCCCCGGCCCCGAGCATGAGAGGAATGCCGCCGAGCATGGCGCAGAGCGTCGTCATCAGGATCGGGCGGAACCGCGTGAGGCATGCCTCGCGGATCGCGTCGAAAGGACGGGCACCATCATGCTCACGGGCAATCGCAAAATCGACCAGCATGATGCCGTTCTTTTGCACGATCCCGATCAGCAGCACGATGCCGATGATGCCGATCACGTCGAGCGGCCGTCCCACCAGCATCAGGGTCAGCAAGGCGCCAAGGCCTGCAGAGGGCAGGGTGGACAGGATCGTCAACGGATGGATGGCGCTTTCGTAGAGCATGCCGAGAACCAGATAGATCGCGACCAGGGCAGCCAGGATCAGCAGCGCCTGCCCGCCGAGCGCGGTCTGGTAGGCGGCGGCCGTTCCCTGAAAACCGGCCTGGACCGTCACCGGCATATGCAGACGCGCGCGCTCTGCGTTCACGGCGGTCACTGCGGTGCCGATCGACACGCCCGGCTTCAGGTTGAACGAGATGGTGGTCGACGGGAAACCGCCTTGATGATTGATCACCAGCGGCGCGCTGCCCATGGTGACCGTCGCGACCTGCGACAGCGAAACCGGCGCCCCCCCCGAGGAGCGCAGATAGATGCTGCCCAGCGCATCAGGCTCGGAGCTGAACCGTGCCGCGGATTCGAGAATCACGTCATATTGATTGAGGGCAGTGAAAATCTTCGTGGCGGACCGCTCGCCAAAGGCGTCATAGAGCGCGGTATCGATGTCGGTGACGGCGACACCCAGCCGGGCAGCTGCGTCGCGGTCAATATGGATCAGCAGCTGGGGCGCACCCGCGCCCGCATCGCTCGTGACATCGATCAGGCCGGGAAGCTTGCTGAATGCAGCCACGAGGCGCTCGGCCCACAGCGTTAGGGCGGCGGGGTCGGTCGAGACCAGGGTGAACTGATATTGGCTCTTTGCAGCCCGTGCGCCGATCGTGATGTCCTGGGAGGCCTGAAGATAGACCTGGATACCGGCTACGGCGGCAGCCGCGCTCTTGAGCCGCTGGATGACCTGTTGTGCGCCGCCATCGGCCCCGCGATGGCCGAAGGCTTTGAGCGAGATCGACAGGCGTCCCTGATTAGGCGACGGATTGGTCGCGCCCGGCCCGATATAGCTGGCGACACTCTCCACCGCCGGATCCCGCATGATCACGTCGACCAGGCGTTGCTGGCGTTCGGCAAGGCCCTGTGTGGAGATATCGGCGCTGGCCTCGGTGATGCCGGCGAGCAGGCCGGTGTCCTGGATCGGAAAAAAGCCTTTCGGGATCGTGGCGAACAGGATGCCGGTCAGGGCGATCGTGCCGGCCATGACGACCAGGGTGATGCGCTGGTGACGCAGGACCCGGTCGAGACCATGCCCATAAGCCGCAGCGAGCCGCTCGAAACCCTGGTCGAGCAT
>Ga0247737_1001428_pt1 | contig 10313 bp, 5 predicted proteins | sample UWRJL028104C2_FD_180937 | JGI IMG/M metagenome (GOLD analysis project Ga0247737, IMG submission 180937) | Plant litter microbial communities from Arlington Agricultural Research Station in Wisconsin, United States - UWRJ-L028-104C-2 | ecosystem: Environmental > Terrestrial > Plant litter >...
GTGGCGGCGCCGGCGGCCACCTGGGCTGCACCCGAGGCGGCAGCGTTGATGCTCGGCACGAGGGTGGTCGTTACCTGATCTGCTGTGCCGCCGGTGATCGCGACGAGTTGAGCTATCTCGGCCTGCACGGTGGGCGACACGGTGATGTTGCCGGCGAGCTCGGCCTGGATCTTCTTCGCCAGCCCGGCGGACCCCGTCGTCGCCTGTTGCAGGTCGGAGGCCGACGCTGGCGCACTGGACAGGCCGTTCGATAACGCCGTCGCCCCGGTGCTCAGCTTCTGCGCGCTGCCCGGCAGAGATTTGGTCTTCGCGTCGAGCTGCGCGAGTCCCGAGCTGAGCGACGCCGCGCCGGAGGAAAGCTGCGTGGTACCCGAGGCGAGCGAGCCCGCACCCGCGGCCGCGGTTGCCGCACCGGTCGAGAGTTGGGTGGCGCCGTCATCCGCTTTCGCCAGACCGTCGCGCAGGTCGCTGATCGAGTCGAGCAGTTTGAGCGACGCCTTCGCACCGACCTGCTTGGCGATCTCGACCCGCACCAGCTCCGTCGCCTGCTTGGCGATGGTGGTGCTCAGGTAGCTGTTGGTGTCGTCGGTGGTGAGGTCGATGCGCGCCGCGGTGGGCTCGTCGCCGGCGGCCGATGCCAGGTCTGCGGAGAAGTTCGCGGGAAAGGTCAGGGCGAAGTCGTAGGTGCCGCGCTTGACGCCGGCCGCCGCCTGCTTCGGGGAGACCTCGACCCAGTCGAACTTCTTGTCGTCGAGCAGAGACGCGGCGGTCTTCTTGCCGTAGTTGGTGGCCTTGCCGTCGACGGTGGTGCCGGTGTCGGAGACCGCGATCGCGGCAGGGATGTTCTTCAGGTTGCTGTACGGGTCGTGGTTGCCCCAGAGGTAGAGCCCGCCGTAGAAGAGGGGGACCGTCATGAGTGCGACGAGTGACGCGATGCCGAGTTTGCTCGCCGTGAGCCGGGCGAACTCCGCTCTGACGAGGGGAATGATGGTCATGGCGATCAGCTTTCGGACGATGCGGGTGAGGTGGGTGTGGGGACGTCGCGGTCGGGCGCTGCGCCCGGCGGGAACGCGGGGAGCGCGGCGCCGAGCGCGGTGAGGGTGGCGGCGGTAGCGACATCCGTCACGATGACGACCAGGATTCCCCGCTCGGCGATGCCGGTGAGAGGTTCGTACCACTCCTCCACCCCGGCGCCGTGGCGCTCGGGGGAGGTGACGATGATGCCGCCCACGCCCTCGCGCAGCACGGCGAGCTCGCTGAACAGGCGCACCCGGTCGCCGGCGGGCAGGGCGCGCATCGGCAGCGCCGCGTAGTCCTCGAGCCCATGCTGAGAGAGGAATACGTCGACCGCCCGGCGCCCGGTGGGAAGGTCGGCGAACGAGAACTCCTCGGCGACGATGACCCGCAGGTCGATGCCGGGCGAGGGTTCGGCGACCCAGGGGGTGTCGACCAACGCCACTCGAGCGCGCAGCAGGTCGTCGTCATCCACGTCGTCGATGAGCACCCGCCCGGTCTGTGGCTTGAGACGCCCGCCGAGCATCATCGAGATGAGCAGGGGCAGCTCATCGCCCTCCACCGCCAGCGCGACCGGCACGCCGCTCTGCACGGTGAAGCTGGTGGTCGGCACATCGGCGGCGAGGCCTTCGCCGATGGCGGCGTCGTCGAGGGTGATACGCATCAGGGGCGTTCCTTCCATTGCAGTTCCGGTTCGGCGTCGATAAAGGCTCCGGCGTCGCGCCAGTCGAGCCCGACGCAGCCGAGCACCATGAGCATGACGAGTCGGCTGCCGTCGCGGGCGGGCAGCGGATGCTCGGATGACTCCTCGAGCACGAGCAGTGCCGTGTCTTCCACCAGTCGGGTCAGCAGGGCCGGGTCGAGGTCGGTGCGCATGCTGCCGTCGTGTTGCCCGTCGCGAATCGCGTCGCCCACGCGCGTTCGGATCGGTCGGAGCAACGAGGCCGTGGTCTTGGCCAGCGGGCCGCGCACGGCGACGACCGCCATCATCCGCACGCTCTCGACCTCGCGCCAGAGGCTCGACGCGATGAGCGCGAGCCGGGTGAGCGGGTCGGGGTGGGTCACGTCGGCCAATGCATCGACGACGCGGTTCGCGCCGATGGCGACGAGCTCGCGCAACAGGTCGTCGCGGGTGGCGAAGTGGCCGTACACCGACCGGCGGCTGAGGCCCGCCTCGGCGGCGATCATCTCGAGGGAGCCGGCGGGGTCGCGGTTCAACACGACGCGCGCTGCCGCGAGCAGAGCCTCGCGGTTTTCTGCGGCGTCGCGTCGCGGCGCGCGCACTGAATGCTCGGTGGTCATCACCCCATCGTAATATCTTGCACAGCGATGTGCAAGATACCTGGGGGTGATTGGGCCACGCTCGACGCCCGGGCCGCCCCTTCCGCCGGTTCGGTAGAATGGGGTGTCCCCACCGCGCGGCCGCACCGCCGAAACGCGGCGCCGTGAACCGGAGGTCGTGGGACCACCAATCAAAATCGAAGGAATCTGCCATGCCTGCAGTCGTTCTGATCGGCGCCCAGTGGGGCGATGAGGGCAAGGGCAAGGCCACCGACCTGCTCGGTAGCCGCGTCGACTACGTCGTCAAGTTCAACGGCGGAAACAACGCCGGCCACACCGTGGTGATCGGCACCCAGAAGTACGCACTGCACCTGCTGCCGTCCGGCATCCTGAGCGAAGGCGTCACCCCGGTGATCGCCAACGGTGTCGTCGTCGACATCGAGGTGCTGTTCCACGAGCTCGAGGCCCTCGGCTCGCGCGGGGTCGATGTCTCCAAGCTGCTGGTGAGCGCGAACGCCCACGTCATCACCCAGTACCACCGCACCATCGACAAGGTGACCGAGCGCTTCCTCGGCAAGCGTCAGATCGGCACCACCGGCCGTGGCATCGGGCCGGCGTATGCCGACAAGATCAACCGGGTCGGCATCCGTATCCAAGACATCTTCGACGAGAACATCCTGCGACAGAAGGTCGAGGGAGCCCTCGACCTCAAGAACCACCTGCTGGTCAAGATCTACAACCGCCGCGCGATCGGCGTCGACGAGGTCGTCGATGACCTGCTGAGCTACGCCGACCGGCTGCGTCCGATGGTCGCCGACACCGGCCTCATCCTCAACCAGGCTCTCGACGCCGGCAAGACCGTGCTGTTCGAGGGCGGCCAGGCGACGATGCTGGATGTCGACCACGGCACGTATCCGTTCGTGACATCCTCGAACGCCACGAGTGGCGGTGCCGCGACCGGGTCCGGCGTCGCCCCCAACCGCTTCGACCGGGTGATCGGCGTGGTCAAGGCCTACACGACCCGGGTCGGCGCGGGCCCGTTCCCGACCGAGCTGTTCGACGAGTCGGGTGAGTTCCTGCGCTCGCACGGCTTCGAGTTCGGCACCACCACCGGGCGCCCGCGCCGCTGTGGTTGGTACGACGCACCGGTCGCCCGCTACAGTGCCAGGGTCAACGGGATCACCGATTTCGTGCTGACCAAGCTCGACGTGCTCACCGGGCTCGAGACCATCCCGGTCTGCGTGGCCTACGAGGTCGACGGCCAGCGGGTCGAGGAGGTGCCGGTTTCGCAGTCGGACTTCCACCATGCCAAGCCCATCTACGAGAACTTCCCCGGCTGGAGCGAAGACATCACCGGCGTCCGTCGCTTCGAAGATCTGCCGCAGAACGCTCAGGACTACGTGCTCGCGATCGAGGCGATGAGCGGTTCGCGCATCTCGGCCATCGGTGTCGGGCCCGGTCGCGAGGCGATCGTCGTGCGGCACGACCTGCTCGACTAGGGCTCCCCGAGCTCACCCGATCGTCGCGTGGAGTTAACCTCCCACCCCTCGCCTTGAGTGCGCGTCTACCCCTACATTGGGGTAGACGTTGCCGTCCCGACGAGGAGATTCCATGCGCCCGAACGTGTCCCTGCGGCTGAAGACCGGCCTCGCCGCCATCCTCGGAGTCGCCCTCGTCGGCGCCCCCGTCATCGCGAGCCCCGCCTTGGCGAATACCGCGGGCACCGGCGTCGTCATCAACGAGGTCTACGCCAACGGCGGCAGCGCTGGCGCGGCGTACACGTCGAAATTCATCGAGCTCGCCAACCCCACCGCCGCCAGCATCAGCCTCAGCGGCCTGTCGCTGCAGTACCGCCCGGCGACGGGCACCGGCTCGCCCACCTCGGTCGTCGCGCTCACCGGATCCATCCCGGCGGGCAAGACCTACCTCGTGCAGGGCGGCAGCAACGGCAGCACCGGCGCCGCGCTCCCCACCCCCGACCAGGTGGGCGCCTCGCTCAACCTCGCCGGCGGTGGCGGCGTCGTCATCCTCGCGAACGGCACCACCGCCCTCCCACCGTTTCCGGTCGGCACCGACATTGGTGACCCTGCCGTCGTCGACCTCGTCGGGTACGGCACGGCGACCACCTTCGAGGGCACCGCCGCCTCGGGCAACTCGGTCGCCCTCTCACTCGGACGTTCCGCGATCAAGGACACGGATGTCAACGCCGCCGACCTCCTCGCCGGCGCCCCGTCACCCCAGCCCTCGTCCGGCACCGTTCCCCCGGTCGATCCGCCCGTCGACCCACCCGTGCCGGGCACACCGGTCGCGATCTCCGCCATTCAGGGAAGCACTGACACCAGCCCGCTGGTCGGCCAGACCGTCACCACGCGTGGCGTCGTCACCGCGAGCTACCCGACCGGCGGCTTCAACGGCTACGTCATCCAGACCCCCGGCACCGGCGGCGCTGTCGACCCGGCAACCCACACCGCATCCGACGGCCTGTACGTGTTCTCCTCCGCCACGGTCGCCCAGGCCGCGGTCGGTTCCTACGTCGAGGTGACCGGCGCGGTCAGCGAGTTCTCCGGACTGACCGAACTCACCGTCGCGGCCGGTGGCCTGAAGACCCTGACCGACACGGTCGCCGCACCGCTGCCGGTGACCAGTGCGATCCCCGGAGCCTCAGCCCGCGAGCCACTCGAGAGCATGCTCGTCGCCCCGACCGGCGACTACACGGTGACCGACAACTACGACACCAACTTCTACGGCTCGATCGTGCTCGCCCAGGGAACCACCCCGCTGGTGCAGCCGACCGTCGTGGTCGAGCCCGGCAGCGCTGAGCGCACCGCCCTGCTGGCCGCGAACGCCGACCGCAGCATCACGCTCGACGACGGCGCATCGGTCAACTTCAACTCGGCCGCCAACAAGGCGACCCCGCTGCCGTACCTGTCGACCACCGCACCGGTGCGCATCGGCGCCGCGGCGACCTTCACGCACCCGGTGGTGCTCGACTACCGCTTCGGCACCTGGAACCTGCAGCCGACCCAACAGCTCACCGTGGCCAATGCGGCGACCGTGCAGCCCGCCAGCTTCGAGAACACCCGCACCGAGAAGCCGAAGGATGTCGGCGGTGACGTCACCCTCGCCTCCTTCAACGTCGAGAACTACTTCCCGACCACCGGTGACAGCCTCACCGGCTGCACCTACTACACCGACCGCGACGGCAACCCGATCACGGTCAGCGGCGGCTGCGACGCCCGTGGTGCCGCGAATGCCGAGAACCTGAAGCGGCAGCAGGACAAGATCGTCGCGGCCATCAACGGCCTGAGCGCAGACGTCGTCTCGCTGGAGGAGGTCGAGAACTCCTCCCGGTTCGGCAAGGACCGCGACTTCGCCCTCTCCACCCTCACCGCCGCTCTCAACGCCGCAGCGGGTGCGGGCACCTGGGCCTTCGTGCCGTCGCCGGCCACGACCCCGGCCTCGCAGGACGTCATCCGCACCGCCTTCATCTACCGCCCGGATGTCGTCAAGACGGTCGGTACCTCGGTCATCCTCGACGACCCGGCCTTCGTCAACGCGCGCCAGCCCCTCGCCCAGGAGTTCGAGCTGGCGAGCGGGAAGGCATCGAGTGCCTTCCTCGCGATCGTCAACCACTTCAAGTCGAAGGGCTCCGGCACGGGCGTCGACGCCGACCAGAACGACGGGCAGGGAGCGTCGAACGCCTCCCGTGTCGCTCAGGCGAAGGCGCTCGTCGCCTTCGCGAGCGGCCTCAAGGAGAAGACCAAGGTCGACCGCGTCATCCTCGACGGCGACTTCAACGCCTACCTGCAGGAAGACCCGATCGACGTACTGCGCGCGGCCGGCTACGTCGACCTCGGCAGCACTTCGGGCAAGGAGACCTACGCCTTCGACGGTGCGGTCGGCTCCCTCGACCACGTCTTCATCTCCGACAGCGCGAAGGCGGATGTCACCGGCGTCGACGTCTGGAACATCAACGCCTACGAGTCGATCGCCCTCGACTACAGCCGGTACAACTACAACGCGACCAACTTCTACCTGCCCGACCCGTACCGCACCTCCGACCACGACCCGGTCGTCGTCGGTCTCAACCTCTCGGGTGCAGCCGTCGCCGACATCAACCTGCTGAACATCAACGACTTCCACGGTCGTATCGACAGCAACACCGTCAAGTTCGCCGGCACCGTCGAGTCGCTCCGCGCCGAGGAGGGTGCGGCCAACACGCTGTTCCTGTCCAGCGGCGACAACATCGGCGCCTCCCTGTTCGCGTCTTCCTCGCAGCAGGACCAGCCCACCATCGACGTGCTCAACGCGCTGAAGCTGAAGGCATCGGCGGTGGGCAACCACGAGTTCGACCAGGGCTACGCCGACCTCACCGGACGGGTGAAGCAGGAGGCCGACTGGACCTACCTCGGCGCGAACGTCTACGACAAGGGCACCACGACTCCCGCGCTGCCCGAGTACGCGATCGTCACCCTCGACGGGGTGCGGGTCGCGGTGGTCGGAGCGGTCACCGTCGAGATTCCGACCCTCGTCTCTCCCGCGGGCATCGCATCCCTCGACTTCGGTGACCCGGTCGCCGCCGTCAACCGCGTGGTGGCGAAGCTCACGGCCGAGGACGCTGCGGATGTCTACGTCGCCGAGTACCACGAGGGTGCGGGCGCCGGCGTTCCGGACGGCGCCACACTCGAGCAGGAACTCGCGCTCACCGACTCTGCCTTCGCAAAGATCGTCACCCAGACGAGCCCCGACGTCGCGGCCATCTTCACCGGCCACACGCACAAGCAGTACTCGTGGGACGCGCCCGTCCCGGGTGTCGCCGGCAAGACCCGCCCGGTGCTGCAGACCGGCAGCTATGGCGAGAACGTCGGGCAGATCCAGCTCTCGGTCGACCCGACCGACGACAGTGTGATCAGCTACACGGCGCGCAACGTTCCGCGCCTGTTGACCGACGACGCGACGCTGGTCTCCACCTACCCGGCTGCGGCGAAGGTGAAGACCATCGTCGATAAGGCGCTCGCCGACGCGGCTGTCATCGGCAACACGCCGGTGGGCAGCGTGACGAAGGACATCACCACCGCCTATGTCGGCACCAGCCGCGACGACCGCGCCAACGAGTCCACGCTGGGCAACCTGGTCGCCGACTCGCTGGTCGACAGCCTGAAGAGCCCGCAGGCGGGCGGCGCCGAGATCGGCGTCGTCAACCCGGGTGGCCTCCGCAACGAGCTGCTCTATGCGGGCTCGCCGGTGGGCGAGGGAGACGGCGTGGTCACCTACGCCGAGGCCAATGCCGTGCTTCCCTTCGTGAACAACCTCTGGACCACGACCCTCACCGGCGCGCAGGTTAAGGTGGCGCTCGAACAGCAGTGGCAGACGGATGCCGCGGGCAACATCCCTTCGCGTCCGTACCTCGCCCTCGGGCTCTCGAAGAATGTGAACTACACCTACGACGCCAGCCGCCCGCTGGGTGACCGCATCACGAGCATCACCGTGAACGGCACCCCGATCGATCCGGCCAAGGGCTACCGCATCGGCTCGTTCAGCTTCCTGCTGCAGGGCGGCGACAACTTCCGCGTCTTTGCGCAAGGGTCCAACACCACGGACTCCGGCCTCATCGACCGCGACGCCTGGATCGGCTACATCGGTGCGCATAGCCCGCTCAGCCCGGCCTTCGACCGCCGCGGCGTCTCGGTCACGAACGTACCGGCCGGACCGCTGACCGTCGGCTCGACGTACTCGGTCACGCTGAGCAAGCTCGATCTGACCTCGCTCGGCAGCCCCACCAACACCGAGGTGTCCGCCTCCTTCGAGGGCAGTCTCGCGCCGGCGACGACCTCGTTGGTCATGGCAGGCACCGCGACGGCGAGCTTCACGGTTCCCGCCGGGCTCGGCACGTCGGGCACCCTCGTCATCGTGGCGAAGGAGTCGGCAACGACGGTGCGCATCCCGTTCACGATCGAAGACAGGAAGCTGACGGCGCCGGTGCCGACCATCTCGGGAACGCCGCTGGTGGGCCGCGCGCTCACGGGCATCCCGGGGGAGTGGGGTCCCGCTCCGGTCGACCTCACGTATCGCTGGCTGCGCGACGGAGCACCGATCGCGCGTGCGACCGGGCTGCGCTACGTGCTGACGGATGCCGACCGCGGTCGCGAGATCACCTTCCAGGTCACCGGCACCAAGGCCGGCTACCCGAGCGCGACCCGCACCAGCGAGCCTGTCGAGGCGCTCGACGTCTTCGACAAGACGTCCACCCCGACGATCTCGGGCAACACCACGGTGGGTAAGCAGCTGACCGCGAAGCTCGCGAAGTGGAAGCCCGGGCCGGTTGCCTACGCCTATCAGTGGCTGCGCGACGGCGTGGCGATCGACGGCGCGACCGGGGCCGCCTACGTTCTGACCGCGGCGGATGCCGGTACCCGGGTCAGCGTGAGCGTCACCGGGTCGCGGGATGGCTACGTCAGCGTGACAAAGACGAGCCGCGCCACGGCGCCGGTCGACCTCGGAAAGCTGACGGCATCCCGACCCGACCTCGAGGGCAGCTTCGTCGTCGGACGCACCGTGCTGGTGGATGCCGGGGCCTGGCGCCCAGCGCCCGTCACCTTCGCCTACCAGTGGCTGCGTAACGGCGTGGCGATCGACGGCGCGACCGGCACCGGGTACACCCTCACCGCGGCCGATCGCGCGCAGAAGATCTCGGTGCGGGTGACCGGCAGCAAGGACGGTTATGTGTCTCTCGCAAAGATCAGCACTGCGGAGCGTGTGCGCTGAGAGTTATTCACAGAAGTTCGCGATCGCGGCGCTAGTGCGCCGAGCCGCGGGTAGATTCGTGGAATGACGGCTGCCGACGGCACGACCGCCCCGCCTCCTCGGCGAGGCAGACGTGTCGTGCGCTGGGGGCTCGGCGCGGTGCGACCTCTGCTGGCGTGGAATTACGTCGCCGGGGCTCCCACCCGCATGGTCGCGGGCGGCCCCGACGACACTCCGAACGGGCTCCTCGACGGCCCCCGGGTGTTCAATCTGCTTGTGGTCGGCGGCCTGAGCGGGTCCGCGGTCGGCGTGCCGAGCTTTCGTCTGGGGGTTGCTCACCAGCTCGCTCAGGAGTTGCACCGGCGCACCGGTCGGGGAGTCGAATGGGAGAGTTTCGCCCACCCGAACATGCGTCTGGCCTCCACATCCGAGGCGCTGCAGCAACTCCCGGGACTCGCCAGCTACGACCTGATCGTGCTGTCGCCCGGAATCGCCGACCTGCTGGCGTTCACCCCGATCAACGCCTGGCGTCGGGAGTTCGAGCGGCTGGTCTGGCATCTCGACGCCACCACCGCGGACGGTGTGCGGCTCGTCGTCACCGAGGTTCCCGATGTCTCCGCCTACGTGCAGGTCGGCCCCTTCGTCAGCGGGGTGCTCGCACAGGATTCCCGCGAGCTCAGCTCCATCGCGGCCGAGGTGTGCGCGGGGGTGCCGCGGGCGCAGTACATCACGCTGCCCCCGATCGAGCCGAGCGATTTCGTCGACGGCGCCTTCAGCTACTCCACGCTGTACCGGCGCTGGGGTCACTACCTGGCCAACCAGGCGGTCGATCTGGTCGATCCCTAGCGGGTCGAGTCAGACGACGCTGAAGCCCGCGGGCAGTTCGATGCGTCCGGTGAGTGCGAGCAGCACGGTCTCGCCCTCACCCTTACCGGCTGCGGTGGCGCTGGCCAGGGCGAGCGCTTCGGTGATCGTCGCCGTGGGCAGGCTGTGCGGGATGCCCGTTGCCCGGGTCAGGTCGATGGTGTGCACCACCAGCTCCAGTACCCGGGTGCGCAGGTACTCGCTGAGCAGGATTCCCATGCCGCCGATCGAGATGATCCGATTGGCGGGCTGGGAGTCCACCTCCGCCAGGGTGCGGGTCAGTGCCGAGGAGACCTGGGCGGCGGGGTCGGAGCCCAGCCACACGCCGGCCTCGACGCCGCGCGCGGCGACGGCGGCGGCATCCGTGAACTGGGGATAGACGCTGGAGTAGTAGGCCGCCGCATCGGGGA